>Ga0190275_10001510_pt1 | contig 17229 bp, 16 predicted proteins | sample Popmic550T_FD_133745 | JGI IMG/M metagenome (GOLD analysis project Ga0190275, IMG submission 133745) | Populus adjacent soil microbial communities from riparian zone of Yellowstone River, Montana, USA - 550 T | ecosystem: Environmental > Terrestrial > Soil > Riparian zone > Trees stand | place...
CAAGGTTGCTGCAGACTCTGGCCAGAGCCAGGCTGCAGTTGACGGCGTTCTGAACGCTTTCTTCGCCGCGTTGGCCGAGACGGTTGCAAACGACGGAAAGGTCACCATCCCGGGCTGGCTCGGAGTTGAGCGCACCGCGACCGCTGCGCGCACCGGCCGCAACCCGCAGACGGGTGACGAGATCTCCATCGCAGCTGGCCACCGCGTCAAGCTGACCGCAGGCAGCAAGCTCAAGGCTGCCGCTAAGTAGGTTTCCTACGGTAGAAGGGGCGGCGACTTTCAGTCGGCGCCCCTTCCGCATTTTCCCTCCCGGCTGCGAGCCGGCCGCCAGGCGCCTGCGTTCTGGGTGGGCGGATAAGATTAGGTAGTGTCCCGATCCGTACGAGTTGCCGGCCCCGCAGTCCTACTGCTGGTCGCCGTGCTGGCGACCGTCAGCGCCCTTCTGTACGGCGGAGGCGCAGAACCCCAGTTGATCGCGGACCCCGGTGCGGTGGTGCGATGGGGGCTTCCGCTCTCGAAGCTGCTCGTGAACCTGGGCGCTGCCGCTACCATCGGCGCACTGGTGCTCACCTGCTTCGCACTCAGTCCTGCTGAGGACGAGTTCAACGTCGCCCTGGATTTCGCCGCAGCGTCGGCTGCGTTCTTCACCGTCGCATCCGCAGTCACCGGATTTCTGACCTTCCTCCAGGTCACGAACGTTCCGCTGAGCTTCGATGACCGGTTCAGTGCCACCCTCGGACAGTTCCTCACCCAGATCGAACTCGGCCAGGCTTGGCTGGGTACGACGCTCATTGCCGCCGCTGTCACGGTGCTGTGCTTCGCGGTGCGTAACCTCACCGCGCTCGTGTTCGTCGCTGCCATCGCTGTCGCCTCGCTGATTCCCCTCGCGCAGCAGGGCCACTCAGCCGGTGCGGCAGGACACGATGAGGCCATCACCGCGCTGGCCCTGCACCTGGTGTTCGCGGCTGTCTGGCTCGGCGGCCTCGTCACGATCATCGTCCTGCGCAAGCAGCTCGCGCAGCGGGGACGAATCTCCGTCGTCATCGGACGCTACTCGTCGCTCGCCTTCGTTTGCTTCGTCGTCGTCGCGGCATCCGGATATGTGAGCGCCCAACTTCGCGTCGGCACGTTCGACAACCTCTGGACGGGTTACGGGATCCTCGTGCTCGCGAAGGTGGCGGCGCTCATCCTGCTCGGGGGCTTCGGGATCCTGCACCGGCGCTTCTTCATCGACCGCATCGCGCGCAGTAACCGGCCCACCGGTTCCTGGTTCTGGTGGCTCGTCGTCGCCGAACTCGGATTCATGGGTCTGGCGTCCGGCCTCGCCGCGGCGCTCGCGAAGACGGCGACTCCCGTCGAGCAGGTCGTGGCGACAGAGATTCCGGCAGCGACCCCAGCGCAGATCCTCACCGGGGAGCCGTTGCCACCTGAGCTGACCTTCGGCCGCTACTTCACCGAGTGGAGCTTCGACATCGCCTGGGTGCTGTTCTGCGCCTTCGGTATCTTCTTCTACCTGGCCGGCGTCTACCGGCTGCGCCGTCGCGGCGACAGCTGGCCCGTTCACCGCACGGTTCTCTGGGTGCTGGGCATGCTTACGTTGTTCTACGTCACCAACGGCGGCGTGAACGTCTACGAGAAGTACCTGTTCTCCACCCACATGCTCATGCACATGATCCTGACCATGGCGGTTCCGGTGCTGCTCGTCCCCGGCGCCCCGGTCACACTGGCCGCGCGCGCGATCCGCAAGCGCCAGGATGCCAGCCGCGGAGCCCGGGAATGGATCCTCCTCGCCGTGCACTCCAAGCCGGCCGGGATTCTCGCTAATCCGTTCGTGTCCGCCGCGCTCTTCGCCGGCTCGCTGTGGGTGTTCTATTACACGCCGATCTTCAGCTGGGCGACCACGGACCACATCGGGCACCAGTGGATGATCGTGCACTTTCTCCTCACGGGCTACCTGTTCGTGCAGTCGCTCATCGGCATCGACCCGGTTCCGTACCGTCTTCCCTACCCGTTCCGCCTGATCCTCCTCCTCGGAACCATGGCATTCCACGCGTTCTTCGGCCTGGCCATCCTGACCGGCACGGGATTGTTCCTCGCCGACTGGTACGGGGCGATGGGCTGGGGAGCCAGTGCCATCGAGGACCAGCAGGCTGGGGGCGGCATCGCCTGGAGCGTCGGTGAGATTCCCACGATCGTGCTCGCGATCACCGTCGCAATCCAGTGGAGCCGCAGCGACGAGAAGGAAACCCGGCGTCGTGACCGTAACGCCGACCGCACCGACGACGCCGAGCTGAAGGAATACAACGCCCAGCTGGCCCGGTTGGCGGCTGGCCGCCACTGAGCGTGCGCCGCACGGTCAGTGCGCGGTCGTGCTCAGGGTCGGCCCTCGAATCAGTGCAGCTCGATGTTCAATGATCCGTCGGCGTTCATAGCGACGGTGAGGCCGACCGCGAAGGGCACGTCCTCATCACGGACGCTCACATCGCCGTCGAACAACGACTGCACCTCCACGACGATATGCGCGAGACCACCGGTGTCCGCCATGTCGAACGTTCCTTGCCCTGGTACCAGGGTGACCGGCGGGTACTGGGCGATAGACCAGGTTGGCAGACCCTTGACCCGGTCGTCGATGTCGATTCCGAACGGGCAATTCGACGGCTGCAGCACCTGCTGCGTCGCGCAGGTGTCGAGGAATTCGTTGAGCTCGTCCTGCACCTGCTGTATGAACGCTGCATTCGGTTGGGCGTCGACAGTGACATCCGTCGCGCCGGAGGACGTCACGGGAGTTGCCACCGTCGGGGCGGTGAGCAGCTCCGACTCGTGTTTGAGCTCATACCTCTGCGGGGCGAAGGCCAGGTATGCGGCCTGGTGCGAGAAGGTGACCGGGGCGTCAGGGGCCGCGTGGGCGCGGGCATCCAGGGTGAGCCCGTTGATTTCGAAGGTCGCCTCGTGCAGCACCGTGACCTGCAATACGGCAAGGGGGCTGGTACTGAAGCGCCAGGCGTTGAAGACACCCGCGAAGCTGCCGGCGCGTTCGACCTGGAACTCCATTGACGCCTTCGTGCCGTCCAGCCGGAAGTCGTAGGTCACGGTGTGCAGGCCGGGCGTCGTTTCGGTGTCGCCGGTCAAGGTGATGTCGGTGAGCGACCCGAGAACGGATGCGCGGAGGAGTGTCTCAGGCAGGTCCTGCGGCAGGCTTGCGGCCTCGAGCTCGGCATTGGTGGGCTTCACGCCCGTGAGCGAGAGTGCGCCGACAGTATCGTGCCTCGCTATCGCGTCGAGGTATTGCCGTACAAATCCGCCGGCGCTGTAGAGGTCGCGGTTGAGTGAACCGATCGCTGCGAACAAGGCAGCGACGAGCAGTGCGGCAATCACGACCACGGAAATGATCGCACCGGTCAGCGTACGTCCCGTGCCCGTTCGCCTGGTCCCCCGACCAGACCCCGTCCGCCGCCACTCGCCGTCCCCGTTGGTCACTCCATCATCCTACGGGCGTACGGAAATCAGGAGCTTACTCGGCAAGCGGATCGGGGCTCACGAAGTAGACCGAGAGTGACCTTTCCGGTCGAGAGTGACCCGCACAACGGACACTCTCGACCGGAACGGTCACCCTCGCGCTACACCCGGGCGGGATCGTTTGCGGTTCAGGTTCTCGAGCAGCCGTGATGGTGCCCGGTCGTAAGGCTGTGGCGCTGGGGATAACACGGGAAACGCCGGGTCTCCGACGGTTACAGTGGGATGTCCCCCGCGTTCCATCAAAGGTGCCCAGTGTCCGAGATTCCGCTGTCGCTTGAACAGGCAGAAGTGTTCCAGGCCATTGAGGGCACCCGCCAGAACGTCTTCGTCACCGGCCGAGCCGGCACGGGCAAGTCAACGCTGCTCAACCACCTGTCCTGGCACACCAGCAAGCAGATCGTCATCGCCGCTCCGACGGGCGTCGCCGCGCTGAATGTGGGAGGGCAAACCCTGCATTCCCTGTTCCGGCTCCCCGTCGGCGTGATCGCCGATCATCCGATCGACCAGAGCGACACGGTCCGGAAGCTCCTGAACACCATCGACACGCTCGTCATCGACGAAGTTTCCATGGTGAACGCCGACTTGATGGATGCCATCGACCGCAGCCTCCGCCAGGCCAGACAGCGCCCGGCCGACGCCTTCGGCGGCGTGCAGATCGTGCTCTTCGGCGATCCGTACCAGCTCGCTCCCGTGCCAGGCGACGCGGACGAGCGCGCCTATTTCTCGGACACGTACCGCTCGCTGTGGTTTTTCGACGCCAAAGTGTGGCGTGAAGCCGACCTGCGCATCTTCGAGTTGTCCGAGGTTCACCGGCAGCGTGACGCGGACTTCAAGTTCATGCTGAACGCCGTCCGCCACGGCCAGGTCACCGCGGAGATCGCCGGTGCGCTGAACTCGATGGGCGCACGAACCGCTCCGGAGGAGGGAGCGATCACACTCGCCACCCGCAACGACTCGGTTAACCGCATCAACGCATCCGCACTCAAGCGGCTCTCCGGCCGCGCCCTGACGGCGCAGGCGGACATCACCGGCGACTTCGGCGGACGCACCTACCCGGCGGACCAGACCCTCGAGCTGAAGGTCGGCGCCCAGGTGATGTTCCTGCGCAACGACTCGGCCGGAGAGGGGGGACCGCGCTGGGTGAACGGAAGCATCGGCACCGTGACGCGAATCGACTCAACGGTGTACGTCGACATCGACGGCGAGGTTCACGAGGTGGATCCGGTGATCTGGGAGAAGTACAAGTACAGCTACGACCCCGCGACCAAGAAGCTCACCAAGAACGTCGTTGCCGAATTCACCCAATTTCCGCTCCGGCTGGCCTGGGCGGTGACTATTCACAAGTCACAGGGAGCGACGTACGAACGGGCGATCGTGGACTTGGGCTCCCGCGTGTTCAGCCCGGGGCAGACCTACGTCGCCTTGAGCCGTCTCACGAGCCTGGAGGGCCTGTACCTCACCCGCCCCCTTCGACCGAACGACATCATCGTCGACCCCAACGTGCGACGGTTCATGCAAGGAGGAGCGGAATGACGACACCCATGGCGACGGATGCCGGGACCAACTGGGCAGGCAACCTGCGCTATCGGGCGGCCGAGTTCCACTCTCCCGAGTCCATGGACGAACTGCGCCGACTGGTCGCATCCGCCTCGCGTGTGCGCACCCTGGGTACGCGGCACTCATTCAACACGATCGCCGACACCGAGCACACGCTCGTATCCGTTGCCCGCCTGGGAGGCGAGCCGCAGATCGATGAGGACACTCGCACCGTGACCGTCGGAGCGGGGATGCGGTACGGGGAACTGGCCCAGTATCTGGAGCATGCCGGGTACGCCCTCAGCAACCTCGCCTCCCTGCCACACATCTCTGTGGGCGGCGCCATCGCAACGGGCACGCACGGGTCTGGCAACCGCACCGGAAGCCTCGCCGCCGCGGTCACCGCTATTGAGCTCGTGACAGCGGAGGGCGACCTCGTGTCCCTCGAACGCGGACATCCGGACTTCGCGGGTGCCGTCGTGAGCCTCGGCGCACTCGGCGTTGTGACACGCGTCACGCTCGAGATCGAGCCGACGTACCTCGTCGAGCAGTCCGTGTACCTGCAGTTGCCGTGGTCATCCCTCACCGAGAACCTCGACCGCATTACCGGAACGGCATACAGCGTCAGCCTTTTCTCGAGCTGGCGGGATCCCGCCGTTGTCGACCAGGTGTGGCTCAAGCGCCGGCCGGACCGGGACGGAACGGTGCCCGGGGAGTTGTTCGGCGCCGTGGCCGCGATGCGAGAATATGATCCGCTCGGTGGCACCTCACCGGTCAACTGCACCCCGCAACTCGCTGTACCGGGGCCGTGGCTCGACCGGCTGCCGCATTTCCGGCTGGAATTCACTCCGTCGAGCGGCATCGAGTTGCAGAGCGAACACCTCGTGCCCCGTCACCATGCGGTTGCGGCGCTCGGGGCGATCCGTTCGCTGAGCCACCGAATCTCGCCCTTGCTGCTGGTGAATGAGATCCGTACCGTTGCCGCGGACGACCTCTGGCTGAGCTCCAGCTACGGCACGGATGTCGTGGGCATCCACTTCACGTGGCTCCAGCGGCAGGCTGAAGTAGAGGAACTTCTCCCCGTCATCGAAGCTGCGCTGGCTCCGTTCGACGCGCGCCCACACTGGGGCAAGTTATTCGGCGGTGCCGACTTCAGGCGGCTGTATCCCCGCCTGGACGACTTCCGTTCGCTGGCGTCACGGTACGACCCTCAGGGGGCCTTCCGCAACGATTTCCTCGAACGGCATATATTCGGCCGATAGTCGGCGACGGTTGCCCGTGGAGAGGAGCGCTTTGGAGGGCGGCGTGGATCGGTTCGGTCATTCGATAACGGATTGTGACCTTCGGAACGTGGAACAGGCCTGACAGCCTGGCGCGCCGCGTGGCAGACTCCCTCGTAGTCGGGACAGTGTGAACCGCGGGGGTGGGCATGAGAGGCAGCACCACATCGGTCAGGGCTGTCGCCGCGGCCATGATCGCGGTGTGCGCCCTTGTCCTGGCCGGGTGCACCAGCCCCGTCGACGCAAATCCTGATGACCGCGAAGAGATCGGCACGCCGTTCGATTCCGAGATCACGGGGCGGCTTGACGCAGCGCTCGCTGAGGCCATGAGCCTGTCCGGATCATCGGGTGCGATCGCCGGTGTGTGGGCACCGTGGGCTGGCCACTGGGTCGTTTCACCGGGTACAACGACGATCGGCGGTAGCGCGCCCCTCAGCACGGACATGCATTTCCGTATCGGTGACAACACCAGGTCGATGACCTGCACCGTGCTGTTGAGGCTCGTGGATGAGGGCGTCGTGAAGCTGAGCGACCCCGTCTCCGAGTACCTCGAGCGATTCTCGGACGTCGACGGCATCACGCTCGGCCAGCTTTGCCAGAATACGTCAGGACTCTCCGACTACGCCGCCGGCCTGGCACCGTACTTCGTGAACAACCCGACCAGGGAGTGGCCACCGCTCGAGGTGTTCTCCGCCGGGCTTGCCCTGGATCGCCTCGGCGAACCGGGTGCAACGTTCGGGCAGTCACGGACCGGCCTGGTGCTCCTCGGGATGGCACTCGAAGCCGCGACGAACAAGGATTGGCCGACGCTCTACCGGCAGCACATCTTCGAACCGCTCGGCCTGGCTGACACGTCGTTTCCGGATTCAGGACAGCTTGATCTTCCTTCTCCCCACCCTCACGGCTATGCCCCGCTCCTCACTCCGGCCGGACAAGCCGTCTGCGAGACAGTTCGCGACGAAACACGCCTGTCACCGTCGAGCAGCTGGGTTGCCGGCGGTGCCGTTTCCACGGTTTCTGACCTGAAGGTGTGGGTCGAAGCGCTCGCCGAAGGAAGCCTGCTGACCGAGGAGTCAGCGCAGGACCAGTGGGCGACAGTGCCCATGGGAGATGCACCCGGCTGGCAGGCTTTCGGGCTGGGCGCCCAGCAGGTCGGGCCCTTCCGTGGTGACTCCGGAGCCATACCCGGCTACCTCTCCGCCATGCTCTCCGACCCGGCATCCGGATTGACCGTCGTTGTCATGCTGAACAATTCCCACGCTGGTGCCACCTTCGTGCAAACGCTCGCGCAGCGGCTGGCATCCATCGCGTCGACGGCACCGCCTCTGGGCGGCGAGGCGGCACCCGATCTCGCCGTGCCGTGGACCGAAGAGGAAATGGCCGCCGCGATTGCTGCCACGCCGGTGTGCCCGCCGCCCGCCGTCCCTCCTGCGGCCGGATAGCGGCGGGGTCGCGCCTCTCCACATCGGTCAACGACCGCGGATGCGACGCCCCAGTCCTAGTCGGCGAGGTTCCGTTCAAGGAAGGTCGCCGCGCGCGCGAAAGCAAGTGCTGCGGCATTCCGGTCGTACTTCGATGTCATCGTGCCGTTCGCGAAGGAATGCACAGTACCCAGATAGTCGAAACGCTCGACGGTCGTCCCATCCTCGGCGAGCCTCGCGATGAACGAGTCCGGATCTCCGCCTTCCTCCCACTCGTCGGTTTCGGCGAGATGGAGCTGCACCGGGCAGGGCACGACACTGTGTTCAGGCTCACCCAGGGTTGCGTAGTACGCAACGACTGCGTCAGCGGTGCCTGCCTTCGCCTGCACAAGGGCGAGCCAACCGCCCATGGAGAAGCCCACCAGGCCGACCCGGGACGCTCCAGCGGCCCGTCCGCCCCTGGCCAGGGTCCCTATGGCATTGACCGATGTCGTGAGGTCGAGCCGGCGGAGCAGGCGCTCGGCCTCCGTGTCGTCGGTGGTCGCCCATCCGTCGAAAAGGTCGGGAACAAGCACGTGGAACCCTTGCCGCGACAGCTTCATCCCGTACTCTTCCAGCCACGGCAGACGCCCGTACCAGTCGTGCACGACGATGACCAGCGGTTCCCCACGCTTTCCGAATTCGAGCGGAATGCCCGGCGACGGGATGCTGACCAGTGTCATGCAGCCAGACTAACCCGGGCTTTCGCCTCCGACGGAGGGTGAAACGGTGATCGTTCCGCCGGTGATCCCTACACGCAGCGGGCCGCGTGGGACAGGATGATCACATGCTGGCTAGCGTGGCTGACGAACTGTATGCACTGGCGCCCGGCGACTTCACCGCGGCGCGCAACCAGCGCGCCAAGGCCGCGAAGGCCGCCGGTGACAAAGAGCTTGCCGAGTCGATCGGCCGCTTCCCGAAACCGTCTGTGGCGGCCTGGGTGGTGAACCTGCTGGCCAGGCAGCGTCCGGATGTCGTCGCCGAGGTTATCGAACTGGGTGATGCGCTTCGAGACGCACAGGTCGATTCAGATCGGGACAGGCTGAAGGACCTGAGCCGCCAGAGGCAGGACCTGCTCAGGGCTGTTGCAGCGACCGGTGTCCGCCTGGCGGGTGAGTCGGGGCTCACGGTTCCACTTGCCGCTGCCTCGGAGGTTGAACAGACGCTGCAGGCGGCGATGGCCGACCCTGACGCGGCGAACGCCGTGCGGACCGGCCGGCTGACCCGCACGCTGGCATCCACGGGCGTGGAGCCTGTTGACCTCCGGGACGCGGTGGCGGGTCCCTTCGACGAGTCGTCGGCCGTTGCACGAAGTCCGGTAACGCAGCGGGCAGCCACACGGAAGGCAGCCACCGAGAAGGCTGCACCCCGTCAACCGGCTCGCGACAAGGCGGCGCCCCAGCGCAGACCGCCCATGGACAAGGCCTTCCAGCGGCGGTTGGACGAGGCCAGGGAGCGAGCGGAGGAAGCAGGCCAGGAGGTCGAGCGGGCTCGAGCCGACCTTCAATCTGCCGAAGCCAGGGCGCGCTCCCTCGAGCCCCGCCGAGAACACCTCAAATCGGAACTCGCCGACCTCAGGAACCGGGTTGGAGAGGTGGAGCGAGAAATCGCTGCCGTAGAGCGAGAGTTGGCGGACGCAGAGCGGGACAGGGCAGCCGCCGACCGAGGCGTGGCGACCATAGAGCGGGCGGCCCGCGAGGCGAGGCAGCGGGTGGAGCGACTCTCCGGCTAGTTCCTACCCTGTCAGGGCTGGCTCGGGTCGATCTCCACCATGTCCTGGATCGTGTCGCCGATCTCGATCGAGTTGCCGCCGGTTTCGCTGGGCCTGGCCGGGTTGTTGGCGCCGGCTCCAGCGGTTTGTTCCGATGACTCGCTGGCAGTGGACTCGTCTACGGCTGTCTCGTCGATGGGCTCAGACGATTTGCGGGCGTTTGATGCATCCGACATAGCTTCTGCCCTCCTTCTTCGGTGATCTTCGACGCTAGAGCCGCCACACGACTCCGACAAGGGCTTGACACTTTCGCCGGTCCGGAGGCGTCCGTGGGGTCTCGGGAAGCCTCGGAATAGCGTCTCCCGCAGTGCTAGGAAGGAGCCGCACCCAGCATGTTCTCGAGAGCAGCGAGGATGGGAAGCTGCCCGCGTACGAGCTTGGACCTGGCCTCCTCGGCGGTGACCCAGCGCGCGTCGTCGATCTCCGGAAAATCCTGTAGCTTCCCGGATCCCTTTGGCCACTCGAGCGGGAAGGTGTTGCTGAGGATGCGGGCCGGCCGAAAATCCGTCTCACCGGCGAATGCGGTCACGAGCTTGCCGGACGACTGCCGGAATTCGCCGAGCCGTGCGTAGGGGACGGCGGGGGGCTGTTCGCCGATCTCCTCTTCGAATTCGCGCAAGGCAGCGCGCAGCGGGTCCTCGGCGTCGTTATATTCGCCTTTTGGAATAGACCAGGCCTGCGCGTCTTTGCGGGCCCAGAACGGGCCGCCCATGTGCGCGATCCATACCTCGAGGGTTGATCCGTCCGCCCTTTTGTACAGGAGTATCCCCGCGCTGCGAATTGCCATATCAGGCCTCCCTCTCCCGCCGTGGCATCACGCCCCCGACGATCATGCACCCCCCACCAGTTTGCTCCGTTTGGTCAAGGGGGAGGGTGCACGGGAAGACACGTGCCATGATCGGCCCATGACCGAGATTCCAGAAGGAGGTCGCCAGGTCGCGCACGTCATCCTCGATGCCGTGTCAGCGTGGGACACCGCCGCCACATCGGACGCGAATGCGGCAGCGATGATCCTGGCGTTGAGCCGGATGAATGATGTCGACGCGGTCAACGCGACATTGGACGATGACGACAACCTCTCAATCGACGCAAGCAACCTCCTCGGCGGGGCCATGGTTTCGGTGAACTGGCTCGTTGAACAGCTGGCTCACGAGCGCGGCCAGGACAAGGAGCTCGTCATCGCACAGTTGAGGGATTTCCTCGACCAGTGACCGTGTCGGTCGCTGATCGGAGTGCGTTTCCTCGTCGACTGTGACCTTTCCGGTCGAGAGGTTCCGTTCCGCCGGTCACTCTCGACCGGAACGGTCACTCTCGCGGCACACGAAATTGGTGGAAGCGCCAGCGGGCGGACCTTTACCGGTCCGGAGCACCGGCCTAGCCTGAGGGGCATGCCGAGCACCGACAGGTCGCATGCGAGCGGGACAGGGCTACCGCCATCGAAGACGTCGGGACTGCTGTTCGGTCTCGGCCTGGGCGGTTTCGTGGACGGCATCGTCCTCCACCAGATCCTGCAGTGGCATCACATGGTGAGCCACGTCGAGGAGTTCCCCGTCACGACGGTGGCGGGCCTTGAGGTCAACACCCTCGCTGACGGCTTCTTCCACCTGGCGACCTGGCTGTTCGTGCTAGCTGGTTCCATTACGGCCATCGTGGCGTGGAGGCAGGGCCGCCTCGCGCCGACCTGGAGCTTCCATTTTGGACTGGTACTCGCGGGGTGGGGGATCTTCAACGTGGTCGAGGGCCTCATCGACCACCAGATCCTGCAGGTCCACCATGTACGCGACGACCTCGGCGGGCCGCTCGCCTGGGACATCGGCTTCCTGGTGTTCGGCGTGCTGCTCATTCTCGGAGGATGGTGGCTCCATCGCCGCGGCCTCGCCCAGCTCAACCGGCGGCGCCGGAACGAGGAGCCCCCGCGGCGCGTGAACTCCGCCCGCGCGTGAGCGTCCACCCGAGCGTGAGGGGTCACATTCGCCTAGTGTGGATGCTCCAGCACTGGGTGAACATGGCCCCTCACGGGGAGGAAAGGGCGTTCACCTCGTAGATCGTCTCCAAGCCGTCCTCGTCGTCCCATTGCTCGCCCACTTCGACGAACCCGAACTGGGCAACGAGGCTTCGGGAGGCTAAGTTGTCGGGCCGGATCGATGCCCGGACGACCCGCACGGAGTCCTCGATACGCGCACGCTCGAGCAGGGCGGAAAGCGCAGCCCTGGCGTACCCCTGTCTCCGGTAGGCCGGGTCGACGGAATAGCCGACTTCAACCATGCCCGATTCATCGGGCGGACCGTGGAAACCAGCCCGCCCCACGGCAGCCCCGCCGTCGGATGCGCAGATGGCGCGAGTAATCCACGCCGCGTCGTCGGGGCTCGAGCGAAGCTGGCGACTTCGGAATCGCCATACCCTGACGTTGGCCGCCTCGACGAAGTCCGCACTGAGCTCGAACGGTGACAGCGCGCTTGCCAACCCCAGGTCGCCATCCGCAAGGGCATCGATGACAGCAGCATCCAACCGGACCAGATGTACCAGGGGCGTCCGCGACGACACCCACGGTTCATGCCGCGAGCTCACCGTGTCGTCGTCCGAAGTGTTGCGCATCCCGTGACCGTATCGCACCTCGGCGTGAGGGGTCGCAATCGCCTAGTGTGGACGATTCCGCACTAGGCGAACGTGACCCCTCACGCAAGGGAAGACGTGCACGTGGGGAGGACGTGCACGAGGTGAGGAGCTAACGGCGCACGCGCCGGGCGATTCCCCGGACCGCGGCAAACGCGAGACCACCAGCGAGAAGCCACGGGCCGGCAATGATGATGGGGTCTATCCACAGGTGCGAGAGATCGGTGCGCTTCTTGCCGAAGCGCGAAGAGATCCCGTGGCGCGAGAACTCGCTGAGGACCCCCGTCTCTGTGATCGGATTGTCGGGTCGCAGGGTCAGGAATGATCCGAGGTGGCTCTCGATTGCGTCGACGCGGTCGGCGGCCAACAGGATGAGCCAGTGGGCGGTGCGCCCCTCGCTGAACTGGGCGTAGGAGTACCTGCGCATGGCACCAGAGAGACCCCTGGGTGGCGTGGATGTTCCGAAGACAGGTGGGAGGATCTCGTGCTCGATGGATCGCTCCCGCGGCCACTTCTCCTCTTGTTGCTCGGGGAAGACCCAGTGCGCACCGCTGACCAGATCCAACCGCTCCCTGGGCACGGCGGGTCGGTCCTTCGGATCGAGGTCGGCGCCCCATCCCGGGATCCGGGCGCGCAGTTCGTCGTTGGTGCTCCGGCGGTGCGGCCTGTCTGCCGTGTACGGCATGAGCGTGCTTCCTTTCCTACCTGGCGCTCGGAACGACGAGCGGCTTGATGCAGTCATCAAGCTTCGCCGAGAAGATGTGGTACCCCTCGGCGATGTGCTCGAGCGGGATGCGGTGGCTGACGATGTCGCTGGGCTTGAGATACCCGTTCTGGATGTGCTCGAACAGCCGGGGCCATTGCCGCTTCACCGGCGCCTGGTTCATTCTCAGCGTCAGGCCTTTGTTCACGGCGTCGCCGAATTTGACCGCGCTGAACAGCGGCCCGTACGCGCCCATCACAGAGATTGTCGCGCCCTTCCGGACCGAGTCGATCGCCCAGTTCAGCGCCACCGGTGAGCCGGCTTGCAGCTTCAGCTTCGACCCGAGCAGATGCTGGGTAAAGTTGCCGTCCGCTTCGGCGCCCACCGCGTCGATGGCCACATCGGCGCCGAGGAAGTCGGTGATCTTCTTCATGTGCACGACGATGTCGTCGTACTCGGTGAAGTTGTACGTCTCCGCGTGCGCGAACGTACGAGCCTTCTCCAGTCGGTACTCGAGGTGGTCGATCACGATGACTCGACCAGCGCCCATCAGCCAGGCCGACTTGGCCGCGAACAGCCCAACCGGGCCGGCACCGAATACGAGGACGGTGTCGCCTTCTTCGATATCGCCGAGCTGCGCACCGAAATAGCCGGTGGAGAGGGCATCGGTGAGCAGCACCGCATCCTCGTCGTCCAGCCAGTCCGGGATGACGCCGGGTCCGACATCCGCGAATGGAACCCGGACATACTCTGATTGTCCGCCGTCATAGCCCCCTGCGGTGTGCGAGTAACCGTAGATGCCGCCCACCGCCGTCGCGTTGGGATTGACGTTATGGCAGTTGGAATAGAGGCCGCGCGCGCAGAAGTAGCACGACCCGCAGTACACGTTGAACGGCACCATGACGCGGTCGCCCCGCTTGAGACTCTGGACTGAAGAGCCGACTTCTTCCACCACTCCGATGAACTCGTGACCGAATGTCATCCCCACGCGGGTGTCCGGAATCATGCCGTGGTAGAGGTGCAGGTCGGAGCCGCAAATAGCCGCCAGCGTCACCCGGACTATGGCGTCATTGGGATGCTCGATCTTCGGGATGTCCTTCTCTTCGACGCGGATTTTGTAGGGCCCGCGGTACACCATTGCTCGCATCAGCCATCTCCATGGGTCGGTTCAGTGCGGTCAGATTCACATGATCGGGTCCAGCCGGTCAAGCCCTTGTGCAGCACCGTGAGCGGGGTAGGAACCCGGCGTAGTAAGGGTCTCCGTTACGCTGGAACGAAGCGCAGAAGGGTGTCGAATGATCGAACGGGTGCGGAACTCCTGGACCATTTCCCTGCCCGTGCTTGGCCTCATTGCCCTTGTGGCAACCTGGCAGCGCGACCTCCCCGCGGTCGTCGTCGTGATCGTCAGCCTCATCCTGTTCGGCTGTGTGCTCGCAGCTGTCCATCACGCCGAGGTCGTGGCGCACCGTGTGGGGGAGCCGTTCGGCTCGCTGGTGCTCGCCGTTGCGGTAACGGTGATCGAGGTTGCCCTCATCATCACCCTCATGATCTCCGGCGGCGAGGAGACAGAGACCCTCGCCAGGGACACGGTGTTCGCGGCCGTGATGATCACCTGCAACGGAATTGTCGGTATCGCGCTTCTCCTCGGATCCATCCGCCACAACCTGCCGCGCTTCAACCCGGAAGGCACGGGCGCTGCCCTCGGTGTGGTGATCACGTTGACCACCATCACGCTCGTTCTGCCCACTTTCACGACGAGCCTCTCCGGCCCCCGGTTCACGCCGGCGCAGCTCGCTTTCTTCGCCGTTGCGGCGCTGCTTCTCTACGGCGCATTCGTGTACACGCAGACCGGCCGCCACCGAGACTTCTTCCTGCCCGTCAGTGCGGCGGGACGAACGATCGACGAAGAAGTCCACGCTGGTCCGCCCTCCCTCACGGCGACGTACATCAGCCTGGGAACGCTGGTGGTTGCCCTGGTCGCTGTGGTCGGCCTTGCGAAGGCGGTATCTCCTGCAATCGAATCCGGTGTCGCCGCAGCGGGCATCCCGAATTCGTTCGTGGGAGTCGTAATCGCCTTGCTCGTACTGCTTCCCGAAGGCCTGGCTGCGGCCAAGGCGGCCAGGGCGAACCGGATGCAGACGAGTCTCAATCTCGCGTTCGGCTCGGCCATGGCGAGTATTGGGCTGACCATACCGGCCATCGCATTCGCGACCATTTGGATCACCGGCCCGCTGAGCCTGGGGCTGGGACCCGTTCAGTTGGTGCTGTTCCTCCTCACCGTCGCTGTCAGCATCCTCACCGTCATTCCGGGCAGGGCGACCCGGCTCCAAGGTGCTGTGCACCTCATTATCTTCGCAACGTTCATCTTCACCGCGATCAGCCCCTGAGCGCGCCCCCGAGAGGCCGGAGCAATCCTCAGTTCCTGCGGCGCGGCAGTGTCGAAACGCCAAAGGCTGGTCTAGCGTTCAAGCATGATTGCGCGCACATTCACACGGTGGATGGCCGTGGTGGGCTGTGCAAGCATGCTCACCCTGAGCGGGTGCACCGTAGAGGATTCATCGCCGCCTGTCCCCGAGAACGTGGAAACGAAGACCTCCAGTCCGACTGCAGCTCTTACCGTGGTCGCTGACGGCGCCGACATTGGTTCCTCAATTCAGGCCAGCCGCGAAGTCTTCGACGAGTCCGCCGTCGTGGTGGTGGCACCATCGGGAAATCCGGAGGTGCAGGAGCTCGCCGCCCGGGCGTCAGTCGGGATGGGCGTCCCTCTCCTGGTAGCGGAAGCAGCTCCGAAGGAAAAGGGCAAGACCGCCACTCCGCGACCCGGCACCGGGAAGTCGCCGGTGTCCACGGAGCTCAACCGGCTCGGAGCATCCACCGTCGTCATCGTGGGTGACGTGACGCGCCTGCCCGGAGAACGGGACGACGGGGATGACCGAACCATCGTGCGGGTTCGTCCGAACGCTGCCGCCGTGGGCAAGACGCTGGGGATGGATCTCGGCGGTTCTGAGCCGGCGGGCACCATGACTCTCCCCGCCCAGGTCGCGGCAATGGCACCGGGGACACCGGCGCGGGACCGATTCCCCTCCGCCAAAACGGATGACGCTGTACCGGTGGTCGACCGGGACCAGCCGCTCGATGACCTTGTCGCGCTTTCCATCGATGCACCGGAGCAGATCGCTGCGATCGCAACGGCGAGGGCAGTGGGCGTCCCGGTGCACCTCCTCCCTGCAACGGCGGTCAATCCGCAAGCGTCGGAAACGGTCATCGACGCTCTTCACTCGTCAGCGGCCGGCAAGACTCTGGCTCTCGGATCGGCGTTTCAGGCCGAACCAGCCCTGGACTGGAAAATCCGGTCGGCGAAGACGGGTTTCCAGCTTCCCGGTGGCGGCCAGTTGCTCTTCGGGCCACGCCAGTACGTCGCGCTCTACGGGGTTCCGGGCACTGGAGTGCTCGGCGTCCTGGGTGAACAGAATGCGACGGCAGCAGTGCAGCGGGCTCAAGACATGGCCGCCGTGTATCAGCCGTTGACGGACAAGACCGTTGTGCCCATGTTCGAGATGATGGCCACCGTGGCATCAGCAACGGCAGGGGATGATGGCAACTACTCCACCGAGATTCCCGTGGAGGAGCTTCGTCGGTGGATCGACGAAGCGGCTGCTGCGGGTCTCTACGTCGTCATCGACCTGCAACCCGGGCGCACCGACTTCCTGACCCAGGCACAGCTGTACCAGCCGCTCCTCGAACTGCCGAACGTCGGCCTCGCCCTTGATCCAGAATGGCGTCTCCTGCCAGGCCAGGTACACCTCCGGCAGATCGGGTCGGTCACCGCGGCCGAAATCAACAGCGTGATCCAGTGGCTGGCTGACCTGACGAACGAGAAGGCGCTTCCGCAGAAGATGCTCGTGCTCCATCAGTTCCAGTTGCGGATGATCCAGGACAGGCCCGCCATTGATATGAGCCGCCCGGAGATCGGCATGGTCATCCACGCCGACGGCCAGGGGAGCCAGCCGGCTAAACAAGACACCTGGAATGCCCTGCGCGAGGGTGCGCCAGCAGGCATGGCGTGGGGGTGGAAGAACTTCTATGACGAAGACCTTCCGGTCCTGACGCCCGAACAGACCATGCGCGACGTCTCTCCGGTGCCGGACCTGGTCACGTACCAGTAGGGATGTCAAGACCGCGGAGGAGGTCCGCCACGGAAATTGGACCTGCTTAAGCGGTGGTGTAGTCGAGTACCACCTGGAGCGCTGCCTCCGGCGTGGCGTCGAGCATCTCGAACGCCGCAGGAGCTTCCTCCGCCGGGACAGTGTGGGTGATCAGATCTGACAGCTTCAGCTGCCCGTCACGTTC
>Ga0190275_10001511_pt1 | contig 17225 bp, 13 predicted proteins | sample Popmic550T_FD_133745 | JGI IMG/M metagenome (GOLD analysis project Ga0190275, IMG submission 133745) | Populus adjacent soil microbial communities from riparian zone of Yellowstone River, Montana, USA - 550 T | ecosystem: Environmental > Terrestrial > Soil > Riparian zone > Trees stand | place...
ATGTGGAGGCCCTGCGTGTACTCGCCCGGGCTACCGCGCCTCACGGAGAGCGAGGACGCCCCGGGCACCGACGGCACCGTCAGGCCGAACGCGCGCCGGGGGACGTCCAGCTCGATGGACTCCACGTCCGGATCCACGGCGAGCGCAGTTCGCTCCTCCTCCGTCAGCTGCGCGGCGACGGCTGGCACACTCCGGTACACCTGGAGCACCCGGCTCCCCAGGGCCGACACCCGCGAGGCGCTCACCGTCCCACCATCCCGGTAGCGGATCAGGAAGCGCTGACGGCCATCGCCCGCGGCGCCCGGCTGCGGAGCCGCGCTCTGGCTGAGCTCGGCGCCGGGCAGCCCGCCCGCGACAACGCCAGGGCACAGGTGCGCCTGTGCGCTCACACCTTGATCATCTCCCCCACCACAGGCCGCGGTGAGTACCACCAGTCCGAGGATGCCCCAGCGCTTCATGATGAGTGTTCTCCACACGTGGGCCCTCGAGACGGGAGCGAAGACAGGGGCACTCCGGCCGCGGGGGGTGATCTCCTCACAGGGAGTGCATCGCATCCGGCTCTGACAACGGTCTGGAGCCTCAGGACGTATCGGAGGTATGCCGGTGCACATCCGGTGTGTTGTCGTGATGAAGTCGCAGGGGACTGGGGGCCCAGAGACGCCTCGCGCAGGTGGGCGCAGGTCAGCCCGGAGCGCTAGCGTGCGCTCAGTGAAGGAGGTGGAAGGATGACGCAAGAGATGTCCGACGCTCGGCTCCAGGCGATCCTCGAGCTCCCCCCGGCGCGGCGACATGCGTGGTTCCTCCAGCGCGTGCGCGAGTCAGGAGAGGTGTGGGGGCTGTACGCGGAAGGGTGGGCGCTGGCGCTCGATGACGAGGGGCGGGACGTGCTGCCCTTGTGGCCCACCGACATCTCCGCGCGCCTGTGCGCCACGCACCTGTGGGAGGGCTTCGAGCCCCGTCGCATCCCGCTCGAGGAGCTGCTGGAGCAACTGCTGCCCGATCTCGCCGAGGAGGGCATCCCGGTAGGTGTCTTCTTCACACCGCGGGGGCAGGGCTGGCCGGTGACGGCGGCGGAGCTGCGCACACAGCTGCTCGGAGGCGCGAGCGCCTGAGCTTGCCTGCTCGCCTGCTTCCAGGCCCCGGCGAGACTTTTTCCTTTTGGGTGGGTTCGGTGTCCAATCGAGAAGCCCCCCGGGGGAGACTTGCGCTCACCTTCCCCCCCGTGGTGCGCTGCGGACGACGCGATGACGACCCAGACTACAGAACCGCCTCGACACCTCGGGCGCTACGAGCTCGTCCACCTCCTGGGCCAGGGGGGCATGGGCGAGGTGTACCTCGCGAAGATCTCCGGCGCGGCCGGCTTCGAGAAGCCGTGCATCGTGAAGACGATCCTCCCGGCGCTGCTGAAGGACGGCCAGTTCCTGGATCGCTTCCACCACGAGGCCAAGGTGCTGGTGCACCTGGTGCACTCGTCCATCGCCCAGGTGTACGACATGGGCGAGACGAACGGCACCTACTACATGGCGCTGGAGTATGTGGCCGGTGTGGACGTGGCGTACCTGGCCGAGCAGGCGCGCACCCAGAACCAGCCCGTCCCCGTGCCGGTGGCCCTCTACCTCGGTCAGAAGGTGGCGGAGGGGTTGGGCTACGCGCACCGCAAGGCGGGGCCGGATGGCACACCGCTGGGCATTGTCCACCGGGACGTGTCTCCTCACAACGTGATGGTGTCCTACGAGGGCGAGGTGAAGGTCATCGACTTCGGCCTCGCCAAGTCCGCGGCGCGCAGCAAGTACACGCTGCCGGCCACGGTGATGGGGAAGCTGGGGTACATGTCCCCGGAGCAGGCCCGCGCCGAGCCGCTGGATCACCGCAGCGACATCTATTCGTGCGGAGTGATGATCTGGGAGCTGCTCGCGGGCCGGTCGCTCATCGGCCACGGGACGGTGGGGGAGATGATGGCCGCCATGGGCAATCCCCACGTGCCCTCGCTCCACGAGCTGCGGCCGGAGGTGGATCCCGCCATCGACGCCGTGGTGCGGCGCGCGCTGGCGCCCAACCCCCAGGATCGCTACGGCCGGTCCGACGAGCTCGCGCGGGCCCTCAATGAGCAGCTCCTCCGGACCAGCACCTCGCTGGGCGCCGAAGAGGTGGGCAACTTCGTCAAGGCGCTCTGCCCGGAGGCGTTCTCCGCGCAGCGCAAGCTCATCTCTCGCATCTCCGGCGTGCGCCGCTCTCCGTCCACGCCGCCCCAGGCGGGAGTGATGCCGGCCTCGGGGGTCTCCCCGATGCAAACGGGAGTGCAGCCGGTGACAGGGCTGGAGGCCACCTCGGTGCGCTCGCTGAACGAGGTGGAGGCCGCGAGCCATGGCGCCACGCTTCGCCCCATGGTCACCCCCCTGCCGGGGGCTCCCGTGTCTGGCGCCGCGCCAGTAGCTGCCGGAGCGCTCGCGCCCCAGCCCGCGACGTCCGGATCCGGGCCCGCCCAGGCCGCGCCAGCGGCGTCCCTCGTCGCTCCCATGCTGCAGATCAGCAAGGGGAAGCTCGTGGGAGCCGCGATCGGCCTCCTCGTCGTGATCATCGCTGTCGCGGTCACCACCGCGCACTTCATGAATCGCCCACCTTCTCCACTGCCAGAGCAGGCGGAGGGCTCCCCCGGTGTGAGTCCTTCGCCTCCGCAAGACAGGCCTCCGGAGGAGAGGGCGGTAGCGGGACAGTCCCCTTCCAGCGAGCCGGCCCATCCGGGTGGGGCTGTCATTCGCACGTCCGGGGTTTCGGGTTCGGAGCGCACGGACTCCACTGTTCCGGCGGTCGGGTCAACGGGCTCGGCGGCGGTTGTTCCAGCCGGGGAGAGAGAGCCGGCGGCTCCCGAGGATCCTGTCGCCTCGAAGCAGAGCTCCCCAGAGAACAAACCCAGCGAGGCCTCCACGACTCCGAAGGGGCAGCCGCAGCGCCCGAGGCAGAAGCAGGAGTTCGTGGTGGTGAAGGACCCCATCCAGATACGGGAGAGGGAAGGCAACTACGTCGTGCCCGCGGGCCTGAAGGTGGGCCTGAAGCAGGGCACGGAGCTGAAGGTGGTGGGAGCAGCGGGGAGGGATGCGAGGCGCAGGGTGCTCGGCAGCGCGGTGGTGCAGACGGCACGGGAGAGGAGATCGGTGCTGACGCTCGACGAGGCGGCGGGCAAGGCCACTGGGGATCGCTTCGTGGTGCTGCCCAAGGACATGGCCGCGGGAGCGCTGGACACCGAGGCGGAGCTCGAAGCAGAGCCCCCCGCTCCCGTCGTGCAACCCCCGCCCCCGTCTGCCAAGAAGACGCTGAGCGTGGGCGTGAGGCGCGCGCGTTTGATGAAGAGTGCTCTGTTCAAGAAGGGCTTCATCGTCCAGAACTCGGAGCAGGCGACCTTGTGGAACTGCAAGGCCACGCTGGGCAGCGGGCTGCGGTACGTGTTCCGGCAGCTCCGCCCGAACGAGAACGAGGTCCGCGAGGACGCCTTCAAGCCCTCGGATGGACCGACCGTCCCGAATGGGAAGATGCTCATCGAGTGTGACGAGGGCCGGGCGGAGGCCCAGATCATCCCGTAGCGCTGAGCGCCGTCACGGGTCCAGGCGCTCGGCGGCCTCCGGACACTCCGCCAGGAGCGTGAGTGCCTGCGGGTCCTGACCGCGCACCTCGCGGGTGAGCCGGGAGAGCGAGTGCCGGCACATCCACGTGCCCACGTGCCGCCGGTAGCCATGGCAGCACTTCCAGCCGGTGAGCTTCTGGTCAAGGAAGGTGAAGGCCTCGTGGCGCGTGGGCGTGGCGATGAACCACACCGCGGCGACGAGCGCTGCCACCCATGGCAGCTGCCAGCCCAGCCCCGTCAGCCGGGCCTTGAGCTCCGCGGCGGGCCGCTCGCCGTGAAGCCGCAGCAGCCGGTCCAGGGGCCGCGTCGGCAGCAGCGGCGCCATCACCACATCCGGGAACACGGTGAAGGCTCGGGCGAAGGCACGCGGCAGGCCGGGTGGCTGGTGCTCGGCATCCACCAGCTGCACATCAAGCAGGCGCCGCCCCAGCGTCCACCCGCGCACCCCGCCCACCAGCGAGACGAGCACCCACGCACAGAGCAGGGTGGCCAGCGCTCGGGGGAGAGATTGCTCCCAGTCCAGCGCGCGCGCGGTGCCCCAGCCCAGCAGCGCGGCCGTCACCAGGTCCACCAGATCCGCGATCCACAGCCGGTATCGGAACCGGGCATGCGCCGGCGAGAATTGTGATCCGAACAACGCCCCTTCACTCATGCTGCTGGAACTCCTTGCCGGGCAGCATAGACCCATCCGATGGAGGGCCGTGAAGTCGGCCGCATGCTTCGAACCCGGGGAGGAGCCCGGTGTCGACTTCCCGCAGTGGTCGCGGCCCTCCTCCCATCCCATCTTCTGAGCTGCACGGACGGTGGGGGGTACAAAGCAACCCCAGGCGCGGGAGGCACTCGAGGTCCGAGAGGCCTGGGGCCCGCCCCGTGGTGCGGCATGGCGGCAGCGACGGGAGGAGGCGGGCGAGGGGTAGGTGGGACCTCTCGTCGCTGCCGCCGGGCGAGAGATTGACGCTTGGTGACGAGGGCCGGTTTGCTGGACACTGCAGCCTCCATGTCCATGGGGAGTCAGTGTCTACTGAGGGTGCGGGCCCTCCTCGGTCCTTCTCTCCTCGCGTGTCTGCTCGCGGGGATGCAGGGCTTCGCACTGGATCCCCACCGGGCCCTCTCCCAGTACAGCCACCATGCCTGGCGCAACGAGGACGGGCTGCCGCAGAACACCATCCTCGCCATCCAGCAGACGCGGGATGGTTACCTGTGGCTGGGCACCTTCGAGGGTCTGGTCCGCTTCGATGGCGCGAACTTCACTGTTTATGATCGGCACAACACCCCGGAGCTGAGCGAGCACGGCATCCGAGCGCTCCTGGACGACGGAGCGGGGGGGCTCTGGGTGGGGACGAAGAAGGGCGTCCTCCACTACGAGAAGGGCCGCTTCCAGCGCCTGCCGGACGAGGGCGACCTGCGGCAGGTGAGCGTGCCCGCGCTCGCGCTGGAGGGCTCCACGCTCTGGCTCGGTACCTCCCTGGGGCTGGAGCAGGTCCCCCTGGCAGGAGGCACGCGGCGGCGCTACACCGTCAAGGACGGGCTGCCGAGCGCCGTCATCGAAGCGCTCGCCGTCGACGGCACAGGGGTGCTGTGGATTGGCACGCGAGAGGGACTGGTGCGGCTGTCGGCGGGCAAGCTGGAGCCCGTCTCCCTGCCGGCGGGCGCGGACCCGCGGGTGCGCTCGCTTCTGGCGGCGCGGGATGGCGCGCTGTGGGTGGGCACGTACTCCGGGCTGATGACCCTGCGCGACGGGAAGTTCGTCTGGTATGGCCCCGAGCAGGGCCTGCCGCGCTACGAGGTAGGGGCGCTGTGGGAGGATCGCGACGGCGGGCTCTGGGTGGGGCAGGAGACGGGCCTGGCCCGCCATACGGCGGGGCGCTTCGACTTCCTGGGCCCGAAGGAGGGCCTGTCCGGCACCCGCGTGTACTCGCTCTTCGAGGATCGGGATCAGAACCTCTGGGTGGGCACGGCGGATGGAGGCCTCAACCGCCTGCGCGCGGGCCCCTTTCTCTCCTTCGGGGTGCCCGAGGGGCTGGCCCACGACTTCGTCCGCACGGTGCTGGAGACGCGGGACGGCACGCTCTGGCTGGGCACGCTGGGCGGTGGGCTCCACCGGATGAAGGACGGACGCATCACCCGGCTCGGCGCGGCCGAGGGGCTCACGGATGACAACATCCGCTCGCTCGCCGAGGCCCCCGATGGAACCCTCTGGGTCGGCACTCACCGGGGCGCCTTCCGGTACGACGGCAAGCGCTTCACGCCCGTCCTCCGGGAGAACGGGCGGCCCCTGGCTCTGGTGTGGGCCCTGCTCCTGGACTCGCGCGGCGACGTGTGGTTCGGCACCTCGTCGGGGCTCGTCCACCTGCATGAGGGCCGCTTCACCGTGTACACGCCCGAGCAGGGGCCAGTGCCCGACTCCGTCAACTGCATGCTGGAGGATGCCACCGGCACCCTCTGGTTCGGCACGCACTCGGGCGTGGTGCGCTACGCGAATGGCACCTTCACCCAGGTGACCGACCCGACGCTCGCCAACGAGACGATCATGGTCTTCTACTCGGACGCGCCCGGCACGCTCTGGGTGGGGACCTATGCGGGCCTGGTGCGCTTGAAGGACGGGAAGGGGGCGCGAATTACCCTGGCCCAAGGCCTGCCGGACGACAGCGTCTTCAACCTGCTGCCCGACGCGAAGGGCTACTTCTGGATGAGCAGCAACAAGGGCATCTGGCGGGTGAGCCGGCGCGAGCTGGAGGAGGTGGCGGACGGCCGGCGCGAGCGCGTGCGCGCCAACAGCTATGACGAGCGGGACGGGCTGCGCACCGTGGAGACCCATGGGGGCTCGCAACCTGCCGGGTGGCGGGCGCGCGATGGACGCCTCTGGTTCACCACCCTGCGCGGCGCGGTGGTGGTGGATCCGAAGAATGCGCGGCTGGAGCGCCGCCCGCCCGAGGTCGTCATCCAGGAGGTGCGGGTGAACGGCCAGACGGTGCCTCTGGCCTCCAGGCTGGAGCTGGCGCCCGGCAAGCAGGACCTGGACATCCGCTTCACCGTCTTCGCCCCCCAGGCTCCCCAGCGCTTGCCCTTGCGCTACCGGCTGGAGCGGTTTGACGAGGACTGGGTGAACTCCGAGGGCCGGCGCTCGGCCTCGTATACCCGGCTGCCCCCGGGCCACTACCGCTTCCACGTCATGGTGGCCGATCGCGAGGGCGTGTGGCGTGAGCCCGGAGCGGTGCTGGAGGTGACGCTGCAGCCGTGGTTCCACCAGACGGTGTGGTTCTACCTGCTGTGCGCGCTCGGTGTGGGCGGGGTGGCCGTGGTGAGCTATGGCTGGCGCGTGGGCCGCCTCAAGCAGCTCGAGCGCTGGCTGCAGACGCGCGTGGAGGAGCGCACCAAGGAGCTGGCTCGGGCCAACCAGGAGCTGGACACCCACCTGCGCACGCTCCGCGCCACCCAGGCCCAGCTGGTGCAGGCAGGCAAGATGGCGGCGGTGGGCACGCTCGCCGCTGGCGTCGGGCATGAGATCAACAACCCGCTCTCCTACATTGTCTCCAACCTGGAGTATGCCTCCGAGGAGGCGGTGGCGCTGAAGGGCCGGCTGGAGAGCGCCCCGGAGGATGTGCTCGAGCGGCTGCGGGAGATGGAGCAGGTGCTGCGCGAGGCGCTGATGGGGGCGGACCGGGTGCGGCGCATCGTGCGGGACTTGAAGACGTTCTCGCGCCAGGACGAGGACGCGCGGGGGCCGGTGGACTTGCGCTCGGTGATGGACTCGGCGGCGAAGATGGCGGCCGGGGAGCTGCGCCCGCGCGCCCAGCTCGCCCGGGACTACGCGGAGGTGCCTCGGGCGTATGGCAACGAGGCGCGGCTGGCGCAGGTGTTCCTCAACCTCATCATCAACGCCGCCCAGGCCCTGCCGGAGGGCCATGCCGAGCAGAACGAGGTCCGCCTTGTCACCCGGCGTGTGGGGTCGGACGAGGTGGCGGCCGAGATCCACGATACGGGCAGCGGCATCCCCGCGGAAGTGCTAGGGCGTATCTTTGATCCTTTCTTCACAACAAAGCCGGTTGGAGTAGGCACGGGGCTAGGGCTGGCGCTATGCCATGCTTTCGTGACGGCGATGGGGGGGCGGATCGAAGTGGAGAGCCAGGTGAGCCGGGGGACGATGTTTCGTGTGACGTTGCCGGTGGCTCCCGGCGAGCAGGTGCAGGTGTCACGCGTGGAAGCAGCGAAGGAGGGAGAGTCGATGCGAGGCCGGGTGCTGGTGGTGGATGATGATCCGTTGGTGAGCTCCGCGCTGCGGCGGACGCTCTCGCGCGAACACGAGGTCGACGTGGTGGTGAGCTCGCGGCGCGCGCTGGAGATGCTGCTGTCCCCCCAGGGGATGTACGACGTCATCCTCTGCGATCTGATGATGCCGGAGATGACGGGCATGGAGCTGCACGCGCAGCTCGAGGCGGCATTGCCGGAGCGGGCGCAGCGGATGGTCTTCGTCACGGGGGGGGCGTACACCCCCGCGGCGATGGAGTTCCTGGAGCGGGTGAGCAACCCGCGCCTGGAGAAGCCCTTCGAGCCGGAGAAGCTGCGCGAGCGCGTCCGCGAGTGGGTGGCGCTGGTGCACCCTCCGCCCCCCGGGTGAGCCTCAGAGGTCCAGCACCAGCCGCCGGGACTTCGCGCGTGACACGCACACGAGCATCCGGTCCTGGCCGGCCCGCTCCGGGCCACCGAAGAAGGAGTCCCGGTGGTCCGGCACGCCGTCGCAGATGCGGGTGAGGCACGTGCCGCAGGTGCCCGCCTCGCAGTCGCTGGGCACCTTCAGCCCGTTGCGGCGCAGCACGTTGAGCAGCGACTGGCCCTTGGGCACGCGGAGCACGGTGCCGGTGCTGCGGATGGCCACCTCGAACTCAGAGTCCTCGAGGCCCAGCGCGGTGTTGACGCCCGCGGCGGTGAAGGACTCGAAGTGTGCCTTCTCCCAGGGCCAGCCGTGCCGGAGGACGGCCGCGCGCACGGCCTGCATCAGCCCCACGGGGCCGCAGCAGTACAGCCGAGTGCCGGGCGGGCGTGTGGCGAGCAGCTGGCCCACGTCGAGCCCCTTGGACGGATCTCCCCCATCGAGGTGGAGGTGCACCCGGGAGGCGAAGGGCGGAGAGGTCAGCTCCTCGAGGAACGCGGTCTGCTCGCGTGTGCGCGCGCAGTAGTGGAGCACGTACTGCGCGCCGGTGCGCTGGAGCATCCGGGCCATGGCCAGCAGCGGGGTGATGCCGATGCCCCCCGCCACCAGCACGTACGCGCGTGCGTGGAAGAGCGGGAAGGTGTTGCGCGGCGGGCTCACGAGGAGCGTGTCCCCTTTTCGCACACTGTCGTGCAGGGCGATGGAGCCGCCGCGCCCCTGCGCCTCGCGCTGCACGGCGATGACGTAGCGGTGTGTCTCCTGGGCATCGTTGCACAGGGAGTACTGCCGTATGTGTCCCCTCGGCGTATGCAGAGCCAGGTGTGCGCCGGGCTCGAAGCCTGGCAGGCGGCTCCCTTCCTTGGGAACCAGCTCGAACGACTGGATATCTCTCGCGATGCGCGCGATGTGCGCAACGCGGACGTGTAGCGTGTCCGTCCCCATACCCCTTCCTCCCCCTGTCCCCTCACGCCACCTGAAGCAGCGTGACCCAACGGAAGAATGTTCAAGCAGGGAGCGGACGAACAGTGCCCCGAGGAAGGGGTGGGCCGCTGATTTCTCACAGGGCCCTCGGCCTCGGGTCACGGTCGCTGGGACGCGAGAGCTTGGATCAGCTCTCGCGGGGGCCCGCAGGCTTCCAGGGAGCCGGGCTCACCAGGAGGTCCCTTGCGCGGACGAGCTCCTCGCGCTGCTGAAGCGCGAGCTTCTGGAGGTCAGGCGCGAGCCCGTCCAGGCGAGAGGGATCTCGCTGCTGCAGCTGGGCCTGGAGCGCCGCCTCGATGACGGCGGGGGGAGCGTCAGGCGACACCCCCAGCAGTGCGGCGGCCTTCTGCCGGGCACCTTCGCGGAGAACGGCCGGGTCTCCGACGACGGCCAGCAGGCGCACGTCCTCCCCCCTCGAGCCGCGGAGGCTGGGAGTGGAGGAGGTGCCACCCCGGACGAGGAAGGCGCCCACGGCGGCGGCTCCGGCCAGGCCGAGTGCCAGCATGAAGTACAGCCGCCGCTGCCGCTCTTCCAGGAGGAGCTGGTGGTCGGCCGCGAGGAACTCCTGGCGCTCGGCCTGCTTCGCAGTCTTCGGTGAGCGCACAGGTCGATGCTCTGGTGCCAGCTCCTGACTCAGCTCGCGCTCCAGGACGTCAAGCTGCTCAAGGGAGTAGGCGGAGAAGGAGTTCTTGGCGACCGAGCCCAGGTACCCCGCCGTCCCCGCCGCCCCCACCGCGAGCATGATCAGCAGCCACCGCATCGAGCCGTCCTCCTGTCCACGAGGAGAGGCTATCGCCTAGGGGGCATCCGCCGCGCGGCACATCTCGGTGGGCGCGGGGCAGGGAAAGTCGAAGTTGCCCGTCACGGTGACGGAGTGCTCGGTCGTACCGGGCTTGCTGGCGAGGGGGCTGCTCTTGGCGGGGAAGGAGAAGGTGCCCGCGATGCCCTTGGCATCGAAGCGCTGGATGACGAGCTCGCCGGGGCCGGTGAGCGAGTACATGACGTCCTTGGCGCGGAACATGATGCGGAACTCGTTGGGCTTGGCAGAGCGGGCGACGAGCTTGTAGGTGCCCGGCTTGAAGGGGACGGCCTCCCGGGTGGTCGTGTCGGTGGGAAGGATGTTGAGGTTGCCGGCGCTGGAGCCCTCGCTGCTGACGCAGTTGAGGAGCAACGGCCCCATGAAGCGGCCCCCATCCTTCATCGCCTTGTCCAGCCGGGCCTGGCGCTTGGCGGGATCCTTGGTGAGCGCGTTGATGGTGGTCTCGACGGCCTTGCGCAGCTCCTCTTCGGTGTACCAGTGATCGCTGGAGACGGCGGTGCGGCCGCCCTTGCCCTGGTAGACGAACTCCGCGCCACCGGTCACTTTCACCTCGCAGAGCCCCTCGGGGGGCGTTGCGAGAGCGGGTAGCGAGAGCAGAAGCACGGCGAGGACAGCAGGACGCATGGATTCCCTCCGAAGGTGGAGCTGCGGCGACTCGGGTTGAATCCTAGGCCAGGACTTGGATCAAGGCTTCTCGGACTCTGAGGAAGGGGCCTTCGCGCGCTTCTTCGCGGGGACGAGCTTTCCCTTCGCCCGCGGGGTCTCCAGCACCTTCTGAGGCTCCGTGAGCTCCGGTGCCTTCTTCTGGAGCGGCTCCGGAGCCTGGGCCTGCTGCTCGAGGGGTGGCTCCTCCTTCTGCTCGAGGGCCTGCTGCGCGGGTGCATCCAGCTCTTTGAGAGTCGCCTTCTCCTTGCGCGAGCCGGACACCCCGAGGCCCGGTCCCAGTGCCAGAAACGCCAGCAGCGCGAGGGCCGCCGTGCCGCCCACGCTCAGCACTCCGATGGGGACGCGCCGATCGAGCAGCTTCAGCGCGGCCGCGGCGCTGGCGGGACGCTCCTCGGGCTTGTCGGCCAGCAGCCGCGCCAGCAAGGCGCGCAGGCGCCTCGGCACCCCCGGAGGCAGGGGCCGCTCACCGGGAATGCCGCCCGCGAGCGCCTCGTACAGCACGAGCCCCAGCGCATAGAGATCCGAGCGCGCGTCCGCGCGACCCAGGCGCTGCTGCTCCGGCGCCATGTACCGCAGCGAGCCGATGAGCGCGGCAGAAGCGGTGAGGGTGGTGGCCCCATCCAACCGGGCGATACCGAAGTCACACAGCTTCGCGCCGTCCTTCGCCAGCAGGAGGTTGCTCGGCTTCACGTCCCGGTGGACGAAGCCATGCGCGTGCACCGCGCTGAGCGCCGAGAGCACCCGCCGCGCCAACCCCTCGACCTCCGGCGCCGAAAGAGGCCCCTCCGCCAGCTTCGTGCGCAGGTCCGGCCCCTCCACGCGCTCCATGGCGTACCAGCAGAAGCCTCGCTCCTCACCCTCGGCCAGGACGCGCACCACCGCGGGGTGCTGGATCTTCCGCAAAGCCTCGGCCTCTCGGCGGAAGCGGACACGCACCGCGGGCTCCGCCGCCACCATCGCGGACAGCACCTTCACCGCGCACGGCCCCAGCGAGCCCTCGGCCTCGTACACCGTGCCCATGCCGCCGGAGCCCAGCCGCTGCTTCAGGGAGAGCCCCCCGAGCTGCTCGCCGGACAGATCCACCTCGGGCGACAGGCGCGCCGTCCCAGGCGCTGTCTCCGCCCGCACCAGATCCACCTCCACGCCACAGCCGCTGCACGTCGCCACGGCAGCGGCACCGGGCAACGGCGTGCGACAGGCGGGGCAGAGGAAGTTCATTCGAAGAGGTTGATCCCGTACTCGTCGATCTTTCGATCCAGTGTCGGGCGGGAGATACCCAGCGCCTCGGCGGCGGCCGACTTCACGCCCTGCGCCCGCCTCAGCGCCAGGACGATGTGCTCACGCTCCACCTTCTGCACCACCTCGGCCAGTGGGACACCGGAGGTGGGTGAGGCGTTCCCGCGCTCGCCTGGCCCTGTCCGGGGCTCGGGCGCCACCACCTCGGGAGGCAGATCCAGCAGGCCGATGAGCTCGCCAGGGCCCTTGAGGACGAGCGCGCGCTCGATGGCATTGGCGAGCTGGCGCGCGTTGCCAGGCCAGGGGCAGGTGCGCAGGGCGGTGCGGGCCTCGGGGGTGAAGCCCTCGGCACGGCGGCCCAGCTGGGGCCCCATGCGCGCCAGGAAGCGCTCGGCCAGGGGGAGGATGTCCTCCTGCCTGTCCCTCAGGGGCGCCAGGTGGATGCGCACCACATTGAGACGCCAGTACAGATCCTCGCGGAAGTTGAGCGCGCGGACCTCCTCGATGAGGTTGCGGTGGGTGGCGGCCATCACGCGCACATCCACCGGGATGCCCGCGCGCCCGCCCACCCGGTTCACCAGCCGATCCTGCAGCACGCGCAGCAGCTTCACCTGGAGGGCCGCAGGCAGGTCTCCCACCTCGTCGAGGAAGAGGGTGCCACCGTCCGCCTGCTCGAAGACGCCGGCGCGGGCGCTCACCGCTCCGGTGAAGGAGCCCTTCTCATGGCCGAACAGCTCGCTCTCGGCCAGCTCGGCGGGGATGGCGCCGCAGTTGACGGCGATGAAGGGCCCTCGCGAGCGGGGACCCAGGGCGTGGATGGCGCGCGCCACCTCCTCCTTGCCGGTGCCGCTCTCGCCGGTGATGAGGACGGTGGACTGCACCTGCGCGGCGGCCGCGGCCAGGCGCATCGCCTCGCGCATGGAGGCGCTCTCGGCCACCGGCTGCGAGTAGGTGAGGGTGCTCGGGGCCGGCGGCGCGGGCGGAGGGCACAGCGAAGGCCCCGCGGCTCCCGCGAGCGCTCCGGCCAGCGCCAGCTCCTCGTCCGTGAAGGCCGACTCCCGCAGGATGCAGAGCGCCCCCGCCGGAGTGCCGCCCGTGTAGATGGGGGCGTACAGCACCTGGGCATGGCCCTGGCGCACGCGCGTGAGGAGGTTGTCCGTCTCCGGCCGGGCCTGGGCCTCGGCCATGGCCATGGGACGGCCGAGCTTCAGCACCGACGCCACCATCTCCCGGTTCAGGGTGAGGTGGGCGCCCACGGGCCGGGCCAGCAGCGGGTGGAGCACGCCGTTGGGGGCCAGCCGCAGCACGGTGAGGGCCGTGGGCTGCAGGGCCGAGTGGAGCGCCTCCAGCACGAGGGCCGCCGCTTCCTCGGCAGAGGAGACGGTGGCGGCGCGCAGGGCCAGCTCACCGGCGCGGGCGAGCGCATCCGGCGAGGGCGCGGTACCAGTACGCGGGGGCTCCGGCCGGGTGCGGGTGAGCACGAGGGTGGACTCCCCATCGCGCGCACGCAGGGCGTCGAAGGAGGGCTCGTACACCAGGACGCTCTCGCCCACGGAGATGTGGTCTCCAGGGCGCAGCCGCGTCGTCTCCTTGAGGAGCTGGCTGTTGAGCCACGTCCCATTGCGTGAGCCCAGATCCCGCAGCACATGGCCCGCGGGGCCAATGGGCTCGATGACGCAGTGCTCCCGACTGACCTTGTCATCGAGAAGCTGGAGCCCTCCTTCGGCCGCTCGGCCCACGATGAGGGGGGAATCCAGCTCTCGCGCTATGCCCCGGCAGGGGCCGAACATCGCCACCAGTCTTGCCACGTCCAGCATACTAACGGCTGCCGGGCCGTCGTGGGGGGTTGGGCTTGCAGACCCAGCGGGACCCGAGCGCCTGGAGGGCCAGGCTGGCCGACAGGGCCCCGAGGAGGACGAGCAGGGCGGGCAGGGTGCAGGCCATGGGCTCCTCCAGGTGGGGGGGCTACTTCTTCTTCTCGGAGGACCCGAAGAAGGTGCCGTGGACGGCCTTGCCCTTGGAGCGGAACACCTTGTTCTGCACCTCGGAGGAGGCGTCGCCCTGGGCGCCCGAGCCCTTCACGAAGTCGTCGATGTCCTTCTTCTTGAGGGACTTGGCCTTGAGGCGGGCGTGCTCGGGGTCCTCGGCGCGGCCCGGCTGCTTCTCCAGGGCGGCCAGCACGTACGAGGCGAGCAGCTTGCGCTCCAGCTTGGCGTACAGCGTGGGGCTGTCGAAGACGTCCACCACCTCCAGCTCGCCGTTGATGGCCACGGCGAGGCCGGCCATGCGCCCATCGCGGGGCAGCTTCGCCTGGAGCTCGTTGAGGTACTGGCCGATGCGCTCGCGCAGCTTCGCGTCCTGGAGCACGCGCCGGTAGGTGCCGGTGGGGCTGGAGACGCCTTCCGCCTGGGACTTACGAGCCACCTCGCCCCAGACGGCGCCCTGCTCGGAGAAGAGGGCGGCGCGGCGCAGGTCCGGGTGGGCCACGGCGATCCCCGGCTGGAACGTCAGGTCCTTGCCATCCCAGCGGCCCTGCTCCACACACACCACGGGGACGCGGCGGCGCTCGCTCGGGTCGAGCACAATGTCGGACTGGACCATGCGGTCCTGCTTGCCGCCCAGCACCACCTCACCCCCGAGCAGGTAGAGCGGGCGCTCGTCGCGGTTGCGCACGAGGAGCTCCGGGACGCTGCCCCCCTCGCTGACCTCGCTGACGGACACCTTGCGCGCGGCCTGGGCCTCCTCGAGCACGGTGTAGTCGTCGTAGGGCGGGCCCTTGCGCGTGTGCAGGGGAACGACGGCGAGGTTGTAGGCCAGCACGGGCTCTCCCGCCTCGAAGTCACCCAGGTTGAACTCCTCGCTCCCCTCCTCCGCGGGAGGTGGGGGCTGGGAGGGAGGGGCGTAGCGGGCCTGGACGATCGGCTCCTTACGGGTCTGGAAGCTCTGGGCAATGGCCAGGGATGAGGCGAGCAGCAGGGGAACAGCGAGGATGGCGAGGGTGCGTTTCATGGGACTCTCCTGGGTTCGAGGAGTCCCTATGCAAAGAACCATGCCAGTCCCTTCTCTCTCGGGAGGGCTGTGCGGGCGTGTAACGCCGCATGACGGTTTGCATCGGCGTGTGACACGGCACGGTGCATGGCCTTTCGAGCCCCTCGGTCTCGCGCAGAGGTGTGAGACCTTCCACGTCACATGGGGTTCCCATCGCGAGAGGTCCTATGCTACCCATGTAGGCTCCCCGTCTCAGAGGAGGTCCGCGCATGGTCCGCATGTTCGAGTCGTGCGGCTGGGAGTACACGGTGCTGCGCCCCATCCGCCAGGCCCGTGATGGAGCGCCTGTGCTTCTGGCTGCGCGCAGGGAGTATTTCGGCGGTGGGACGACGGCTGTCGAGCTGAAGCCGCTCCACGTCACGCGTGAGACTGTCACAAGCGTCAAAGCCCGGCTCGCAGAGGAACTGCGGCTCAGCCAGCACCTGCGGCACCGTCATATCGGCGAGGTGCTCGGGTTCGCGGCCGATGGGGAGCAACCCTACCTCGTCCACGAGCACGTGCCAGGGTGCTCCCTGGAGACTGTCATCGATGCGGCGGTGCTCGCCAGGCGAAAGCTGTCCGCCGGGTTCGCCGTGGCTGTTAGCAGGGCGGTTGCCGACGCACTCGCTCATGCTCACCGCGACCCCCTCCACATTGTCCACCGCGCCGTGTCGCCAGCGAATATCCAGATAAGCCAACGTGGCCGCGTCAAGCTCGTGAACTTCGGGGCGGCCTACTCCGAGCTGATGGGACGGCACCCGACGCCCGCCGGGTTGCTCAGGGGCGACGCCGCGTACATGGCCCCCGAGGCCCTGAGCGCGTTCCGGCCTTCAAGGAATCGCCGCCATGCCAGGGCCAGGACGCCACCCGATCCGCGGGCCGATCTCTTCTCACTGGGCCTGGTCCTCCTGGGGACACTCACGGGATGGCACCCACTGGACCCTCCAGACGTCTTGGAGGCCGAGCTCGAGCCTCTCTTGCTCCCAGACACGCGAGCCGAGATGACGCCATCCATCCCGCTTGGGATCATGGCAGCCCGCCTCTTGCATTTCGGGCCCAAGGACGTGGACCGGGCCGCGCGGAGGCTCCCCGCACGCCTGCGCTTGATCATCTCGAAAGCGCTCCAGGTGGATCCTTCGCAGCGCTACCAGAGCGCTCTCGCGATGGAGGAGGAGCTCCGCGGCTTCCTGAGCGGCTCCTGTCCCACGTATGGCGAGGTGGAGGTGGCGGCCGAGATGGCGAGGCTGTTGAGTGCCGCGAAGAAGCTCGACGCCCAGGTTGCGTACAGCGTCGCGGGGGATGGCATCCTCCCAGCTCCGGCGGATCTGCCCCGGAGCTTCCCATGAGGGACTCTCCGCCAAGGCAGAAATTCGCCACCCAGCTGGGTGCTGCTGCGCGCGAGGCCCGGGGCCGGGTGGGCCTCACCCAAGCCGAGGTGGCACAGCAGGCCGGGGTCGCCATGGAGGTTTATGGACGCATCGAGCGTGGCGCGCTCTTGCCGAGCATCCAGACCTTCCTGGCGCTGTGTCGTGTCCTCGCGGCCGATCCCCGCGTGCTGCTCGGGCTGATGGATTCCGGGAGTCCGTCAGGCCCCCAGCGAGCGCCCGAAGCTTCCCCTCGAGTCCAGCGGCTCATGTCCCTGGCCCGTGAGCTCAGTGAGGAAGAAGTAGGAGCCCTGCTGGCAGTGGCCAAGGTCATGCTCGCGGGCAGAAGCGAGAGACGGAAGGAGCCATAGAGCCCAACGGGGACAGGACGCACCGGGTTGGGACGCGCTCTGCTAACCTTCCGAGTCAGGAGGCAGGCTGAACCATGGATCACCACCCCTTTCGACTTCCCGCCCCAGGGGACGTGGTCGGCGGCTACCGCATCGTTGGCCTTCTCGGAGACGGTGGGCAGGGCCGTGTGTACCGCGCCGAGGCGGCTGGCCGGTTCTTCGCGCTGAAGTTCCTGGAGCGGGGAGGCGAACGGTGGGGCGAGCGTGAGGTGGAGAGCCTCTTGCGGCTCAAGCTCCCAGGCGTGGTGGGCTTCCTCGGGTGCGGAAGATGGCCGGACCTCGTGCGCGGGAGCTTCTATATCGTCATGGAGCTCGTGGAAGGGCTGACGCTCTACGACTACGTCATGGTCCACAACCCCACGGCCCGCAAGGTCGCGGAGCTCGTGCTCTCCCTCGGACGCACGTTGATCGCTGTCCAAGAGGCCGGCGTTCTCCACCGGGACGTGAAGCG
>Ga0190275_10001512_pt1 | contig 17222 bp, 9 predicted proteins | sample Popmic550T_FD_133745 | JGI IMG/M metagenome (GOLD analysis project Ga0190275, IMG submission 133745) | Populus adjacent soil microbial communities from riparian zone of Yellowstone River, Montana, USA - 550 T | ecosystem: Environmental > Terrestrial > Soil > Riparian zone > Trees stand | place...
CGAGAGACCCATGCGCGAGACGGGGCCAGCCCGTTCCGCGTCTTCCTCCTCACCGGAGTCAAACCCGTATGAGCCACCTGCCCGCCCCCTTGCCGCCACCCTCTGGTGAAAACGGCCGCCGCGTCGAGGCCCTCCGCATGGCGATGCGCGAGCGCATCCTGGTGCTCGACGGTGCCATGGGCACGCTCATCCAGGCGCAGAACCTCAAGGCCGGCGACTTCGGCGGCGCCGAGTACGAGGGCTGCAACGAGCACCTCGCCCTCACCCGGCCGGACGTCATCGAGCGCATCCACGCGGACTACTTCGCCGCGGGCGCGGACGTCACCGAGACGGACACCTTCGGCGGCACGCCGCTGGTGCTCGCTGAGTTCGGCCTGGGGCACAAGACGCTGGAGATCAACGCCGCCGCCTCCCGGGTGGCGCGCAAGGCCGCTGCGGACGCCGAGGCGAAGGACGGCCGCATGCGCTGGGTGGCGGGCTCCATCGGCCCCACCACGAAGGCAATCTCGGTGACGGGTGGCATCACCTTCGAGGAGCTGGTGGACAACTTCGCGGCGCAGGCCGAGGGCCTCGCCATCGGCGGCTCGGACTACCTGCTGGTGGAGACGTGCCAGGACACGCGCAACGTGAAGGCGGCGCTGCTGGGCTGCCAGCGCGCGTTCCGCAAGCTGGGCTATGCGCTGCCGGTGGCGGTGTCCGGCACCATCGAGCCCATGGGCACCATGCTGGCGGGCCAGTCCGTGGAGAGCCTCGCCGCGTCCCTGGAGCATGTGGAACTGCTCTACCTGGGCCTCAACTGCGCCACCGGCCCCGAGTTCATGACGGACCACCTCCGCTCGCTGTCCGGCATGAGCCCCTTCCCGGTGTCCTGCGTGCCCAACGCGGGCCTGCCGGACGAGAACGGGCACTACCTGGAGTCGCCGGAGATGCTGGCCCGCTCGCTGCGGCGCTTCGCCGAGCACGGCTGGCTCAACGTGGTGGGCGGCTGTTGTGGCACGCAGATGGGCCACATCCGCGCCATCGCCGATGCGGTGAAGGGGCTCACCCCGCGCAACAACACCCCGCCCCCGCGCTCCACGCTGTCCGGTGTGGACTACCTGGAGGTGAAGGAAGACGAGCGCCCCATCATCGTCGGCGAGCGCACCAACGTCATCGGCAGCAAGAAGTTCAAGGAGCTCATTGTCGCAGGCCAGATCGATGACGCCTCGGAGATCGCCCGCGCCCAGGTGAAGCGCGGCGCCCAGGTGATCGACGTCTGTCTGGCCAACCCGGATCGGGAAGAGCTGGAGGACATGCGCCGCTTCCTGGAGGTGGTCGTCAAGAAGGTGCGCGTGCCGCTGATGATCGACTCCACGGACGAGCGCGTCATCGCCATGGCGCTCACCTACAGCCAGGGCAAGGCCATCATCAACTCGGTCAACCTGGAGGACGGCGAGGAGCGCTTCGAGAAGGTGGTGCCGCTGGCGCGCCAGTTCGGCGCGGCGCTGGTGGTGGGCTGCATCGACGAGGTGGGCATGGCCGTCACGCGCCAGCGCAAGCTGGAGGTGGCCGAGCGCTCCTTCGAGCTGCTCACGAAGAAGTACGGGATGAAGGCGGAAGATCTCTACTTCGATCCGCTGGTGTTCCCCTGTGCCTCGGGGGATGCGCAGTACACGGGCAGCGGGGTGGAGACCATCGAGGGCGTGCGCCTCATCAAGCAGCGCTTCCCGCAGTGCAAGACGGTGCTGGGCATCTCCAACGTGTCCTTCGGCCTGCCCACCGCGGGCCGCGAGGTGCTCAACTCCGTGTTCCTGTACCACTGCGTGCAGGCGGGCCTGGACATGGCGCTCGTCAACTCGGAGAAGCTGGAGCGCTACCCGTCCCTGCCGCAGGAGGAGCGCAAGCTCTCCGAGGATCTGCTCTACAACCGGGGCACGGATCCGGTGACGCCCTTCGCGGCGCACTTCCGCGAGCGCAAGCCCCTGAAGGCCGCCACCTCCTCGCTGCCGCTGGAGGAGCGGCTGCAGCGCTACATCGTCGAGGGCACGCGGGACGGCCTCTTCGCGGATCTGGACCTGGCGCTGGAGAAGTACGCGCCGCTGGAGATCATCAACGGCCCGCTGATGAAGGGCATGGACGAGGTGGGTCGGCTCTTCGGGGCCAACGAGCTGATCGTCGCGGAGGTGCTCCAGAGCGCCGAGTCCATGAAGGCGGCGGTGACGCACCTGGAGCCGAGGATGAGCAAGGCCCAGGCGGCCTCGCGCGGCAAGGTGCTCCTCGCCACGGTGAAGGGGGATGTGCACGACATTGGGAAGAACCTGGTGGAGATCATCCTCGCCAACAACGGCTTCCAGGTGGTGAACCTGGGCATCAAGGTGCCGCCCGAGCAGCTCGTGAAGGCCGTCAAGGAGCACAGTCCGGACATCCTCGGCCTGTCTGGCCTGCTGGTGAAGAGCGCGCACCAGATGGTGGCCACCGCGGAGGATCTGAAGCGGGCGGGGGTGGACCTGCCCATCCTGGTGGGCGGCGCGGCGCTCAGCCGCAACTTCGTGGATCGCCAGATCGCCCCCGCGTACCAGGGCACCGTGGCCTATGCGCAGGACGCCATGAGCGGCCTGGAGCTGGCCAAGCAGATCGTTGATCCGGCCGCCCACCAGAAGCTCAAGGAGGATCTGGTCGTCCGGCGCCAGAAGCTGGCCCAGGAAGTCAAAGAGCGCCCCAAGTCCGCCGCCCCCGTGGCCGTCTCCACTCGCAGCAAGGAGGTGCGGGTGCTGGAGCAGGTGCCGGCCGTGCCGGGCTACGAGCGGCACGTGCTGACCAACACGCCGCTGGACCACATCTGGAGGTTCATCAACCCGGTGATGCTGTACGGGCGCCACCTGGGCCTTCGCAGCGCCTCGCGCGCCCTGGGCACGCCCGCCGAGGCGGAGCTGGCGAAGACGGAGGAGGGCCGCAAGGCGCTGGAACTCAAGGAGGCGGTGGAGGAGATCAAGTCCTTCCTGCGAGACGGGGCCATGAAGGCGCGCTCCGTCTTCCAGTTCTTCAAGGCGGGCAGCGATGGCAACCGCGTGCTGCTCTTCGACGGGCACACCGGCGAGCGGAAGGCCCTCTTCGAGTTCCCGCGCCAGGAGAAGGACGAGGGGCTGTGCCTGGCGGACTACGTGCTGCCACTGGAGGGCGGGGTGCCTCGTGACAACCTGTGCATGTTCGTCACCACGGCGGGCCACGGCATCCGCGAGCTCTCCGAGGAGTTCAAGGCCAAGGGCCAGTTCCTCAAGATGCACGCCGTGCAGGCCCTGGCGCTGGAGACGGCCGAGGGCTACGCGGAGCTGCTGCACACGCAGATCCGCAGCATGTGGGGCTTCCCGGACAAGCCGGACATGACGATGCTGGAGCGCTTCCGCGCGGAGTACGAGGGCAAGCGCTACTCGTTCGGCTACCCGGCGTGCCCGCGACTGGAGGACCAGGAGCTGCTGTTTGCCGCACTGCGTCCAGAGGAGATCGGCGTCCAGCTCACCGACGGCTGCATGATGGAGCCGGAGGCGTCCGTGTCCGCCGTCGTCTTCCATCATCCTCAGGCGCACTACTTCTCGGTGACGTAGAGTGGGCCACCTATGAGCGCGCCGATCATTCGCCGTGCCGTTCAGCTCCTCCCTGCTTGCGCCTCCACGGGCATCGGGAGCATGCCCCACACCCAGGTAGAGCTCGGGCTCCAGGCCGCACTGGCGATGGACATCCCGTTCCTTCCCCAGCTCCCCCAGCGCCACCCCTCCGAGTTCATGATCCCCGCGGCCCTCGAGGGGCTGCCGGGCCTGAGCTACGACGAGGACGGGATGTGCATGGTGGACCTCGCGAAGTGGGAGGCGGGGCGGCCGGCCTTCGAGGCCCAGCTGCAAGAGGCGCTGTCCTCCGGGCGGCTCGAGGCCTTCGAGCCCACGCTGGAGGGCTGCCGTGCCTGGCGGCCCTTCCTCTGGGAGGTGGAGAACCGGAAGCTGCGGCTTGCCAAGGCGCAGATCGCGGGCCCCTTCACGGTGCTCTCCGTGGCGCGCACGAGCGACGGAAAGACGACGCTCGAGGTGCCTGGGGTGGACAAGGCGCTGTACCAGCTGGTGATGGCGCGCTCTCTGGCCATGGTGAAGGCGATGCGCCGCACGGGCACCACGCCGCTCTTCTTCCTGGATGAGCCAGGGCTGTATGCCTTCCAGCGCTCCCAGCCGCGCCACCTGCTGGCCCTGCAGGAGCTGAAGCTGCTCGTGCTGGCGCTGCAGCGCGAGGGCGCCCTGGTGGGCATCCATTGCTGCGGCAACACCGACTGGGGCGCGCTGTTGGACGTGCAGCCCGATGTGCTGTCGCTGGACGTACGCCTCTCCCTGGATGCGATGCTGGAGGAGACGGACGCCGTGGCCCGCTTCCTGGCTTCGGGCGCCACGCTGAGCCTGGGCGTCGTCCCCACCGATCTCACGTCCACCTATGACGTAACGGAGCTGACGGACTCGGTGGAGGCCTCGCTCAGAGCGGCGCTGCCCAAGGGACGCAGCTTCACGCAGGTGCTGGACCACGTGATGCTGACGCCCGCGTGCGGCCTGGCCATGCGCTCGGTGCAGGACGCCGAGCGGATCCTGGGAGAGTTGCGGGCCGCGCAGCGGCACCTGCACGAGACGCTCGACACCGAGCGCGGCCCGGACTTCTACGTCATCTGATGGCGGCTACTGCCGGCCGAGCCGCAGCTCGCGCTCGGCCTGGTGCCAGTCCTGCTCGGGGTTGCCGGGCTGGCCGCCGCGCGCCAGGAAGATCTCGTAGGCGCGGCGGGCGATCTGCTCATGGGTCGGACCATTGCGCACGTGTGCATTCGAGGGCGTGCTGGGCACCTTCCCGGTCTCTTTCTCGGGTGTGTTCGAGGATTTGGCGAGGTTGCGGGCCATGGATACTCCTGAGAGAGGGGAACAGCCCGCGCAACATGAGGTAGACCCTGGGGTACAGGGAACCGGACCTGAGTCCAGGGGTTCTGGGCTGAACACGACACTCCAGAGGTTGTTCACCGCACCACACTCAGAGGGTCACCTCAGCGGTCGAGCACCCCAGCGTCGAGCGCCGCGTCGAGCGCGCGTTGCATGGCGGTGCTCATGCCCAGCCCCTCGGCCTGCGCGGGCGTGCACCAGCGCAGCTCGTGGAAGGCAGGCGCGCGCGAGGGGCGCTGCCGGCCGGAGACGCGCAGCAGCCGCAGGGTGAGGGCGCGGTGGGTGAGCTGACGTTGCACCGTCCCCAGCGCGGCCTTCGCGGTGACGGACACGCCCAACGCCTCCGAGAGCCGCGTGGCGGCCGCGGCGTCCGGAGCCTCGGGCGCTACCTCCGCGGCGGGGAGCTCCCACAGGCCGCCGAAGAGGCCCTTCTCCGCGCGCCGGGCGAAGAGCAGCGTGTCCTTGTGCGTCCACACGGCCAGCGCCAGGGTCAGGCGCTTGGGGGTGGCGCGCACCTTGGCAGGGGGAAGCTCATCCACGCGGCCGTGCTGGAGGGCCAGGCACGCGCCACGCACGGGGCACAGCAGGCACAGCGGGCTCTCGGGCCGGCACACGGTGGCGCCGTGCTCCATGAGGGCCTGGTTGAGATCCCCCGGCCGCTCGCCCTTCACGAGCACACGGGCCAGCTCCCACAGGCGGGCCTCGCGGGCCCGATCTCCCGGAGGCCCCTCCACCTCGAAGAGGCGCGAGAGGACGCGGGCCACGTTGCCATCCACCAGCGGAGCCTCTTCGCCAAAGGCAATGGAGGCCACGGCGCCTGCGGTGTAGCGGCCGAAGCCGGGCAGGCTGAGCAGCGCCTCCGCGGAGGAGGGGAGCCGGCCTCCGAAGCGCGCCACCACCTCCTGGGCGGCGCGGTGCAGGTTGCGCGCGCGCGAGTAGTACCCGAGCCCCCGCCACGCGGCGAGCACATCGTCCAATGGGGCCGCGGCCAGCGCCTCCACCGTGGGGAAGCGCGCGAGGAACCGCTCCCAGTAGGGGATGACGGTGGTCACCTGGGTCTGCTGGAGCATCACCTCGCTCAGCCAGATGGCATAGGGATCCTTCGTGCGTCGCCAGGGCAGATCCCTGCGCTCCCGGTCGTACCAGGCCAGCAGGGGCACGCGGATGGACGCGAGCCTCATGACTCCGGCCTCTTCACCATCCGGGCAATCATGCGCCGTGCGACAAGATCAAAGAGGCCCGGCACGAAGCGGTTCGCGAGCACCATCAGCCGCCCAGGCAGGGTGAGGATGGTGTCCCGGCGACGGCGCTTGCTCGCCTTCACCATGGCCAGGGCCACCTCTTCCGCGCTCATCTGCTTCAAGGGGGGCGCCTTCTGCTGCCAGCCGTCGGCATGCAGCCGCGTCTGTCGGAACTCCGTCTCGGTGAAGCCAGGGGACACGAGCAGCACGGAGATGCGCTCGGCGGCGAGCTCCGCGCGCAGGGACTCGGTGAGCGCGTTCACCGCGGCCTTGGCCGCGCAGTAGCCCCCCAGCAGCGGCATCCCCCGGTGACCCAGCACCGAGCTGACGTTGAGGATCTGTCCCCCCGGTCGCTTGCGCAGCAGCGGAAGGATGGCCTGCGTGACGCGCACCAGGGCAAAGAAGTTCAGCTCGAACACCTTGCGGAGCTGCTCCTCTGAGAGCGCCTCCACCGGGCCGAAGAGCCCGATGCCCGCGTTGTTCACGAGGATGTCCACCCCGCCGAACTGCTCCTCAGCCTCGCGCGCCAGCCGCGCCACATCGGCCGCCTGGGTGATGTCACAGCGAACGGCGACAGCGCGGACTCCCAGGCCCTCCAGCTCGCGCGCCAGCTCCCGCAGAAGCTCCTCGCGCCTCGCAGCGAGGATCAGGTGCGCCCCCTGGGCTGCGTACGCCCGGGCCGCCGCCCGGCCGATACCGCTCGATGCTCCGGTGATGAGGACGACCCTTCCTCGAAAGGCTCCGTCAGACATGGTGACGAGCACCTTACCTGCCTGGTAGGCCGTGGCGCATCTCCTTCCTGATGTCGGATCGCTCGGCTGCTGGCTCCTGGATCAAGGACGCTCGGACAGGGGGGACGGACCGAGCTGCCCCAGATCCAGGGCCTCGCCTTCTCGAAGCTCGAAGAGCAGCACGCTCTTGTGGGGGACAGTGAGCAAATGCTTGCCAGCCTCGAGGGCAATGAACTCGAAGCGGCCTTCTTGAGTGGTGTGGGCCCCTTGTGCATTGGGGGTACCGGCAGCCAGGTGCACCCAATGCCTGACGGGGGTGCCAGACTCATTGACGAACCTCCCGGTCACGCTGCCAAGGATGCCGACGGAGAGCTCGACAGTCCCAGTCTGCCCGGGAGCGATCTGCACCGTGGCCTTGCCGCTGCGTCCGTCGGAGGTGCGCACTCGCAGCAAGAAGGCGCCCGTCGGCAGATCCACCAACTCGAAGGTGTCCCCTGCGAACGGGCGCGAGTCCACCCGGCTGTGCCCAGAGGTTTCGTCCACTCGGTCCACCCGCAGCTCGAAACCCTGCACGGGGGCACCCCGCGCTGCGATGATCCGGCCCCGCAGCGCCGCTGCCTTCTGAAGCCGCACCACCACATTCCGGCTGCCCACGCGGACGTTCTGGAGCACGCCTTCCTCAGGGCCGAGCTCGGCTCGGAGGGCGCCGAGCTTGTCCATGCTGGCCGTGGCCGTCTTCAGCGTGAACCGTCCTCGGCCATCGGTGTCCGCACTCGCGTAGAGCTCGTCGTCATCCTCCAGCGTCACCGAAGCCTCCGGGACGGGCTCGCCTCGCGAGTTCAGGACGACGCCCAAGGTCTCCACCACCGAGTCCGGCACCGTGAGCTCCACCCGGGAGGCCTTGCCGGCCTCGACCGTTACAGACTGGTCGGGGCCTGACTCGTCCGTGTCGCTGGTGGACGCGCTGAACGTGTAGGAGCCCGGTAGCATCTGAACGGTGAAGTGGCCCTGCTCATCCACCTCTACATAGGGCGTGCTGACGTTCTTCTCGGAGGAGATCTGGACGTCGACGGGATGGACCGGAGGTCCGCCGCGGGTCCGTTGCACACGCCCCTCCACCAGGACCAGGGAGTCCGGGAGGGCGAAGTCGGCGCGAGCCTTCTCTCCTTCCCGGAAGGTGAGCTCCTGGGCGATGGCCTGGCCTGCCGGGGTCAGCCGGGCCTCGACCCGGTAGCTCCCGGGAGCCAGGTCCGAGAGGCGGTACTGACCCGACTCATCCGTCTCCGTGAAGAGCCGCTTCGACCCTTTAGGGGTGAGGGGGAGGAGCTGCGCCACGAGACGGGCGCCCTGTGCCGGACGGCCCAAGGCATCCGTCACGCTCCCTTCCAAGCGGGCCTCGCGGACCAGGGAGAACTCCACCGAGGCCTCCTGGCCCGCCTGGACGCGCACGTCTTCCCGCCGGGCATCGGGGAAGTCGCTCTTGAAGACCGAGACGGTGTACGTGCCCGGCAGGAGGTGCTCGAAGCGGAAGACACCGCTCGCATCTGTCCGGGACATGCGGCTCCACTTTGACTCGACGTGACTGATCGACAGCATCGCCGTCTGCACGGGCTCCTGGCTCGACTGCACGAAGACCTTCCCAGCCAGGCTGCCGGTGGGGCGCAGCCGGATGAGGAGCCCATCCACCAGGCCGCCGCGGGCGACCGATACCGCTCCCTCGTGCATGCCCGACAGCTCTCCGACGCTCGCGGCGAGGAGGTAGGTGCCTTCTTCGACCTCGAGAGAGAAGCGCCCCTGTGCATCCGCCTTCCTGGGCGTGTTGTCCAAGAGGCGTCCGTGGGAGAGCACCGAGAGATCGGCGTCGGGGACGGGTGCGCCCGCGCCATCGACCACCTGTCCCTCGAGCTGACAGGTGCCATCGAGCTCGATGCTCAGGAACTCCATTCCGGGGAGCTCGATCTCCTTTGACGCCTCGGTGTGGCCGGGTGCCTCGACATGGATCTGGTAGCTGCCAGCGGCGAGATTGCCCACGCGGAAGTTCCCCCCCGCATCACTGGTGACCGAGACATCAGTCACCACGAGGTTGAAGTCATCCTCGTCGACCGAGACGGTCAGCTTTGCCCCCAGGATCGGCTCCTCCGAGTCCTTGTCCAGGACGCGTCCGCTCAAGGTATAGCCGGCTCCCAAATCGAACCGGGCCACCGGAGCGGTGCCGCCCTCCTTCACGACGATCGCCAGCTTCGAGGGGGCGAACCCTGGGGCGAGCGCCGCGAGGAGGTACCCTCCCGGTTTGCACCACGCCTGCCGCCGGCCTTCGGGCCCGACGCTGACCGGGCTCATCTCGTAGTAGATGTTCGATTCCTCGAGCCGGACCCCTGCCACCTTTGCGTCCTTCACGGGCGCTCCGCCAGCCGTCACCTCCAGCTCGATGCAGGGACCGGAGCCCGCCAGCTCGTCCCCTTCCAGGAACGCTTCTTCCTCTTCCTCCTCGGACGTCTCCAGGCCGTCCTCGGGAGCTTCCTCCGCTTCCTCCGAGGAGCCGAGGCCCGCTGAGGTGGAGGAAGTGGGACGAGGCGGGGCGTGCGTGCCGGCCGCGGATGACTCCTCAGGCGGCGTGCGCAGGCCCCACCACGCTACGGCAATGGCGAGGAGGAGGAGCGCCAGGATGACGCGCATCGCCTTGGCGGTGCTCACGGATGCCGAACCGCCCGGGTCTTTCCCTTGGGCTTCGCGCGCTGCGCGAGCCAGTCATCGATCTCGGCCACTCGCACCGAGTCCTTCACGCTGGCGAACGCCTCGCGGGCCTTCCGGGCGGAGTCCAGGACCTCGACCTCCTTGCGATTCAGCGCGTCCAAGGCCTGAGCGATGCCAAAGAACGCGTCTCCCCGGACCTGCTGCTCGAGCGTGTTGATGGCCAGGATGCGCTCGAAGAGCGGCACGGCCCGCGCAGGATCTCCCAGCTGCAGGTAGGCCATGCCCGCGCCCGCCGCCGAGAAGGCCACGGTCCGGTGCTCCTTGCCAAGCGCCTTCTCCTTGATGGCCATCCCCTTCAGGAAGGACTCCAGCGCCTCGCGGTTCTTGCCGGCCAGGGCGCTGGCGGCTCCCACCACGTCATGGGCGTCGCCGACCTCGGCATGCTCGGGGCCAAAGGTGGCGAGGCGGATCTCCAGCGCCTTGTTCGCATAGATCCTCGCCTCCTCGAAGTCACCCTTCTTGAGCAGCACCTGCGCGATCGCGTAGTTCAGCGAACCGACGCTGGGGTGGTTCGGCCCGTTCACCTTCTCGCGGATGACGATCCCCTCGCGGAGCGCCGCGAGCGCATCCTCGAACCGCTCCAGCTTCCGGTAGATCACACCCAGGTTCATGAGGATGCCGGCGCGGCGCACGTGCTCCTTGCCGAGGATTCGCTCGGCGAGCTGGAGCGAACGCTCGAGGTGTGCGAGCGACTCCTCGAGCCGGTTCGCCCTCGAGTAGACGTTCCCCAGGAAGTGCTCAACGTCGACCTCGAGCTCTTCGTTGCCGCCCATCCGGGTGATCGAGGCCTTCGCCAGCTCGCTCCACTGGAGCGCGTCATCGATCCGCTTCGGATCGTAGCCGAGCGTGAAGACGATCATGGACGTGGCGCGGGCCAGCACGGCGTCGCTGCGCGAGGCATGGGCGGCCCACACGGCCTGGTGGAGGTGGCGCTCCGCTTGGATGTAGTCGGCGGAGCGAGCCTCCAGCACGCCCTGTCCGAGCAGCGCCTCGGCCTCCAGCGGCCGGTACCTGAGCTCTGACGCGGCCTTCAGCGCCTGCTCAGCGATCTCCTTGGCCTGCTTGTACCGGCCGGCGTCGGTCATCGCCTTGAGCTGGGACAGCTGGCCGGAGATGCGCTCGATCTCTTCACGGGCCTTGGGCGAGTCCGGCGGGGGCTCCACCTGGCCCAGGGTGGCGACGTCGGCGCAGCCTCGCAGAGAGGGGAGCACCGAGACGGTGTCCACGGCCTTGGGCACCAGCTCGGTGTCCGCGGCCGCCAGCACTCCCGCGACGGCCTTCACGTCCTGCAGGCGCCGCTCCAGGCACACCACGCGCAAGGAGAGGAGCTGCTCCGTCTGCTCGCCACGGATCCGGGTGGCGCGGCATGCCTCGGTGCTTGCCTCCACCCAGGCTCGCCCGTAGTCGTCCAGCATGGACGTCACTCGCGCGGCCACGTCGGCTGCCTCCGGCCTCCCGGTGGCCACCAGGCCCTCGGTCACCTGGCGCCGGGCCGCCTCGCCCCAGATGCCCGCCAGCTGCTGCTCCGCGCCGGTACACAGCAGCGCCTGGCTCTGCGCGGCCTGCCGGGCATGCAGGGCATAGGCGCCTCCCAGCGCCACCAGCGTCACGGCCGCCGCGGCCGCCGCCATCCGCCTCACGCGCGGCCGGTACTCGAGCCGAGCCAGCAGCGCGTCCATGGACGGGAAGCGAGCCGTCGGCTCCGGCGAGAGCCCCCGCAGGATCGCCTTCTTGATGAAGGCGGGCACCTTCGAGTCCCGGGGCGGCTCGAAGGCGCCGGTGGTCGGATCCACGGGGCGGGGATCGCCGGTGCGCTGGCTCGGCCGGGAGGTGCCCTTGTGGGAGGAGGGCGAGTCCGCATCACGCGCAGACGAGCGCTGGCGATCGAAGGGCCACACTCCGAAGAGGGCCCAGTAGAGCGCCACGCAGAAGCTGAACTGATCCGCGCGAGCATCGGGCGCCTCGCCGCGCCGCTGCTCCGGGGACATGTACATGAGCGTGCCCACCGCGTGGCCGTCCAGAGTCACCTGGACCAGCTCCGGCGCGGCGTGATCGAGCGCACCTTCCGGCAGCGCGGGACGGGGAGGCTCCACGCCGTCCTCGGCCATGCGGGCCAGGCCGAAGTCCGTGACACGAACGCGCCCGTCCTTGCCGATCAGCACGTTGTCCGGCTTGAAGTCCCGGTGCACCAGCCCCGCGTCATGGGCGCCCGCAAGCCCGCGGCCCGCGGCCAGGAAGGTGTCCAGCATCTGGTGCCAGGGGCGCTGCGCGTCCTTCACCCACTTCTTGAGGGTGGTGCCGTCCACGAACTCCATGGCGACGAAGACGCCCTCGCCCAGGGTGCCCACGTCAAAGACGGAGATGACGTGGGGGTGCGAGACGCGCGCCATGGCCTGGGCCTCGCGCAGCAAGCGGGCCTGGCCGATGGTGCGCCCCTCGGCGTGCTGCTTGTCCGTGCGCAGGAGCTTGATCGCCACGCGGCGGCCGAGATCCGGATCCCACGCCGCATAGACGATCCCCATGCCGCCCTGGCCCACGCGCTCGAGGATGAGGTAGCGCCCCACCTGCTCTCCACGCTCGGGCGTGCGCGCCTCCTTGACCCACTGGGGCGTGGCAGGCGGCTCGGGTGAGGGGGCCGGAGCGGGGGCAGGGCCTGGGGTGGCGAAGACCGCCCCGGTGGCATAGCTCACCTCCGCTCCAGGTGGCGCCTCGGTGACCCCGTCCGTCTCCGACGAGAGCCGCTCCGCGCACTGCGCGCAGGCCGCGAGGTGGCGCTCCACGGCAGAGGAGCGCTCCGCGGAGAGCTGGCCCCGGAGGAACCGGGTGATTTCGGCTGCGTCGAGATGCTCCATGCGCGGATCTTCCCTGCCGTGCGATCGTGGGGGTGGCCTCCTCCTATTATCGTGCGTTCGGAGAAGAAGGCTCACGAGGTGCTAAACGCCAGTAAATCCAGTGGCTTGAGGCTTTCGTCGGGGCTCCACGCAACTTTCGGGTATCGGGATGTGAGAATTCCTGTGATCGCAGTCTCTTCAAGAGCCCGAGGCTTCAGCCCCATGAAGATCGAGTCCCGTAAGTTCGCCCCCGCCCCCCGCATCGCTGAGCGCCCGCAGCCGGCCCCCGCCGCGGCCCGGAACGCAGGGTTCGTTCCCGCAGCCAAGCGCCCCGCGGATGGCTTCGAGTCGGCCTCGCCGCTCGCTCAGCGCAAGGGGCCAGGGAACGTCGGAGGAGCCGGGACGAAGCCGGGCAAGCCCCCGCTCAACATGGACTTCGAGCTGGACCCGTCCCTGGAGAAGCACCGGGAGCTGTTCGCCAAGGTGGGCGCGAGGATCTCCAAGCTGCCCACGGAGGAGCTGCAGGCGAAGGCGCTCGAGCGTGCGACCAAGAGGCTCTCGGAGAAGCTGGGCCAGCCCGCGGAGAAGATCAACACGGCGGCCAAGGCGTCCCTGATGGCGGCGAAGGGGCCCGGCACCACGAGCACCAACGATCCGCAGTGCTACCGGGCCGACGCCATGCTGAACTACTCGCCCAACCTGAAGGCGAATGGGGACGCGCTCAAGAGCATTGGCCTCACCATCTCCCAGAATGCGGCCCTCAAGACCAAGCAGCAGATCCTGACCGAGGCCAGGCCCCAGATCGACAAGCTCTCCCTCTCGGGCCGAGAGAAGGCCGTCGCCGAGCGGTACGTGCTGGCACTGGTGAAGGAGGACCGGGCGCTCAACGGTGGCTTCTTCGGCGGAGGCGCGCGGCCGACCGCCCCCCACGACAACCGCTTCCACATCCTCCCGCACCAGGAGCGCTGAGTCAGACAGTCAGTCCTAGGCGAGGCCCGCGCAGGGTGCGGAATTCGCCTGGCTCCTCGCCCGCCCCCCTTCTGGCCGGGCGGACGAGCGCATAAGATGCGCCCCTCCGATGCGGCGCACCACGCTCACCAATGACTTCTCCTGGTCCAAGAGTCGCCATGAGAGGTTCTCCGAATGCCTCCGGGCCTACTACCTCTATTACTACCGCTCCTGGGGCGGGTGGGAGGCCGAGGCACCAAAGGACGTGCGTGAGCTGTACGTCCTCAAGAAGCTGAACAACCGCTACACGTGGGCAGGCAGCGTGGTGCACGAGTGCGTGCGGGACGTGCTGCTGGACTGGCGTGCGGGGCGCTCGGTGGAGCCGGCGGAGGTGGAGGCCCGGGCGCGCAAGCTGATGCAGGACGACTTCCGGCACTCGCAGAAGAAGGCGTACTGGACGCAGAAGCACCGCAAGCCCTTCACAGGGCTGGTGGAGCACGAGTACGCCGAGCCCATTGCGGACGAGGTGTGGAAGCAGAACTGGGAGACGGTGCGCCAGGCGCTCGCGTGGTTCTTCTCCTCGCGGTGGCCGGCGCTGGCGCGCTCGCTCAAGCCGGCGCAGTGGCTGGAGGTGGATGCGGGCTTCGACTTCTCCAGCTTCACGTTGGACGGCGTGAAGATCTTCGCCATTCCGGACTTCGCGTACGTGGACGACACGGGCGCGCCGGTGGTGGTGGACTGGAAGACGGGCAAGGCGCGCGAGGGGTACGACGATCAGGTGCTCGGCTACTCGCTCTATGTCTCGCAGCGCTACAAGTTCCCGATGGAGAAGGTGCGCGCCTCGCTCGTGTACCTCAACGAGGGGCTCGAGCAGGACGTGCAGGTGGATCTGGAGGCGATGGAGGCCTTCAAGGTGCGCCTCGGCCAGAGCGTGGCGCGCATGCGCGAGGTGCTGGCGGAGCCGGCCACCAACACGCCAAAGGATGAGTCCGTGTTCCCGATGACGGAGGACCTGTCCCAGTGCGCGCGGTGTACCTTCCGGCGGCCCTGCGGGCGCCTGGACGCGGTGGCGCAAGGGCAGACGCCGAAGGTGGCCTGAGGCCCTCAGGGGCTGGAGTGGGCGGCCAGCCACTGAGAGAGGCGGGTCTGCTTGGAGGGCTGGCCCACCTTCTGCCAGTGCTCCCGGGCCTCGGTGGCCAGCTTCACGGCACGGGGGCGCTCCGCGCGCTTCGCGTCCCAGAGGGCGCGGGCCAGCGGGAACTGCACCTCGGCGAGGATGCCTCCCTCCGGGCTGAGCTTCAGGGCGCGCTCCAGCAGGGGCAGGGCCTCGGCAGGCTTGCGCTGGGCCAGGAGCAGCTCTCCCTGGACGGCGAGCACGTAGGCGATATCGGGATGCTCCCGCCCGTACGCCTGCTCCTGGATGGCCAGCGCGCGCTCGAGCCGCTGCCGGGCCTCTTCATACCGCCCGAGGTTCATCAGATCGGCGCCCAGCAGGGTGAGCGCCAGGGCCACGAGGGGGTGCTGGGGCCCGCGGGCCTTCTCCTGGAGGGCCAGGGCGCGCGCGTGCTTCTCCTGGGCCTCCGCGTGGCGCTCCAGCTCCGAGAGCGCGTTGCCGAGGTTGTTCAGCGTGCTGGCCAGGTCCGGGTGCTCCGGGCCCAGGAGCTTCTCCTTCAGGGCCAGGGAGCGCTCCGCGTACTGCCGCGCCTCCTCGAAGCGGCCCAGATCGATCAGCACGACGCTCATGTTGCTCAAGGCGCCGGCCACATCCGGGTGCTCGGGCCCGAGGATCTTCACCTGGAGCGCCAGGACCTGCTCGAAGCGCTGGCGCGCCTCCTCATACCTCCCGAGATCGCGCAGCGCGGCGGCCGAGGTCTTCATCACCTTGGCGACATCGGGGTGCTCGGGCCCCAGGGCTTTCATCTTCAGGGCCAGGGCGCGCTCGGCATACTCCAGCGCCTGCGGGTACTTCCCCATCCACCAGGTGATGGAGCTCAGCTGCTGCAGGGAACTGGCCACATTGGGATGCTCCGGCCCCAGCGCCTTCTCCCAGAGGGCCAGGGCCCGTGTGGCCTTCTCCCAGGCCTCTGGGTACCGGCCTGTCTCCTGAAGCAGGACGCTCAGGCTGTGGAGCGCGAGGCCCCGCGTCACGTCGTCCTCCGTGCTCTCGGCGAGGGCCTCCACGATGGGCTCCAGCGGTGTGGCCTCCTGGAGGCGCTTCTGCCGCACACCCATCACGAGCATCAGGTGGCTCAGCGCCTTGGACATCAGCCCCAGATCCTTGCCGCGCGCGCTCTCGGCGAGGGCCTTTCGCAGGGCCTCCTCGGCGCCCTTGTAGTCGCCGGCATCACTCCGGAGGCGCCCCGTCAGGAAGAGGGCGTGCGCGTAGAGCGGCGCGTGGCCCACGGGCTCCGCCTCGCGCAGCAGCGGCTCCGCCTCGGCCAGCCCCTCCTTGTACTTGCCGGCGCCCAGGAGCGCCTCCACCCGATCCTCCTTCGTCAGCAGGGCCTCCACCTTCGCCCGGACGGCGGGATCCTCGGGAGGAGGCACGGCCGCGGTGAGCGCCTTGTCGTCCTCGCAGTCCTCGAGCGGCGGCAGCGACTGGACGGCCTGGGCCGCCTTCTCCAGCAGCTCCCGGTCTGCGCCTTGCGCGAGCAGCTCCGTGGTGGCGCTCAGCCGGCTGCGCCGCCGCTCCAGGCAGGACTCGCGCAGCGCCGCGAGCCGGGAGTTCTGCGGGGTCTGCTCCGCCATGCACAGCGCGGTGCTCTGCTTCACCCACTGCTGGGCGTAGCCATTCAGGGCGGCGGAGACGCGCTCGGCGGTGGCGCCCGCGTACGGCAGGCCCGTGGCCAGCAGCGACGTGCGCACCCGCGTCTTGACGGCTGTATCCCAGATGCCATCCAGCCGGCGCGCCACCTGGCTGCAGGCGGGCTCCTGCGCGTGCTGGCGGCCCCAGCCCCAGACGGCGAGCGCGGCCAGCAGCAGCCCTGCCGATGTCATCGCCCCCTTCCGCTGCTGAGCCCGGCGCTTCACCTCGGGATCGTTTCCCAGGGCTGCCAGCAGCGCCTCCATGGAGGCGGGACGCTGGCGCGGATCCCTCTGCAGCCCCTGGAGCATGGTGCGCGCTACCCAGGTGGGCACCTCGGACGGAGACGGCGGAGGGAGGATGCGGCCCTCGCGCCGGGCCCTCGAGTACTCGGCCATGCTGCCGGACGGGAAGGGGAGCTGCCCGTAGAGGGCCTCGTAGAGCGAGACGCAGAAGGCGTAGAGATCGCTGCGGACACCCGCGGCCTCCCCGCGCATCAGCTCGGGGGCCATGTACTTCGGGGTGCCCATCAGCGTCCCTGGCATGGTGAGGCCGCTGTCCCACGTATCCGAGGAGAGCGAGGCGGGGACGTGCTCCGCGGTGGCGGTGGGGGTGGGGCCGGGGTTGGTCCGCGCGAGCCCGAAGTCCGTCACGCGGATGCGGCCATCCTTGCCGATCAGGACGTTGTCCGGCTTGAAGTCCCGGTGGATGAGGCCCGCGGCGTGAGCGGCCGCCAGCCCCCGCCCAGCGGCGAGGTACGTGTCCAGCACCTGGCGCCAGGTGCGGGGCTGCTCCTCGCGCCACTTCCGCAGCGTCTGCCCCTCCACGAACTCCATGGCGATGAAGAGGGAGCCATCCTCCAGGGGGCCCGCGTCGTAGACGGCCACCACCTGGGGGTGGTTGAGGCGCGCCATGGCCTGGGCCTCGCGCACGAGGCGGGCCTCGCCATCGCTGGTGCTGTAGCCCATGTCTTCATA
>Ga0190275_10001513_pt1 | contig 17214 bp, 14 predicted proteins | sample Popmic550T_FD_133745 | JGI IMG/M metagenome (GOLD analysis project Ga0190275, IMG submission 133745) | Populus adjacent soil microbial communities from riparian zone of Yellowstone River, Montana, USA - 550 T | ecosystem: Environmental > Terrestrial > Soil > Riparian zone > Trees stand | place...
CGACGAGGAGGAGTCCGAGTTCGGCCAGTTCATCGCCGACGAGAAGGCCGAGTCCCCGTTCGACCGCGCCGCGGACCTGCTGACCAAAGAGGCACTGAAGGAAGCGCTGGAGAACCTCTCCTATCGCGAGCGCCGCGTCCTCGAGCTCCGCTACGGGCTCGGCGGCGAGCACCCGCGCACGCTCGACGAGGTCGGCCGCACGTTCAACGTGACCCGCGAGCGGATCCGCCAAATCGAGAACCAGAGCTTGAAAAAGCTGCAGAGCCTGGGCGAGGCCCAGAAACTGCGCGAGGTCGCCTAGCACCGTGGTTTAAGGCGTCGAACATCCCGGCCGATAGAGGTCGGGATGTTCGAGATCGACTCAGCGCTGCGCACGCTCGTCGAGCGCCAGGGTTCCGACCTCCACGTCAAGGTCGGGGTCCCACCGACTGTGCGCCTGCACGGAGAGCTGGCGCCGCTCGAGGGCTACGAGCCGCTGCGGCCGGCGGACACCGAAAAAGCCTTCCGCGACATCGCCGAGGAGCGCTCGCAGAAAGAGTTCGAGGAGGCGGGGGAGGCCGACTTCTCCTACTCGATCCCCGGGCTCTCGCGCTTCCGCGTCAACACCTTCAGGCAGCGCGGCTCGATCTCGATCGTCTGCCGCGCGATCCCCTTCGACATCCGCTCCGTCGAGGAGCTCGGGCTGCCGCCGGTCGTCACCAAGCTGGCCGAAGAGCAACGGGGGATCGTCCTCGTCACCGGCACCACCGGCTCCGGCAAGAGCACCACCCTGGCGGCGATGATCGACCACATCAACCGCACCAGGACGAACCACATCATCACCCTCGAGGACCCGATCGAGTACCTGCACCCCGACAAAGGCTCGATCGTCAACCAGCGCGAAGTCGGGTCGGACACGGAGAGCTTCAGCCGGGCGATGCGGCGGGTCCTGCGCCAGGACCCCGACGTGATCCTGATCGGCGAGATGCGCGACGAGGAGACGGTGCGGACGGCCCTGTCGGCGGCCGAGACGGGCCACCTCGTGCTCTCCACCGTCCACACCCTCGACGCCACGGAGACGATCAACCGCATCATCGACTTCTTCCCCCCCCACCTGCAGCATCAGGCACGGGTGATGCTGTCCGCGACCCTGAAGGGGGCGATCGCCCAGCGCCTCGTCCCCGATGTCACCGGCGACGGCCGCGTCCCCGCCTCCGAGGTCCTCGTCGTCACCGGCCGCGTCCAGGACCTGATCATGAATCCTGAGGAAACCGGCAAGATCACCGAGGTCATCGGCGAGGGCGAGTTCTACGGCATGCGCACCTTCGACCAGTCGCTGCTCGGCTACGTCATGGAGGGCCGGATCTCCGAGGAGGTCGCGATGGACTTCGCCTCCAGCCCGCATGACTTCAAGCTGATGCTGGCCGCCGGCGGTCAGCGGGCGAGCGGGATCGAGCAGCTCGCCGCTCCGACCGCGCAGTAGAACGAGCGTCCAGACACGGGAGCCGCTCGAGCGGCTGGCTCAAGGACCCGGCCCGGACCGCCGATGGGCCAAAGGATGGTCTCCAACCTTCTTCGTCGCCGCCTGCGCGAGCTCGCCACCAGCGAGCGCGGCATGGCGCTGCCCGTGGCCCTCTTCGCGATGGTCTCCAGCATGGCTCTGGCGGGAGCCGCGGTCGTCTCCTCGATCGACGTCCAGCAGGGATCCAAGCGCGACAGCGGCTCCAAGAGCGCAATAGCCGCCGCCGACGGCGGCGCCAATCTGGCGACGATGAGGCTGAGCCGGTACGCGAACAGCCTCGACTCCTCGCCGTGCCTGGCGGAATCCGGCGGCACCCTGGTCACCAGCGGACCGGCGGCCGATGGCTGGTGCCCGCCGGTCATCGGCGCGATCGGCAAAGCCACCTACAGCTACAGGGTCAGCCCCGCCGGCCCGCTTGGGGAGGGGCTGTGCGGCGAGTACGACCTCTGCATCGTCTCCACCGGCATCGTCGACGGGGTCAGCCGGCGGATCGAGATGAGCTTCAACGAATCAACCCTCGGCGGCAGTGAGAACGAGGAGGAGGAGAACGAGGAGGAGGGGTCGACCACGGGCGGCGGCTTCGAAGGCCTGGTCGGGGAAGAAGGGGTCGAACTCGGCGGCAGCGCCGAGATCCACGTCGGCATCGGCACCAATGGAAACGTCGTCGGCTCCGGCAACTCCCACAGCGTCTGCGGCGACATCCGCGTCGGCATCGGCAAATCGAACTCGGCGAAACAGTGCACCACGGGCGGCTTCAAAGTGACCCAGGGCAACGTCAACCTGCCCCCGGTGAGCAGCTTCATGCCAGCGAACATCGCGACGGTGAACTCCAACAACCGACTGCGCGTGTGCGTCGCAACCAACAAACCGCTCGACTGCCAGAAAGACACCTTCACCGGCAAGTGGTCGGACACCGACCCGCTCAATCCGTACACGAGGTCGATTTCCCTGACCAGCAAATCGCTCACCGTCAGCGGCGGCGACTACTGGATCTGCTCGCTGAACATGTCCGGCAACTCGGAACTGATCATGCGCGCCGGCGCCAAAGTGCGCTTCTTCTTCGACACGCCCGAGAACTGCAAACTTCCAGCCGGGTCCGCGCAGATCAAAATGAACGGCACCAGCGCGATTGTCGCCACCGGAAATCAGCCCTCGCTGGGGCAGTATGACGTGCCGGGCTTCTACCTGCTGGGCTCCAAAACCCAGGAATCGAGGGTGGAGCTGAACGGGACCCACGGGGACAACGAGATCGTCCTCTACGGCCCGAACACGAGGATCTTCCTCGGCGGCCATGCCAGCTACGAAGGCCTGATCGCCGGGAAAACCGTCAGCGCGACGGGCAGTGTCGTGGTCGAAAACGACAGCGGCTTCGAACTGCCGCCGGAGCTGCAGCCGCCGACGGAGGAAGAGGAAGAAGAATCGACGGAAGAGACTCCCGGCGTCAGGTACTTCACGCCGCAGGCCTACGTCGAGTGCAGTGGCGACGCCGCCTCGCCGCCCAACGCCAGCTGCTGAGGCAGCGCCCCGGCGGGCTTCTTTCGCGATTCAAGCTCGGAGCGGATGCTGCCGAGCTAAGTAAGCGAACGTATGAGGGAGCAGCTGAACAGCAACCCGATCCTCCAGCTCGCCGTGATCGGCGTGCTGCTGGTCGGCGGCGGCCTCTTCCTGATGTCGACGATGGGAGGCGGCGAAAGCGAAGAAGCGGCCGCCCCTGAGGTCAGCGCGACCGTCAACGGAGTCGCCGCCACCGGCGCGACTCCCGGCGCCGCGGTGGACAACGCGGTCGAAACGCTGGAAGCAGGAGCCGCCGAATCCGCCGCCCTGCCGCCGACCGCCGCGACCTCCGGGGCGACGCCGCGCCTGCCACAGCCGGTTCTGAACGCCTGGAAGGCGAACGAGACGGTGGTCCTGCTCTTCGTCCGCGACGGCGGCATCGACGATCGGCTCGTCGCCCGCACCACCGCCGGGCTCTCAGGGCTTCCCCGGGTTAGGACCTTCGTCGTCCCGGCCGACCAGATCGCCCGTTACACCGCGGTCTCCGAGGGCGTCGGCGTCGAACGCGTCCCGGCCCTGGTCGTGGTCGCGCCGAGACGCCTCGATCAGCAGGTGCCGACGGCATCGGTTCACTACGGCTTCCAGAGCCCAGCCAGCGTCGTCCAGGCGATCGTCGACGCCGGCTACGAGGGCCCCACGTTGGACTACCACCCCTGAGATGGAGGGTGGAGACCATCGCAATCACCTGAGGCCGGTGCCTGACTCCGGCGACTCGACCGCGCCCCAGCTCGACCCGCACGCGGCTGGGACTCCGGGCCTGACCCCGCCACTTGCCCGCGGTCGCTCCAGCGGCTTCATCACCGACGTCCTCGTCGACCTCGGCTATGTCGGCGAGGATCGCGCCCGCCAGGCGATCGAGGAGGCGCGCAGCGCCGGGGCTCCACCCGAGGCGCTGCTGCTGACGCAGGGAGCGATCAGCGGCGATCAGCTCTCTCGGGCAATCGCCGAGCGCTACGGCCTCGACCACCTCGATCTCTCCGTCTACCACGTCGACATGGCGGCGGCCAACCTGATCTCTGTCAACACCGCCCGCCGCTATCGGGCGCTGCCGGTCGGCTTCGTCGACCAGGAGACCCTGCTGGTCGCGATGTCCGACCCGACCAACGTCCTCGCGGTCGACGACATCCAGATCGCGACCGCCCTCGACTGCCGCGTCGCGGTCGCCGCCGAGGAGGACATCGAAGCGCTGATTGGCCGCCTCAACTCACTGCAGAGCGCGGTCACCGAGGCGGTCGTCGCCGACGAGGAAGAGGCCGAAGCCGAACTCGCCCAGGTCACCGACATGGAAGTGAGTGCCGAGGACGCGCCGGTGATCAAGCTCGTCTACAGCATCCTCGGCCAGGCGGTGGGGGAGGGGGCCTCCGACGTCCACTTCGAGCCGGCCGAGGGGCAGATGCGGGTCCGCTTTCGCATCGACGGCGTCCTCCGCGAGGCCGCCCATGTCCCCAACCGCATGGTCAACGCGGTGGTCTCGCGGATCAAGATCATGAGCGACCTCAACATCGCCGAGAAGCGCATGCCCCAGGACGGACGCGTCAGCGTCACCGTCGAGGAGCGGCGCATCGACCTGCGGGTGACGACGCTGCCGACCCAGCGCGGCGAGGGGGCGACCGTCCGCATCCTCGACAAGGACAACGCCCAGCGGTCGCTGGACGAACTGGGAATGGACGGCAGTGCCCGCGAGCGCTTCGAAGGCTCCTTCCGCCAGGCCTACGGCGCGGTGCTGGTCACCGGCCCGACCGGCTCGGGCAAGAGCACGACCCTCTACGCGGCGCTGCAGGAGATGAACCAGGTCGAGAAGAACATCATCACGATCGAGGACCCGGTCGAGTACCGGCTGGACGGCATCAGCCAGATCAACGTCAACCGCAAGGCCGGGCTCGACTTCGCCACCGGCCTGCGCTCGATCCTGCGCGCCGACCCGGACATCGTCATGGTCGGCGAGATCCGCGATGCGGAGACGGCACGGATCGCGATCGAGGCGGCGCTGACCGGGCACATGATGCTCACCACGCTGCACACCAACGACGCCCCCGGCGCCATCACCCGCCTGACCAAGATGGGCATCGAGTCCTTCCTCACCGCCTCCTCCGTCGATTGCGTCGTCGCCCAGCGCCTCGCCCGCAAGCTCTGCAGCCACTGCAAGCAGCGCACGGTCGTACCGCCCGAGGCACTGGCTCAGGCCGACATCCGCGTCGGGGCCGAGCTCGAGGCATACGAATCGGTCGGGTGCTCGCGCTGCAACCAGAGCGGCTATCGCGGCCGCGTCGGCATCTACTCGGTGATGAAGATGAGCGAACGAATCAAAGAAATGACCGTCGCTCAGGCGCCTGAGGCGGAGATCTCCGCCGCCGCCCGCCATGAGGGGATGTTGACCCTGCGCGAGGACGGGGTCGGCAAGGTGCGGGCGGGCAAGACCAGCCTCGAGGAGATCCTCCGTGTCACCGCCTGAGCCGCGCGCCCATCGCTTTAGGAATTGCCCCCGGAGGTCGATCTAACCACATGTCCTTCGACTTCTCAGAGGTGCTGCGACGCATGGTCGAGGCTCAAGCCTCAGACGTCCACCTGTCCGCAGGCTTTCCGCCGGCGATGCGCGACAAGGGGCGGATCGAGCCGATGGAGGGCTTCCCGGCCCTCGACGGGCAGGAGACCCGCGAGGTCGTCTTCAGCATCCTCAACGACGACCAGCGCAAACGCTTCGAGAACAACAAGCAGCTCGACTTCGCCTACGCGATCCCCGGCGTCGCCCGCTTCCGCGTCAACTGCTTCATGCAGCGCGGCGCGGTCAGCGCCGCCTTCCGCCTGGTCCCGCAGAAGATCCCGGCGCTCGACTCGCTCGGGGTGCCGCAGATCCTCCGCGAGCTGACCGCCAAACCGCGCGGCTTCGTCCTCGTCACCGGTCCCACCGGGTCCGGCAAGAGCACGACGCTGGCGGCGATGCTGGACGTGATCAACTGCGAGAAACAGGACCACATCCTGACCATCGAGGACCCGATCGATTTCCTCCACCAGCACAAAAAATCGATCGTCAACCAGCGCGAGATCGGCGCCGACGCCACCGACTTCGCGCTCGGCCTGCGCGCCGCCCTGCGAGAGGACCCGGACGTGATCCTGGTCGGCGAGATGCGCGACCTGGAGACGATCTCCACGGCGCTGACCGCCGCCGAGACCGGCCACCTCGTCTTCGCCACGCTGCACACCCAGTCGACGGCGCAGACGGTCGACCGCATCATCGACGTCTTCCCGCCCGAGCAGCAGGGGCAGGTGCGGACCCAGCTCTCGATCGCCCTGCAGGGAATCGTCACCCAGCAGCTGCTGCCGACCGCGGACGGGTTGGGCCGCACGGTCGCCACCGAGGTTCTGGTGCCGACCCCGGCGATCCGCAACCTGATCCGCGAGGGCAAGACCCACCAGATCTACGCCGCCGTCCAGACCTCCGGCGCGGTCGGCATGCAGACGATGGACGCCGACCTGGCGCGCCTGGTGCGGGCGGGGACGATCCATCGCCAGCTCGCCGAACAGCGCGCCTCGGTGCCCGAGGAGCTGAAACGGCTGCTCGGGCCGGCGGCCGTGGCACAGCCTCAATACACCCAGGTGGGCTAGCTCGTGGCCGGCGCGACCACCTTCGCCTTCCGCGCGATGGACGTGGCAGGGGCCCCTTCCGCCGGCGAGGTCGAGGCCGAGTCCAAGGCTCAGGTCAGCGAGCAGCTGCGCCAGCGCGGCCTGATCGTCCTCGACGTCAGCGAGAAGAAGGAGCCGTTCAAGATCGAGCAGCTCTGGCAGACCTGGAAGCGCATCGACATGCGCGAGCTGTCGGTGTTCTCGCGTCAGTTCGCGACCCTGGTCGCCTCGGGGATGCCGATGCTGCGCACCCTGCACACGCTCGAGGACCAGACCCAGGACGAACGGATCAAGGCGGCGATCGGCGGTCTGCGGGCCGACGTCGAGGCCGGCAGCACGCTCGAGCAGTCGATGGAGCGCCACCCCGAAGTCTTCGATCGCCTCTACCGGGCGATGGTCCGCTCCGGCGAGGAGTCGGGTCGCCTCGAGGACGCCCTCGACCGGATCGCCTACCAGGTCGAGAAAAGCGACGCGCTGAGGCGGCAGGTCAAATCGGCGATGATGTACCCGATCCTGATCTTCGGCTTCGCGATGGTGGTTCTGGTCGCGGTGGTCGCCTTCGTGATCCCCGTCTTCGCCGGCATCTTCGAAGAAATGGGCGAAGAAAATCCCGGCGAAGACGTGTCATTGCCGCTGCCGACCCAGATCTGCGTCAACGCTTCGGAAGCGATGACGGGCTTCTGGTTCATCATCATCCCCGGCCTGATCATCTCCTTCGTCGCCTTCTTTAAATGGAAGCGGACGGAAAAGGGCAAAGAGATGTGGGATCGCTTCGTCCTGCGCTTGCCGGCGCAGATCGGCGACGTGATCCAAAAAGTGGCTTTGGCCCGCTGGTCGCGCACCTTCTCCGGCTCCGTCGCCGCCGGGGTGCCGATGCTGCAGGCGATCAAGCTGACCGGGGAAACGGCCGGCAACGTCGTGATCGAGCAGGCGATGGAGGACGTCTACGCCTCGGTCAAGCGCGGCGGCTCCCTGGCCGGCCCGATCGAGCAGAACGCGATCTTCCCGCCGATGGTCGGCCACATGGTCGCGGTCGGCGAGGAAACCGGGCAGCTCGAGCACATGCTCGCGAAGATCGCCGACTTCTACGAGGCCGAGGTCGACGCCAAGGTCAAAGCGCTCACCTCGCTGATCGAGCCGATCATGATCGTCTTCGTCGGCGGCGTCGTCGGCTTCATCGTGATCGCCATGTACCTGCCGATCTTCAGCCTCTACGACAAGATCCGCTGATTCAGGCGCAAAACCTGATTTTTCGCTGGATGAAGCCCAAATTTCGGGGATCAAGTAATCGGGGCGGCGGTCGATGAAGGGCAGGTGATGAATCTGCCAGTGCTTCGGTGCCAAAGGCAAACTCGCTGCGAGGCGGGGGCGCAAAGCTGTCGGGGCTCCTTCATCGGAGTCGGCCGGGCTACCACCGGGGTCGACAGACACCACGTGGCTTCATGCGACGGGGCTCTGGCGAAAACGATTAGGACCATAGGAGGTCTCTAAATGTTTCTCCAGAATCTCCGGGCCAAAGTAGGCGCCCGGCTCAACGGCGACAGCGAGGGCGGCTTCACGCTGATCGAGCTTCTCGTCGTCATGCTCATCCTTGGAATCCTGGCCGCGATCGCGCTGCCGGCGTTCTTCAACCAGCGCGAGAAGGCAGGCGACGCCGAGGCCAAGGAGTACGCGCATTCGGCCCAGGTAGCGATGGAGACGTACGCAACCGACAATGACGGTAGCTACGTGGGGGCAGGGGCGGAAGAAGCGCAGCCTCTTAAGGACATCGAGCCGACGCTCGACAGCGCTGACATCACCGTAAACGCGGCGGAAGCCACCCGCTACGAACTCACCTCGGAGTCCAGCAACGAACGTGAGTTCACGATCGAGAACGATGCAGGCACGTTGACGTTCACGTGCGCACCTGTCGGGGGCGGTTGTCCTCCCGGGGAAAACTGGGGCGAATAGCGTCAAGCATCGTCTGGCTTAGCCAAGCGTGAACTGCCAAGGGGCGGGCCGTCTGGCCCGCCCCTTGCGCTTTTCGGCCAGGCGTCCCGACCCGGGCTAAACGGATCGGCTCTGCCGGCCGATACAGCAGAGATGCCGGTTAAGCCGATACCACTGCCGCGCCCGCACGCGGCCTCCGCGAGCCTCGTGCTGGCCTTCGTCATCGCCCTTCTCGCGGTCTGCGCAGCCCCCGCCGCGGCCGCTCCGCCCGCCTACAAAGGCTCCTCGGCCGACGGCGAGGTCGTCTTCTTCGAGAGCGAAGAGCAGCTGGTGCCCGGCGACACCGACAGCAAACGCGACCTCTACGTGCGCGCCTTCGATGCCTCTGTCGGCGACGGCGGCGCCTACGTCACGCGCCAGATCTCGACCGGGCCGACGGGCGGCAACGATGCCTACAACGCGCTCTTCGAGAAAGCCGGTGCCGACGGCAGCGCCGTCTTCTTCTCGACTGACGAGTCCCTGGTCGCGCTCGACACCGATCGCCGCACCGACGTCTACGTGCGCGACCTCGACACCGGCACCACCCAGCTCGTATCCCGGGGTGCCTCTGCCTGCCAGCCGAGCTGCGGCAACGACGCCTTCGACTCGGGGTTCGCCGGAGCCACCGCGGATGCCGAGGCGGTCTTCCTCGTCAGCGCCGAGCGCCTGGCCCCTGCCGCCGACTCCGACAACTCCGTCGACGTCTACCTGCGCGACCGCGTCGCGCAGAAAACCAGCCTCGTCTCCGCCGGCACCACGCCCTGTCTGCCTGCTTGCGGAAATGGAGAGTTCGTCGCGACCCTCCGCGGCATCGCCGCCGACGGCTCCCTCGCCTTCTTCGCCACCGCCGAGTCGCTGGCCGCGGCCGACGACGACAACGCGATCGACATCTACTCCCGGGCGCTGCCTGACGGCCCCACGATCTTCGTCTCCGCCGGCGACCCCGGCTGCGCGCCATGCGGCAACAGCGACGCATCGGCCGCGATCTTCGCCGGCGCCTCCGCCGATGGCGGCACGGTCTTCTTCACCACCAAAGAGGGCCTGGTCCCCGCTGACGACGATGGCGCCACCGACGTCTACCAGCGATCGGGTGGGGCGACCACGTTGGTCTCGGCCGGCACGGCAACCAACCCGGCCAACTTCGCGGCCGCGCCCGGCACCGGGTCGACCGTCTTCTTCGTGACCGCCGAGTCGCTGGTCGTCGGCGACAGCAACGGCGCCAACGACGTCTACATGTGGCAGGGAGGCCCGCCGCAGCTGATCACCTCGGGCAAATGCTGCGGCTCGACCTTCGCGGCGGCTACGGTCGATGCCGGCACGGCCTTCTTCACCACCACCGAGTCGCTTGCCGTCGAGGACGCGGATGCGAGCGCTGACATCTACGCCCAGGATGTCGCCGGGAGCGCGCCGACCCTGGTCTCGGCCGGCGACCCGGCCTGTTCTCCCTGTGGCGACGGTGCGGCGGCAGCCCGATTCAATCGTGCCTCCGCCGACGGCGGCCGCGTCTTCTTCACCAGTGAGGAGTCGCTCTCCCCCAACGACTTCGACGACGACGACGACATCTACGTCCGCGGCGTCGATGCGGCGACCACCTCGCTCTCGACGCCGGCCTCGGGGCCGTGTCCGACCAGCGAATGTGACGCCACCTTCGTCGACGCCTCCGGCGACGGCATCCACGTCCTCTTCCAGACCACCGAAGCGATGGCCGGCGCTGAAGATGGCGACTCCGAGGCGGACATCTACGAGCGCGCCTATGACCCGGGACTGGGCGGCGAGGTAACGCGCCTGGTCTCCACCGGCAACTCGGCCGGCCTCGAGCTGGGCCCGGACGCCCCCGAGCTGAAAGGCACCGCGCCCGGCTCCCCTGGGGTCTCGACCAAACCGGCGATCGTCGGCGTTGCCGAGGCCGGCTCGCTGATCAAGATCTACCGGACCGCGACCTGCTCGGGCGAACCGGCCGCGACCGGCACCGCGGCCGAGCTGGCCGAGCCAGGCATCTCCGTGACGGTCCTGGCCGGGACCACCACCAGCTTCTGGGCCACGGCCGAAGCCGAAGGCTTCACCTCGCTCTGCTCGAGCCCCGTCAGCTACACCCAGGCGAGCGCCGTCGAGCCGCCCCCGTCGCCGTCGCCCCCGACAGGCGGTGGGTCCGGCGGCGGCACCGGCGCCCCGCCCGCGGCCGGCTCCGGCACCAGCCCGGTCAAGACGCACAACGGCATTGCCTACGTGGCGCCGTTGACGAAGATCACCTTCGGCCCCAGCGCCAAGACCCGTTTCCGCCGGCCGGTCTTCCGCTTCACCGACTTCACCGGCCAGCCGGGGACCCGGTTCAGCTGCCGGCTCGACCGCGCTCGCTGGAAGTCCTGCGGCTCGCCGACGAAACTGCCGCGCCTGGGCCTCGGCAGGCACGTCTTCAGCGTCAAGGCGGTCAACGCCGTCGGCGTGCCGGCGGTGCGCCCGGCCAGCCGGACCTTCAAGCTGGTGGCGCAATGAGCTGGTTGGGCCAGCGGCTTGGCAGCGTCCGCGACGAGTCCGGCCTGACCCTGGTCGAGCTGCTGGTCGCGGCGGCGATGAGCGTCGTCATCGTCGGCGCCGCCGGATCGATGATGATCAGCGCCGTCCAGAGCCAGCCGAAGCTGAGCAAGCGGGCCCAGGACATCTCCTCGGCCCGCTGGGTCCTCGAGCGGATGACCCGCGAGATCCGCAACGGCATCGTCGTCGAACCCGGCGCTACCGGTGCGATCGTTTCGTTCCAGGCATACGTCCGCCACGCCAGCTGCGGCAGTGCCACCCCGCTACCGCCCGCATCCTCGGCGATCGTCTGCAAGGTCACCTACAACTGCTCCGGCGGCACCTCTTGCACCCGGGCGGAGGCCGCGCCCGGAACCCCCGCCACCGGCACCCCGAGGACGATCTTCAACGGCATCGCCAGCGACAAAGTGTTCAACTTCTCCCCGAGCCCGAGCGAAGCGACCTTCATCGGCGTCACCCTGCGCTTCCCCAACCCCGACGCCGCGGGATTCCTGACCGTCTCCGACGGCGCCAGCCTGCGCACCTCCGACCTCCTCAACTGACCATGCGCTCCCTGCTGAACAGGATCGAGGTGCCGCATGGCGAGGCCGGCCTGACGATCATCGAGGTCGTGGTGGCAGCGGTCGTTCTCGCGATGGGCGCGATGGCGACCTTCGGGATCCTCGCCTCGGCGACCAAGAACGTGCAGCGGGCCAAAGCGACCCAGGTCGCTCTCGACCTCGCCCAGGAAGAGGTCGAGCGCCTGCGCAGCGTCCCCTTCGAAAGCCTCGCCGTGAACAGGGTCCCGTCCCCGTCGTCCAGCCAGCTCAACCCCAACTACCGGATGCAGGGCACCACCTTCGCCCTGCAGCGCACGCCCGTGAGCGAATACGGGCCGCTGGTCGTCAGCGAAGGCGGCGTCAGCCCCGAATCGGAATTCGTCAGCGGCAACCCGAGCGCCGGCGGTGTGACCGGCACCGTCTTCCGCTATGTCGTCTGGCGCAATGACGAGAGCTGCTCGGAGGCCGACTGTCCGGGCACCGAGGACTACAAGCAGGTCGTGGTAGCCGTGCAGCCGAGCAAGCCCGGCAATCAGACGAGCGAACGGGGCTACGTCGAAGTCCAGTCGGACCGGATCGATCCCGAGGCCCTGAACGAACCGCCGGCCGAGGAAGAGGAAGAAGAACCCGAAGGAGGAGGTGGCGGCGGCCCGCTCACCGCCCAGCAGTTCTACCTTTCGGACACCCCCTGTGCCGCGACGGGGCCGACGCTGCGAGCGACGATCACCGGCGATCACCTCTTGCACAACACCCTCGGCACCTGCGCCAGCGGCCCGCAGACCGGCTCGAGCAAACCCGGCGCTCCGGACACGCTGCTGCTCTCCGGCCCTCCCGATCCCGATCCCGCCGACCAGACCAACCCGGCGCTCTACGACTACTCCAACGACTTCTACCTCGAGCCGACCCCCGACACCGACAAGGGCCTGCAGATCCGCCACGACGACACCAGCGGCTGCCACTACGTGCCGACCGGGACCACGAACCCGGAGTCCCAGGCCCACCGTTGGGTCACCGACAGCTTCACCCAGGCGTTCAGGATGAGCGGCAAGGTGACGTTGGAGTTCTACACCCGGGCCCTCAACGACGGCCTGTACACGGGCAGCCTCTGCGTCTACCTCTTCGATCGCAGCGACAGCGCCGGGGAGGACAGCTTCCTCGTTGACAAACAGACCGGGGCCACCTACTGGGTCTACGAGCCGGAGGGGAATGGGTTCTGGCCGCGAAACATCTGGACCAGGGTTCGCCTGACGATGGACTTCTCCCCTCACATGATCCTTCCGACCCACCGCCTCGGCATCGGGCTCAGCGTCGATCCGGCGAACATCCCGCCGGACGCGGCGATTCCGATCATGTTCGACCACCCGAGCTACCCGACGCGGATCGAGGTCGATACGACGACCCCGATCGCAGCCAGCTAGCGACGTGGCCCCGGCCCTGGTCCTCGCCTTCCTGGGGGGGCTGACCATCGGCAGCTTCGTCACCGTCGTCGCCCACCGCGTCCCGCGCGGAGAATCGATCGTCGGGCCCCGCTCCCTCTGTCCCGCCTGCGGCGTCCAGATCGCCGCCTACGACAACGTCCCGCTCTTCTCCTGGATCGCCCTTCGAGGCCGGGCCCGCTGCTGCGGCGTCGCGATCTCACCGCGCTATCCGCTGACCGAGCTCGCGCTCGGCCTGCTCTACCTGGCCACCGTCGCGGTGCTCTGGGACGAGCCCGGCGAGATCGCCCTGGGCCTCGTCTTCGTGACGATGCTGCTGGCGATCACCCTGACCGATCTCGAGCGGCGGATCATCCCCAACAAGATCCTGCTCGTAGCGGTGCTCCTGGGCCTGGCGATTGCCGCCGCGACCGACCCCACCAGCCTGCCGGAGCGGGGGATCGCCGCGCTCGCCGCGGGCGGCCTGCTGTTTCTCACCGCGCTCGCCTACCCGCGCGGCATGGGCTTCGGCGACGTCAAGCTGGCGGCGGTGATGGGTTTCTTCCTCGGGCGCAACGTCGCTCCCGCGATCCTGGTCGCCCTGCTCGCCGGCTCGATCGTGGGTCTGGCGATGATCGCCCGCCAGGGCGCGGCGGCGCGCAAGACGGCTATCCCCTTCGGGCCCTTTCTGGCCCTCGGCGGCGTCGTCGGCCTGCTTGCCGGAGACCAGCTCGGGGACTGGTATCTGGGCACGTTCTCGTAGAAGCGTCCAGGTTCTCCTAGAAATAAGTACTTGCAGGGCGAAAGGTTCGCGGCCTTTCTGTCGATCCATGGTCTGCGGGCGCCATCGGTGCCTGTCCAAACTCTCATGGAGCTGACCAGGAAGAAGAAGATCGCCGCCGTCGTCGGCCTCGATATCGAGGCCGGCAGCATCGCCGCGACCGAAGTGCGGGTTAACGGCACGGCCGAGGTGACCGCCTCGGCGATCGCCCCGCTGCCGCCCGGCATCTTCCACGAGGGCGAGATCGTCGACCCGGATCGGCTCGCCGCCTCCCTCAAGTCGCTCTTCGCCGAGCACAAGCTCGCGAAGCAGGTACGTCTCGGAATCGGCAACCAGCGGGTCGTCGTCCGCACCGTGCGCCTGCCTGCGATCGAGAACCCGAAGGAGATGGAGGCCGCGGTCCGCTTCCAGGCCCAGGAGCAGATTCCGATGCCGCTCGACCAGGCGGTGCTCGAGCATCAGGTCGTCGGCGGCGTCACGGCCGCCGAGGGATCGACGCCGCAGGTCGACGTGATCGTCGTCGCCGCCCGCCGCGACATGGTCTCCTCCTTCGTCGAGCCGATGCGCCGTGCCGGCCTGCAGCCGATCGGCATCGACCTCTCCGCCTTCGGGATGATCCGCGCCCTGGCCGAGGCCGAGGCAACGGCTGAGATCGGCCAGCGGCCATCCTCGGCCGTCCTCTACTGCAATCTCGGCGACGTCACCAACCTCGCCGTCGCGCGCGGCATGTCCTGCCTCTTCACCCGCGTCTCACTCGTCGGCCTCGAGGCGATCGCCGAGGGGCTGGCCGCGAGCCGGGACCTCGTGCCCGAACACGCGGCTCAGTGGCTCACCTACGTCGGGCTCGAGCGCCAGCTCGAGGAGATCGACGGCGACCCGGAGACGGTCGTCGCGGCCCGGCAGGCACTCGAGGACGGGGCAACCGCGCTGATCGACGAGCTGCGGCTCTCGCTCGACTACTACGGTGCCCAGGAAAGCGCCCTGCCGGTCGAGCGCATCGTCTTCTGTGGCCCCGGCAGCGCGATCGCCGGCCTGCCGCAGCGGATGGAAGCCGGGCTCGGGCTGCCGATCGCCGTCTCCCGCCCGACCGCGCTATCCGGCCTCGACGAAATCTCCGCGGCGCGGCTGACCCTTCCCTATGGACTGGCGTTGGAGCGTTAGATGCGCCCCGTCAACCTGATCCCAGCCGAGCAGCGGCGCGGCGAGCAGGCGCCGCTGCGCACCGGCGCCCTCGTCTACCTCGTCGTCGGCGCCTGTGTGGCCGTGCTGGTGGGGGTGACCGCGATGGTGTTGATGGGCAACAAGATCGGCGACCGCGAAAGCGAAGTGACCAAGCTCGAGCGCGAGGACGCGGCGCTCGCCGTGAAGGCGCAGAAACTCGCCTCCTACACCCAGTTCCGCCTGCTCAGCGAACAGCGCGTGCAAACCGTCAGCAGCCTCGCCGACAGCCGCTTCGACTGGGAGCGGGTGATGCGGGAACTCTCCCTCGTCCTGCCGAGCGACGTCTGGCTCGTCAACCTGAGCGCGACCGCCGCCCCTGGCGTCTCGGCCGGCGGCGCCGGTGGCAGCTCCGGCGGCAGCCTGCGCGCGTCCGCCCCCGGCCCCGCCTTGGAGCTGAGCGGCTGTGCCAGCGGGCAGCAGGCCGTGGCCGGCTTCGTGACGAGCCTCAAGGACATCGACGGGGTCACCCGGGTCGGCGTCGAATCCTCCGAAGTAGCGGGGGAGGAAAGCGGCGCCGGTGTTTCCGCTGGCGGCGACTCCGGCTCCGGCGAGGGCGGAGAGGACTGCCGCACCCGAGACTTCATCGCCAAATTCGCCCTTGTGGTTGCCTTCGACGCGGCGCCGGTCCCGGTCACCAGCACCGAAGAAGCACCGGCGCCTCCGGCCGAAGAAGCGGAATCCAGCACCACGTCCGCGGAGACGGAAGGCTGAGATGAAGCTCGACATAAAGTCGACCAACGGGGTGATCGTCGCGATGCTGGCCATATCCGCCATCGCCGTCGCCTTCTGGATGCTCGCTCTCAGCCCCAAGCGCGAGGAAGCCGCGAAGCTCGACGCCGAGGTCGAGCGATTGGAGGCATCGATCGCCCTGCATCAGGCCGAAGTCGCCGAAGGCGAAGCGGCTCGCAGCGGATTCGACGAGGACTACCAGAAGCTCGTCGTGCTCGGCAAGGCTGTTCCGGGCGACGACGACACCGCCTCGCTGCTGGTCCAGATCAGCCACATAGCCGACCGCACCGGGATCGAATTCCGCGACATCGAGCTCAGCGCCTCGGGCACGGAAAGCACGACGCCACCGCCGGCGACCGCGAGCACCGCCGAACCGGTCTCCGCCACCGAGGCGGCTGCCTCGCTGCTGCCGCTGGGCGCGGCGATCGGCCCCGCCGGGCTGGCGGTGATGCCGTACACGCTCACCTTCGACGGCAGCTTCTTCGAGATCGCTGACTTCATCAAGGAGATCGACTCGCTCGTCGAGACCAGCAACGAAGACGTCACCGTCGACGGGCGCCTGCTCACCGTCGACGCGTTCTCGCTGACCCCCGATCCTGACAAGGGCTTCCCCGCCCTGCAGGGCTCTTTCGCCGTCACCACCTACCTGACCCCTCCCAGCCAGGGCGAAACCGCCGGCGCGACGCCGTCCAGCCCGACCACCGCCCTGGCGACTCCCGCCTCGGCGACGACTGGAGAAGAACCGTGAAGCGACTCAAGGGCCCCGAGCTGAAAGCCCCCGACCTGAAGGTGCCGCCTGTCGCCAGGGACCTGTTCCAGGACCTTCGCGATCGCCGCCTGCTGCCGCTGCTGGCGCTGGTGCTGGTGGCGATCGTCGCCGTGCCCTTCCTGCTCAGCGACAAGTCCGAAGACGAAGAAGGCACGCCGGGGGCCCTGGCCACGCCGCAGAGCGAGGCGGCTCAGGCGGCGCGTCTGACCGTGATCGAGGCGACCCCGGGCTTGCGCGACTACCGCAAGCGGTTGCGGGCCCGCGTCGCCACCAACCCCTTCGAGCAGCGCTACACCGCGCCGGTGCTCGACGGTGCCGAGCTGCGGTCGGAGACCGTCACCACGACGGGCTCCGAAGCGACCTCGACCTCTACCTCCACTTCCACCTCGACCCCCGGATCCTCGACCGGGGGTGCCGTCGTCGAATCGCCCTCGAACGGCGGCGGGGGAGGCGACAGGGGCTCCAGCGGCAGTGCCAAGGCGCCGCCGATCACCCTCTTCACCTTCGTCGTTGACGTCCAGTACTCACGCACCGAAGAGCACGCGGACGGAAGCGTCGAGATGGCCGAGCCGACTCTGCGCGAA
>Ga0190275_10001514_pt1 | contig 17213 bp, 13 predicted proteins | sample Popmic550T_FD_133745 | JGI IMG/M metagenome (GOLD analysis project Ga0190275, IMG submission 133745) | Populus adjacent soil microbial communities from riparian zone of Yellowstone River, Montana, USA - 550 T | ecosystem: Environmental > Terrestrial > Soil > Riparian zone > Trees stand | place...
CGATCGCGGGCGCGCCGGCGGGGCCGCGATCGCGGACCTGGAGGTCGGGCCCGGGCAGCTCGACGATCTCGCCGACGTCGGCCTTTGCGGCCTTCGTCTCGCGGCTGGTAACGATCGTGTTGACGGCCAGCAGCACGGCGATCAGGGCGAGCAGGATGAGGACGATTCGGCGCATGGGTGGACGATTAAAGCCAGTCGTCGAGCGGGAGGGCGGCGCCGGCCTCGGCGAGCGTGGCCGGGGTGGCCGGCGGGAGGCCGCAGACCGTCACGCCGGTGAGGCGCTCGACGGTGGCGCGGTTGGACTCCTCGATCGGCTCCGGATCGGCCCAGGGCGTCATGACGACGGCCGCGACGTGGAGCCCGGCGGCACGGGCGGTGGCGACGGTCAACAGCGTGTGGTTGATCGTCCCGAGGCCAGTGCGCGCGACAACGATCAGCGGCAGGGCGAGCGCCCGGGCGAGATCGAGGACGGAGTAGTCGTCAGCGAGCGGCACGAGCAACCCGCCGACGCCCTCGCAGATCAGCGCGTCGGCGCTCGCCCCCGCGGTGTGCGCCGCCGCGATCAGCCGCTCGGGCTCGACGCGCGTGCCGGCGAGCGCGGCCGCGTAGTGCGGCGACAGCGGCGGACCGAAGACGTATGGCGCGACCTCGGCAGCCGAGCGCCAGCCACCGGCGGCCGAGGCGAGCAGCTCGTGGTCGGGTGGCCATCGGCTTGCCTGCGGGAGCTCGGCGGATGGCCCGTGGTCCGTGAGCGGCGCGTCGCGGGCCGGCGGCCCGCCGGCGGCCGGCGGCCCCTCCCTCGTGGGCTGCTCGTCGACTCCGGTCACGACGGGCTTGAACGCCGCGACTCGCTTGCCGCGCTCGGTCAGCGCCGCGCAGATCGAGGCGGCCACGACCGTCTTGCCTACTGCCGTGTCGGTGCCGGTGACGAAGATCCCGCGCACTTCGCGCCGCCTAACGGTAGAGAGTCACTAGGCGGCGTCGGCGAGGCCGTCGAACACGCGCGGCCCGTCCGCCTCCGTGGCGACCGTCTCGGCCTCGAGTGCCCGTCGGGCGGCGGCCTTGCGCGCCTCCGCCGGGATCGCCTCGGCGACGACCTTGGCGGCGTCGCGCAGCTCCGCCTTGGTGTGCGAGGCCATCACGGTCAGCCGCAGCCGCGACGAGCCCGCCGGCACGGTCGGCGGGCGGATCGGCTGGGCGAAGACCCCGCGTTCGAGCGCGCGCTCGCTGGCGGCGACCGCGGCGTCGGCGTCGCCGACGATCGCGGGGACGATCGGCGTGTCGCCGTCGCCGGCCGGAAGGCCGTGCTCGGCGAGCGCGTCGCGCAGGACGCGCGCGTTGCGCTGCAGGCGCTCGACGCGGCGCGGCTCCTCGCGCAGCAGCTCGAGCGCGGCCATCGCCGCGGCGACCTGGGGCGGTCCGAGCGCGGTCGAGAAGATCAGCGTACGCGCGGTGTTGACGAGGTACTTCGCCATCGAGCGGTCGCAGCAGACGTAGGCGCCGTAGGAGCCGAGCGACTTACCGAGCGTGCCGACGAGCACGTCGACCTCGTCCTCGACGCCGGCCGCCGCCACCGAGCCGCGGCCGTCCGGGCCGATCGTGCCGGTGCCGTGTGCGTCGTCGACCATGACCCGTGCGTCGTAGCGGCGCGCGAGCTCGACGATCTCGGTCAGCGGCGCGAGGTCGCCGTCCATCGAAAAGACGCCGTCGGTGACGATCAGGCTGCCGCGGCCCTCGGCCTCACGCAGGCCCCAGGCGAGGTGGTCCATGTCGGCGTGGTCGTAGACGAACGTCTCGGCGCCCGCGAGCCGGCAGCCGTCGACGATGCTGGCGTGGTTGAGGGCGTCGGAGAAGACGACCTCGCCCGGCCGCGCGAGCGCCTGCACAACGCCGGTGTTGGCGAGGTAGCCGGAGCCGAACAGCAGCGCGCTGCGGTAGCCCTTGAAGTCGGCGAGGCGCTCCTCGAGCCGGCGGTGGATGCGCATGTTTCCGGACACCAGCCGCGACGCGCCGGCGCCGGCGCCGTAGCGCATCGCCGCCTCGGCGGCCGCCTCGCGCACGCGCGGGTGATCGGCGAGGCCGAGGTAGTTGTTCGAGCACAGAAGCAAGACGGGCCGCCCGTCCAGCAGGACGCGCGGCCCCTGTGGCCCGGAGATCATCCGCATTCGGCGGTAGAGGCCGCGGTCGCGAATGTCGCTGAGCGCGGTCTCGATGTCGGTCACGCGCGGGTCTCCGCGTGGGCCTCGCCCGGGATCGCGCCGGCGGCCGCGAGCCGGGCCGCGCGGGCGGTCATCCGGCGCCCTCGACCTGGACGACCTCGAGTCCCTTGTTGGGCGCACCGTCGGGGCGCGGCGGCACCTTGTCCTTCTTGACCCGCCGCAGCTGGATCTCGGGGTTCCAGAACGGCGCCTGCTCGCGGCGGTCGACGAGCTCGTCGATCGGCGTGCGCGGCGTCTCGCCGTCGAGCCAGCCGTCGCGGTTGTCGGGGCGCGGGTTGGCGCCGTTGTCGGGCTGGCGCGCCACGTTGAGGCCCAGCTCCTCGAACATCGCGCGGTCGTCCTCGGGCTCGGAACCGAGCGTGGTCAGGAAGTTCCCCATCATCACGCCGTTGATGCCGGCCTTGACGGCGAGCGAGTGCAGCTCGCCGAGGTTCTCGACGCGGCCGCCGCAGAGCCGGAAGAGCGCGTTGGGGAGGATCAGGCGGAAGATCGCGATCCACTTGACCGCCTCCCACGGGTCCATGTAGTCGCGGTCGCCGAACTTGGTGCCGGGGCGCGGGTTGAGCATGTTGATCGGCACGCTCGTCGGGTCGATCTTCGCCAGCTCGAACGCCATCTCGACGCGCTGCTCGCGCGACTCGCCGAGGTTGAGGATGCCGCCGACGCAGGTCTCGAGGCCGGCCTGCTCGACCGCGTCGATCGTGCGCAGGCGACCCTCGTAGCGGACGGTCGTGGCGACCTCCGGGTAGTAGCTCTCGGCCGTCTCGACGTTGTGGTGGACGCGCTGGATGCCGGCTTCCTTGAGCTCCTTCGCGCGCTTGACCGACATGTGGCCGATCGAGGCGCAGCGCTTGAGGTTGGTCTGCTCGGAGACGAGCCTGGCGCCCTCGAGGATGTTCTCGAAGTCCCGCTTCGAGAGGCCCTGGCCCTGGGTGACCATGCAGAAGCGGTGCGCTCCGGCGGCCTCGGCCGCCTTCGCGTGCTCGAGGATCTGGTCGGGCGTCATCATCGCGTGCATCGGCGTGTCGGCCTCGGCGAAGCGCGACTGGGCGCAGAAGCCGCAGTCCTCTGCGCAGCCGCCCGACTTGGCGTTGACGAGCGAGCACATGTCGGTCGAGTCGCCGAAGTTCTCGACGCGCGCCTCCCAGGCGCGCTCGATCAGCGCCTCGATCTCGGCGTGGTCCTCGATCTCGCCGAGACGGAGCGCCTCGTCGCGTGTAATCAGCGGGGGCAAACTGGGGTGGAACCTAGGCCCGCGCTCGGACGGACCCTAGGCGGGGACTGCCTCCGGCCGGACGCAGAACGCGCCCTCGCTGTAGCCCTGCGCGCCGATGCCGAACGCCCAGTTGAAGCGGGCGCGGAGGTTCTCGACCGCGATCTCGATGGCGAGCTCGACGAGCTGGGCCTCGTCGAAGTGCTCGGCGAGGCGGGCGAAGAGGTCGTTTGGGACGTCGACGGGGGTCTTCGTCATGCCGACCGCGAGGTCGAGCACGAGCTTCTCGACGTCGGTGAACTCGTCGCTTCCGGCGTATTGGGGGAGGGCGCGCAGTTTGGCCTCGGAGATTCCGGCCTCGGAGGAGAGCATCGAGGCGATGTCCATGCAGTACTCGCAGCCGGTCATCGCGGCGGCCTTGGTCGAGGCGAGGTGCTTGAGCGGCTGCGGTACACGGTCGGCCTTGCCGGTGGCGAACTCGAGCGCGTCGTAGCCGCCGAGGACGGTGGGATGGTGGGCGTAGACGCGCAGCGGGTCGGGGACGGAGCCGAGGACCTTGCGCGAGTAGGAGTAGCTGCCGCGGGCGAGCAGGCCGGCGCGGTTGTCGGGCACGCCGGCGATGCGTGCGCCGGTGCTGTCGCGGCTGCTGCTGCTGCTGCTGCCGTTCGTGTCCGTGGTCGAGGCGACGCGGGCGACCGGCGCCGCGCGGACGAGCAGCAGGACGAGCAGGCCGCCGACAACGGTCCAGGCGGTGGTGGCGGTGTTCGCGATCGCGTCGCCAGTGGACAGTGGCTCGAGGTTGAAGGCGTGCCAGGCGAAGTGGGGGACCGCGAAGATCAGCCAGGCGATCGCCGCGCCGGTGACGAAGCGGCGGCGCAGGCTGACGGCGGCGAGCACGAGCAGCACGCCGAGCGCGACGAAGAGCGAGCCGACGGCGGTGACGAGGTGCTCGTCGAACGGGCCGAGCGGGTTCACCCAGCCGTCGGTGCCGGCCGGAAAGTCGTCGTAGAACGACCGCGGGGCGAGCAGCGCCCACAGGCCGATCAGCGCCTGGGGGATGCCGAGTGCGAGCAGCAGGCCGCGGACCGCGCCGCGGTGGGTCGTGAGGTGGTCGCCGTGACTCATCGTGAGCCCTCCTTGGAGTCGTCTGCCACGAGGCCGTGCGCCTCCAGCAGCTTCAGGGTCGAGTCGGTCCAGACGTCGATGAACTTCTCGTCGGAGAGGCCGCCCGGCGGCTCGCCGAACATCGTGTCGAGGACGCAGTGGTTGATGATCGAGCCGAGGATCAGCGCGGCTACCCCCTCGAGGTCCGGCTCCGGGGCGCCGCTGCGGGCGACGGCGAGTCGCAGCCACTCGACGGTCGAGGCGTGGCCCCGACGGACGATCCGCTCCTGGAAGGCGTCGCGCAGCTCCGGGGAGTTGTCGCCCTCGCGCATGACGATCCGCATCAGGGCCTGGTCGTCGCGAATGATCCGCAGCGATCCCTGTCCGTAGAGGCGGGCCTCGGCGCGCAGGTCGCCGCGCAGCAGCTCGTCGACCATCTCACCGGCCCGCTCGGCGACCCGCGCGCGCCGGGCGACTGCGGCGTCGAGCAGCGCCCGCTTGCTCTCGAAGTGCTTGTAGAGCGCGCCCGAGCGGGGGACCAGGCCCGCCGCGGCCTCGATCTCGCCGACCGAGGTAGCGCTGTAGCCCTTGCGCCCGAACAGCTCGACCGCCGCGTCGAGGATGCGCTCGCGGGTGGGTGCGACCGTCTCGGTAATCACTGGATTACCGATGGTAAACAAATGATTACTTCAGTGCAAGATGGCTGAGGAGCCTCGTGGCTCCGGGCAGCGGTTCCGACGAGGACTTGGCGCGCGGCTCGGATGCCCCTTCCGAAGCGTGCGCCTTGGCTGAGGTCGACTTTTCCGACGAAGTACGTCCGAAAAGTCGACCTCACCGACTGGGCGTAGGGCCGAGCAGGCTACGTAGCTCGTCGCCTGCGCGGGCGGGCTCCTCCAGCACCTGTCGCGCTGGGAAGCGGACCGTCACGTAGCCCTCCCGCAGGAGTCGGCGGTCGCGGCGGCGGTCGTGCTCGAAGGCGCGCCGGAGCGAGTGGTGAGACCTGCCGTCGACCGCGGCGATGAGCATGCGATCGCGCCACAGGAAGTCCGGTCGGTAGCCGCCGCCTTCGGGAAGCGGGATCCAGACGTTGACCTCGGGCACTGGCAGGCCGGCACGGCGGACGAGTGCGAGGAATCGCTCCTCAGCCTCGCTGCGAGTGCCTCCCGCTTCCGGGAGCTCGGCGATTGCGGTCGCCAGGGCCCTCGTTCCTCGCTGTCCGGGACTGCGGGCCAGCAGCTCGCGGATCTCCCCGAGGTCGAAGGCGCGCAGCTCCTCAGCACGGCCGATCGCCCGCTCCAACAGCCGCCGGTCGGCCGTGGCGGCAAGGTCGAGCAGGGTTCGCGGCAGGGTCGTGCACGGGAGGCCTTCGCGAACCGTGAGATCTCCGTCGGCCAGCACAGCGCTGTGGATCTCGATCCCTGGGCGCCGGCGCGCCTTGCCTCGACCCACCGTCACGTCCACGCCTCGTCGCCCGTCATTGAGCAGCTCCCATAGAGCCGCCGCCGACCGATGCGACAGGACGGCGCCCGGCCCGGCTGCCAGCACCGCTGCCATCCAACGCCCCTCGCGCGTCGGTTGCTCGACCGCGAAGACGCCGGGGTGCAGCCGATGCAGTCGACCCGCCGCTACTCGGTGGCGTACCGCCCGTCCGCTCAATCCCATCGCGTCGAGTTGGCCGGCGGTCACGACGCCATGCTGGCGCCTCGACCAGCTGTCGATCCGGCGATCCGAGGGGTGAGACCCGGATTTCGGCCGCTACACGGCCGAAATCCGGGTCTCACCGAAGTTCTGGTCATCGGGCACGCGGGGATGGTCGCGGTCCGCGGCGCGGGTCGCGGGGCGTCGGCGTTACGGGCCGGTTACGCGAATGCGACGGTCCTAGCGGCCGCGCCAACGGGCGTACGGTCCTAGCGCCCGCGCCAGATGGGCGTACGGTCCTAGCGCCCGCGCCAGATGGGCGTACGGTCCTAGCGCCCGCGCCAGATGGGCGGGCGCTTCTCGCCGAAGGCGCGGACGCCCTCGCGGAAGTCGTCGGTGCGGAAGCAGGACTCGCGCAGCTCGATCAGCTCGCGCTCGACGTCGGCGGGGAGGGCGGCGGCGTGGGTGCGGAGCTCGCGCAGGATGCGCTTGTTGCCGGCGAGCGAGAGCGGGGCGTTGGAGGCGATCTCGGCGGCCATGTGGAGCGTGCGCTGCTCGAGCTCGCCGGGATCGACGACGTGGTTGACGAGGCCGATCTCGCCGGCGCGGTCGGCCTCGACGTTGCGGCCGACGTAGAACAGCTCCGCGGTGTTGGCCGGACCGCAGACGTCGAGGAACTTGCGCAGGCCGGTGTGCGAGTAGATCAGGCCGAGCTTCGCCGGCGGCATGCCCATGTGGATGCCGCGCTTAGCGATCCGGATGTCGCACGTCAGCGCCAGCTCGAGGCCGCCGCCGATCGCGTGGCCGTTGATCTGTGCGATCACCGGATACGGGTAGGCCTCGAGCGCCTCGATCGCGTCGTGGAACGGGTGCGCGACGAGCCGCTCGGCGCTCTCCTCGAACTGCTCGGGCTCGAGGTTGCCGAGGTCGTAGCCGGCGGAGAAGATCCCGTCGGTGCCGGTCAGCACCAGGCAGCGCGCGTCGAGCGCCGCGACCGTCGCGGCGAGCGTGTCGAGGATCTCGTGGTCGAGCGCGCCGCGGCGCTCGGCGTTCGAGATGCGGAGCCGGACGACGCCGTCGGCGGGGTCGTCGCGGATCAGCTTGCCGGAGGCGAGCTCCACGCTACTCGAGCACCACGAGCACGTCGCCCTCGTTGACGGACTGGCCCTCGCTGCACTTGATCTCGGAGACCTTGCCGTCGTCCTCGGCCTCGACCGGCATCTCCATCTTCATCGACTCGAGGATCGCGACGGTGTCGCCCTCCTCGACCTCCTGGCCGACCTCGCACTCGATCTTCCAGACGGTTCCTGTGATGTGCGCCTCGACGTTCGGCAATGCCGGCTCCTTGCTCAGTGACGGTGGCGCCCGGCAACATACCGGGACCCAAGCCCCAAGCGGAGGAGCGCAGCCGGATCGGTCCCCTCCAGCCACGTCACGCGGCTAGAGGGAGCCAGATCCGGTGAGCACCGCAGCTATGGATCAGTCGATGAAGTTGCGAACCTGCTGGTAGACCGTGAGGTCGTTGTACAGGTCGCTGTGGCCCATGCAGGCCGTCTGGGTGTTCGTCGCTCCGATCAGCGAGACGCTGCTGTCGGGATTGATCACCTCGTCGCACGGCGACCACCAGGTGCCGTAGGTGACGAGTCCCGGCGTCTCGTCGGTCGCGTTGAGGTTGTTCAGGAACGTCGAGTTCGGACGCATCTCGATGCACGACGTGTTCCAGAAGCAGAGGTTCGCCGTCGTGGTGCCGTGGTTCGGCCCGCCGAGCGACACCCACTCGTCGACCTCGGCTGCTCCACCGAGGTTCTTCAGGTAGTAGCGCGTGTTGAGGCCGCCCATCGAGTGGCTGATGATGTCCACCTTCGCGGCGCCGGTCGCAGCACGGATCTGATCGACCTTGGTGTTGACCTGACCAGCCGTCGTCACGTTCGACTGTGCGGTGTTGTAGCTCCAGTTGTTGGTCTGGGCCGCGGTCCAGCCGTCAGCCTGGAAGCGCGGGATCATCGTGTTCCAGACCGTCCCACTGCTGTTCCAGCCGTGGACGAACAGGATCGGCTCCACCGCCGATGCGGTGGCCGCCGGTGCCAATGCTGCGATTGCGGCGACGATCGCCGCGAGGAACATCTTTCGCATGGTCACTCCCTCCTGGTGAATGCGAGCATTTTTAGATACAGCGGCCTACCGTACCCCCTTACGCAAATTCGCGCCACTGCACGGAAGCGCTCGCGAAATGGCGACAGCGCTTGCGACGTCGCCACGGCGCCGCAAAGGGGCGGCGCTTACGATGCCGCCGTGATCCTCGCGCTCGATCAGCGCACCACGGGCTCGACGGCGCTCGTCTTCGACGGCGAGGGCCGGATCGCCGGCCGCGCCTACAGCGAGTTCGCGCAGCACTTCCCGCGCCCAGGCTGGGTCGAGCACGACGCGAACGAGATCTGGGAGGTCACGCGCCGCGTCGGGCACGAGGCGCTCGACGCCGCCGGCGTCGACGGGCGTGCGCTCGCGGGGATCGGGATCGCCAACCAGCGCGAGACCGTCGTCGCCTGGGACCGCGCCAGCGGCGAGCCACTGCACCGGGCGCTCGTCTGGCAGGACCGCCGTACCGCGGCGCGCTGCGACGAGCTGCGCGCGGCGGGCCGCGAGCCGCTCGTCCGCGAGCGCACCGGACTCGTGCTCGACCCCTACTTCTCCGGCACGAAGATCGAGTGGCTGATCCGCGAGGGCGGCGTCGACCCCGCCCGCGCCGCGTTCGGGACCGTCGACTCCTGGCTCGTCCACAAGCTCACCGGCCGCCACGCGACCGACTACTCGAACGCCTCGCGCACGCTGCTGTTCGACATCCGCGAGTTGCGCTGGGACCCCGAGCTCTGCGACATGCTCGGCGTGCCCGTCGACTCGCTGCCCGAAGCCTGCCCGAGCGCGCACGTCCACGGCGAGACGACCGAGTTCGGCGGCTCCGTCCCCGTGGCGGGGATCGCCGGCGACCAGCAGGCCGCGCTCTACGGCCAGGGCTGCCACACCCCGGGCCTCGGCAAGAACACCTACGGCACCGGCAGCTTCGTGCTCGAGAACGCCGGCGCGCAGCCGCCGCCCCCCGAGCTGGGCCTGCTGACGACCGTCGCCTGGGGAGTCGACGGGCGCGTCGACTACGCGCTCGAGGCCGCGATCTTCGTCACCGGCGCGGCGGTCCAGTGGCTGCGCGACGGCCTCGGCGTCATCAGCACCGCGGCGGAGACCGAGGAGCTCGCGCGCTCGCTCGACTCCAACGACGGCGTCTACCTCGTCCCCGCGTTCACCGGCCTCGGCTCGCCGCACTGGGACCCCTACGCGCGCGGGACGATCGTCGGCCTCACGCGCGGCACCGGCCGCGCCCACCTCGCGCGCGCCACGCTCGAGTCGATCGCCTACCAGACCGCCGACGCCGTCCGGGCGATGGAGTCCGCCTCGGGCGTGCGCCTCGCCGAGCTCAAGGCCGACGGCGGCGCGGTCCACAACTCGTGGCTGATGCGCTTCCAGGCCGACGTGCTCGGCGTGCCGGTCGTCGTGCCCGAGGTGTCCGAGACGACGGCGCTCGGCGCGGCCTACCTCGCCGGGGTGGCGGTCGGGCTCTGGAGCGAGCCCGACGTGCGCTCGATGTGGCGCGAGGCCGCCCGCTACGAGCCGCGAATGACGTCTCGCGACAGGGACGCGCTGCTCGCCGACTGGCACCGCGCGCTCGACTGCTCGCGCGGATGGGCGAGCCCGCGACAGCGAGCCGCGCGGCCCCACTCGACGTGACCCGCGCGGACGGCTAGAGCGAGACGTTCGGCAGCCGGCGGTCCAGCCACCCGGGCATCCACCACACCCGATCGCCGATGGCGCGCATCGCCGCCGGCAGCAGGACGAGTCGCACGATCGTCGCGTCCAGGAGCACCGCCACCGCCAGACCGACCCCGACTCCGCGGACGCCGGTGTGACCCGCGGTGCAGAAGGCGAGGAAGATCGCGACCATCACCGCAGCGGCTCCCGTGATCACGCCGCCGGTCGAGCCAAGTGCGCTGACGATCGCGCGCTCGTTGCTCCCGGAGGCCAGGTACTCCTCACGCATGCGGGCGACCAGGAAGACCTGGTAGTCGATCGAGAGCGCGAAGATCACCGCGAGCGCGCCGGACATCGAGATCAGCTCGACGTAGCCCGGACCGCCGAGCAACGGATCCGATCCGCCGAAGCCGAGCTGCATGGCGCCGAAGGCAACGCCGACGGTCAGCAGGTTGAGCGCGACGCAGAGCGCCGCCAGCGGCACCGCCCGCACCGCCAGGATCAGCACCAGCAGGGACACCAGCGCAAAGGCGAAGATCACCCACGGCATGCGAGCCGTCATCACGTCCTTGAAGTCCTGGAGCGCGGCGACTGGACCGCCGACAGCGACATCGACGCCGTCGCCGCGGAGCCCGTCCGCTTGCTCCGCGATGCGGTCATGCAGCCCGACCATCCGCGGGTCGCTGGTCGTGATCGTTGGGACGACGAGCATCCGCGCGCTCCTGCCGCTGTTGCTCAGGTCGACGACGAACTGGGCGGGATCCCTCGTCGCGCGCGGCGCGCCGCTGATCAGCGCGATCGGGAGGCTTCCTGAGCTGAACAGCTCTGGCGAGCTCGCGGTGAGGCTTCCGCTCTGGGCGCCGTCGCGCTGGCGCTCGACCGACGCCTGCATCCGCGACAGCCCGTTCGTCAGCGTGCCGGGAGCCTGGGGGCTGCCAATGCCGGCGGCGAGCTGGCCGCTGCCCGCGTCGATCCTGGCGAGCCCGTCCTTCAGCAGGCCGGCGCCGCCGGACAGCCTGTCGAGCCCGCCGGGCAGCGGCGCACTCGCCCGCCGGAGTCGGTCCAGGCCGGCGGCGAGCTTGGCGCTGCCGGCCTCGACCTGGCCGATCCCGGCATCGAGCCGCTCGGCGCCGCGGGCGAGTCCGTCGACGCTCTCCTCGGTCTGGCGACCCTGGTCCTTCAACCGCTCGCTCAGGTAGAGCCCGAGGCTGAGCTGGCCCCTGGCGTCCTGGATCCTGCCGGCTACTCCCTCGTAGGCGGGATCGGGTTGCTCACCCGAGCCGGGGTCCGTCCCGGTGAGGGCCAGGCTCGCGGCGCCGATCGCGTCGAGGGTCGCCTGGTACTGCGGATCCGCGCGTCCCGTCGTCATGCGCTCGAGCGCGTCCCACGCCGCCTGGAGCCGCTGCTCGACCGTCTCGACTGGCTGCTGTGCCGAGCTGAGCTGGTCGTCCCCGGTGCGGAGGTCGTTCTGCAGGACGGTTGCGTTGTTGGACAGCAGCCCGGACGACGAGCGTGCCTGGGCGAGCGCGCCGCTCAGTCGCTCGGCGCCGGCGCTCGCGCGGCTCGAGCCGCGCGCGACGCGCTCGCCGCCGTCGCTCGTGGAGGCGATGCCGCCGGTCAGCTGCTCGGACCCGCCCTTGGCGTCGCGGAGGCGGGCGGCCAGGCGCGCCGCACCACCGTAGGCGGCGCCCGTCGCGTCGTGGAGCTGCCGGCTCGCACCGCTGCTGCGCAGCGACCCGTCGGCTGCCCGGGTCAGTCCACGCTCGAGCCGTGCCAATCCGCGTCGCTGGCCTTGGAGGCCGCGCTCGAGCTGGTTGGCGCCCCTCGCCGCACCGGCGAGCTGGCTGGGCCCGGTGACGTTCGACACGTCGGGGTCGGCGGCGATCGCGCGCTCGACCCGGGAGATCGCCGCCATGGTCTGGGGCCTGGTGAGGGGACGGTCGTTGGTGCTCTTGATCGCCACGTCGAAGAGCGAGCCAAATCCCGGGCCGAGAACCTTGCGCATGGCCTCGTAGTCCATGCGTGCGCGGTTGTCCTCGGGCAGCTGCTTGACGTCAGGTGGCCCGAGATCGATCCCCAGCGTCGGCGTCGCGAGCGCGAGCAGGGCGATCAGTGCGACGATCGGGACGACGACCGGTTGGCGCCTGGCGAACCATCCGTCACGCTTGCGCCGGCGCTCCGGAAGCCGCCACCGCTCGAGCCACGGATCGAGCTCCTGGAGCATCGCCGGCACGACGAGCAGTGCCGTGATCGAGGCGAAGATCGTCGCGATACCGACCCCGATCGCCGTCGACAGGAGGAACGGGCCGACTGTGAGCAGCGCCGCGGCCCCCATCACGGCGAGCAGGAGGACCGCGGCGAAGCCGATCGTCCGTCCGGTCACCCGACTGGCCGCCGCGATGTTCGCACGCACCGCGCCTGGATCGGCTCGGCGCAGCTCCCGGTAGCGCGATACGAGCAGCAGCGAGTAGTCGACGCCGAGCGCCAGCCCCATCATCGAGCAGAAGATCAACGCCATCTGGTCGACCGGGGTGATCGTCGCGAGCGACCGCACGAGGCCGGTGCCCGCGCCCACCGTGCCGAATCCCATGATGGCCGGAATCGCGGCCGCCGCCGGGGATCGGAAGACCAGCAGCAGTACCAGGATGAGGATCGGCGCGGCGATCAGCTCACTTCGGCGCGTGTCTCGCTCGGTCTCGTCCGCCAGGCCCTTCACGACCGCGGGCATCCCGGTCACATGGCTGGTCAGCGGGGGGCGAACCGTCGCGTCGACGACGCGGTTCACCGGTGGAAGGGCGTCGTCGAGCGCCTGACCGCTCCGTAGCTCGATGTCGGTCACGAACAGCGCGGAGTTGCCCTTCGCCCGCGCGAACGGGCTCCCCTGGCGGCCGCCTCCCGTGCGCGCCCGCTCGAACGGGGACACGACGCCCACTCCCTCGAGCGCGCGCAGCCGCTTGGTCATGATGGCGCCCTGCTCCCTGAGCTCCGGCTTCGGGCCGGTCAGGAGCACGTTGAGGTTGACGCCGAACGCCGACTCGGCGGTGAAGTCCGTCCAGCGCGCGGTGTCGGTCCCCGGCGGATTGACGACGGTTGGCTTGAAGGCGTCGCCGCTCGCGAACCCGAGTGAGGCGCAGACGCCGACGACCGCGATCCAAGCGCCGATCACCAGCTTGCTGCGCCGTAGGGCGAAGTTCGTGGCTTTCGCCATCGGCTGACCCTATTGTCTCGAAAACGTTCTTGTCTATGGGCAAGGCACCACCGAGGGTGGCGATTGACAGAGACAGAGGCGTCTGCGACTCTGGCGCCCCGCCGCGGACCTCCATGCGGCCGGCCCAAATGACGACGGCGACGACAAACACCGCGCCCTGGCGGGCATCCAGTCGATTGCGGCTGCTCACTCGGCTCCTGGCGCTCTCAGCCGCGGTCGCCGCCTCCTTGCTCAGCCTGTGCGCGGCCGACGTGGCTGCGGCCGCGCCGGCTGACGGCCGGTCGTGGGAGCTGGTCACTCCTCCGGATCCCAACGGGAACGCTCCTGGGAACACCCTCGCCATCGATGCGGACGGCGACAGGATCGTCTACGGCACACAGGGGCCGGTGTCTGGAGCGGTGGCGGGCGGGCGGGTGACGACGAGCATCGCCGTGCGGGGCTCGCGCGGTTGGAGCAGCACTCCGGTGACCTATCCCTACTCGAGCCCGTCGGCGACGGGCCAGTCCGCGTTCGCGGTGGGCGCCAGCAGGGATCTGTAGACCTGGATCTGGACCAGCAACTGGCCGCTCCTGCCGGGCGCTCCAGGCGGATTGGAAGCCGGCTCGCTGTATCGAGGCTCGCCGGGCGAGCCGCTGACGCTACTGGGGCCCGACGGCCACGCTGCCCTCCTGTCCGTCCTGGGCGTGTCGGACGACGCGCGGCACGTGGTGTTCCAGACGGGCTCGGGGCTGCTTCCGGGCGACACTCGAACGCAGGGAGACCAGATATACGAGTACGTGGGGACGAGCCTGAGGCTGGTTGCCGTCGACGCCGGCGGTGAGCTGCTGTCGCCGTGCGGCGCGACGGCGGGATGGGGCTCCGGATCGTCCACGTCTTCCCCGAACCTGCCGCCCCACCCCCTGTCCCGCGACGGCAGGCGGATCTTCTTCACGAGCCCGGCGTCCGCCTGCGGTGGCTCCTTCGCGCGCGCCTTCATGCGTGAGGACGGCGCCACGACGACCGAGATCTCGGCGTCGCAGTGCACTCGACCGGACTGCGGCGCACCCGCCGACGCCATCTTCTCGGGAGCGAACCCGGACGGCTCGGCCGCCTTCCTCGCCACGACCCAGCAGCTGACCAACGACGACGTGGACGACAGCCGGGACCTCTACCGCTACGACGTCGCCAGCGGCACCCTGTCGAGGGTCTCGGTCGGCTCGCCGGGGACGGCCGCGGATGTCATGCCGGTCCGGGCCATGCCCTCGGACGACGGCCGCCGGGTCTACTTCCTCGCCCACGGCGTCCTCATGCCGGGGCGAGGGACGACCGGAATGCCGAACCTCTACGTCGGGGACGACGACGGGGTGCGCTTCGTCGGCACGCTAGCGGCGGACGACGACTGGCCGACCGGATACCCGTTGGAGGACGCGCTCCAGGAGGTCGCGGTGAGCTCCGGAGGCGGCGGGCGGATCATGTTCGTGACTTCGGCCCCCCTGACCGCCGACGACACCGACGTCCATAGGGACGTCTACCTCTACGACGACGCGGAGGCCAGGCTCGTGCGGGTGTCGGGCGTGCCGGGAAGCGGCAACGGACCGTTCGGCGTGAAGGCGTCGCTGCCCTGGATCCTGATCAGTCGGCCGCCGTTTCCCACCGACACGCCCAGCTCGCTCAGCGAGGGCGGGCGACGCGTCTTCTTCTCGACGGCCGAGGCGCTGCTACCCGAGGACGCGAACTCCGTCGTCGACGTCTACGAGTGGGCCGACGGGAGCCTCGGGCTCCTCAGTGCGGGCACCGGCGCCGACGGCGCGACTCTCTCCGGTGCGAGCGCCGACGGCAGCACGGCATTCGTCTCGACCACCGCGGGCCTGGTGCCGTGGGACGACGACCGCGGCGACGCCGACATCTATGCGGCGCGCCTCGGCGGCGGCTTCCCCGCGCCGAGCCCGCCGCCGTCGCCGGCTTGCGACGATGCCTGCGGCGTATCTCCCAGGCGGCTGAGCCGCCCCGATCCGGCCAGCCTCGCCCGTCACGAGCGCCGGACGGCCGCTCGCCTCGGCGTGCGCCGTCCCGGGAGGGCCGCCCTGCGCCGGATGTCCACGAGCGGCCGGCTGACCCTGGTCGTGCTGGCGCCCCGGCCGGGACGCGTCACGGTCGTGGCGACAGCACGAGTCGGTCGCCGGGCGCGGACGGTCGCGCGCGGTGGCACAAGGGCTCGGCGGGCGGGCCGGCTAGCGCTGAGGCCGAGGCTCTCGGCCGCGGCTCGGCGGCGATTGGCGAAGGGAGGCTCGCTCGACCTCCGCGTCGTGCTGCGTCACTCGCGCCTCGACCGCGCGAGCGTCATCCGGCTCACCCTCGCGGGAGCGAAGTGATGGCTCGGCAGGTGCTCGTCGCCTCGGTCGCGTGCCTCGTCCTCTGCGTGGGGACACCGGTGGCCCAGGCTGAATTCGGGATCGCTCCAGGCGGCTTCACAGCCGAGATGGTCGACTCCGCCGGCGAGCCGGAGATTCGCGCCGGTGCCCATCCCGATCGCCTCCGGATTCGCCTCGCATTGAACACTATCGGCGCTGAGGCCGACGGAAACCTGAAGGACATGAGGCTCGGACTCCCCGCCGGCCTGATTGGAGATCCCAGGGCTGTCCCGACCTGCCCGCGCGAGGTGATCTCGAGGGCGAGCGAGTCGACCTGTCCGCCGGAGACGCAGATCGGCGTGATCGACGCCGAATTCGGCGACTTCCCCACCCAAAGCGACATCCCCCTCTACAACGTCGAGCCGCGCCCGGGAGATCTAGCGGACTTCGGCTTCGAGACGCTGCTCATCACAGGACACCTGGTGCCCGAGCTGACGCCGGACGGACAGAGCCTGACCGTCGAGATGACCGATCTCCTCCAAGACGTACCGATGATCGTGCTGACAGTCGAGCTCTGGGGGGTTCCGGCCGATCATCAGACCGTTACGGCGGTCCCGCGTCGGGCGCTCCTCACGGCGCCCACTCGCTGTGATCCCTCGCCGACCGTGACGGTGGCCGCCAGGTCCTGGCAGCGGCCGGACACCTGGGTCGGCGCCAACGCGCAGATGAGCGGTCTTACGGATTGCGAGAGCCTCGCCTTCGATCCGCGGCTCGACTTCGGGCAGGACAGCGGCGCCGCGGACACGCCGATGGGAACGCGGCTGGACCTGCTTCTGCCGCAGGCGGATGATCCCGGCGGTCTGGCCGGCGACCGGATCAGAGAGGTCGCGCTGCGGCTGCCCGACGGCGTGGCTTTGTCGCCGAGCGCCGCGCATGGCCTGACGGCATGCGAAGAGGCCGCGGTTCACCTAGGAGAGAAGATCGAGGCCAGCTGTCCCCTCGCCTCGGCGATCGGAACGGCGTCGATTACCACCCCGCTGCTGGACGAGCCGGTCGAGGGGAAGATGTTCCTGGGGCCCCAGCTGCCTGGGACGGACTACCGGGCGTTCATCGTCGTGAGGGCGTCCGGCATCAACCTCAAGCTCCCGGTCCTACTGCACGCCGATCCGGGCACGGGGCAGATCGACGCTCGCATCTCGGACATGCCGGCGGTGCCCATCGATCGGGTGCGATTGACGTTCGCGGGTGGAGCGCGTGCGCCGCTGGTGAGCGCACCGAGTTGCGGCACGGGCGTGGCGTCGGCCGTGTTCACGCCCGTCGGCGGCGGCCCGTCCGTCGCGTCGTCGGATCCGGTCGTCACGAGCACCGGCCCCGGGGGGCGGCCGTGTCCCGGCGAGCGATCGTTCGACCCCTCCTTCGTGGCCGGCGTGGCGCGGGCGCGTGCGGGTGCCGCGAGCCCGTTCTCGGCGACCATCCGCCGCGGCGACGGCGAGCGGTTGCTTGGCAGCTTCGGAATGACGCTGCCAGCCGGGCTGAGCGCCCGGCTGGGATCGGTGGAGCGGTGCTCGAAGGCGGCGGCCGCCGCGGTGGCCTGCCCGCGGTCGAGCAGGGTCGGCTCGGCGGTCACCGAGGCGGGCTCGGGCCCGACCCCGTATCCGTTGCGGGGGGACGTGTTCCTGACCGGACCGTATCGGCGGGCGCCG
>Ga0190275_10001515_pt1 | contig 17212 bp, 15 predicted proteins | sample Popmic550T_FD_133745 | JGI IMG/M metagenome (GOLD analysis project Ga0190275, IMG submission 133745) | Populus adjacent soil microbial communities from riparian zone of Yellowstone River, Montana, USA - 550 T | ecosystem: Environmental > Terrestrial > Soil > Riparian zone > Trees stand | place...
GTTGCGAATCTCGCTGAAGCAGGCGGGATGACCACGACGGAGTTCGTCTCCCGCTTCTGCGATAAATCTTTATCCGCAGGAAGCGGTTAAACGCAGAGGCGCAGAGGACGCGGAGGGGGCGCGGAGAGTTGAATTCTCTCTGCGCCCCCTCCGCGTCCTCTGCGTCCTCTGCGGTGAGTTTCATCCGACGTACATTCAAGTAAAAAAGCGATTAAGTATTAACAGACTGCTCATTGCCCTCCGCCTTCTCCGCTTCCTCTTCCTCATCCTCCGGCGGCCCTATCAGTTCAAGCGCGCGGCACGCGGCGTCCGTCTCGGCGGCCTTAATGGTCGGCCCTTGTCCGCGGACGCGCTCTTCGTCGAAGACCACTTCGACGTGGAAGGTGCGCGCGTGCGGCGGCCCCTCGGTCTCGACCACGTCGTAGCGAGGCGCGATGTGACGTTCGGCTTGCAGGCGTTCCTGAAGCATCGTTTTGAAGTCGGCTGCCGCCGCCGATTCGGGGCTGACCTCTTCCAGCTCGGGGGCGAGCGCGCGCCGGACGAAGCTCGCCGCTTCCTCAAAACCGCCGTCGAGGAAGACGGCTGCCAGCACGGCCTCGAAGGTGTCCGCGAGCAGCGCGCGTTTGCGACGACCGCCCGTCTTCTCCTCGCCGCGCCCGACGCGTAGGTACTCGCCGAGCTGAAGCCTGCGCCCGACGCGCGCAAGCATCTGCGCGCTGACGAGCCTGTGCTTCATGCGCGACAGCTCGCCTTCGGTGACTTCGGGGTGCGAGCGGAACAAGGCGTCCGCGACGACGAGACCGAGTACGGAATCTCCGACGAACTCCAGAGCCTCGTTGTGAATCGCGCGCGCCTTCTCCTCCTCACCGGAGGGGACGTTCTCGTGCGCCCAAGAGCGATGCGAAAGCGCGCGCTCAAGAAGGCGTCGGTCGCGGAACCTGTATTCGAGTAGATGTTCGAGTGCTGCGGGGTCTTGCGATTCGGCGCTGCCCTGTTGTGTCATGGCGCGAGATTGTAACAAAAACGACGGGCGCACCGTCCGACTTTCGTCGAAGGGTGCGCCCGTCGCACGGTGGTAAAGCGACCGATGCTTGCTTAGCGCCCGGAGGTCGTACTGTGCCCGCGCGACGACTTCGCGGCAGGCGTGGACTTCTTACTTAATCGGCTTCGGCGTCGGCGTCGGCTTCGGCGTCGCGGTGGCCGGAGCGGTCGGCGTCGGCGTCGGCGTCGCGGCGGGCTTGGGAGCCGTGCCGGTGGCAGGCGTCGCAGGATTCGCGACGGGCTGACCCACCGGAGCCGTCGCTGCGCCGTTAGCGCCGTTCACGCCGGACGAGGCAGCCGGGGCCGCGGGAGTCGCAGGCTCTTGACCCGGAATCGGAATCGGCCTCGATAGCACGTTGTTGACCAACTGCTGTATGTCGGTGTCAGGAGAGCCTTCGTGACGCGCCTTGTAGTAGCTCGTCAGCCTAGTCATAACGCTCTTCTTGTCGACGGCGTACTTAGGGTCATTGCCCATGAGGGCGGCGGCGCGCGCGAACGCATCAATGATGCGATCCTGAACCTTGTTTAACTGCGCCAGCATCTGGTCTGACTGCGCTTTCTTCTCGTCCGGGATCGGGTTGCCCGGCGGGAAGGCGGCGGTATATTCGTCCGCGAGCTTCTTAAACTCGGTCGTCAGGTAGATGTTGCCGAGGTTGATGTACGTGGATGGCGTGGTCTTGAAAGTGCTGTTCGACTGCGCGGCCTTGATGTACGCGTTGACGGCGTCCGCGGGCGAAGTCTCCTGCGTAAGGAGGCCGAGCTCGAAGTAGAGAAATCCCAGCGCCTCGTCGCGGTTCGTGAACGGTTCCCACTTAGTCGGAGCCTTGCCCGACTCGATAAGCTCGATGGCGCGGCGTGTCATCCTCGCAGCATCGGTGTTCAGCGCCTTGTTCGGCGTGGTCGAGTTCACGTTGAGAAAGCCGGCGCGCGCGAGCCTAAGGACTAAGTCAATGTTGTCGGGCTGCTTGCCCAGAACCACCTGACACGCCTGAAAAGCCTTAGCGTAGTCGTTCTTGTTGAAGGCGTCCGTGCATGCGAAGTCGCGGACGGCCTCCTCGTACAGGGCGATCCGATTCTGAAGAAACGCGGCGATCTTCTTGTCGCCCTCGTCCGGGCAACTGCCGTACTTGCCCACGTATTCCTTGGCCGTATCGTATGCGGTCTTCTGCTGTTCGGGCGTGCCCTTGTAGTTGTCGAGAAACTTCTTATAGAGCGCCGCCTTCGCGTCGGCTTCTGAAGTGCAAACGGAAGCAGCAGCGCCTCCGCTCGGCGTGTCCTGTGCTAAGGCCGGGAGCGTGAACGACGCAACCGCCGCGGCGAGAATCAATAACCTCAAAACGTTTTTCATCGGTCGCAAATCCTCCGTGCGCTATTCCTGATTCTAACTGGGAGATTTTGATCCGGGGGCGCGTGCGCTTTCGGCTGGGCTTTCGGCGTCGCATACCTCAGATGCACACCTTCGACAGCCAGTTGCCGCTCACCAAGAGCCGTTCGCGCCGTCTCCCTTCGAGGGAGCGTAAGGCCTCTCGTTCTGTTACGGAACGTTTTTTTCGCGCCGTGATACTGCACCAACCACGAACGCCTGTCAAGCCGAATAAAGATTAACTTTAGAGTCAGAAGCCACGATGTTAAGGGCAATAAAACCGCAATAAAGGCGATTTTTTGCGGGTCAAATTGAGAGCCGATAAAACAAAAAGCCGTGGCTATTAACCACGGCTTTTTTACAAGTCGAATGCGGACGGAATTTCAGGGCTTTACAAAGACGCGACGCGGACGCTCCGTGCCGCTCGTCGGCGTCTGCGCGGGCGCGGGCGTAGGCGTTGCGGTCGGCTTGGTCAGCGCGGGCGTAGGACGCTCGACGATGTTCGAGGTCTTCTGTAGGCCGGGCTGCGCGTTGTTCGTCTGCGCGCCGTTCTCACCCGACTCGCTCACGACGAAAGCGTCCTGCGCGGCCTCGTCTTCCTTCTCTTCGTCGCTCACCTCCGCGGCCTTGCGCGGGTCAATGCGCGGCGTGCGCGGAGCGAGCATGTCGTTTGCGAGCGCGGGCTGTGCGCCCGGTCGAATGCCGATGCGCTCGTGCAGGTTGCGGTAGATGTCTCCCGCTACCGCCGATGCCCACTTGCCGCGCGCGCCAGAGCCGCGGAGGATGACCGTGACGGCGAGCTTCGGGTCGTGTACGGGCGCGTAAGAGGTGAACAGGCCGAGCCACGGGCGCGTCGGACTCTGCTCGATGCAGGAGCCGGTCTTGCCCGCGATTGTCTGGAGCGGGTCGTATGCGCGCTTGGCCGTGCCGTAGTTGACGGCCCCGATCATGCCGGGGAGTATGCGGTTCACGTTCTCCTGCGGGATTTCCACTTCGCGCTTGACCACGCGCTTGAAGTTGACGTTCTCTTCGGGCGTGCGCGGAAGGTGCGGGACGAGGAGCTTGCCGCCGTTGGCGATGGCCGAGGTCATGTTGGCGAGCTGTATGGCCGTCACTTCGATGTCGTCGCCGTGCGATGACATGTGGTTGACGGCGTAGCCCTGCTTGAAGACGGGCAGGCGTCCCGGCGACTCGAACTTGTGATTGATGCCGGTCGGCTCGCCGAGGCCCAGCTTGCGCGCGTAGGTCATCATCTTGTCGAAGCCGACCTCGCCGCCGACGCGCTGGAAGTAGCCGTTGTTCGAGAGGGCGAGCGAGTCCGTAAGATCGAGGCTGAAGCTGCTCGTGCCGATGTTGACCGTCTGCACGGGATCAATGACGCTCTCGGAAAGACCCGCGAGTCCCGTCACGATCTTGACCGTCGAACAGGGCTTGTAGCCGCGACGCAGTCCCCAGTCCTGATTGACGACCGTGTAGACCTGCCCCGTCTTCGGGTTCATCACCACCACGGTGCCCGCGCGGCTGCCGAGAGCGTTAACCGCGGCACGGCGGATGTCCAAGTCCTCGCCCGTCGTCTCGTCCTTCATGATGTTGGCGACGGTCTCGTCGCGCAGAGCCTGATCCTGCGCGCGTATGCGCGCGAGGTAGAGGGCGCGTGCGATTGCCGCTTGGCGTGCACGCTCGGCGGCCTCGCGCCGGCGGCGCTCAGCCTCGCGTCGGCCCGCGATCATGCGCTCGCGCTTCGACATCTTGCGCGTATCTTTTTGAGCAACCTTCGACGCGCGGCTGTCGCGACCGCGACGGGCCGCGGCGCGCTCACTCTTAGAGGAGCGGCGGTCGTTCTTCCCCTTCTTACTCGCCGCCGCGCGCTCGCGCTTCGACGAGCGCGAGTCTTTGCGCGACGCCGTCTCTGCGCGCCCGCGCTTCCCCTTAGCGGCAGACTTCGAGGCCGCGGCTTTCGCCGCAGACTTTTTGGCCGCGGGTTTTTTCGGAGATTTTGCGGAGGCTTGCGCCGGCAGTGCGGCGAGAAGAAAGATTGCGGAGATGACGAATGCGATCAGGCTGGGGGAACGAAACTTTAGGGTCATTGAACTCTTCCTCGCTTTAAATTCAAGCAGAAGCGACCGTCCGGGGCTAGGTTTGGGGAGCGCCGGACTGCCGAGTCGAAGCCTAAGATGCACTTAACTCGATTTTGTTTGCGCGAACGCGCGCGCGGCTGCGAATGCGCCGCACAGTCTTTAGAAAATCGAAGTGTCGAAAAGCCATGTCGAAGCTCTTCCCTTTAACTTCAAAACTTCTAGTTCGCGCCAATTAAAAAGGCTGGAGAGACTTGCTCGTGGTCTACCGGAGGGGTTTGCGCTGGCGACCGCTACGGACTATAACATTCTCAGACAGCCGACGGCAACTTTTAAAAAAGTAGACTGTAGACAGTAGTCAGTAGTCAGTAGTTTCATTAAGCGGGTGCTGACACTTTCTGACTGCCGCCTCGATGCAGAATGAGATTTCTACTGACTACTGTCTACTGACTACTGTCTACTGCCTCCATGCGACTGCCCGGACTTTTTTATAGCTTCCGCACGCGGCTTCTGCTCGTGATGGTGCTGCTGCTCATCGGCACGCTCGGCGTCCAGTATTACCTGTTTCGCCGCGAGGAGCTGCGCCGCGCCGTGATTATCGCCGAGCAGGAGCAGGCGCTCGCCGCAAGCACTGCGCTTGCGCTCGCGAGCATCACGTCCGACCCGCCGGTCTACCTCTGGCAGTTGGACGCCAAGCGCCCGGTCTCATTTCTACAGGAGCAGCAGGGGCGCGTCGTCAACATACTCGTCGTCAGGTGGGATGGGCGCGTTGACGACAGTCTAGACCCGCAGTACGCGCCGGCCACGCTCGAAGACGGCTCGTATAGATATTTCAACATCAAGGACGTGCCGTTGCCGCGTCTGGTCGAGGCAGGACAGACGACCACAAACATAAGGCAGCTCATCCCCGAATACACCGCGGACACGGGGCAGCCCATCGCAGGCGAGCCGCGCGCGTTCCCTATCCCGGTCGAGACCAGCAAGGGGCCGAACTACATCATCGTCATGCTCGGCGCGGCCAAGACGCCGCACAACGACTCTTGGGGAGACGTTGTCGGCCCGCTCCTGCCCACGCTGGCCGTCTTCCTGCTCGCGACGTTCGCCGCGGGCGTCCTCGTCTGGCGCTTCACGCGCCCGGTCAAGGAGTTGTCGCACGCCACGCATCGCGTCGCCGCGGGCGACTTCTCTTTCCACGTCCCCGGTGCAGACCGGCGCGACGAGATCGGCGGACTCGCGGCGACCTTCAACGAGATGGTGACGCAGCTCGGACGCATGCGCGAGCTTGAGTCGCAGATAAAGCAGGCCGAGCAGTCGGCGGTCATCGGTCGCCTCGCATCGGCCATCGCGCACGAGATTCGCAACCCGCTCAACTACATCAACCTCGCGCTCGACCACTTGCGAACGAGCCTCGCGCCCCAAGACCCGCAGAAGCGCGAACAGGTCGAGCAGTTGACAGCCCAGCTCAAGACCGAGGTCGCGCGCATCAACACGCGCGTCTCCGAGTTCCTGAAATACTCGCGCCCCGCGAGCCTCAACCTTCAGCCGCTCGATTTGCGCGACACCTTGCGCGACGCGCTACGCATGGTCGAGGTGCAGGCCGCCGACAGCGGCGTCGAAACAAGTCTCGACGACCGTGGCGCGACGCCGACCGTCCTCGGCGACCGCGAGTCTTTACGTTCGCTCTTCACAAACCTTATCATTAACGGCATGCACGCGATGGAAGGGCAAGGCGGCGGACGGCTGACGGTCGGCCTCACGTCGGAGAACGGGCGCGCGCGCGTGAGCATCTCCGACACGGGCCGAGGGATCGAGTCCGGCGACATGCCCAAAATTTTCGAGCCGTACTTCTCCACGAAGGAGACGGGCACGGGCCTCGGCCTCGCCATCGTCAAGAAGGCCGTCGAGGATCACGACGGCTCGATCTCCGTCGAGAGCAAGCCCGGCGAAGGCACGACGTTCACGGTCGAGATACCAACACAGGAAAGGATGAAGTCAGAACGCTGAACGATGAACTATTAAAGCAGAGGCGCTTAGTTCAGCGTTCAGCGTTCTGACTTCTGCGTTCAGTCTATGGGTCGCAAAAGCATACTCGTCGTTGACGACGAGAAACCGCAGCGAGAGATTCTGGAGACGATTCTGTCGGGCGAGGGCTACGACGTGACGACCGCGTCGTCGGGCGAGGCCGCGCTGAAAATCGCGCGCGAGCGGCGCTTCGACCTCGCGCTCACCGACTTGAAGATGACGGGCATGGACGGCATCGAGCTTCTGTCGAAGCTTCTGGCCTTCGATTCTTCGATCATCGTCATACTGCTCACGGCGCACGTCACGCTCGATTCGGCGAAAGAGGCCCTGCGGCGCGGCGCGTTCGACTACCTCGAAAAGCCGTACGACAAAGAGGCTCTGCTTGAGACGATCCGCCGCGCGCTCCAACGCCTCGACGCGCTCGATCAGGAAATCATCTCCGCCTCCGTCGAGATGGAGGCCGTCAAGAAGATGATCCTCAAAGTCGCGCGCTCGACCTCGACGGTGCTGATACGCGGCGAGTCGGGCACGGGCAAGGAGCTTATCGCGCGCGCCATACACACGCAGAGTCCGCGCGCCGACCAGATGTTCCAAGCCGTCAACTGCGCCGCCATCAACGAGAACCTTCTCGAATCCGAGCTGTTCGGCCACGAGCGCGGCGCGTTCACGGGCGCGCACGCCGAGAAGAAGGGGCTGTTCGAGATTGCCGACAAAGGCACGCTCTTCCTCGACGAGATAGGCGAGCTTGACGTGACGATGCAGGCGAAGCTTTTGCGCGCGCTTCAAGAGCGAGAGATTCGACGCGTCGGCGGTACGCGAGCGATTAAGATTGATGTGCGCGTCGTCGCCGCGACGAACCGAGACCTGCGCGCGATGGTGCAGGACGGACGGTTCCGCGACGACCTCTATTACCGAATCAACGTCCTCTCGATTGACGTGCCCGCCTTGCGCGAGCGTCGCGACGACATCCCCGTCCTCATGAACTTCTTCCTGAAGAAGCACACGCGCAACACCTCGCGCCTCATACGCGGCCTGACGCCCGAAGCGCGCAAGGTGATGCTCGACTACGCTTGGCCCGGAAACGTCCGGCAGCTTGAGTCGGCCATCGAGCGCGCCATCCTGCTCGCGGAGGCCGACCACATCTCGGTCGAAGACCTTCCGCTCGAAGTCCGGCAGGAGTCGCGCCCCGCCGCCGAGGGTGCGGGCTTCAAGCTCCCCTCCGAGGGCGTCAACTTCGAGGACGTTGAGAAGCACCTCATCCTTCAAGCGATGGATCGCACCGACTACAACATCACGAAGGCCGCGAAGCTTCTCGGCCTAACCTTCCGCACGCTTCAATACCGGCTGGAAAAGTTCGGCATCAAACGCCCGGACAAACACGGCGGTAAGGACTTCGAGGAGGAGGAGGAAAATGCGGAATGATGAATGATGAATGATGAATGAAAGGCAGGTCGCCTTTTACTCGCCAACGTGCATCGTATTCATCATTCCGCATTCCGCATTCATCATTTCTTTCCGATGGACATCATCACGACGCTCGGAACGGCGCTCGGCGCGGCTTGGACTGCGGGCATCAACCTGTACGCGACCGTCGCGGTGCTGGGACTCATGCAGCATTACGGGCTTGTGTCGAAACTGCCGGGCGGACTCGACAAGCTCGACAACTGGTGGGTCATCGGCATCGCGCTCTTTCTCTACGTCGTCGAGTTCTTCGCGGACAAAGTTCCATACGTGGACACGGTCTGGGACGCGCTGCACACTTTCATACGCGTTCCCGCAGGGGCTGTTCTGGCGCTTGCGGCGACGACCGATCTCGACCCTACGCTACGCATCGTCGCCGTCCTTCTCGGCGGCGGACTCGCGCTCTCGACCCACGGAACGAAGGCGACCGTCCGCGCCGCAGCGAACGTAAGCCCTGAGCCTTTCACAAACTGGGCGCTCTCGCTCGCCGAGGACGCGCTGGCGATCATTGCCGTCTTTCTCGCGGTCGTGCATCCGCTCGTCGTCCTCGTGCTGATACTGGCCTTCGTCATCGTCCTCATCTGGATTCTGCCGAAGGTTCTCAGACGTTTGAAGCGGCTCGTCAACTCCGCGCTCGCCTTCCTGCGCGGACGCTCCGCGAAGAGCGCTTGAGACTTCGTGTTGTTGAAATTAAACTCCGAGCGATGAACAGAAAAACATTTATTGCGCTTTCACTCTGCGCGCCTCTGCTGCTATCCGCGTGCGCGGGCGGCGAGTCGCAACAGGCCAACGCGACGGCTTCGCCTGCTCCCGCCACGTCCCCTTCGGGCGCGACGGCGCGGGCCGCGTCCACTCCGACGCAGGAGCCGCAGGTCGTAAGCGCGTCCGCCGTCGAGACGAAGCTCGCGGCTGGCGGCGCGGGCGAGGCCGCCGTCAAACTCGACATCGCCGAGGGCTACCACGTCCACGCAAACCCTGCCTCCGACAAGTTCTACATCGCGACCGAGCTTCAGGCCGCGCCGCAGGAAGGCTTCACGCCGGGTAAGCCCGTCTACCCGAAGGCCCTGACGCGAAAGCTGGAGTTCGCAAATGCGCCGCTCGCGTTGTACGAAGGACAGCCCGTCATCAAGCTCCCGCTGCGCGCCGACAAAAGCGTCGCAAAGGGCCGACACACGTTTCGTGTGACGGTTCGCGTGCAGGCGTGCAACGATCAGGCGTGCCTGCCTCCGCGCAACATCGAGACGCTTATCCCTTTGACGATTGACTGAAGAGTTTTGAGGCGAGCTTGGAAAACGATTCGAGAGAGCGGGGCGACGAATCTTCCGACGAGGAGACGGGCACGGATGCGTTTGAAGATTCCGGCGCGGTCGCGGGCGAAGAACGACGCGATGGCTCCGAACAGGAAAGTCGCGGCGTCTTTCGTCAAACGTGGCTCATACTTTCCTGCCTCTTCATCATCGCCGCGGCAATCTTGCTTCTGCTCTCGCGCACGGACGCGGCTTTCGTCGCCGCCGCGCTCGGCGTCTCGGCGTGGTTCTGGAACATGCGCGTCAGGCTCAAACGGCAGTACGGCATCCGAAAACAGAACCGCGAGCGGTAGCGACAGTCAGAAACGCGACCGTCAGGGAGCGTGTCTCCGATGAGTGAGACACGCTCCCTGACGGTCGCGTTTCTGACTCGCAGCTCAGAGGATGTCGGCGAAAGAAAGTTGAGCGTCGTCTTGCTCGGCGTCGTCTTCGTTGCGGCGCGGCTGTCGCGTTCGGGATGAGCCGTCGAGGGCTTTGTAGACGGCCTTCGGGTTGAAGCGTATGAGGCGCGGCGTCAGGCGCACCGAAGGGATGCGCCCTTCGCGCGCGAGGCGGCGCACGGTGGATTCGCTCACCTGCAACACTGCGGCGAGTTGGCGCGCGGTCAGAAACTCTTCGCGCGCGTCATCTTTTGAGGGGCCACCGTCCTTCACGAACGTCCCTCCGCTTGCCGCCTACTTCGCGGCTGGGTTGAGCGTCAACGCGACGCGGTAGATGGCCGCGCCGTCAACTTCCACGTCCTGCGAGGTGGTCTGCGCGTCGTCGGCCTTGACCGTCAGGCGATAACGCGCGCGGTCGGGCGGGAGCTTGAAGCCGAACGAGCCTGTGCTGTTCGAGACGCGACTGTCGAGTTTTTTGAGCGAGCCGTCCGGCTCGACGCGCGCAAGCTCGACGCGCGCGCCCGGCAAGCTCAGGCCGTCTACGTTGAAGACGCTGCCGCGCAGGAGCGCGAGCGAGCCTTCGTCAATCGGAAGGAACAGGCGATCCTTGAGCGAGACGGTCTTGCCCGCGCGCACGTTTATGTCCTCCACCTTGCCGACCTGCAAGCCCGTCTTGCGAAACGTCAGACCATAGTTTCCGGGCGCGAGTCCCTGAACTTCAAACTCGCCCTTCGCGTTGGTCTTCGTCGCGGCCACCTCTTCGTCGCCGCGCCGCACCTGAACGCTCACGCCCGACGCACTTGCGCCTGAGTCAACGCGGATGCGCCCGCTGACTCCTCCCGTCGTCGTCGGCGGATTCTTCTGCTTCTTCTGCGCGCCGGCGGTCGCCGCTCCCGACACGAAAAGCGATAGCGCGAGCAGGCTTAAAATAAATTTCCGTCTGTGCATTTTAATTCTTGGTCTTTTTAAGGTCGTCGGGAGCATCCAACTGAACGCGCGCGGATTATAACATGCTCCCCCTCGCTCGGAAGCTGCGCCGTCCGAACTGTGTTGATGCAATGGGCGCGCTCGACTGTTGCCCCGCGGGCGCTCTGGCGCGAGAGGCGAGAGAGAACGTATAATCCGCCCGACGCGATTTTGAACGTCGAAAGTTTTGTAGCCCCGAAGTCATGCCTTCTCTGTCGAATCGAAAGAGGCTCTCGAAGTCCCCCGCCGCGCGGCTCGCCCTCGCGCTGCTTCTGATCGCGCCGCTGCTCGTCCTCTCAAGCGCGACGCACGGCACGCACGCGCAACAACAAAAACTTAATGACTCACATCAGCGTCCCGCCGCGTCTCCCGAAATCATAATAGACGACGAGGACGTGTTGAAGATTGACACAGACCTCGTGTTGGTTGAGGTGACGGTGACGGACGCCGAAGGCAAGCCCGTGCGCGGCCTGCGCCCCGAAGACTTCAAGCTCTACGAGGACGGTGAAGAGCGAGCCGTCGCGTTCGTCAACGTCGAGCGGCGCGGAGGCGCGGAGCGTCCCGTCGCGGTCGTCTTCGCCGTTGACGTGTCGGGCAGCATGACGCCCGAAGAGTTCGTCAGGCTGCAAGCCGCCATGCGCGCCTTCTCCGAAAAACTCTCGACCCGCGAGGCGACGTTCGCTGTGATGAGCTTCGGCATGACCGCGCGCGTCTTGCAGTCTTTCACGAGCGACTCTCGCAAGCTCGAACGCGCCATCGAGCGCATGGCGCGCGAAGCGAGCGGGCTTTCGACGCACACATACGACGCGGTTGACGACGCCGTGCGCCTTCTTGTCCGCAATGCGCCGCGCACGCGCGAGCGGCGTCTGTTGAAGCGGGCCGTGGTCGTCGTCACAGACGGCTTCCCCGTCGGCGACACGGTTGCGCCCGCCACGGTGATCGAGCGCGCCAACGACGCGGAGGTGAGCGTCTACACTGTGACGCTTCCGTCCTACTCTCGTCTGCTCGTCGCAACCTCGCCCGACCGCTCGCCGCTACCGACGCCGCTCGACGTGAGCGGGCTGACGGAGAAGACGGGCGGCATCAACGTCTACGCGAACACGGAGGACTACGGGCCGCTATTCAAAGCGCTCGCCGAGGAAGTCACTTCGTCCTACGTGCTGGCCTTCTATCCGCCCGAAGAAAAAAGGCGCGACGGACGCTCCCACGCAATCCGCGTCGAAGCCCCGCGCGGCCTCTCCGTCCGGCAGAACCGCATGAGCTACATGGCTGGTAAATAGTGAATGGTAAATGGTAAATAGAAACTGCTTTCATCCATTCACCATTTACCATTTACCATTTACCACTTCAGTATTCCTCGTCGTCCTCGTCCTCATCGTCCGAGTCTTCCTCGGCGATGTCGAGTTCGACAGGGTCGAGTCCGACAATCTCCAGCGCTGACCCGCACTCGTCGCAGACGACGTTGTCGCCTTTGTCGGCGTCGAGATCAACGTGAACTTCGGCTTCGCAGTCAGGGCACGTTCCTACCGGCACTGTTGCATCCTCCCAGAGTTTGATTGACGCAGCAGACGCGCCCCGTTTCGGGGGAGAGGCTCCTGCTACACGGCTCGCTATGGATTCCGCCGACAATCTAACTGCCCCCGCCCGATTTTGCAATAGCCATTTACCGCGACGTTTCTTTTCCCGCCGACGCATACGGGCGGCCCGCGCAGTCAGCGCGCGGCTGCGGTCGCGAGCGCGTCGAGACGCTTGCTCGCCTCCGCGGCTTCGGCGCTCCGCGGGTGGCGTCGCAGTATCTCGCGCCAGCTCGCGCCGTCGTAACGAAAACGTTTCGACGCGCGGTCGAAGGTGAAGACGATTCCCTGCCTTCGATAACGATCAAGGCCGTTGAAGTTGAGGAAGTAGCTCGCGAGCGGAGCACCGCCCGCCTCCATCTCGCGTGCATCGAGGCGTCGCTGCGCGTCGCGCGTCAACTTCTCGGCGGCCTCCTCCGCCGCGTCGCCGAAGAGAAGAAGCACGGCGGGGCGCAGGGGCGAGCGCGCGAACGTGTCGAGAAAGATTCGCGCGCGCGAAACGCGGTCGAACTCGGACGAGCCGCGTATCAGTCGCAGCAGGCGCGCGTCGTCGCCCGCGCGCGAGGGCGAGACGACCGCATCCGACTGCACCCAGCCGCTCGTCCTTCGCGTCAGCGCTACGCGGTAGAACGTAACGCCTTCTCTCGATTCCTTCGCGCCCGCGACCGCGACGTATCGCCCGCGTCCCAGGCGTTGCACTAGATTCGCCGAAAGCTCCGGCGCGTCGCGGACAGCCGACAGCCGCTCGTCAACCACCACGGCGACGCGCCCACCCGCGGGCGCTCGCCGTCTCTTCTGCGCCCGCGCGGGCATGCAAAGCGTTGCGGACACGACGAGCGCCACGAGCATCGTCGTCAGCACGCGACGTCGCTTGATTGTTTGAGATGATGTTGAAACGGAAACGCTGAAGACTTGATGAGGCATGGCTTCACTCTCCTTTGTGATGAGGCTGACAGGAATTAACGCCCGCGTCTGCGAGCCGGGCGGCGAGGTCTTGAGACTAAATCGAAATTATGAGATTGAGAGATGAGAAAAGCCGTCCACGAAATTACACGAAACGACACGAATCAAATCACACGAAAGCTTCGTGCTGCTTCGTGTGGTTTCGCGGATCAACGCTTTCCGCTTCTCTTTCCATCTCCTACTGACTGATTCAGCGCGGCGCGCGGCGGCGAGGGTTCGCGGCGGCCAGAAGCGCTTCGAGTTTCGCGCGCGCGGGCGGGGCCTTCGTTGCTCGCGGCAGTCCCGCGTGGTGAAAGTGCGTGACGGCGACGGCGAGCGCGTCCGAGGCGTCGAGGGGCGTGGGCGCGGCGCGCAATTTCAGAAGCACGCGCATCATCTCCTGCACCTGCTGCTTCTCAGCCGCTCCGTAGCCGACGACCGTCTGCTTGATGAGGCGCGGCGCGTACTCGGCTATCTCGACTCCAGCGCGCTCCGCCGCAAGCAGCACGACGCCGCGCACGTGGCCGAGTTGGAGCGCGGTCTTGGCGTTGAGGGCGAAGAACGCCTCCTCGACCGCGCAAACGTCGGGGCGGAAACGCTCGATCAACTCCTCTATGCCGACGCTGATCTTCAAAAGCCGCGCCGCGAACCTCTCGCGCGGCTTCGCCTTCACCGTCCCGAACTTGACCAGACGGTAGCGGCGCGCGTCGCCCTCGACGACGCCCCACCCAGTCGTCTCGCTGCCCGGATCAATCCCCAGAACGCGCATGCGCCTTTATACCTTAAAAGCGGGCGCGTTGACACACGCGCTCAGGGAATGCGACGCCGCGCGCCGCTTCAAACATTGAGATCGAAACTCGGCTTGTCGAGAAAGGAGAATTTCAACTTGCCCTTGCTCTTCTTCTTAAGGTCTCGAACCAGTATCCCGATCTCCTTCATGTGCGCCTTTGCCTCGGCCTTCTCCGTGGCCTCGACGCTGCTGTTGAACCAGAACTTGAAGGGGTCGCCGGCCTGCGAGTTCGGGCTAAGTTTGCTCGGCTCTCCGATGCGCGAGTCGGCGATGGCCTGTATGACGCGCAGGTCGGGGTTCTCGTGCTCGCCGTTCCCGCAGAAGACGTAATGATCCGCCGTCACTGCACGGCAGAAAGGCTCGTCAATGTTGTGCTCGCTGCCGTGGTGCTGCACCTTCAGCACGTTGACGTGGATGCCGCCCGCGCCGTCGAGCTTCTTGACGTGCGCGAGTCCCTTCAGGATGTCGTCCTGATGGCCGTCGCCCGTGAGGACGACGGTCTTGCCCGCTTCCTCGACGAGAAACATGAGCGAGGCGAGGTTCGGCGTCGTCACGTTCGCGCGCGCTCCGAGCTTGAACTTTCCGGGCTTGCTCTCCAGAGGCAGAAGGCTGCTCAGCTCTTCGGCCTGTCGCAGCTTCGGCGACATCAGGTCGGAGATTTCCTTCACGCCGAAGGCGCTCGAATCCTCGTCGGCCTGCTTCTTAATCGAGGCGAGCCGCTTCTGATTCTTCTCAAGCCAAGCGTTCCACTCCTTCCTAAGCTTGACGAGGTCTTCGTTGAACGGCCCGATGATTCGCAGGCGCATCCCGCCGAGCCTGATGGCCGGGCCGGGCGGGTCGCGCACGAGCATGAGCTTTCCCTTCGAGGGTGGGTTGAGCTTGATGCCGAGCTGTTCGGGGCTTACGCGGCGCGAGAGCTGTATGGCTTCGGCGATGCTCGTCGCAAGCTCGCCCTGCTTCGACGCGAGCGCTTTTACGACCTCCACGTCCGAGCCGGAAAGTATCGCCGCCGACGCCGCGAGCATGTCCTCGATCTGGCCCGCGTTCTTCGTCACCTGCTCGTGAAAGGCGTTGTGCCAGATGGTCTTCACTTTGGGCGGTCGCGGCGCGCGGGGGGCTTTGTGCTGCGCGTTGCCGCTCTTTATTTGGAAGTCGTGAATGCGCCACTCCACCTCGTCGTCCATCATTTGCAGGACGCCGGAGATGTGATCCTGATCTATGTGCGAGACGTAGACGACATCAATCACCTTCTTGCCCGCGCGCAGCCTTCCGAGCGCGGGCGCGACGTGTTGCGAATAGGAGGCGGCCATCCCGCCGTCAACAAGTATCATTCGCCCGTCGCCGCCGGTGAGTAGAAGGCAGTCCCCTTTTTGCGACTGAAAGACCGTGAGCTTCATTTGGTCAAATCCTTTCTCTTGTTAATCGCCGCTGCCTCCTGAACGCAGGCTTCCGGGTTTATACGCCCGAAGCCCGCGCTGTTTTGCCACTTGAAGCCGCCGCCCGGCAGGGGCCGCGCGGTGCGTATGATGATGCCTTCGATCTGCGCCGCGCTGAGCTTCGGCTGCGCCGCCATCATCAGCCCGGCCACGCCGCACACGTAAGGGCTTGCCATGCTCGTCCCCGTCATCGAGACCCAAAGGTCGTCAGGCCCCGCGAAGCCTTTCGCGGCGACGATGTCCGTGCCCGGCGCGGCTGTGTCCGGCTTGTTGCGGTTGTCGCGCGTCGGCCCCTGACTGCTGGTGATGTTGATGCGCTCAAGCGGCTCGTTCAGGTTGGCGACGGAGAGGACGCGGTGGCCGCATGCAAGCGAGCTTACGGACGAGTCGTCCACGTTCGAGTCCTCGGCGAAGAACGAAGGGAAGCGCCACGCATCCCTCTGCCCGACGCGCCCCATGCGCCGCGGGTCGTCGCGCTCTATCCAGCCGTGGTATGAGCCGTCGCGCACTTCAAGTCCGCGCAGGCGAACAGTCCAGCGTCCGGCGGGGATGCCCACCACGCCCTGCTCCGTCAAAAACGGCGAGAGGTATATCGAGATGTAGTTCGCGCCGTTCGCGGGGTGGTAAAGCTCGTTGTAGATGCTGACGAAACTGCCGTCGCGCAACTGCCGGTTCTCGATGAACTGTTGCGGCTCGACGGGGCCGATCCACTCGCTTGAGCCGGGCGGGCGAAGGCTGACGGTGAAGCGGTCTTGCGGGCTGTGCCAGATTTCCAACTCGTTCTCCGAGATGTCCATCAGGCCGTTGCCGACGACGATCCATCCGATGTCTTTCACCAGCTCGCGCGCGGGTATCTGGCCGCTCGTGTGTATGCGCCCCATGACGTAGCCCATGTCGCCGTCGAACTCCGCCTTCTCCTGTCCGGCGTTGCCCGCCGCGACGGAGATGCAGCGGCCCGGAGCAGACATCGCCGAGTCAATCCAGCGCGAGACCGCGCTCGACCCGTCGTGCGCGTGGCCGTTCGTCCCGAGGCTCACGTTGATCGAGAGCGGGACGGGCTTGCGAAGCTTTCGCGACAACTCTTCCGCGAGGCCGACGAGATAATCAACGGCGTCCATGATGCGCGTCGAGTCGTAGAAGGACTGACGCTTGTCCTGATCCTTTTCGGGCAGCGAGATTAGAACGCCCGCGATCATCGCCTTCGGGCAGACGCCCAAGTTTCCAGCCGCGATGCTCGCCACGTGCGTGGCGTGCGAGCCTGCGACCATCTGCGTCTGCCGCTCAAGCTCGTAGGGCGGGAGGTTGAGCCGCTTCGAGGCGGCAATCGCCGCGTTCAGATGCTTGTCCGTCAGCTCCGCGCCGTAGGCGAACTGACGGCTTCCCTGCGGGCGCGGGCGCGAGAAGCCCGGCGGTGCGCCCTGATCCCAGATGCGTATGAAGCGCGTCTTCCCACTGGCGTCGAGAAAGTCCGGGTGTGAGAAGTCGAAGCCCTGCACGTCAATGATGCCGACCAGAACGCCGTCGCCGTCCTTGTGCAGTTCCGGCGAGCCGATCTTGCGCGCAAGCTTCGGCGGGCCGACTTTCGCCGTTGACACTTCCGGCGTCGGCGCGGCCAGAGGCTCGCCCAGCTCGATGTGCAGGACGTTCTCGTCCGCGGCGATCTCCCTGAGCTTGCTGATCGGGACTTGCGCCGTCACCAGATTCGTCTTGCGCGCACGCTCGCCGGGGAAGCGTTCCCCACGGGCCGAGGCGTCGAGCGTCTCGATGATGACGTTTGCCATCACCTCGGTCGCGACGCGCTTCAGTTTCCCTTTCTTCAGTTCGGCCCGTTGACGCTTGGGCGCGGCGCGGCGCA
>Ga0190275_10001516_pt1 | contig 17211 bp, 14 predicted proteins | sample Popmic550T_FD_133745 | JGI IMG/M metagenome (GOLD analysis project Ga0190275, IMG submission 133745) | Populus adjacent soil microbial communities from riparian zone of Yellowstone River, Montana, USA - 550 T | ecosystem: Environmental > Terrestrial > Soil > Riparian zone > Trees stand | place...
GTTTTCGGGGCGAGCCCACCTTCGGGTGGGGGCGCAGGCTCCTTCAGCGCCAGCCCGTCAGCTAACCCCGCCGGCCGACGAAGGAGGCACGATGACGACTGCCCATAGGGCGGCCCGGTTCGCGGCCGTCTGCACTTTTCTCACAGCCCTGGCCCTGGCCACGGTCTGCGCCACCGGCAAGGCCTGGGCCCAGCCCCGCGGCGGAATCTCCGCTGTCAGCGCCGAACCCAGCCCCTCACCCACCGGCCCGATCGGAGCCGCCCGCCTGGTCGGCGGCCGCGCGATCGCGCCGCTCGACGCCCCAGCTGCGGTCAAGCAAGTGATCGCCGCGGCGAACAGGATCCGTACCAAGCCCTACCTCTGGGGTGGCGGCCACGGCCGCTGGTGGGACCGCGGCTATGACTGCTCCGGCGCCGTCAGCTACGCCCTCCGCGGCGGCGACTTCCTCGACAGCCCCCTCCCCTCCGGCCCGATGGAACGCTGGGGCAGCCCCGGCCCCGGCCGCTGGATCACGGTCTACGCCAATCCCAGCCACGCCTACGCCGTGATCGCCGGCCTGCGCTGGGACACCTCCGGCAACAGCCGCGGTACCGGCCCCCGCTGGCACGCCGACATGGCCGACAGCAGCCGCTTCGTCGCCCGGCATCCACCGGGGTACTAGTCATCTGGACTCGACCCCGGAGCCTCCAAGCACTTCTCAGTAGTTCAGAATGCAGGTCTTGAAACCATAATCGCGAGCCTTTTCCGCGACCGTGGTGAAGGGATCCGCCTGGGTACTGGCGAGAGGCAGAGGGCTTTTCTCCAGATCGCTGACCACTGCGCCGAATTCGGTGACTATGGTGGACGCTTGGTCCTCCTCCCCGTCCGGAGCGGCGAGGCTGGTGAGTTCGTCGGCCTGGAACCGTAGCTGCGGCAGTATGGCGTCCGTTGCCAACTCCAGCTGCTCTTTAAGGGTCAACGGTTGTGCTGATCCCGCGCTGCTTTTCAGCAGAAAAGCTTCCATGTCCTCTTGTTTCTCTTTTTCAGCTTTCAGGCAGATAGCGTCGGCCTGCTCGATGAATTCCGCTTTCGTCAAGGACTCGCCGCCGCCGCAACCAAGAAAGAAAAGAGCGGCTATCAGTGAGCCGACGAGGCCAGTCAGAGTTACTTTAAAGATTCTCATTTGATCGCTTAACCACGATCATAACAATAAATCTTAGTATTGCGCGGCTTGCCCTAGAAAAAGCGCGTGGCGGTTTCCCGCCACGCGCTTGCACTCAGGCTTGAATCAGCTTAGTAGACAGATTCCGCAGAAGCGATCTGATTATCGAACTCTTGAACCGTCTCGTTTTTCCCAGCTGGCGACGGCAATCCCGACTGAAGGTTGACCAAGCTGTTGAGGCTGAACGGAATGACTCCGAACAGCGTCAGCACACAACCGTTGGCACCCGGTGCCGCGAATGAATTGTCGACGAAGACGCCGTTGTTCAATTCGAGGATTTCCCGTTCTTCTTCAAATTCGACTTCCGGCACAGTTCCGCTAATCGGTTTATTCGGCAGAGGCGGGCTGGTCGTCCCAGTGGTCAAGTTGAGGACGATCGGACTAGCAGTCGACCCGATATAGCAATTTTTGCCCAGTACCCCGGTCGAGTTCTCCAGGTGTACTTTGATCGGAAGCTGAGCAGCCGCCGCGCCAAGAATGAGCGGGGTGCCGGCCAGTTCGGTCGTGGCATACAACGTCAGCGCATCGCTGCCGAGGAATTCCGCCAACCAGGTCAGCCCCGTCAAGCCGATAACTCCGCCCGGGACTCTCTGTTTGACTTTGCTTAGGCCGCCTGAGGCGTTGTAGAAGAGCGGTCCGAAGCCCTCTTTGACCCCGCCGCTGAGCGTCAACGGTTTCTCGATCGGCACGGTCTTGCTACCCATCTGAAAATGCCCACCCGTGATGTCAGATCGAATGCAGGTGACGACGGCTGCATTCTCTTCGGGACTCGGGCAACCGGCGAACTGCGTATAGCCGGGGTTCGGCGTTTTTGCCTGAGCCGCCGAACCAACCATCGCGAAGGCCACCATGACCCCTGCGACAGTCGCCAGCAACTTAGCGTGGCGCTTTGACTTCATTTGCTCTCCCTTGACTGGTTCCGGCCTCCAACATAAGGCCGTGCATGAATTTCGCATTTTTTTATCTACTAATAATCCTAATTAGAGAATTGAGTCAATCTGATTAGGGCTAATTTGCGACAGGGGCAAATGGAGCACCCATCGCTCCCCGTCCTCCCTGCTCTCCTCGAGCTGGTCCACCCAAAACTCGATTGAGTCTATAGGAACGTTTTAGTATTTGTCAAGAAATTTTCTGATAGCTCTAAGCGCCGGTGCCGGCAAATCCCTGCAGATAGGCATGTTCGGGCTCTCTGACCACCACCTGGCCCCCGGGCCCCTAAACCTCGAACGCGACTACGGTTGCAGTGCGGCCCGACTAGAGCTGGGTCGTTTTCCCGACCTCTTCTTGCAACTGCTACTGCGCAAAACCGGGCGGAAGTTGTAGGTCCTGCCGCTGTGGGCGGTCAGCCTGGCGGCGGCGCGATTGGTGTGCTTACAGATGTTGCGGGAATTTTCCAACAAGCCTCTTTTGCCGCCCCGCATTTCCAAGGTGAACTTGGTCACCGGAGCGTCGGGAACAGCATCGAACGTAGTGCGGATGCCACCATTGCGGGAGTCGATCCGCCCGACCAGGTCAACGTCGATCTGGCCGCGCAGAGCCATCACCATGTCGGGCAGAGGGTTGTTGGAGGAGCGCAAGTACACCGGCCCTTCCAGCGGCGCGTCCAGCAGCGGCGTGGTCGCCCTCGCCTTGCCATAGATCGACCCTTTCGGACAGGCCCCGGCAGCGAACTGCACCCGGGTGCAGATCGTACGGATGTGGGACTGGTCGAGGAACTCGGAGTGAGGTAGGGCGACCGAGGCGCGAGCGATGTTGGAGTAGGCGCCTTTCGGGTAGGTAACGACGGCCTTGAGCCTGGGGTTGGCGGAGCGCTTGATACCGCCGGAGAGCTTCAGCGAGATCCCCGGTTTGAACCCAAGCGCGTCACAGCCCCCGACCTGGAAACGATCGGAGACGGCGGTGCTGGCACCGGACGTGCCGAGCACGTTGGCCGTCACTGACTTCGGTTCGCAACCCGTCGGGGCGAGGGTGAAGTTCGGGCGGTCGAGAACGGCCCTGATGTCCCTGACGTCGAGGGGGATGCCGGAGAGGATCCGCGGCAACGGGTCGGTTTCGGTGGTGACCTGCGCGGTTTCGGGATTGACACGTACGGCGATCCGGTTGACGACGACGCCGAGGTCGAAGGGCCCAGCGACGGCTGGGATGATCGCGACCAGCGACAGCGGCGCGCCTTTGTAGGGCCCGGCCAGGTAAAGCTCGCCCGCGGTGTAGAAGGGGGCCGAGCCGGCGCCGGCGCCGGCGGTCGTGCTGCCGACCCTGGAGGCCGACGGGCAGGAGGGCGAAGTCGCCTCGAGGACGCCCTGACCAAGACCCGAGCGCGAGATGGCAACCGCAATCGCGGCCTCTGAGCAGTAGGGAATGCCCGCCAACTTGGCGACCAGTCCGAGCGGAGGGCTAGCGGTTAGCCCGGCGAATTCGTCGCTGGCATCTTCGCGGGTGAGCCGCAAGCTGAAGGGGCTGTAAGTGCCGGCCGTCGGGTTAGCGAGGCCGGCAGAGAGCTTTGGCGAAAGCGCGCCCGACGGGCAGGGGCCACCGGGCCCGCTGACTATCTGAAAGGAATCAGAGGGGGCCACGGCGGCCCCTTCGGGTGCCGACCAGGGCACCATCTCGGTGGTGGTGACGTAGGTACCGCAGGCTGGCGGGGTGCGGAGCGAAGCGCGAGCGCCGGCGAAGAAGTTGAAGGTGAAATCTTCAAAGGGAACCTGTGGGCTCGCGGTGACGATGGTGGTCAACTGGCCGCTGACAGGATCGGGCGTCACCTTGCCGGCGATCTTGGCGACGATACCGGTCTCGGGGTCGTCGATGACGATGTAAATGGCGAGCAGGGACCCGAACGGATTATCGCCCTGCTTGGCCAGGTAGACCGAGCCCGGCAGCGGGTCTTCGAGCAGCGGCGTGGCGACCTCGACGCTCCCGATCTTGGCGGCGTTGGGGCAGCTCGGAGACTCTTCGCTGAAGTGCGGGGGGAGCTGGCCGAGGGGGGTGGTGAGGCCGATCTGCACCGAGGAGCAGGCGGCGAGCCCGTCGGCGGAGGCAGGGTTGACCAACAACCCCCTGGGCAGGGTCACGGTGGCGTCCCTGAGGTCGGCCTCTCCGCGCTCCTCGGGGTCTTCGTTCTCCTCCTGCGGCAGATGCAGGTTGAAGTGAAGGCCGCTCGGGGAGTCGGCGACGTTGGTGGTCGGGCGCGACTCGATCGTCGGAGAGAAGTCGAGTGCGGCGCAATCGGTCAGCGTCGGCGTTTTCACCTCGGAAACGGCGCTGGTGGGCGGCTGGCCCCAGGTCTCAAAGCTCATCGTGTAGAGCAGTGGATTCGTGCAGGAGGTGGGTAGACGAAAGAAGGGTCGCGGGTCGCCCAACTCTGCCGGGCAGGCTCCTCCGAGGGAGAGGCAGTTGCCGCGCATCGTGTCGTGACTCGCATCGGCCGGCGTCCCCCAGATCACCGTCCGCGCCGCCGTCACTCGCTTGGCCTGAGTGATATCCCGCACAATGCCGGTGAACCCGTAGTCGTCGGCGCTTCTCACCTTGGTGTCGATGTAGACGGGAGCACCAACGATCTGGAAGCCGAGCTGGGCCGGCATTCCTTTCGGCGGCACGAGGTTGTAGATCGGAGTAGGAATGAGGGCGCCCGCACCTTCCAGCCCCTGCAGCATCACCATTCCCACTGCCGAGCCGTCCGGGCAGTCATTGAGAAAAGCGTTGAAGTTACGCGTCGTGGAAAAGACACCGTGCAGGGTGTTGAACTCCTGGATGGTGCAGCTCTTGATCGAGGTCGGATTGCCCGCCAGCCCTGGCGGCAGCTCGATTTCGACCTTCCTCAGGTCCCCTCCGGCGGGCAGGAAAGGCTGGCCGGCTCCCGGCGGTCCCTCGACGAGGTTGACCGCAAAGCTGTTCACGTACTGGTAGGGCCGGGAGCCGGCGTCGATGACCGGCTCGGCATCGCGGCCGGTCAGTTCGGAATGGAGCTCTTGGAACCCCGGCGGGACTGAGTCTTGACTGATCTCGTTGTTGGCTTCGGCGGCGCCCGGGGACCCAGCCCCGCCGCCGCTCACTTCTACCTGGTTGTCCAGCAGACACGATTCGCTCGGCCCGCCAGGACATTCGGGCACCGAGACGTGGATTGCCAGCCGCAGTTGATCGCCGGGCTCGAGCCTGGCCGGCTCGTAGTCCGGCAGCAGCGCGTCGGTGACTATGCAGGTCACGGTGCTGACTTCGCCTACTACGTCGACCTCGCAAGCGGTCGGGTTCGCATCGGTGAGGTCGGTGAGAGAGTTCCTCGGCGGGTAGAGGTCGACACCTTTCACCCCGAGGCCCGCGGGCAGGATGTCAACGATCGTGATCTGGCTTTGGTCGGTCGGTTCGTCGCCGGCGTTTGAGAAAAAGGCTTCGTAGGTTGCGAGGCCGCTGGCGTCATTCGGCGCGAAGTTGGTCGGTGCTGCCAGCGCCTGCACGCCCCAAGCTGGTGCCGCCGCGGCGCTCGCCGGAACAGCCAGGGAGATGGCTACGAAGGCAAGTGCAAGGAGGGGCGCCTTTCGCATGCTCATCGCCTCGCCTTGTGCTTGCGTTGCTTTTTGCTCTTCTTACTCTTCTTCTTGTGTTTTTTGCTGGCTTTTTTCTGCTTCTGTTTTTTCGGTTTGACGTTGCCCTGCCCTACGAAGCCAGGGGTCGCGGGCGTGGCAGGCAAAGGCGGCGGTTTCGGCGGTTCTTTACAACCTTCGCCGACACAGACCGGCACCTCCTGTGGTTCGGGGAAGCCGCCGCCGGCGCGAAAGTCATAGACGTCGTAGTTGTCATTGTGGTCCCAACCGACCAACGGCTGGCGGGTCGAAAAGAAGACGTCGCGGCCGTTTGTGGAGGCGTCGATTAGGAAGCTTTCGTCCTCGCTGCGGCCGCTGGAGACGAGAAAGTGGCAGCCGCCGGAGGCCGGGTCGAAGCTGGGGCTGGCGCCGGTGCAGCTGCCTTCGCCAGGAAGCTCGAACTCATAGACATCACGCTTGTCGTTGTCGTCGGCGGGCAGCAGCGTGTCGAAGCTCTCAAAGAAGAGGCGGGTGCCATTGACCGAGAGGAAGCGGCGTCCTTCGAAGGGGTTGCTCCAGCCCGGCAGCTCCGTCGGTCCCAGCGGCCTGGAGCCCGAAGGGTTGCAGGAAGCACAGCTCAGCTCCTCGGTTTCGGCGTTATAGAGGAAGGCCTGCGGGCAGAGCGGGCTGCCGATCAGCGGACTGCCTTCGATGGTAGGAAGCTGGCAGTGCTCCCCGCCGGCGATCGCGTTGTCAAATCCCGCCAGGGCTTTGCTTTCGGTCGAGAGGAAGGCCAGGTGGCGCCCGTCGGGTGAAACCTGGGCGCTTTTGTTCTTCGGCGCGGAGGACCAAGCCGCATCCCCGTCCACCGAGGAAAGGGTGGCGATGTAGGTGATCTCGCCTTCGTGGTACAGGTAGAGGTTGCTCTCGCCAGCCTGGGCTTTCTCGCCAGCGCTGTTTTCCTCTTCGCCGCTGAGCACGCCCCCGGCGACGAAGTAGACGTAGGAGCCGTCCTCGCTTATCCCCACCACGCCCTTGACGTTGGCTGCTTCGGGCCCTGCGGTCAGATCTTTGAGTTCTCTCGTGGAGAGCTCGTAGAGGTAGAGATCGCCCACGCTGGCGCCGGTTTTGAGTTTGTTGACAGCGGTGAAGAAGACCTGGGACCCGTCGGCGGTTGCCGTCTCAAAGACCCCTCCTCCCGAGCTGCCGGTACCACTCACTTTTTTATCCAGCTGCACCGTTTCGGCGCCATCGATCCGCGCCAGAAGTTGGGTTGCCCCGGTGTTCGGCACGTAGGTCCAGAACACCCGTGAACCGTCGGCAGAGACGACGTGTCGGACCTTGGTTTCACCCGAAGAGCAATGCCCGCCCCTGGTCCCAAAGGCGGAGTCGGCGTTGGGCGTTGCCGGGTTGCCGGTGGGCAGGACGCTGACCAGCCGCATCCCTTCGGTTGCCGACCATTCGTAGAGGTTGAAGCCGCTGCCCAGAGGGGCACCGGCATAGGAGGCATTGGCGGCGAAGAAGACGCGGTGGCCATCCGCGCTCGATCCCGCATAGTCGTGGCAGAGTTCGGGGGCCTCGACGATCGGCTCTTCCGGGGTAGCCCTCTGCAAGGTTCCCGCCCCGTTGTCACGCAGGTAGACGTTGTTAATCCTCTCCCCGCTCGTCATAGCCTGGGTCAGCACCACACCGCCGAGGCGTAGGTCGTGGGTAAAGCCGCGATAGACCGGGAGCAGGGGGTTGAACTGACCCAGCGGCTCACCTTGGAAATGGCTGGGGGAGATATTCTCGGTCCCCCAGCCATTCGCGTTACGGCGGGAGATGTACTGGCTGGTGCCCGGTGCCGCTTGGGGGTCGGCGAAAGAGGTCCAAGAGGTGTAGGTGATGGCTTCGCCTGAGCCGGCGGCAGCCTGGATGCGGACGTAGCTGTCAAGAAAGAGGCCACCGCCCACTCCCGGCACCGCCACTTCGGCGCTGTTCTTCTCCGCCGGGGAGACGAGCTCGTATCTACGGGCGTCGGGAAGCCCGGCGCCGGGCGCTGGGAAGGTCTTGAAGCTGGCGAAGGAGGGGTCGCCTTCCTCGTCCTCGGGGCAGACGATGCCTCCGGGCAAGGGGAAGAAGGCATTGGTGGCACGCAGCCGGAAGTGGTAGAGGGTGTCGGGCACGAGGCCGGTCAGCTCGGTGCCGCCGGGCACCGTCGTTTCGCCTTCGCCATAGTCGATCTCCGCCGGGGCTTTCTGGGGACTATCGAACTCGTTGAGCTGAAATTCCGCGTCGGTGACGTATTCGAACTGGCCTTCGGTCGCAATCCCCAATGGGTTCAGTTCGGCGGTCACGATTGCCGAGTCCTTCTCGACGTTCGTGGCGAAGGCCGGGCCGCATTCGAGCGGCTCTCTGGTTTCAAAGGTTCCTTCCGCCCCGGTCGCCTCGCCGTCGATGTTTTCGGCCAACACACGGCAGTGGTAGACGGTTTCCGGGGCCAGTCCTTCAACTTTCACGGCGGCTTCCTGAGTGTGAAAGTCCGCGCCGAGGCCACTCTCCGGCGATTCCTCGGCGTTGGCGAAACCTTCTGCTTCGAAGTGCGCCTGGTTGACATACTCGAAGTGAATCGTGGTCGCTAGACTCTCGGGGTTGACCCGCGCCTGCAGGGTGGCCCTAGTATTGCCCAAGGTTCCCGCTTTGACTTTGCAAGGCTCAGGGACGACGATCGGGCGGCTGTCTGCAGGGATCGCCAGGTATTTGATCCCGGCGATATCCGTGCTGGCGAAGACATCGCCTCCGGGACTGTGAAAAATTCCAATGCCCGGGACATTTTCCGGAAGGGTCCCGTAGCCGAAGCGTTTGAGATGGGTCCCGCTTCCGTCGTACTCGGTAATTACGCCCTGAAACCCTTGCGGCGCATTCGCATCACGCTGCGCCGCGAACAGGTGGCCCGCGGCGTCGATCGAAAGGGCATTGGTTTCGATTTTGCCGGGATTGACGTGGTCGAGCTGTTGGAGAAACGCCCCACTGGGGCTGTATTTGCGTAAAGCGTTGTCTGCTGCGCCTTCGAGCGCGACGTAGGTATTTTCGGTTCCGTCAACCGCGAGCGCGCGCAGAGTGAAGTTCCCTCCTTCAACCAGCACCACTTCGTCAATGCAGGCACCGGTCGTGGGGGCGAACCTCTCAATCCGATTGACGACGGTTTCGCCTTCTTTCTCGGCGGTATCCGCGACGTAGACGACGCCTCCGGGGCCCACCGCGATCGGATTACCGCCCCTCCCGAACTGGCACTCACCACTGCCAGGGGCGACCGGGAACGACAGGACCGGCGTGGGCGGCTCGGAAGTGAACCTCTGCAGCCGCCGGGCGGCGTCCATTACGTAAATGTCGTGGCGGGTGGCGCTGCCGGCGATGTTGTCGACGGCGATCCGGCTCGGGCTCGAGAACTGCCCGAGGTTCGTGCCTGGGAGGCCAGATTGGCAGGAGACGATGCAAACCTGGAATTTGCTTTCGCCATTCAGGACACCCCAGCCGAAAGCGCGGATGAAATCGCCGTCTGGCTCGAAGACGTTGATGCGATGATTGCCTTGGTCGGCGACGTAGACGCGGCCGGTTTCTTCATCGGTGGCAACGCCCTGGGGGCTATTGCACTGGCCTGCGCCGGAGCCCGCTGGACAAAAGGGAATCGCGGCCGAGGCTGCCGCGGCAAAGGCGAGCAGGGAGAAGCTGGCCATGACCGACCCCAAGACGATCCTGCCCGTCATAACTCCTCCCCTTCCCTCTCGCCCAAAGGCCGGCTCACGGGCCGGTCTGATCAATGCATCCCGCAAAGTACTATATCGGAACGTCAGGTTTTTTGTCAAGACTTTTATCGTGTCTACATAGAAATGGCACAGGCCGCGATCACTCGCGGCCTGTGCCGGCCGGTGCTATGACCGCTGGGGCGGTTTGCACCGGTTAATTACTAGGTGACTATGTTGTAGTCCAGGAGACGTCCACCATGTTGAGCGTCCCGCCTTCCTCACCTGTGAGGATCGTGTTACCTGTTGTGTACTGACCGGTGGTGTAGGTGCCAGGGACGATGCAAGCCGCTCCAGAAACAGCGACTTTGATGCCAGGCACGGCTGCTTCAATTGTGATCGTTTTTTTGCCGCCTGACAGAGGTCCCGCGTGATGTTTGATTCCAGTCAGGACCTGAGGCCCGACTTTTCCTACGCAACCCGCGATCGAGAATTCGATCGGTTTGGCCGCACATTCAACGCCGCCGACCGTAACTCCACCCGAGGCGTTGAAGAGGTAGTCGCAACCGTTCATTTTGACGGTTGCATTCTGGCCGAACCATTTGCATTCTTTGTAGTTGACGGTGCCCGCTGTAAGCGTCGTCTGTGTTGCGTTGTTCCCCGTCGACGTGACGTCCACCTGATTACATGTGATCGAGCCGTTATTGGGAACATCGAACAGGTGATGAGCTGTAGCGGTTCCGGCAGTTTCATCCGGTGTCGATGTGATGGTGCAGTTTGAGACCGCACAATGGAACTGGTTCGTTGCCTGCGCCGAAGAGGCCCCGACGACACTCAGCGCTCCCACCATCATCATGGCGAGCAGCAATGCCTTGAGATTACGCTTCATGGATTAGCTCCTTGTAGTTGGCCGCCCGGGCCCGTCCCGGACGAACCGAAGCAGTTATAGGTGCAGCCCAATCAAGCAGTCAAGGACATTTGTGTGATCGGACAACTTGTGCCCGCCTAGGAATCAGGTGGGATCGGATACCCCTGCAAGCCAGGTCCGGCAGTTTTTCGAATGCGCGGATCTGCGCAGGGCGCGGATCGGCGCATCGGTCCATCAGACGGGGATGGGCAGAGACCTGAACAACTAGGGCCACCGCATGGTGGCCCTAGTTTGCCCGTTCATACTGCTGCTGGTGCAGCGCTACTCATCAACAGCGGTTACAGCCCAAGCGCCGTTCATAAAGCAGCCCGGTGCTTCTTCTTCCCCACAGATAAAGGTGAGGTTCGTTCCCGCGGGACCCGCACCAGGGGGGCTTTCCTTTTCCCCTGGGTTCAACTCATTTTCGCTAATCGTAAAGCTAGCGCCAAAGGTTGCGTTTATCGAAGACGCGGCGTAGATGCAGAGTTTGCCGGGGTCGGCCAGAGGTAGGCCATCCGCCGCGATCCCGTCACACCCTTCGGCTGATTTGTCCTCACTCTGACCCACGAACACCACGGTGGGTGGAGGTATCACCGGCAGCGTGAAGGAGATTGGAAGGATGAGCGACCCGAACTGGCTACTGCGCCCGGCCCAGGCACCCGTCTCGGTTTTGCCGGGGGGAAGAGTCTCGGTGAAACCGGTTTGGCCATTACAGACTTTTTTCTTCGTAGCGGGCTGCCCTTCAACCTCAACGGTCGCCCCGCCAAAAGCACATTCACCAGGAATCGTCGCATTGCCGGTCACCACACTGGCGCCGTCCTCACCATCGACTCCCGACGCTCCGTTGGCACCGTCTTTCCCGTTGGCGCCAGCCGGTCCGGCGGGTCCCTGTGGTCCAACCGGTCCGGCCGGTCCCTGTGGTCCGGCGGGACCGGGTTTGCCCGGCTTGCCCCTTTTGCCTTTTGCCGAAGCGGTAGCTTCGCCGTTGCCGGGGCCGCCGTTGGCGGCAATCGCACCACCGGCGAGAGCAGCGACGAGGGCACAAACGGCTATCACCAAACTGGCGGCGCCGAGCTGCTCCCTGAATCTCGAGATCATTGGTATTCAACTCCTTCTGCCGCCGAGCAGCGCTCGGCCGGCCTTGTCGGCGGCGGCAAGAGGTCGTGCCCATGCCCGCCGGTTGACTGTTTGATGAGGCCGACGCGGAACTGAAGCCGCGGCGCAGGGGAGGCGGCACATCGCGTCTCCGGCTGCTGCCGAGACGCGGGCCCAATCGGCCGGTGTGTCGTCATTGAATCCGTTCCCCATTCCCCTAAAACTCCCCAAGGTCGGCTTCCCGCCGCCCCTGAGTAGATTTCCCATACACAGGGAACCCGTAGCGTTCCGAAAAAGATCGCCTCCCGTCCCTGCGTGAGCAATATGCCATACACAAGTAGCTGCCGCAAGGGAGCACGCGGCTGCGACAGCGGCAGGGAAAAGGTGGCGCAGGGGCGATTGACTAACCTCGTTTAGTCGATTAGTCTTGCGCACTGGATGGGCGAGCGCGGAAACCACGGACAATCGGGAGGGTCCTCGCGGCGGTTGGGGGGCGGCGCCCGGCCAGTCACCGAGCCCGTATCGCGCCGTAGGTTCATGGCGCTAGCCGGGGGGTCGTTCGCTAGCGCCGCGCTTCTTTCGGCCTGCGGCGATGGCGCAGCCGTCGAGACCTCTCGCTTCGGCGATGGCGATGTGGGCATCCTCAACTATGCCCTGACCCTCGAGCACCTCGAGGTGGCTCTTTACGCGAGCTTGGCCAAGGTCGGGTCACTCCAGAGCAAGACCGAAACCACGCTGCGCAAGTTCGGTGAAGAGGAGGAAGAGCACATCGCCGCCCTCGCCCTAGCCGTCGAACGACTAGGCGGTGAGCCAGTGTCCAAACCGAAAACGGAGTTCCCAGCGGCGGGGAATGCCGAGATGGCGCTCAAGACCGCGAGTGAGATTGAGAACCTCGTGGCTGCGGCGTACCTCGGGCAGCTATCGAGCATCGAGAACGAGGCGGCGCTGGAAGCCATGCTCTCGATCCACAGCGTCGAGGGACAGCACGCGGCGACCCTTAACTCGCTGTTGGGAGAGCCCGTAACGCCGGATGGGGCCCTCGCCAAGCCGGCCACGGCAGAAGCCGTGCTGGGCTCCGTCGAGCCGTTCCTCGTCGGATGAAACAGCAGGGCGAAGTAACCGAGCTTTCCCGGGCCGAGGCACTCCGAAAGGCAGGCCTGGCGGCGGGTGCCCTCTACGGCCTCGGCGCGATCGGGCCTCATGTTCACCGGGTGCTGGCAGCGTCGAACATCGGCGAAGGCGACTTCCTCAGCTTCAGCCTCAAATTTGAGCACCTGCAGGTGAGCCTGTACCAGACGGCGCAACGGCGGCTGAGTCTCCCCAGGGACTTGAAGCGGCTGGTCGAAGTCCTGGAGGACGAGGAGCGTCAGCACGTGGCGACGCTGACCGCCTCGCTTGGAGAGTACAAGGGCGGGCCTCCCGAGAGACTCGCCTTCGCATTCGCCTATCGGGGCCTCAACTCCCAATTTCTGAGGTTCGCCCAGGAAATCGAGACTGCGGTCGTCGCCGCGTATAACGGAATCATTCCCAAGATGAAGTCAAAGGAGCTGCGGGAGTTACTCGGCGCGATCGTTCAAGTCGAGGGGCGCCATGCGGCGGCGCTCCGAATCGAAGGGAAAGGCGAACCGGCCCCCAACGCCTTTGATCCCGGTACCACCCAGCTCGAGGCCCTGGATTCGGTGCTGCGGTTTGCCGGCTCCGGCATCTTCCGGTAAGGGTCTCACGACCTCGGCCGGGAGCGGAACAACGCTTGCCGCAGGCCATCCACCACGGCTTCGACCAAGTGGCAGTCGCCGCCGATCTCGAGCTGCCTGGAATCCTGATCCATCACAGCGCGCAGCCAGTCGCCGGCTGAGCCCGAGGCCCACCCACCTGCATCGGCTTCCAGCCTCGACACGCACGAGACAACGCGGCCCGCTTCGACATCAGCGACGACGCCGGCGAGGCGGTGGGGCGGAAACTCGACCGCGAGACGGCAGGAGCCATTCAGCTCAGCGGGCAGGCTGAGAAGCGGCACGGACAGGAGGAAGGCGGCCTCGGCGTCATTGGGCGTGATCGGCGGCGTCTGCTCGCGCAGATGCTGGCGCTCCCAGCGCGCGGCCGCCGCAAGCGGCGCGATCGAGCGGCGCGACCAATCGGTGACGGCATAGGGAGAACCGCTCGCGTTTCCCGACTGCCTCTTCGCCTGCCCGGCGAGACGCATCGCTGCCAGTCTGCGCTCGAGAGACGGATAGCTGAGACCGGCGATCAGGGCGTCCAGTTCGGTGAGAGAACGCGGCTCGGCAGCGAGAACCCGAAGGATACTGGTGCCCCACCCCTCGACCAGCGCCCCGATCGCGCTCTTGGCCGCGCCGCTGCCCAACGACAGCGCTCCGTCGGGGGCGAGCGCCAACCAGTTGCGCAAGGTCGCTGTCACGTTGAGGAGTTCGCGGCCGGGGTCGACCAGGGCGTACTCGACGGCCCCCGCGAAGCCATCCTGCCTATTCCGCTCCAGGATCCCGAGCTCGGTAAGCGTCCGCAGATACCCCCGTAGCGTGGTATGGGCCGGAGAACCCGCCGCTCGTCGCAAATCCACCAGCGACCTCGGCCTTGCAGCGAGCGCCTCCAGTACATAGACGTTGATGGGGCTTGACAAGAGAGTCAGCGCATTGGTCCCCGCCCGGGCTCCCTTCCCTGCTCCGCCTTTGAGCCGAATGCTCAAGTCTCTTTGAATTATGACAGACCATTGCGTGGCGGCCCGTGACATCAACTTGTATCAAAGACCATTGTTTATTTGAATTGTCTTTAGGATGCGTCTGTGACCTCGAGCGACATACAACTAAAGACCGTCTTCGTCACTCTCGGGCCCAGGGGAACCTGCCACGGGCGTGCGGTCACCGAATACGCCCGTTTCCAGGGCGTCGCCAACTACGAGTTCGAGTGGATCACCGATTTCTTCGTCGGCCTGGAGACAATCCGAGGGCGGGGCGATGCCTTCCTGATCCAGTGCAGCGCCCACCCGTTGGTCCACAGGATCACGGAGAAGTACTGGACCGAGGTCTTCGTCGTCGACACCTTCATCTACCCGACCAAGCACCTGGTGCTGCTGAGCCGGCGCGAGGTCGAGAAGCCACGGTCGCTCGGGATCGTCCCGGCGACCGAAGGCTACGTCGACACCTCATGCTGGGACGAGGTCATCCCGGTGGCTTCGAAGCCGCTGGTCGCCGAAGGCCTGCTGCGTGGCGACTACGACTCCGGCCTGACCCATATGGAGCACCTCGAGGAGCACGCGGACGAGCTGCGGCTTGACCTCGACATCGGCGAAATCGACACCACCTGGGTGGTCTACGGGACCAGCAAGCGCTTCCGCGGCGACGTGATCGGGATCCCGTCGGCCGAGCTCTACCGCTTCCCCGCTCAGCCCGCCTTGTCCTAACGATGCTCGTCGCGGCGGTGGCGGCGGACAACCGGCGCCAGGTAGCCGATCAGCGCGCCGACCGCGACGGCGGCGAGCAGGGTCACGATCAAGGGCGCGTTCAGGGTCACGAAGAGGACGTCGACCCGGACCTCCTGCGAGTTCTGGAGGACGACGATCACGACCAGCGCGACGAGGAGGGCGACGACCCAGACGCGCCAGTTGGCTGAGCTCTTCTCGGTGCTCACCCCTCGACTCTAGGCGCTCGCCACCGCCGGCGCCCGATCCGCCCACGGCCGCGCCGCTTCCAGCTGCGCGCCGAGCCGGATCAGTGTCGCCTCGTCGAACGGCGCCCCGGTGAGCATCGCTCCGCACGGCAGGCCCGCGTCGGTCCAGTGCAGTGGCAGCGAGATCGCGGGCAGGCCGGTGATGTTGGCGAAGGCGGCGAAGCAGACCGAGGCGACGGTGTCAAAGGTCGCCTGGTCAGGGGCGGCGTGCTGGGCCTCGAGCACAGCGCCGGCAAGCGGCGGCAGGATCGCCGAGACCGGGCTCAGCAGGACGTCGAAGTCGCGGCCCCAGCGGGCGACCTCACGGCGCGAGAGCATCTCCATCTCCTGAGCGGCGATCACGTAATCGTGGGCGGTGAGCTCGGTGGTCGCGGCGGCGTGGCCATGGCGGTTGTGGGGCTCGGCCCGCTCCCAGTCGACGCCGCGGTACTCGGCAAGGCCGGCGTTCGCCATCACCGTGAAGGCGGGCACCAGCTCCGCCGAGATCGTCGGCACTTCGACCTCGCTGACCAAGTGCCCGAGCTCCTCCAGCAGCGCCGCGGCGTCGCGGGCGGCGGCGACGCAGGCCGGGTCGGTGGGGATGCCGAGCGGGGCCTCCGCCATCAGGCCCACCCGCAGGCTGCCGGCCGCCGCGGCGAGCTCCTCGGCGAAGGGCCGCTGGGGCGGGAGCGCGTTGTTCCAGGCCAGCGGGTCGGGGCCGGCGGTGAGGTCGAGGGCCGCGGCCGCGTCGGCGACGGTGCGGGTGACGACGCCCTCGACCACGGCTCCCATCCAGTTCTGGGCGCGGCGCGGCACGCGGTTGCGGCTCGACTTGAGCCCGACCAAGCCGCAGTAGGCGGCCGGGATGCGGATCGAACCGCCGCCGTCGTTGGCCTGGGCGATCGGGAACATGCCGCCGGCGACAGCGGCCGCGGCGCCGCCGGAGGAGCCGCCAGGGGAGCGGCTCGTGTCCCAGGGGTTGCGACTGGGGCCGTAGCGGCTGTTCTCAGCGACGGTCAGGGTGCCGAACTCGGGCGTGTTGGTACGGCCGCAGAGGACGAAGCCGGCGGCGCGCAGCGAGTCGACGACCAGCTCGCTTTCCTCGCTCGTTCCCTCCGGGCCGCCCTCGGAGCCATAGGAGATCGGCCAGCCGGCGACCTCGGTCAGATCCTTGATCGGGATCGGCACGCCGAGGAAGGGGGCCGCATCCCCCGCGGCGAGGCGGGTGTCCGCCTCGCGCGCGGCGGCGCGGGCGGCATCGTCGTCGCGCCAGACCACCGCGTTCAGCTCCGGGTTGCGCTCGTCGACCGCGGCCAGGCAGGCGTCGAGCAGCTCGACGGCGGAGAGCTCGCGAGCGCGCAGCGCGGCGGCAAGCTCCAGCGCGGCAGCGGTCGGTCCCAACTGGCTCACCGGCCAACCATATGCGCGCTGTCATCATCGGTGCATGAGCGAGATCGAGATCCGCCGTGCCGGCGTCGAGCACAGCGCCGTGATCGCCCGGCTGCTGCACGACTTCAACACCGAGTTCGAGGAACCGAGCCCGGGCGTCGGGGCGCTGACGGAGCACTCCCGGCAGCTCCTGGCCACGGGCGAGATGACGGTCCTGCTGGCCGGCGCGGGGCCGGACGGGATCGCCCTGATCCGCTTCCGCACCTCGGTCTGGACCGGCGGCCCGGAAGCGCACCTGCAGGAGCTCTACGTGGTGCCGGCGCTGCGCGGCGGCGGCATCGGCAGGGCGCTGCTGGAGGCGACGATGGCGGTCGCCCGCGAGGCGGGCGCCAGCGGCATCGACCTCAACACCGGCGAGACCGACACCGCGGCGCGGGCCCTGTACGAGAGCGCCGGCTTCACCAATCTCGAAGGCGGCCCCGACGGCCCCTCGATGCTCTTCTACGAGCGCGAGATCTGAGCGAAGTCGATGCCGCCGGGCGCGGCGACGAGTTCGGGATGGAGCAGGTGGGCGAGCAGCTCGGTGCCGTCGACGAGGCGGGGGCCGGGCCGTGAGTAGGTCGAGGCGGCGTCGACGGCGAAGACGCGACCGGCGCCGAGGCCCTCGATCCGCTCCCAGTGCTCCTCGGCCTGCGCCCGCGAGTCCTCCGCGTACATCCCGCA
>Ga0190275_10001517_pt1 | contig 17204 bp, 13 predicted proteins | sample Popmic550T_FD_133745 | JGI IMG/M metagenome (GOLD analysis project Ga0190275, IMG submission 133745) | Populus adjacent soil microbial communities from riparian zone of Yellowstone River, Montana, USA - 550 T | ecosystem: Environmental > Terrestrial > Soil > Riparian zone > Trees stand | place...
CCGAAGTCGACGGCGATGATCGGGGGCTCGTGGTGCAGCAGCGCCCCCACTGCGTTGGGCACAAACGACTTTCCCCCCACCTTCATCTCCCGCACCAGTTCCAGCTCGCCCGTGTCGGGGTTCAGCCCCACCGGCAGGCGGCCGGGCAGGTGCACGAGCCGGCCCGCCGAGGGCAACGGGATGGGACGATCCTGCGGAGGGACGAGATCCTCCCCGCTCCGCAGGGTGGCAATCAGGTACGGATGCTCCAGCACCCGCCCCTTCGGATCGGCGAACAGCAGCTTGGGGCCCGACGTCATGACTTCCTTAACTACCACCGCCGCCCCTTCCCTTCGACGATTGCCTACCAACGGAGGTGCCTGTCTTTGCCGCCCTGCGTCATCAACGCCGCGACGTAGCACGCTCGTCTGCTTCCAGGAGCCATGAGCCGCGCTCCGGGGGGTGCCTTGATTCCCGGAGGTCCGCTGGTATGGTCCGCCCGCTTTTTTCCCCTGGAGGCACGTCTTGATCGTCGGAGTTCCCAAGGAGATCAAAACCCGTGAGTACCGCGTCGGCATGGTGCCCGCGGGCGTCCGCGCGCTGACGAGCGCCGGCCACACCGTGCTCGTCGAGCAGAATGCCGGCGTTGGCTCTGGCATCCCGGACTCCGAGTACGTACGCGTCGGTGCGCAGATCCTCAAGACCGCGGACGAGGTCTGGTCGCGCGCGGAGATGATCGTCAAGGTCAAGGAGCCCATCGCCCCTGAGTTCGAGCGCATCCAGCCCGGCCAGATCATCTACACGTACTTCCACCTGGCCGGCGTGGATCCCGAGCTCACCAAGACGCTGGTGAAGAAGAAGGCCGCCGCGGTGGCCTACGAGACGCTGCAGCTGGACGACGGCAGCCTCCCCCTGCTCAAGCCCATGAGCGAGGTGGCCGGGAAGATGGCCATCCAGGTGGGAGCCACCTGCCTGGAGAAGGCGCATGGCGGCAAGGGCATCCTCCTGGGTGGCGTGCCGGGCGTGCGTCGCGGCCGCGTCGCCATCATCGGCGGTGGCGTGGTGGGCCTGTGCGCGGCCAAGGTCGCCGTGGGCATGGGCGCCGAGGTGACGATCCTCGACGTGAACCTGGAGCGCCTCACCTACCTGGATGACGTGTTCCTCGGCCGCGTGGCCACCCTGGCCTCCGACACCGAGTCCATCGCCCGCGTCGTGCGCGAGTCCGATCTCGTCATCGGCGGTGTGCTCATCCCCGGCGGCAAGGCCCCCAAACTCGTCTCCGAGGCGCTGATCAAGGAGATGCAGCCCGGCTCGGTCGTCGTGGACGTGGCCGTGGATCAGGGCGGCTGCATCGAGACGTGCAAGCCCACCACGCACGACAACCCCACCTACACCGTGCATGACGTCGTCCACTACTGCGTGGCCAACATGCCCGGCGCCGTGCCGCAGACCTCCACCTTCGCCCTCACCAACACCACGCGCCCCTACGCCAAGAGGATCGCTGACCTGGGCCTAGTGGAGGCCGTGAAGGCCGACAAGGCCCTGGCCCGCGCCATGAACACCTACGACGGCAAGATCACCTACGAGGCCGTCGCCAAGGACATGGGCTACGACTACGTCCCCATCATGGACGCCCTCGGCGCCAAGGGCCGGTAGGCCTAGCCCGTACCTTGGTACACCAAGGGAGGTAGGGTCCCCTGCTCCCCTACCTCCCTGAAAGTCCTCCGGAAATAAACGTTGCCGCCGTGTGTCTCCTGCCTTTAGGGGCGACCATGCGAACGGCAAGGAGAGGTGGAAGGTGTTGTTGACCTGTCTGTTCCCGTGCATACATTGATGGGCAGACAACGACACCTTCGCCTGTAATTTCGGGCCTTTGGGAAGGCGGGACATGTTGGACTTCAGGCAACCAAACCGAACGAAGCAGGAATTCGAGGAGCTGGCCCTGGCCCACCTGGACCCGCTGTACTCGGCTGCTCTCCGACTGACCAAGAACGAGCGGGACGCCGAGGATCTGGTGCAGGACACCTGCATGCGGGCCTACCGCTTCTTCGACAAGTTCGAGCGCGGCACCAACATCAAGGCGTGGCTCTTCAAGATCCTGACGAACACCTTCATCAACCGGTACCGGCGCAAGGTGAAGGAGCGCACGGTGGTGGAGGGTGTGGAGCGCGAGGCCGTCCACGAGCGCTTCGTCAGCCGCGACGCGACGGACTTCGCAGCCAACCCGGAGCAGTACTTCTTCGACCGGCTGCTGTCGGATGATGTGCTGCGCGCCATCGACTCGCTGCCCATCGACTTCCGGCTGGTGGTGATCCTCGCGGATCTGCAGGAGTTCTCCTACAAGGAGATCGCCGAGATCCTCGAGTGTCCGGTGGGCACGGTGATGAGCCGGCTGTTCCGCGGGCGCAAGCTGCTCCAGAAGACGCTGCGCGAGTACGCCGAGGGCCAGGGAGTATTCCGCCATGAGGGCGAGCCTGTGGCAGCGGCACCGGCGAATCTGGAAGAGTTTCGCCAAAGGAAGAAGACTGGGTAGCTGGAGGTTGACGGGCCCGAGGGCATAATTGCCCGAGGGCCCGTGGCATCCCCGCCCTCTTCAGAGCGCTCATGACCTGCCAGGAACTCGATCGCCTGCTCTACCCCTACCTCGACGGCGAGTTTCAGCCCGAGGAGCGGTTGGACGTGGAGACCCACCTCGAGACGTGCGCGGCCTGCGCGCACCGGGTGGAAGAGGAACGGGAGATCCAGCAAGCCCTGCGACGCGCCGCGCGTCACGCCATCCAGTCCCGTGGAGCCCCGGACTCGCTGCGTCAGGGGATCCAGCTGGGCCTGCGCCGCCAGCAGCGCCGGGCCTATCAGCTCCAGTGGCTGCGCATGGGCGCCGCCGCGCTGGTGGTGGTGGCCGTGGGGGGTGGTTGGATCTCGCTGCGGCCCGACGAGCGCCAGCGCCTCGTGGACGACGCAGCCCGGCGCCACGCCAAGAAGCTGCCCTTCGAGATCTCCAACACGGCTCCGGAGCATGTGGAGGCCTGGTTCCAGGACAAGGTGGATCACCGCGTCCGGGTGCTGCGGCTGCCCAATGCCCAGCTGTCCGGCGCGCGAATCTCCAACGTGAAGGAGCGCCCCGCGGCCTACATCAGCTACGAGACGCGCCCCGAGAAAGAAGGCCAGGCGGGCCGCCGCATCGGCGTCTTCGTCATTGACGACAAGGCCCGTGAGCTGGCCGCCCCGGCGCTGCCCGCCGTAGAGGTGGACTCGAGCCAGGGCTACAACGTGGCCGTCTGGCGCGACGGCGAGATCGTCTATGAGCTCGTCTCGGATCTGAGCGAGGCGGACATCCGCAAGATGCTCCTGGAGAAGGAGCGCTCCGCGCGCGTGGCCAACGCGCCGCGTCCCGCGGATCCGATCCTCCCCATCATCCCCGTGTCCGACGCGCCCTGAGAGGGGCTGTCCCCGCCCCCAGGCGCTACAGGGGGGTCTTCACCCCGCTTGCCCGGCTGCCTGCCGGGGGATCACCATTGGACAGGGGCCCGGCCCGATCATTGACGGTCCTGGGTATGGCCGATACCCTCGCGGGAGCAGTTTCGCATGCTGCCGCTCGCGCGTGGCCCACCGGCCGCGCCGCTCCTCAGGTCGGGCCGTCCGTTCATGTCCAAGAAAATCCTCGTTGTTGAAAGTGACACAAACCTCTCTTCCACCCTGCGCGAGGCGCTCGAAGCCAAGGGCTTCACGGTGGAGGAGACCACCGACGGCAAGAGGAGCGTGGATCAGATCCGGGCGGAGCGACCGAACCTGGTGGTGCTCGCGGTGGATCTGTCCGGCGGGCAGAACGGCTACCTGATCTGCGGCAAGCTGAAGAAGGACGACGATCTCAAGAACATCCCCATCGTCATCATCGGCAACCCGGACGGCTTCGCCGCGCACCGCAGGCTCAAGGCCCACGCGGACGAGTACGTGGCCAAGCCGGTGGACTCGGATCAGCTGGTGGATCGCGTGGGAGCGCTGATCGGCTTCCCGGACGTCGTCGTCGGCGAGGTGGTGGAGGATGAGGGCCTCACGCTCGACGGCCTGACGGATGATGAGCCGCTCTCGGAGGACGAGCCGCTCTCCGGTGAGGACAGCGGGGGCGAGGAGCTCTCCGTTGACAGCGAGCCGCCCGTGTCCGCGGGCGAAGATCTGGACATGCTCGACGAGGCCTTCAGCGACATCGCCGGCTCGAGCGCCTCCGAGGAGGAGGAGCCAGTGGTGGCTCCGCCGGAGACGGCGGGCGGCGACGAGGATCTCGACGCGCTCGACAACCTGGGCAAGGACGCCGAGGACGCGCTGGACTCGCTGGGGGACGACGACGAGAAGACGCAGATCGGCTTCGTGGCGCCCGTGCTGACGCCCGTGCCGGTGGCGGATCCGCCGAAGGCGCCCTCCCGGCCCGCAATGACGCTGCCCGCGGTGCCGCCGCCAAGCACCAGCTCCGTCTCCAAGTCCGCGTCCCCCGCGGCAGCAGTGACCTCCGCGGCGGACGCCGCCGAGCTGCGCAACCTGCGCGCGAAGGTGGCCGAGTTGCAGAGCGCCCTGTCGGACGCGCAGGACAAGACCTCGTCCGCGGAGAGCCGCATCCAGGAGCTCGAGACCCGGCTGGAGAACCAGTCCACGGAGCTGGAGACGGCGAAGTCCGTCGCCGGCAAGAGCGACAAGGACTCCTACGCGCTCAAGGACACCGTCAACAAGAAGGACAAGGAGATCCTCCGGCTCAAGAGCGAGCTGAACCTCAAGGAGCAGGAGAAGGACAAGGAGATCTCCCGCGTCAAGAGCGAGCTGTCCCAGAAGGAGCACGACTTCGTCGAGCTGCAGGACAAGCAGCTGGAGCTGGAGCGCCAGGTGACGGAGTCCGCGGCGGAGATGGCCCGCCGCGACTCGCAGATCAAGACGCTCACCGGCAAGGTGGACCAGCTCACCTCCGAGAAGAAGAAGGTGGAGCTGCAGCTCACCACCGCCAAGGAGGAGGCGCGCAGCGCCAGCTCGAAGCTCACCGCCCTCCAGGCCGAGGTGGACGCGCACAACGAGCAGCAGGCCTCGGTGGAGGCGGAGCTGGAGGAGCTGCGCGGCAAGGTGGGCCAGCTCGAGTCCGAGGCCGAGACGGCCCGCGGCGAGGCGAGCGAGCTGCGCAGCCAGGCCGAGAGCGCCCGCGAGGAGACCAGCGAGCGGCGCGGCCAGCTGGAGGCAGTGCAGTCCGAGCTGGAGACGGCTCGCGGCGAGCTGGAGACTGCCCAGAGCGAGCTGGAGACGGCCCGCGGCGAGCTGGAGACGGCCCGCGGCGAGCTGGAGACGGCCCGCGGCGAGCTCGAGAGCCAGGCGGCCAGCGCCTCCGAGGAGGCAGACGGCCTGCGCAAGCGCATCTCAGAGCTGGAGGAGACGGCGGTGCGCAACGAGGAGCGCGTGACGAAGCTCTACACGCGCATCAAGAACGACGAGAAGCTCCGCGAGCGCGCGAAGAAGGCGCTCGGCATCGCCCAGCAGCTCCTGGAGGAGGCGCCCTCCGCCACGGAGGATGCGGACGAAGCGGCTGCCTGACGAGGCCTACTTCTCGTCCTTCTTCGGCTGCGTCTTCTTCTCCATGAGCTTCCTGGCGAACATGGACACGCCCGAGGGCACGTTGCGGTCACGCGCCAGCTCCTTCAGCTCCCCGTCCCGCAGCGTGCCGAGGAACTTCATCACCACCGTGAGCGGCACCTTCGGGTTCTTCACCAGCGCCAGCTTGATCTTGTTGTGCTTCGTCCACTCGCGGTTGCCGTAGATGATGCGCAGCACCTCTTCGTTCGCCGCGCGGTTGGTGGCGGTCGCGAGCACCTCGCCATCCGTGAGGCGCGGGCTGCGGATCACCGCCGTGCACACCAGCTTGTTGGAGTCGCGGAGCAGCAGCGTGCGCGCCTCCTTGTTGCCCAGCGTCGCCAGCTTGATCTTCTCGGCAATGCTCATCTTCATGATGCGCTGGGTGAGGTTGAGCTTCTTGCCCTCCTCCATGGGCGCGGCGCCCTCGTCCTGCACCTCCTTGAAGTCCTGGAGCACCTGCTCTGCGGTGGGACCCGGATCTGGCGGAGCCAGCGCCGCCTGCGGCCCGAAGAGGCGCACCCGCGCGGCCATCATCTGCGGCACGTCCGCCAGCGTCACTCCGCTGCGCACCGCGAAGTCGCACACCGAGTCGATCAGCGCCTGGCCGGCGTTGGCGTTGGTGCAGAGCTTGCGGATGATGTCCTCGTGGCGCAGCAAGCGCAGCTGGTTCTGGCCGATGATCTCCGCCAGCTTCGCGCTGCAGGTGGCCGCCACGTCCGCCACCGCCTCGTCCGGAGTGGTGGCGTTGAGCACCAGCATCTCCGCGTAGGTGTCCTTCTCCTTCAGCAGGCCCAGGAACCACCCCAGCACGGGGGCCTGCACGCCCTCGTCCCGGAGCGCCGAGCCGAGAATCTTGTCCGGCAGCCCCGCGGCCGTCTTGGCCGCCGTGTCACGCACGTTCTGCTCCGCGTCGTACGTGAGCATGTAGAGCGCGCCCAGCATGTCCGAGGGGCTCAGTGGCACCAGGCTCTTGGCGGCCATCATCCGCAGCGGCACCGGCGCGGCCGGGTCCACGTGCTTGCGCATGTTGGGCGGCAGGAACTCTGAGTTGAACGGACAGCCCGCGGGAGCGGGAGCCACGGGAGCAGCGGTCGTCATGACGCGTGATTCCTTCCGTAGATGATGCGCAGGCCCTCGAGCGTGAGGAACTCGTCCACTTCCTGGATGGCTTTGGACTCGCTGGCCACCAGCGGCGCCAGGCCTCCGGTGGCCACCACCCGCACTGTGAAGCCCAGCTCCGCCTGCATCCGCTCGCAGATGCCGTCCACCAACCCCACGTACCCGTAGACGAAGCCGGACTGCATGGAGTGAACCGTGTTGCGGCCCACCACGTGCGGCGGCCGGGCGAACTCCACCCGCGGCAGCTTGGAGGCGTTCTGGAACAGCGCCTCCATGGCGATGCTGATCCCCGGGCAGATGGCCCCGCCCAGGTACTCGCCCTTGGGGGACACCGCGTCGAACGTGGTGGCCGTGCCGAAGTCCACGACGATCAGCCCCGAGTGGTGCTTCTCGTAGGCCGCCACCGAGTTGACGATGCGATCGGCGCCCACCTCGCGCGGGTTGTCATAGAGGATGGGCATGCCCGTCTTCACACCCGGCCCGACGAACATGGGCCGCACCTTGAAGTAGCGCTCGCTCATCTTCTCCAGGTTGAACTGGAGCGGCGGCACCACACTGGAGACGGCCACCGCCGTCACCTTGTCCGAATCGATGCCGCTGTGCTGGCAGAGCTGGCGCACGAAGATGCCGTACTCGTCATAGGTGCGGCGGGCGTTGGTCTCCATGCGCCAGTGCGCCAGGAGCTTCTTCCCGTCGTACACCCCGAGGACGGTGTTGGTGTTGCCGACGTCGATCGCGAGGAGCATGACGCGCGCACTCTAGCGCGAAGGCAGCTCTCGGGGGCCTCTTCAGGGGCTGCCCGAGCGCCGGGGCCGCAGCCGCTCCACATCCCCCGCCAGCACCCGCTCGACCGAGCCGTCCTCCGTCCGCACGAGGAGTGCGCCCGAGGGGTCGATGTCCTCGGCCAGTCCCCGGAATTCCCGGCGATCCGTCCGCACCAGCACGTCCTGCCCCAGCGTGGAGGAGAGCTCCTTCCAGCGCTGGCGAACGGCGTCGAAGCCCATCTCCAGGTGCAGATCCAGCCACTCCTCCAGCCGGTTCCACAAGGAAGCCGCCAGGGGCGCTCGCGGCACGCGGTGCCCACGGACCATCGCCAGCGAGGTGGCCGTGGGGCGCAGTTCCTCGGGGAAGTGCTCAGGCTGGGCGTTGAGGTTCACCCCCACGCCCAGCACGACGAAGTGCACCCGCTCGGGCTCGGCGGACAGCTCCGTGAGGATGCCCGCCACCTTGCGCCCGTCGATCTGCACGTCATTGGGCCACTTGATGAAGGCCTCGGCGTCGGCCTCGCGCAATACCTCGGCGAGCGCCACCGCGGCCACCAGCGTCAGCTCGGGCGCGCGCTGGGGCGGCAGCTCTGGGCGGAGGATGGCCGAGAAGTACAGGTTGAGCCCCGGCGGTGACACCCAGACGCGCCCCCGGCGGCCCTTGCCTGCCGTCTGCTGCTCCGTCACGACAATCTCGCCGTGCTCGGCCCCATCCTGCGCGAGCCGGAAGGCCAGCTCGTTCGTGGAGCCCACCGTCTCGTGGAAGTGGAGGGTGCGGCCAAGCTCTCGCGTGGAGAGCAGCGGAGACAGCTCCAGTGCCGTCAGTCGATCCGGCACCTCCACCAGCCGGTAGCCACGCGCCGGCACGGCCTCGATGCGATAGCCCTTTCCCCTCAGCGCCTCCACGTGCTTCCACACGGCGGTGCGCGACAGGCCCAGCTTGCCGGAGAGCACCTCGCCAGAGGTGAAGTCCTCACCGCCATCGGCGAGGAAGCTCAGGATCAACTCTTCCTGTGTCTGCTCGGATGTCTCAGGAGCCACGGCAGCCTCTTCGAAATGGAGGCTCAGGGTACGGAGCGCCGCCGTGGCGCGCAACGGACCCTGAGCTCCCAGAGGAGCGCCCCGCGCCCACCTGCCCTGCCGCTAGCTTCGGAGGACCGCGGGCCCCTCTTCGATCCGGATGACCTGGGTAGGAGCGCGTGTGCTACGCAGCGCGTCAATCCACTGCACGGCCGCCTGGACGTCATGCTCGCGGGCGGAGTGGGTGAAGACGACGATGGTGGCGTGCGGATCCTCGGGCCGGGATGGACGCTGGATGACAGAGGCCAGGCTCACCCCCTTCTCCCCCAGCACGGTGGCGATGCGCCCGAGCACGCCCGGCTCATCGCTCACGGAGAAGCGCAGGTAGTAGGGGCCGCGCCGCTGGTTGGCGGGGATGCGGGGCACTTCCTGGAGGTACGGCGAGCAGAGCATGGGCAGCTTGCCCGACACGCCGGCTAGCAGGTTGCGGCAGATGTCGATGATGTCCGACACCACGGCGCTGCCGGTGGGCAGCGAGCCCGCCCCCAGCCCGGAGAAGAGCGAGGCGCCGAGCGCCGCGGACTGGAGCAGCACCGCGTTGAAGGCGCCGCGCACGTCCGCCAGCGGACTGGCCTCGGGGATGAAGGCCGGGTGCACGCGCACGTCCAGTCCCTCGGGCTGGCGCCGGGCGGTGGCCAGCAGCTTGAGCACATAGCCCGCCTCGCGGCCCAGGGTGATGTCCACCGGCCGCAGCGAGGTGATGCCCTCCACGTGCACCTCCTCGGGAGACACGCGCGCGGCGAACGCCAGCGAGGCCAGTAAGCAGAGCTTCTGCGCCGCGTCCATGCCGCCCACGTCCAGCGTGGGATCCGCCTCCGCGAAGCCCAGCTGCTGCGCCCGGGCGAGCGCGTCCTCGTATGTGGCACCCTCGTCCGCCATGGCCGAGAGGATGAAGTTGGTCGTCCCGTTGACGATGCCGTGGATGGAGGCCACCCGGTCCGAAGCAAGCGCCTCGCGCAGGGTGCGGATGATCGGAATGCCGCCACAGACCGCGCCCTCGAAGTGCAGATCCACGCCGCGCGCGAGCGCCTGAGAGAAGAGCGCCTCCCCATGGGCGGTGAGCAGGGCCTTGTTCGCGGTGACGACGCTGCGCCCGGAGGCGATGGCGCGCTCCAGATAGTCCTTCGAGGGGGACAGGCCGCCCATCAGCTCCACCACTACCGCCACCTCGGGATCCGCGAGGATGGAGGCGATGTCCCGGGTGATGAGCGCCGCGGGGACGTCCTCGGGCCGCGCCCGGCCCCCGTCCCTCACCAGGATGTGGCGCACCCGCACCCGCGCGCCCAGCCGCCGCTCGATGTCGCGGGCGTGATCCGCGAGGATCCGGTACGTCCCGAGCCCGACGTTGCCCAGGCCCAGCAGCGCGATGCCGATCTCTCTCATATGCTCTCTCAGCCCTGCCCAGGCTTGACCTGGTAGGACGTCAGCTCCAGCCACGTCTGCGGAATGCGCTGACCGTTGCGCTCGGCCTCCACCTGGATGCGCACCAAGCCTACGCCGGGCGCGAAGGTGAAGGTGTTGATGAGCGTGGTCTCCGCGTCCACCCGGTTGCGCCCCTCCACCTGGACGCAGTCCTGGAACACCCCCGCTCGCGACTCGCAGGACACTCCCGCCTGGAGGATCTGGTAGCGCTCCGTGGAAGAGACGGACACCACGTTCGTCCACGTGCGCCCCGGCTCCACGGGCCCGCGCAGCAAGTAGCGCTTCTGATCCCGGATCCCGAAGCTGTCCACCATGAGCTGGCCGCCCTGGCTGTCGTGGAAGAAGCCGTCCTCTTCCTTGAGGATCTGCACGTCCACGCGCTTGTCGCCCCGGCCATTCACCAGGTAGCTCCAGCTGTTGCCCACAGCCAGCGGGTAGTAGTCCCCCAGCCGGGCCGAGTCCCGCGGCGTCTCGTCCACCGCCGGCTTGCTGCTCGCGCAGCCACCCCACCCCAGGGCCGCGGCCACCAGGGCCAGCCCGCCCACCACAGAAGAGAGCTTCATCTCAGTTCTCCGCGTGGTTCGTCCCACGCGCCTCCGGTGAAGAGTGCTTGCGCGATGCGTAGAGCGTGTCCAGCGCCTGCTGCGCCGCGGCCTGGATGGCGGGCTGATCGTGCCCCTGAGCCACCGTGTAGAGGTAGGCCTCCGCCTCGATGCCACCGATCTCCCCGAGCGCGAAGACGATCTCCTGCAGGAAGCCCACCTCCTTGCCTCGGGCCAGATCGATGAGCGCGGGCACGGCGCTCGCGGCGCGCATCTCCACCAGCGCCCCGATGGCCCGCCGCACTGTGTCCGCGTCGCTCGACTTGAGCTGCTCGAGGAGCAGCGGCGCGGCCGCCGGGTGCCGACGCTCGGCCAGGGTGCGCAGGGCGAACTCGCGGATGCGCAGATCCGTGGCCTGGAGATCCTGCACCAGCGCGTCGCTCTCCCGCTCCACGGCGGAGAGCTGCAGCACCGCCGACTCGGACACCTGCCGCAGCGCGGCCTCGAGCGCCTCGCGCAGCGCCGTGCGCCGGGCCTCGGGCGTCTCCCCGCGCATCCGGATCTCGCCCAGGCCGACAACCTCATAGCGCTCGGGCAGATCGCCCCCGAAGCGCTCGAGCACCAGCGTGGCGCCGACCTCGGCATAGGTGTGCTGGCCGTCGTCCTTCAGCACCTCACGGGTGAAGGGCAGCTCCAGCGTCATCCGCCACGGGCGCTGCGGGCCTGGCGGCTTGCCCTGCGTGCCCTGGTCGGTGAACTCGAAGCGCTTGCGCGTCTCCAGCGCCTGACGGAGCAGGGCGCGCACCTGGTCCGGCCCCAGCGCGAGCTGGGGATTGTCCGTGACGGTGGAGCCCGAGAGGCGGACCTCCTCCACCGGGTAGCGAGACCCCTGATTGCGGCAGGCGCCGAGCAGCAGGACGCAGGCGGTGAGGAGCAGGGCCGACTTCATGGCCCTCTTAAGGTACTCCAGTCCACCCACCCGCGTCCCAGGCTGCCTCAGGTAGGACTCCCCTCGGGCGAGCCGCTGCTCGGTGGAGGTGGGGGAGGCTCCGACGCGCGGGCCTCTTCTCCGCCCGAGCCAGGCGCACTGTCACCCCCCGAAGGTGGAGCGGAGACAGGCGCGGCGCCCTCTGTGGCAGCCTCTCCTGGGGAAGCCGCAGCGGGGGCTCCGGGAGCACCGGGTGCGCCCCCCTCAGCCCGACTGCCACGGCCGCGACGGCCCCGGCGGCGGCGGCGGCGGCGCTTGCGATCACCCGCGGCGGCGCCTCCCTCGGCGGGAGGAGCCCCCTCGGGACGACCGGCCCCGCCCACGAAGGCGCTGGCGGCCTCGAGATCCTCGTCATCGCCCTCCTCGTCCCCCTCCTCGTCCTCCTCTTCGGATGCGGACGGGGACTCGGCGGGCGCGGCAGAGGCAGCAGCCGGGCGGCGCTCCTCCTCCTCCTCCACCTCGTCCGCCTTGGACTCCTCGATGGAGGCCTCCTCCTCGGGCTCCGTCTCGGCGACACGGGCGGCCTTCTTGCGAGGTGGCGGCTCGCCTCCCTCGTCACGCGCCTGCTTCTTCTCACGCTGGCGCTCCTCGCGGCGGCGCTGCGCCTCCTCGGCGTCCAGCCGAGCGGCCTCGAAGAAGCGGTCGTCCACGTCGAACAGCTCTACCTGGGTGACGGTGACGGCGGTCTTCGCCTCGAGGAACTTCTCCCCGAGCGCGTCTCCGCACCACAGCATCACCAGCGCGCCGCCCGCCTGGGCCTCGGAGCGCGCATCGCCCCGCACATCCGCCGCGCTCACCAACAGGCCCACCTGCGCCGAGTAGTGGCCGAGATCCCGCCGCAGCTCCTGCACCATCTTGCGGTCCACGGAGGCCGAGCCCTTGAGCATCCTCACGGCGTAGCGCAGCTCCACGCTGCCCTCGCGCTTGCGGGCGGTGAGCAGCGGCCCATCCTTGGAGCGCTTGGCCACCTTCAGCTCGCGGAAGTGCAGCGAGTGCATCATCTTGACGACGGACTTCTCAAAGGTGCCCACGTCCAGCTCGCCCAGGCGCTTGCGCAGCCCGCGGGCCACGGCGCGCCGTGCGTCCTTGAGTGACGTCTTGAGCGTGGCGAGCAGCACCGGGTCCACCATCGGCTCGGCAGCCCCCGGAGCCGCGACGCGCGCCAGCACCGGGCGCCCATCCTCCAGCGGGATGCCCAGCGCGGCGGCGAAGGCGGCCTGCAGTTCCAGCGGCGGCGGCTCGCTGGGCGCGCCCGCGCGCTCCAGGGTCACCACCTCGCTCGTCTGCTTGTTGAAGGCGAACTGAGGACGGCGGCCCGCGTCGATGCGGCGCTGGTTGTCCTCCAGCAGCGCGGTGAGCACCGCCTCCACGGTCGTCTCCTCGGCGCACAGCTCGCGCCCGCGGGCCCGCTCGATGATCTGCTCGGCGCGAAGGCCTCCTTCGCCCTCGCTGAGGATCTCGAACACCACCTCGGGAAGCGGCGGGAAGCGGCGCTTGCGGCCCTTCTGATCCTCCTCGTCCTCGCGGCGGCGCTTGCGCTCGCTGCCACGGCCCGCCACGCGGACATTGTCCCCGCGCGAATCCGGGTGGCGCTCCACCGGCCTCAGCGGAGGCAGATCCTCCTCTGGATGGGGCTCCACCACTCCCGTCTGAGCCAGCGCCTCCGCATCCTCCGGCAATGACCAGTCCGCCAGCGCGAACGTGTCCTTCGCCGTTACGATCACCTTGCGATCACGAGTCCTTCGTGCCATCGCCGCCAGCCGCGACAGCATGGTCATCTCAGGTGTTTTTCCGACGTGGGACAGCAGGTTCTGGGCGATGGACTTCTCGGTGATTTCCAGAAAGTGGAGGGGACGACCTTCGCTCTCCAAGATGCGGAGCGCGGCCTCGTAAAATGTCATCGACTATTCCCCAAGAATTTCGAACGGTTACAAAAATGTAGGTCCGTATGGGCGGCGGATGGTAGCCACCGCTATTCTGGCTTGTCAACGAATGGAAAACGAAGGGAAAGGATGACCCGCTTCCGACTCGGACAGCGCTGGAAACGCGAACCCACGGCCCACCCGGTGGATTCCATCGCCTTGGAGCTGGACGGCGTGAATCTTCTGGCGGGTGCGGTGGAGGAGCCGCTGGCGGAGGTAGTCCCCTCCTTGGTAGGGGCTGCGGCGGCGCTGCGTGCGGGGCGGCGGAGGCTGGCGCAGGTGTCGCTCTCCGAGGCGAGCCTGGAGCTGGTCCTGCGGCGTGCCGGAGCGGAGGTGGAGCTGTCCGTGGCGAGCCTCGGGCGCCCGGCCCGCCTGGTGCGCCCCCCGGTCCGGGTGGAGCTGAAGGAGCTCGCTGAGGCGGCGCGGGCCTGCGGAGAAGGTTTCCTGGTGGACATTTCCCAGGCAACCCCTCGGGGGCTCCCCTCCTCCTTCGCCAAGGGACTCAAGGAGTCGCTGCGCCTGCTCAGGGGCCCCGTGAGCTCGAGGCGTGAGGCGCCGCCCGAGCCCTTCACCCGGCGCGTGGAGCCCACCGAGGAGCCAGGCTTCGGCTTCGAGCTGAAGGATCCGGTGGACCTGCTGCGCAGCAATGAGCGCAGCCAGGGCGCGGCGCTGGGCTCGCTGCTGTGCTCCGGGGAGGTGTGGCTGGCGCTGCCAGGCCGCTCGCAGGTGTGGCGCGCGTCGGGCCCTCCGTTCCTCACCGCGCTGGAGCTCTCCCGGCAAGCGGTGGAGCTGGCGCGAGCGGTAGAGCTGGGGGAGAAGCGCTTCTCCTTCGAGCCCGGCGGGGTGCGGCCCGCGCTGGCGCTGGAGCTGGACAAGGGCAAGGCCCGGCTGGGCCCGGGCGCCCCTTTCGCGGTGGACGGCACGGCGCTGGCGGGGGCGATGTTCCACCTGGGGCAGGCGCTGGCGCTCGCGATCGCGGAGCGCGACAGGAGCCAGTCCAGCAACCCCTACCTCGTGGAGCTGACGGAGCGGTGCCGGGAGGGCCTGTCCCACCTGCGAGGTGCCGTCCAACCCCCCGAGGGCGAGGGAGAGGCTCGAGGGCGTGCTCGCACCTCGCGTCGCACGGGGCGTCCCCTGCCGGTGCCTGGACGGCTGCGCCGGCTGCGCTTCGAGAAGCGCTGGGAGCAGAAGGGGCTGACGGGGGCCGAGTCCGGGCAGCTGCTGCTGGGACGGCAAGGGCCGGTGTTCTGCTCGAAGGAGCAGGCCCGCACCTTTGCGCGCAAGGACGGGCAGGAGCTGTGGCGGCGAGAGGCGAGCCAAGGCGTCGCGGCCACGGCGGACGGGTACGTGGTGACGGCGGACGCGGATCGTGTCTGCTGCTTCATCGGTGCGGGGGCGAGCGCGCGGTGGCTGCATGATCACGATGGGCTCCCCCTGGGCCCGCAGCTGCTGCGGCAGGATGGGCTGCTGCTCACGGTGTCGGATGGGCGCACGGTGCTGGCCTTTGCCGAGGTGGTGGGCCGCGAGGTGTGGCGCTTGGCGCCGCCTCGGACGCAGAAGAGCTGGCTGGCCGTCCAGGGGCACCGGGCGCTGCTGGCCACGGACGCGGGATACCTGTACGGGCTGGACATGGCGGACGGGCAGGTGCGCTACCGCATGCGCGCCCCCCTTCCCTTTCATGGGACGCCGGTGGCCTGGGGCAAGCGCTTCGTGACGCTGCTCGGCCGGGGCGATCACCACGCGCTGCTGCTCGCGGACGCCCACAGCGGGGACGTGACGTGGACACGCGAGTTCCAGCTCGCCCTGCCCTCCGCGCCGCTGCCGGCCCGCGCGCGTGTCTACGTCGCCGGAGAGCAGGAGCGAGAGGGCATGCTGGTGTGCGTGGACGCTCGAGGGAAGCAGCTCTGGGAGCGGCCGCTGCACCTGGGCCCGGGACCGTTCGCGCTCACCGCGCTGCCTCGCGGTGTCATCGTCACCTCCGCCAGCGGCGCGGCCGCGCGAGTGGACACGACGGGGGAGCTGGAGTGGCGCGTGGGAGCCGTGGGTGAGCCCCTGGCCCGCGCGCTCCCCGCGAAGGTGTCGCGCGGCGTGGTCCTCATCCCAGGAGAGCAGGTCCGCGCGGTGGAGCCGCGCGGAGGCCAGGTGCTGGCGGAGGTCCGCGCTGGAGCCGGGCTCGTGGCGCTCCAGGTGGATGCCCGGCTCGGGCTGTACTTCCTGGACGAGGCCGGGACGCTCTCCGCATACCAGCTCACGTCCCACTTCACCGTGGTGGAGGGGTGAGCTAGTTCTTCGCCGACTTGGAGGGATCGATCTCCTCCTCGGAGCGCTCCTCCTCGGTGGCGCCCTCCCACTTCATGCCCGCGCCGAGCTTCCAGTCCGTGGGCACGTCCAGCTTCCACAGATAGTTGGCATCCGCCGTGCCCCCCGAGGCCGCGCGCGAGCTCACCTTGAAGGAGATCTCCATCTTCGCCACCTCAGTGGGTACCAGGTCCATGTCGTAGTGGCCCAGCAGCATCTGCGGGGGGAACTCGGCGATGTAGCGCTCGGGGAAGTCGATCTTGTTGGCGGGATCCGCGCCGCGCATCTCGCCGAAGAGCTTGCCCTTGGCGTCCGTGAGCTTCCACGCCGCCTCGAAGGAGGCACTGGTGACCATCTTCTTCACCTTGCCGTCGTCCTTCAGCTCGCGCTGGGGGCCCCACAAGGCCAGCAGGAAGCGCACCTGCGGCTGGCCCTGCACCATCACCACATCCGAGGAGATCACATCCAGCCGCATCCCCTTGTCCGTGGCCGTCCACACGGGGCTGTACTTGCCCTTGCGGAGCGCGTCGAACACCTTGCGCGTGTACTCGTAGGCCGCCTTGCGCTCGGCGATCTTGTCGTCCTTGCCGCCCTCGGCCCGGCGCTCCACCTCGGCGATGTACGAGTCGAACTCCTTGTTGCCCTTGAACTTCGTCAGGTGGGCGTCGACCTGCTCGAAGTAGGTCTTGAAGAAGGGGCTCAGCTCCTCCCGGTAGGTGGTCTCGTCCGGGTTGGTGCGCATCCACCCCACCCGCTCCAGATAGTCCTTCTGGATACGAGCAACGTCCGCCTCGCGCTGGGCCTCCAGCGTCTGGGCGCTCAGCCGGCGGTAAAACATGATTGAGCCGGCGAAGACGCCGGCGACGACAACAAGGACACCGAAGTAGCGCATCAAGCTGAGACTCTCCTTAGGCGTTCGGGCGCACAGTGATAGAAGAATTCCCCTGAGTGATCCAGGCTACGGGAACCCACCTGCTGACAGTACCGCTCCCTCTTGAGGAGGGCGGCCTGCTAGACGGCACCCAAGTCGCCTATGAGACCTACGGGGAACCGTCAGGCGAGAACTCGGTGGTGTTGCTGCACGACCTGGCCCAATCCCACCGAGCGCTCGGTCCCCTGGAAGACTCACCGTATCAGCCATCCGGGTGGGGGCGGGAGCTGATCGGCGAGAAACGCCCGCTGGATCCCTCCAGTGTTCACATCATCTCCATGAACCTGCTGGGGAGCCCCTTCGGCACCACCTCGCCCATCACCGAGGACCCGTTCACGGGGCAGCAGCTGGGCCCGGCGCTGCCGCTGTTGACGACGGGGGACATGGGGCGCACGGTGTCCGCGCTGCTGCGAGGCATGGGGCTCAAGCGCGTGCGCGCGGTGGTGGGCGTAGGGCTGGGGGGCCTGGTGGCGCTGCGGCTGGCGGCCCTCTTCCCCGAGCTGATGGCGGGCGTGGTCGTCATCGGCGCGGCGCGGACCCTGCCGGAGGCGCTCC
>Ga0190275_10001518_pt1 | contig 17203 bp, 18 predicted proteins | sample Popmic550T_FD_133745 | JGI IMG/M metagenome (GOLD analysis project Ga0190275, IMG submission 133745) | Populus adjacent soil microbial communities from riparian zone of Yellowstone River, Montana, USA - 550 T | ecosystem: Environmental > Terrestrial > Soil > Riparian zone > Trees stand | place...
CGCCGGAGCGGGAGACGCCCGGGATCAGGGCCATCGCCTGGGCAAAGCCGTAAAGAATGCCGTGTTTGTAGGTCAAATGCGCGAGGTCGCGTTTCTGCTTGCCCACTGCATCCGCGACGGCTAGCACCAGGCCGAACACGATCAGGGTGGTGGCCACAATCCAGAGACTGCGCAGCACCGATTCGATCTGGTCCTGGAACAGAAGACCCAGGACGATGATCGGCAGGCTGCCCAGGATCACCAGCCACCCCATCCGCGCATCAGGGTCATGCCGGGAGACTTTTCCCGACAGTGAACCCAGCCATGCTTTGACGATGCGGACAATATCGTGCCAGAAAAACACCAGTACGGCTGTCTCCGTACCGAGCTGCGTGATGGCCGTGAAAGCGGCGCCGGGGTCGGCCGCGTTCGGCAGGAACTGCCCTACAATCCGCAGATGCGCGCTTGATGAAATCGGTAGAAATTCGGTCAGTCCCTGCACTAGGCCCAGCAGGGCCGCCTCAAACCAGTTCACGCTAAGACCCTACGTCATGGACCATGGTGATTCCCCGTAAGCTTGCTGCTATGCAGCAGCGTTACGTCGGCAACAGTGGATTGCGAGTCTCCGCCCTATCACTCGGCACCATGTCATGGGCCGGCGAAACCGACGAGCAGGACGCCAGTGAACTGCTGCAGAAATTTGTGGACGCGGGCGGCCGGCACATCGATACGGCTGCGTCCTACGCCGGCGGCAGGTCCGAAGGGATCCTCGGCTCGCTGCTGGGCGACGTCGTCTCCCGCACCGAAGTTTCGATCTCCACCAAAGCCGGGATTTCGACGCCGGATGGCCGGCGGACCGTCGACACCTCGCGTAACGCGATGCTGTCCGGGCTCGATGCCAGCCTGGCCCGTCTGGGCACTGACTACGTCGATATCTGGTTTGCCCAGGCCTGGGATGCCAATGTCCCCCTGGACGAGACGTTATCCGCACTGGAGTTCGCCCTGCGCAGCGGCCGTGCCCGGTACGCCGGCGTCGCAAACTTCAATGCCTGGCAGACCGCTAAGGCTGCAGCCATTGCAGGCTTTCCATTGGTCGCCGCCCAGGCGGAGTACTCCCTGCTTCAGAGAAAACCTGAAGGGGAACTCATTCCAGCAGTTGAAGACGCAGGGCTTGGCCTGTTGGCCTGGGCGCCGCTGGGGCGTGGAGCACTGACCGGCAAATACAGGGGCAGCATCCCGGGCGATTCACGGGCCGCGAACCCAAGCCTTGCGGCGTACGTGGAGCCGTATCTTGGCGAGCGTTCGTCCCGGGTCGTGGAGGCGGTCTCGATGGCTGCCAAGGGGCTGGGGCGAACGCCGTTGGATGTGTCACTGAGCTGGCTGCTGTCACAGCATGGCGTGGCGTCGGCGATTATTGGCCCCCGGACTCCTGTCCAGCTCAAGGAAATCCTCGATGCACAGCTGGCCCCGTTGCCGCCGGAAATTTCCCTTGCCCTTGAGGATGTTTCCGAACCGGCCTAGTCCTCCACGATCTCCAGGTCTTCTTCGTCGTCGACGTCGCTGGCTTCGTCTTCTTCTTCTTCGTCGTCAAAGACCTGAAGGGGCGTCACTTCGCTGTAAGCCTCGTAGAGCGCGTCCTCGTAGACTTCAAACGCATCCGCGACGGCAAAAAAAGCCGCCTCGACGGCGGGGTCCCCATCACCGCGGCGGTTCGACGCTGCTATAAGGTGTTCTTCCAAGGCGGAAGTCAAGGACTGAAGCGCGACACGCGGATCGATGCTCATGACTTCACGTTAGCCGGAAAAGGACGAAAATGGAGAGCAATGAAGGAACATTTTCTCACCAGCTCGGTCCAGCATGAACGGGACTATCTGAGGCAGTACGAGTACCTCGTACTGACGGTCAGCCCCGACGATTCCCTGCCTGATGCCCGGCGCCGCCTTGTGGAACATTCCGAATACGGCAAGTGGGAACTGGAGCGCAGCAAGCTGTATTTGGGCGGAGGCCGGCGCTTCTGGCTTCGCCGTCGGGTGATGCAGGTCCAGCGGACGGTCTGAGACCCCGCCGGCCCGTCGAACCCTATGTCTCCAGTGGGCCCAGCCAGGCATTGGCCACCGTGTTGTGGGCGGATTCGTCATCCGAAGGGTGGAACATGCCGGCCAGCACGTCGCGGTAAAGCCGTTCGAGTTCCGATCCACGGAAATAGCTTGAGCCACCACTGACCCTGATAGCAAGATCCACCACCTTGCGGGCGGTTTCCGTTGCGCTGACTTTTACTCCGACAAGCTTCGGGAACCATTGCGGCCCGTGATCCACCAGCGCGTCAACATCGCGCGTCACTGCAACCAGCTGCGGGTAGAGGCAATCCATCGCCATGGCGGCCTCCGCCACTTTCCACCGTATGTCCGGGTCCTGGGCAAAGCTCCTGCCCGAATTCTTGAAGGACGTCCGTCGCTTCACCGCCTCGACGCCCACCTGCAGTGCACGCTCGCCAATACCCGTGTAGACAGCAGCCAGCAACGTTTCGAAGCACGCGAAGATCGCGAAAATCAGCGGGTCGGCGTTGGGGCCGACGGGAAGCTTGCGGAAGATCCGGCCTGCCGGGACTATCGCGCCATCCAGAACGGTGGTGTTGGACTGGCTGGCGCGCATTCCCAGCGTGTCCCAGTCGTCCAGGATGCGATAGCCGGGTGTATCGCGGGCCATGAACCCGTGGACCAGCTCGCCTTCGCCCTCCCTGGCCTGGGGATCCTTGCCGAAGATCCCCAGCCTTGTCCACGCCGGCGAGAGGCTTGTGAAGATCTTGGTCCCGGTGAAGCTGTAGCCACCGCCGGGCAGCGGGGCGGCAACAGTGCGGGAATCAAAGAGGACCGCATCATTGCCCGCCTCGGAGTTGCCGAACGCGAAAATCTCCCCCTGCGCCGTTTCCTTGAGGACAAAATCGACGGAGTGGTCGCCGCGGGCTGCCAGGAGCTTGGCGACGCCGGTCCAGACCAGGTGCATGTTGATGGCCAGTGCGGTGGCTGGCGCCGCCGTTGCCAGCCGCCGCTGGCACAGTGCCGCCGCTTCGAGCCCGAGCCCGAATCCGCCGTCGTGCGTGGGGACAAACAGCTTCAGGTAGCCTGCCGCGGCAAGCTCCTCGAGGTCCTCGTGGAAAAAGGAGTTCCCAGCATCGTAGGCGGCAGCCCGTCCGCGGACCCGTTCCATCAGGGCCTCGGGCAGCACTTCTTCGGGCGTCATGTTTGCAGCAGGCCTCAGTAGTTGGTGAGCAGCGTGTCCAGGACGCGGGCGCCGAACTTTAGCGAGTCCGCCGGGACGCGTTCGTCAACGCCGTGGAACATCCCCGTGAAGTCGAGGTCATCCGGGAGCTGCAGCGGGGCGAATCCGTAGCCAGTGATGCCGAGGCGGCTCAGTGATTTGTTGTCCGTGCCGCCGGAGAGTGTATACGGCAACACTTTGGCCCCCGGGTCTTCGGCATGCAAGGCATCAATCATGGAGTCCACGAGGTTTCCTGCAAACGGGACCTCGAGGGAAACGTCCTCGTGCACGTAGCTCACCTCTACCCCGGTCCCTGCGAGCTCACGCACAATTTCCAGGACGTGCTCCTGCTGGCCCGGAAGCGTTCGGCAGTCCACAAGGGCCTCCGCGGACTCCGGAATGACGTTGTGTTTGTAGCCGCCTTTCAGCAACGTGGGGTTGGCCGTGTTCTGCAGCGTCGCACCGACGAACCGCGCCACCGTACCCAACTGGCTCAGCAGGACGTCCGGATTGTCCGGATCGAACTCCACACCAGTGAGTTCGGTCACGCCGTCCAGGAACTGCCGCGTCGTGGGTGTCAGCTCGATCGGCCATTTGTATTCCCCGATCCGCGTCACCGCGGCGGCCAATCGCGTAATGGCGTTGTCGGTACTGATCTGGGAACCATGCCCTGCCCGCCCGTGTGCCACGAGGCGAAGCCATGAAATCCCCTTTTCCGCGGTCTGCAGGAGATAGGTGCGCTGCCCGCCAATGGTTGCCGAGAACCCGCCCACCTCGGAAATGGCTTCCGTTGCGCCTTCAAACAGTTCCGGCCGTTTGTCCACCGCGTACCTGGCGCCGTACTCGCCGCCGGCTTCCTCGTCGGCGAAGAACGCAAAGATGATGTCCCGCTTCGGTTTGCGTCCTGTCCTGGCGAAGCCACGCAGTACGGAAAGGATCATGGCATCCATGTCCTTCATGTCTACGGCCCCGCGCCCCCAGATGAGGCCGTCTTTGAGTTCAGCGCCGAACGGGTCCACGGACCACTGCTCCTTTAACGCAGGAACAACATCCAGGTGGCCGTGGACCACAAGGGCACTGGCGCCCGGGTCCTCCCCCGCCATCCTGGTGACGACGCTTGCCCTGCCGGGCGCGGACTCAAAGAGCTCGGCCGACAGGCCGACCTCCTCGATCAGGCCGGCCGTATACTCGGCCGCTGCACGCTCCCCCGGTCCGGATCCGTCGCCGTAGTTTGAGGTGTCGATCCGGATGAGTTCCTGGCAGATCCGGACGACTTCGTCTTCGGGACGGATATCGGGCATTGTGCACTCCTCATGAAGGGTGGGCGGCTGCTGGGAACCAAGGGCGGAATCGCTTGGCCCCAGCCTACCCAGTTGGCCCGATTCCATGTTTCAGGAAAGTTCATGTTAGAGTTTTTCTCGCTGCTTCGGAGAAACGCGAAACGCTGAAAGGCGGAAACGTTGTCCGAAATACCACCTGCGCGGGTGGCGGAATGGCAGACGCGCTAGCTTGAGGTGCTAGTCCTCGAAAGGGGGTGGGGGTTCAAGTCCCCCTCCGCGCACAGAAGGGAAAGCCCCTGGAATCCAAGGATTCCAGGGGCTTTTTTGTGTCCTCACTCACGCGAGGGGCGTCTTCACTCACGCGGGTGTTGAAATTCGACACCCGCAAGGGGATAAGCGCTTAGTGGATTTGTGGCCATACAGGGATTCAAGAAAACGCAAAGACGGCAGGTGTGAGACGTGGCACGATCAGCGGCGTGGCCCTCCATACGGTGTCGGGCCGGAAACGTCCCCAAGGGCGGAACAACGAACGATGTCTGCGCCGTTCCTCGGCGGCCTCCCGCTGGCCGCGCTTCAGACCTGCATCCCCGGTACAACGAGGATTCTGGTCATCGGCTTAAGTAGTTAGCGAGTCCGCACTGATGCGGCGGCCGCCGTCTTGTGATGACGATGGCCGCCGCTGGAATTCAGCTGAGATCGAGGGTTCGCCTTAGTTTCGAAGACCCACGCCGCGGGACTTGACGTTGTAACCGAGCGGGCACCATACCCATGCCGTGTGTCCGCTGCGTGCGCTCTTCCAATCGCTCTCCACGAACTTGTGGAAGAACGGCCAGTAAGTCTGGAAGCAGACCGCGTATGCCTGATAGGCGCCGGTACCGCCGGAGCAGTAGGCGGTGGCATACGTGCCCCCACCGCCCGCATAGCAACCGTTCGGCGCGGCCGACGCCGGGGCGGCGCTGAGTGGCAGCATCATGGCTGCCGCAAAGGCGGTTCCGATAGCGAGGGATGTGAGTTTGCGTTTCATCGAGGACTCCTTCAGGGCCAACGGGACTTCGAGCGAGGTCCCCCAACTTCTCTCGTGCCCGCTGCGCTTCACCGGTCACATGACCAGTCCATCAATTGGCGCCGGACAGGAAAAGATGCTGGCCGGGTGGACTTGACCGCGTCGTCTTCCGGAAGACCTCCTTACGCGGAGGTAGTTTGCTGGAACCGGGAAAGTGCCCCCTCTGCGAGATCCTCCAAGGTCATCCCGTCGCCGGCGTCGAGGAACGCCAGCATCAATGCCAGGGCAGCCGTGCCTAACAGCGAGGACTTTTCCTGGTGGTTGAGGATTGGTTCATCAACTCCTGCCAGCAGTCTCATACCGAGACCTTCAGCTGTTGACTGGAGGATGATGTTGAACATTTCGATGGAGACGCCTGGCCGGAACCGCACTCCATAGTGGTCAAAGACCCGGACGTAGAGCTTGCACCAGGCATCCGATAGCGTTGCGTACATCGAGGAAAGGGCGTCGGAGGCCACCGTGTCAGCGGCCGACGACGCGACAGCCAGGAGCTGGAATCGGTAAGCCGGCAGGTCCAGAACCAGCTTCAGGTCCTCATAGGCGACTTCATGAACGGCCTTGGAAAAGTCCGCGCCTGACGTCAGCAACTCCTCGGACCGGCGAGCGAGGGCGATCTGCAGGCTCCAATGCCTCGCGGTGAGAGCGTAGGAGATGAAGTCCGCCAGAAAATGCTGATGGGCAGCCCACCTGTCGCGGAATTTAGCCTCCGTAGGAACCAGATTCGGGTGATTCTGCTGGGTCTTGTTGAGGATCTTGGGCTTTGACAGGTATGACATTGTCGGCCGGACCTCCTCGTCCCCGGCTACTGATGGTGCGCTGAACAGGTCTTCCGTCAGACCCAGGGCGGCGTCCAGAAATGCCCGAGTCAGGCTGTCATTGGCCAGCTTCATGCGGCTCCGTGCCCTGACTCTCTTGAGGTTGGTCACGATTCCGGACAGGTCCATTTGATCGGCTGAGGGGTCTAGAGGTTTGAAGGGCTTGCCCGGCAGGGAATTCATGGTGCCTCGCTCGCTAGTCGCTGCATGGAAGGTAGGTCAACGCTAATGGAGTTGGCATCCAGTCCGTGCCACCGCCCTTGCAATAAGCTTCGTGGCAAGTTCCTCAGGTCATCCGAGCGGGCGGTTTCTGCTGCATCCAGTCGTCGACGACGCCACGGATGACTATGTTTCCTTCCAGCCGGACTCCATACAGCCGTTGGACGCTAAACCCGGCGAAACGCTCGACAATGTCTCTGTCCTCGGGTCCTGTGACTCCGAGGACACTGTGGCCATAGTTGTAGCCGAATTGGTGTTGCTCATCCCAGAGCTTCTGATCTTCCCGGCTTAGCGGTGCCAGCTCAGCTGGTCCGTCCAAACCGCAATCACTGGGCCGATCTAGGTCAAGATCCGGAAGCTTCAACTGACACAGGTGTTCTTAAGCCACTCAGCAGACGGGCGTTGTGGAGTGCACAATTCGTCCGTGGCCGAAACCCGTCGTCCCGCAGATTCCCGTGGCGTCCGGGTAGCTGAACATCCAGCCATCAGGAGCCGCAAAGTTTTGCACAACGGATTCCGCGGCCGAGCCGGGGACGACGTATTTCAGGGTCAGCGAGCCTGTCATCTGGGCGGTTTCCTTCAACCTCATCTCCTGGTTGGGGCCCTTGATGTCAAACCCGTTCCAGTTGAGACCGCAGTTCGGCGTCTTGCTGTAATCCACCCACTGCTCGGGTGTCTTAGCTACTGCAATCCCAAGCGCCGACAGCGATCCCTTTCCTGGGGTCAGGGCGTGCTTGCAGACGGCAGAATCCTTGTTCCAGTACGGAGTCGCGTTCAGTGCGCGGTCGAGACTGTAGTTATTTTTCGCCGACTTCAGTGTCGCCGCTGCATGACCGCTGAATGTAACCGAGATTGTAGTGTCAGCGCCGGAGGGCTCTGAGGCTGTTGCCACCTGTAATTGGTCAGCCGTGATGGTCCACTTGCCGCTCTGTCCCTGCAGTGACTGTGTCACTTCGAAGGTGGCGGCTGCAGGTGCGGAGCTCAGGCTGGCAGGGGCCGTGCCCTGGGCTACTTGCCCCGTGGCAGCCGCGGTGGACGCTTCTACGTTTTCGGGCAGAGAGGTGCTTGGTGACGCCGCGCAGGACGAGACCAATAGCGCCACCGGGATTGCCAGCAACGAGACCTTCGAATACCCCATATTTCCTCCGTGTCTGGCCGCCACATGGCGTCGTGGGCCACACGCTACACGGCGAGACAGGATCCATGCCCTCTTTCCGGCATTATGAAGCCCTTTTGGACGATGAGCCATGGGCCGGAAATCTAATCGTGGTGGCCAACCTCATTTTTCGGGATGGGCCGGAACAACACCGCAGCGCCTGTCGGCCGCGGAGCAGTCTGTCGAAGAAGCCATGGACCCAGCCAAGTCGCGGAAATCCGCTTCTGGAAAGGTCAGCTGTGCCGAGGAGCGGGACTGGTAGATGCGAGGTAGCATGGAGAAAATTCACCAAATTCACCTCTTTGTCCAAATTCACCAGATTCACAAAGATTCACAAAGACTCACTGAGAGGGGACCGCATGACCGAGATGGAGAATCCGTTCCGTCCGACTGCTGGCGCTACGCCGCCGGAGGTCATTGGCCGCGCCGGTTTGTTGGACGAATTCGAGTACGGTCTCGGGCTTGGCTCTGGAGCTCCCGGCCTGCTCTCCATCTTTACTGGCGCCCGCGGCATCGGCAAGACTGTCATGCTCGGCGCCGCCCACGATGTGGCCCGGGAGCACGGCTGGGCGGTGATTTCACAAACCGCCAACGGCAAATTCATGGGCCGGATCGGAGAGACGATGCGCCGTCTCGCTGAGGAACTGGGTGACGGGCCCGAACCTCGTCGGCGTCTGACGGGAGCCACATTCGCTGGAATTGGCCTGACGTCAGCGCTCACCCCGGAACGCGAGGTGGACTGGCGGAGTCTGGGTGAAAATCTCCTCCGGCTCCTGGACGATCGCGGCACCGGCCTGGTCATCACCGTTGATGAGATCCACGCGGCCGACCGGGATGAACTGGCATCCCTGGCAGCGAACGTCCAGCACTTCATCCAGGACCGCCTGCCAATCGCCTTGATCTTCGCTGGCCTTCCCTCGGCGGTGTCCGATCTGCTCAATGAGGGTGTTGCGACGTTCCTCCGCCGGGCCGACAAGATCGACCTCCACGCTGCTGCTGTCCGAGACGTTGAAGCGTCGTTTGCGGATACATTCAAGGCCGCAGGTATTACTGTCACCCCGGACCTGATCCGGCGGGCGGCCAAAGCAACCGGAGGCTACCCCTTCCTCATCCAGCTGGTGGGTTACTTCCTTTGGAGGGAAGCCGAGAAGCATCAGGACTCCCTTACCCAGGATGCTGTGGACCGGGCGATCGCCGCAGCCCTCCGGCGGAACGAACGTGTAGTGATCGAAGCCGCCCTCACCAACGTGTCCGGCAAGGACTTCGAGTTCCTTCATGCCATGGCTGCGGACGAGGGCACCTCGACTGCAGCCGACCTTATCCAGCGCACGGGATCAAAGCCGACGTTGGTCGCCAAATACCGGACACGGCTGCTGGCGGCTGGGCTCATCGAGTCAGCCGGACACGGTAAGGTCGACTTCGCCATTCCCGGCCTCCGGGAGTATCTGCGCAAGAACCCCTTGGACTAGCCGGTCGAGGGCACAGTGGCACGGCTCAAGGGCGCAGATTGGACTATAACCGACACAGACCTCACGAGGTACTTCTCAGAACAGGGAAAGATTACGGATGGCCGAGGACTGGGCCGTCAGGTCCTATCCACTTGCGTGCCGTGCGCGTGCTCACCTTTCCCGCCGGCGGGGCTGGTTTGGAGATCAGATACCGGGTGTTCTCAGGAGCCTGATGGAGGTTGTACGGGTGCTTTTCGTCACGTCCGACGTGCACATGGTGTGTTACCAAGGTAAAATCCGCTGAACCTATTGGGGAATACCACTGTGATGCTGTACGTTTCATACGCGACAGACGAACCAAAGAAAAGAGAAACACCTAAGTGGCAACCGATTACGACGAACTCCGCTCCGACGTCAAGGAGTCGCAGGACAACTCGCTTGAGGCACTCCAGTCAGCCAATGCACCGGATGCCCGCAGCGTTGTGCTGGAACTGGATGAGGCAGATGGGCTGGACGGCGCAGGCGTTCCCGGCGGCGAATTCGTGGCCGAGGAACTGATCGTCCAGGTCATTCCCCAGGCGGACGATGAGTTCACCTGCTACTCCTGCTTCCTCGTCCGGCACCGCTCGCAGATCGCGCGGCAGAAAGACGGCCACAGCTACTGCACGGACTGCGAAGGCTGATACCTGCACAGGAAAAACTTGGGCCGCCCGCTTCGGCAGGCGCCTGAATACGATGAGGCGCGCCCACGGAAAACGTGGACGTGCCTTTCGTTTTAAGCCAGCCGGCTGCGGACCATCTGGCTCACGGCTTTGCCGTCGAATCGCCCGGCAACCTTCGCCGTGACCGGCTTCATCACCTCGCCCATATGGCGCAGATCCGGCGCCCGGCCCTGGACGCGGAGCTCGGCGATGACGCCATCCACGATCGCTTCGACCTCAGCCTCGGTCAGGGGCTTTGGCAAGTAAGCCTCAATGATCTCGGCCTCGGAGATTTCAGCGGCGGCACGGTCCGGTTCGCCTGCCTCTGAATAGATGCGGGCAGTATCGCGTCGCTTTGCTGCTTCTTTCTGCAACAATGAGGTCACCTGGGCGTCGTCGAGCACCACCGGCGTCTTCCCCGACTTTTCGCGGGTTTCGATCTCCCCCAGGACATTACGCACCGTTGTCAGCGCTGTCTTGTTGCGCTCTTTCATGTGCACAACCACATCGGCGTGCAGTCGTTCCTTCAGAGTTGACACGGCATTCCTCAATTCCTAGCGCACCCGGGCAGGGGTGCGGGCAGGTCCACCTGCCCCTCTAGTACCGTAGAGGGCTATGGCGCACTCTGACTACCTCCCGGGGACAGCACATGACCTCCCTGCCTGACCAATTGTGGCAGCGCCTCATCGAAGCGTTCAGCAGGACAGTCCTTCCCGACGTTTCCCTGGCCGAACTGGTCATTGTTGTCCTTGTGGCGACGGCCCTTTCAGTCCCCCGCGCGACGTGGCGCTACTTCGGCCTGCTGGCCACCGCCACCCATGAACTGGGCCACGCTTTTGCTGCCGTCATGAGCGGCCAAAGGGTGGGTGGGATCAGGCTCAGCCTGGACCACTCGGGAACCACCACGAGTTACAGCCGTGGTACGGCGGCTGCCGTATGGTCCGGGTTCTGGGGCTACCCCGTTCCTGCGCTGACAGGCGCCGCCCTTGTGTGGTCCGGGTTCAGCGGCTGGGGACCGGCTGCGCTCACTGTTGGGTCGCTGATCCTGCTTACGTCGCTGCTCCTCATCCGGAACCTGGCCGGCCTCCTCATCACGTCGGCAGCCGCCGCATCAGGTGCCGTGCTCGTCCTCTTCGTGCCGCACGCCTTTACCGGCCATGTGGCGATTGCCCTGGGCTTGGCCCTGTTGGTGGCAGCGGTCCGCGACGTCATCAAGCTCATCCATGTGCACGTGCGCCGCAGGGACAGGCTGTCCAGCTCCGACGCCTATCTGCTCTACCGTTCCACGTCCGTGCCTTCCTTTATTTGGATAGCGCTGTTCCTCGCGATCGTGTCCGCTTCCTGGTTCGTGGCCTGGCAGCCCATCTCGGCCATTCTTGTTGCTGGCGCATAGGGTGGTCAGATGAGCCAGCAACCAGGAGCAGCGCAGGAAAGCAACGCCGCCAGGGACCGTGGGGATCACAGCACCGTTGGCGCCTATGTCACCGACGGTGCGGAGTTCACCCGGGACACGAATTACATCGAGGACCGCATCACCCGCGACGGAAGGCCCGGCAGCAACGGCGAACCGGGCTGGCCGGTTGAGGCCGGGCGGTACCGGCTGATCGCAGCGAGAGCATGCCCCTGGGCAAACAGGGCCGTCATCGTCAGGAGGCTGCTGGGCCTCGAGGACGCCATTTCCCTGGGCCAGCCCGGACCGACCCACGATGCGCGCTCCTGGACTTTCGACCTCGATCCTGGCGCTGTGGATCCGGTCCTGGGCATTGAGCGCATTCAAACTGCCTACTTCCGGCGGTTCCCCAACTATCCGCGGGGAATCACTGTCCCGGTGATCGTGGATGTTGGCAGCGGTCAAGTGGTGACCAACAACTTCCCCCAGATCACCCTGGACTTCTCCACTGAATGGACGCAGTTCCACCGTCCAGGTGCCCCCGCGCTGTATCCGAAAGACCTGCGGCCGGAAATCGACGAGGTTAATAAACGCGTCTTCACAGAGGTCAACAACGGCGTCTACCGTTGTGGCTTTGCCGGTTCCCAGGACGCGTACGCCGACGCCTTCGCCCGGCTATGGACGGCCTTGGACTGGCTGGAGCAGCGGCTTTCTGGCCAGCGCTACCTGGTGGGAGACACCATTACGGAAGCCGATGTCCGGCTGTTCACCACGCTCGCCCGGTTCGACGCGGTCTATCACGGCCACTTCAAATGCAACCGTCAAAAGCTCACGGAGCTGCCTGCTCTGTGGGGCTACGCACGCGACCTTTTCCAGACGCCCGGCTTCGGCGACACGATCGACTTCGTCCAGATCAAGCAGCATTATTACGTCGTGCATGCGGATATAAATCCCACAGGCATCGTGCCCCAAGGGCCCGACCTTTCGGGTTGGCTGTCGGCCCACCACCGCGAATCGCTGGGCGGACGGCCGTTTGGTGACGGGACTCCTCCAGGTCCAGTGAGGCCGGGCGAGGAAGTGGCAGCGGGGCACGGCGCGACGCCCTGACTGGAAAGCGCTTTCTCACCGACTAGGCTTGGGTCATGCAGATTTCCCGTGGCTTCGCAGCGCCTGGTTTCGAGGGCGTCCAGGAACTTTTTGAATCCTTCCTGGCCGAGGATGGGCAGTACAGTGCCCAAGTGGGTGTGTACCACCGCGGTGTGAAGGTGGTTGCCCTGGATGGTGGGCCCCACATCACGGCCGACTCCATCACGGGCGCCTACTCCTGCTCGAAGGGCGTAGCCGCGATGGTCATCGCCCTGCTGGTGCAGGACGGGCTGCTGGACCTCGACCTGACCGTGGCGCAGTACTGGCCGGAATTCGGCCAGCACGGCAAGGACCGACTCCTCGTCCGTGAAGCGCTGTCGCACCAGGCAGGGGTCTTGGGAGTGGAAGGCGGCTTCGCCCTGGAAGGGTTCACCACCGCGGAGGCGGCTGCGCGGCTTGCGGCCAGCCGTCCGGTGTGGCGTCCGGGCAGCTGTTTCGGCTACCACGCCATCACGATCGGAATCGTGATGGAAGAGCTCTGTCGGCGCGTAGCCGGTGACACCTTGCAGTCCCTGTATGACAGCCGCATCCGGCGGCCACTGGGCATCGATTTCTTCCTTGGGCTGCCGGCCGAACTGGATGGCCGCTACAGGGATGTTCTTTACGACGCCGATCCCCAGCAGCCGTGGCTGGATCCCCTGAGCCTGGAAGGACTGAACAGCAACGCGGGCGTCAGCACCATTATGGAACTGCCCAACCGGCGGAGGGTGCGTTTGGCCGGCATGAGCGCCGCTGGCGGCGTTGGATCGGCCGAGGGACTGGCACGCCTCTATGCGGCTGCGACAACGGGCGTTGAAAGCGGCGAGCCGCTGCTCTCACCTGAAACTGTGGCGACGATGTCCCAGGAGCAAGTCTGGGGCCTGGACCGCTCCTCAGGGCTGGATAACGCCTTTGCCGTGGTTTTTATGAAACCCCATCCGTCACGGAATTTCGGCAGTTACCGGGCCTTTGGCCATGAGGGCGCCAACGCCGCCTTGGGCTTCGCGGACCCGGCGTATGGCCTGGGCTTTGGCTATATTCCGCAGCGGGCAGAGGATGGCCGTACACCCGGAAAAGCGCACCGACTGGCTGCCGAGGTCAGGCGCGCTGCCGCGAGCTTGTCCTAGGAGCGAGCTGCCCCTAAGGTGGGCCGGATGGGTGACACTCAGCCGCAGCGGGCGGTCCGGTTTGCCACGGGAACGAGGCTCCTGCGCCATGCGCTGAAAGGCGTCGCGGCGGCGTTCACGATGCAGCGCCTTCAGCTGGCCGCCAAGGCTGCCCTGGCGGCCGGGCTGGCCTTCTTCATCGCCCCATACATGCCGGGTGCAGCCGCGGACTATCCGTACTACGCACCGCTCGGAGCCCTGGTGTCGATGTACCACAACGTGGCCGGTTCCGTTCGGCAAGGCCTCCAGACACTCGTTGGCCTTGCCATGGGAATCGGACTCGCCTTCCTCCTGGTCAACGTGACGGACCCCTCCCCGCTGACGGTTGCCATCTTTATGGGCATCGGGGTCCTGCTCGCAGGGCTCCCCCGGCTGGGCTCGGGGCGCGATTGGATTCCGACGGCGGCCCTGTTGGTCCTGTTGGTGGGCGGGAGCAATCCGGACGACTTCTCCTTCGGGTACCTCATCCAGATGGGTGTTGGTGTGGCGGTGGGCATCGGAGTTAACCTTTTGGTGTTTCCTCCCCTTCATTTCAACGCTGCAGCCACCAGCCTGGACGAGCTCCGGCTGGCGCTGGGAACCCAGCTGACAGAGATGGGTGCAGCGCTTACGGAGAAGTGGCCGCCGGAACATGAAGACTGGTCCCGCCGCTCGGACGAACTGGCAGCGGCAACACGTTCCGTCCGTCACCTGGTGGAGGAAGCGGACGCCAGCCGACGAGCAAACCCACGCCGGCGGCTCCACCCCCGCGACGTGGACCTGGACTACCGGAACCTGCGTGAACTTGAGCGCGTGACGTTCCACATCCAGGACATGACAGAGGTCCTCTCGGATGTCATCTGGCAGGACGACGTGCCTTATACCGTCCCGATCAGGGACAGCCGGCCACTGGCGGATGCAATGACCGCCACCGGTGAGTTGTTGCGCTCATTCCACAGTTCGGAATCGGCGTCGCAACAGGAACTGTTCGCTGCCGCAGAAGCGGCTGTGGAAGCCTGCATGGCCGCCGCAGCCGAGCCTGATCCCGCGGAACGGGACATGGACGAAGGGACGGTGACCGCTTCGGAATCGATCCTGTTGAGCCTGCACCGGATTCTCCGCGCAGTGAGGCCTTCCTCCTAGAGAGCAGCCGCGGTGCCGAAGAAATGCCGCCGTCCGGACCGTGGGTTCCACGCGACGAAATCCGACCTTTGCCATGACCCGCCGGGTGGCTGCACAGTGCTGATGTCCAAGGCAACCAATCCGGGGAGGAAAACCGGCGCCTCGAAGTCGACGTGCCAGCTGAAGGCATCACCCTTCACCGCGCCGACATCCGCCAGCGCCCTCGATGCCAGGTACATGCCATGGGCTATTGAACGTCGCATACCGAGTGCTTTGGCGGACAAAACACTCAGGTGTATCGGGTTAAAGTCGCCTGACACTGCTGCATAGGCCCTCCCGGTGTCAACGCCAAGGTTCCATAGCGCCGTTGGATCCGGAACCTTGAAGTCGGACTCGGCTCCAGCAGGGGACGGCTTGTCGATGCCCGGAAGGAAGACGCCTTTGGCCAGATAAGTAGACACTCCGCGCCACAGCGTGTCGGCCGTGCCGGCGCCGCGTACCACTGCCACCACGTCCAGTTGCGTTCCCGCACGGTGGCCACGCAGGTTCTCCACGTGGGCTGTAATGTCCAGCCGTTCTGAGAACAGAACAGGCGAAAGTTGTTCAACATGATTGCTGAGGTGCACCATGCCCAGCAACGGCAAGGGGAAATCGTCCCGTGTCATCACGCTGATGGCAAGCGGGAACGCGAGGGCATGGATAAAGCCGGCCGGAAGGACATCGCTGGCCGTCTCACCGATGAAGTGCTGATAGGCGGTGAGGTAGCCGACGTCTGTGGTGACTCCCCTGACTTCGTGGCTGGCCTCCGGAAGGACCGAACCCTCCTGGGACCCGAGGACCCGGCGGCGGGCCGCCTGGGCGGCCGCATTGACGTAAAGCTTGGAGAGGGACGGCATCTCGCCAAGAATGACAGGCTGGACTGTGGTCATGCCCCCACCATGTACTGTCCGCAGACACGCAGGACACCGCCGTTGATGCCTCCGGCTGCGTCACTTGCCAGGAAGGCTATGGCTTCCGCGACGTCGCCGGGCTGGCCGCCCTGGCGGAGTGAGTTGAGCCTGCGGCCCGCCTCCCTCAGCGCCAGCGGGACCCGTGCCGTCATCTCGGTTTCGATGAAACCGGGTGCCACCGTGTTGATGGTCCCGCCGCGTTCGGACAGCAGCGGCGCGGAGGCGCGCACCATGCCCATCACACCGCCCTTGGAGGCCGCGTAGTTGGTCTGTCCGCGATTGCCCGCGATGCCGCTGGTGGATGCCACCGACACGATGCGCGGTGAGTTGCGGAAATGTTCAGAAGCGAGGAGCGCCTCATTGATACGGAGCTGCGCGGCGATATTGACCTCAATAACGGAGGACCATCGGGCATGGTCCATGTTGGCCAGCAGCTTGTCCCTGGTGATTCCGGCGTTGTGGATGACGATGTCCAAATGCCCGTGCCGTTGCACGGCGTGGTCCATGATCCGCTGGCCCGCGTCCTCACGGGTGATGTCCAGTTGCAGGGCCGTCCCGTGGATTTCGTTGGCAACCGCCGCTAGGTGGTCCCCGGCCGCTGGGATATCGACCACCACCACAGTTGCCCCGTCACGGTGGAGTGTCCGCGCGATGGCCGCGCCGATGCCGCGGGCCGCGCCAGTGACGACGGCAACCTTGCCGGCCAATGGTTTCTCCAAGTCTGCCGGCAACTGGCCTTCGGTTGATGTGATCGTCAGGAACTGCCCGTCCACGTACGCAGAACGTCCGGAGAGGAAGAACTGCACGGCGGCCAGCACGCTGGGGCTCGTGGCCGTCACATTCTCAGCGAGCAGGATTCCGTTGCCTGTCGCGCCTGACCGGAGCTCCTGGGCAAGGGACCGAAGGAATCCGTCCACCCCCTGCCTGGCAGCCGCCTGCGCTGGCCGGATGCTGTCAGCGGCGGGCCGGGACACTGTCATGACCCTGCCGCCGGGGGCAAGGTCCCGCAGCGACGAGGCCGCTGCCAGCACCGGCCCCTCGAGGTCTTCCGGCCCTTCGAGCTCGTCAAGGACCAGCACAATGGCACCAAGTCTTTCGCGAGGCACGGCGTGCCGCCGGACATCCAGATCCCAGGATAGGAGCGCCGCTGCCAAGGCGTCGGCGCCAGCGGTGGCGCCCTGGACGAGAACCGGTCCGACGATGAGCGGCTGCCCCGGCTGGTGACGCCGAAGGATCGCCGGCTGCGGCAGGCCGAGCTTCTTTGCGACGTTTTTACCCAGTCCGCGGTTTACGAACTGGGTGTATTTGTCTGTCATCCGGTCCCCCTACAGCGCTTCGAGTATCGCTACGACACCCTGGCCGCCGGCGGCGCAGACGGAGATCAGGCCGCGTGCGGGCCGTCCGTCGACGGCGCCCTTCGCATGCAGCATCTTGGCCAGTGAAGCGACAATGCGGCCGCCCGTCGCGGCAAAGGGGTGGCCGGCCGCCAGGGACGAGCCGTTGACATTGAGTTTGGCCCGGTCGATGGTTCCGAACGCGCCGTCGAGTCCCA
>Ga0190275_10001519_pt1 | contig 17189 bp, 15 predicted proteins | sample Popmic550T_FD_133745 | JGI IMG/M metagenome (GOLD analysis project Ga0190275, IMG submission 133745) | Populus adjacent soil microbial communities from riparian zone of Yellowstone River, Montana, USA - 550 T | ecosystem: Environmental > Terrestrial > Soil > Riparian zone > Trees stand | place...
AAGTCGAGCAGCCCGTCCTCCTTCCGGATGATGGGCGCGAGCACCATGCCCTCGGTGGGCTGCGGCACGGGCTTCAGCTCCCCGCGCAGGTACGCCGGGAGCGACTCACGAAGGAGCTCCCCTCCGAGCCGGGAGAGCTTCTCGTGGAGAGCGGCGCTCGTGTCGTCCGGGGCGATAGGCAGGCGCTTCATGGCGATGACCGGCCCGGTATCCAGCCCCTCGTCCATGCGCATGAGGGCCACACCCGTCTCCGTGTCCCCATGAGCAATGGCCCACTGAATGGGGGCGGCGCCGCGGAAGCGGGGCAGCAGCGAGGCGTGCACGTTGACGCAGCCGTGGGCAGGCACCTCCAGCAAGTCCTTCGGGAGGATCTTCCCGTAGGCCGTCACCACGCACACGTCGGGCGCCAGCTTGCGCAGCTCCTCGGAGAACGGCGGGGTGCGCAGCTTCGCGGGCTGGAGCACCATCACGCCGCGCTCGAGCGCCAGCGCCTTCACCGGGGGAATGGCCAGGGCGTTGCCGCGCCCCTTGGGCTTGTCCGGCTGGGTGACGACCGCCACCACGTCGCCGACGTCGAAACAGGCCTGGAGCGACGCCACGGCGAACTCGGGCGTGCCCATGAAGACGATGCGGGGTCGGCTCATCGGGAGCTCTTCCTACGCAAGCCCCCGCTCTCGCGGGGAGAGCATGGGGATGAAGGTGTCGGGTGAAGGACCTTCCGCTCGCGCCTCAACGCGGGGGAGGCAGGGGGTGGCTGCCGCTGACAGGCCTGTCTACGGCCTCGCGCTTGCGCAAGTGCAGCTCCTCCAGTGTCTTGAGCGCGGCGCGGGCCTCCTCGGAGGCCGCCAGCGGCTGGAAGACCGCCAGGGCGTGGGCGAGCGCCTGGGCCTCGTCCGCCTCGCGCGCGCGGATGCGCTCCACCGCGTGGCTGAAGCGATCGAAGAACTTCTTCAGCTCGTCGTACTTGCGCAGCGGCCGCAGCCGCGGGTAGTGCCCCGCCGCGAGCGCCTCCACATAGAGGTTCATCACGTACACGGGGCCCGCCACGCGGTGGGTGAAGACCAGGCCGAAGAGGCCGAGCGCCACCGCCGTGCCCACCACCGCCAGCACGGTGAGCCAGAGGATCGTCATCCCGGCGAACCCCTCGGAGCCCGAGCCCGCTTCGAGCGCCGCGGTGTGGGCCCACCAGGCCAGCGCACCGAAGAGGCCGATGCTGCCCGCTCCGATGGAGCCCAGCATGAAGATGTACTTGAGCTGGAACTCCCGATCGATGAGGTACGTGCGGCGCTTCCAGGAGCGCTTCTGCGAATCCAGGACAGTGTCCGAGGCCATGTCGTTGACCAGCCTACCTCAACCAACCCGGGGGGTTTGACCCGTTCTTTCAAGGAGCGCTACGACTGCACATACCACCCACCCCGCAGCCACCTCCCAGGAGGCCCCATGCTCCGTTCCTTCGCCGCGCTGAGCCTAGCGCTCGCTCTCGCCGTCCTCTCGGGGTGCAAGGGTGACCCCAAGACACCTGAGTACTGGGAGAAGCAGCTCAGCAGCGCGAAGAAGAAGGACGGCCGGGTGCAGGTGCTGGAGACGCTGCGTACCTCCGGGAACCTGCAAGAGAGCTTCCTGCCCATGCTGCATGGCAAGCTGGCCTCGGAGAAGCGGCCGGAGGTGAAGGCTGCCCTGGCGCGTACCATTGGCGACCTCAAGAGCCCCTCCTCCCTCGAGGCGCTGCAGGCCGCGCTGGACCCGGGCGCCACGGACTCCGACACCGCCCTGGCGAACAAGGAGCTGGCGGCGGCGCTGGGCAAGCTGGGAGACCCGCGGGCAGCGCCGGCGCTGACGGAGCTGCTGCGCGCGAAGGACAGCTACACCCGCATCGAGGCCATCCAGGCGCTGGGCATCCTGCGCGCGCCCGGGGCGGTGGAGCCGCTGCTCAAGCTTGCCTCGAATGAGGACGCCGAGCCCTTCCTCAGCAAGAAGGCCATCGAGGCGCTGGGGCGCATTGGAGACCCCCGCGCGGTGCCCCTGCTGATGCGGATGCTGACCAAGGAGCGCAAGGGCATCTCCTTCTATGTGGAGAGCTCCTTCGCGCTCTACCAGGTGGGCACCCCCGCGGTGGATGCCGTGATCGCGGCGATGGAGAACCGGGATGCGGAGCTGGCGAAGTGGGCGAAGGACAACGGCGTCCACCCGGCCAGCTACGTGATGAAGGGTGCGCAGGTCCTCGGCGATCTGAGGGATCGCCGGGGGGAGGCGGTGCTGACCAAGCAGCTCTCCTTCACGAACGAGGAGCCTCGCATCCAGGCGCTGGTGAGGATGCAGGCGGCGGAGGCGTTGGGGAGGATCCGCGCGAAGGCGGCGGTGCGTCCGATCGCCGCGCTGGTGAGCGAGGAGGATCCCACGGTGCGGACCTCCTACGTGCGAGCGCTGGTGATGCTGGGCGGGCGCGACGCGGTGCCAGCGCTGCAGAAGGCCGCGGAGAAGGGGGACTGGTACGCTCGCGAGGCGGCGATGCGCGGCGTGGCACTGCTGGGAGAGGCGCAGGAGCTGCCCCTCTTGGCGAAGTGGGCCCAGGCCGAGCCCGCCGTCACCACCAAGGAGTGCCAGGAGTACGGTGGGGACGGCTGCGAGAATCCGGACGCGCTCGGGCTGAAGCGGGCGGAGGCCATCCTCCGTTACAGCAAGGTGCTGGAGGCGGTGAAGGCGTGCACCGTGGATGCGGGCTGCTGGGCGCAGAAGCTGGGGGACAAGGAGGTGCGCGTGGTGGAGCGTGCGGCGCTGGAGCTGGGGCGCTCGGGGAGCCCGCAGCATGCGGCGGCCATGGCCGAGCGGCTTGCTGAGAAGGACCTGGATGCGCGCTTCGCCCTCATCCAGGCGCTGGACTGGCTGGTGGGTGACTCGAAGGAGGCGGCGACGAAGGCCCGCGAGGCGCTGCCGAAGATCCAGGCCCAGCTCGCCGAGGAGAAGGGCAACTCCCACTTCATCAAGGTGAACGAGGACTTGCGCCGGCTTGTCTTCCGGCTCGAGAGGGCCTGACAGGCCCCCGCCTCCAGCCCGCTTGGCTCTACCTTGCTGAGCGGGCTCGCGAGGCCGAGGACTTCTTCTTTGCTGGGCTCGAGGTGGCTCGCTTCCTGGCCGTCCCGGCCTTGGCGGCTGCGGGCTTCTTCGCGGCCCGCGGCGCCGCTCTCTTCGCTCCCTTGGGCGGAAGGGTGGCGGCGTGTTCGAGGGAGCGCCGCAGCCATCCCTTCAGCTCCTTCGCGCTGTCGATGATGGCAGGAGGCAGGGACACGTACTCCTTCATCAGCCGCCCGGGGAACGGCGCGAAGATCTCCGCCCCCTTTTCACTCACCAGCTTCTGGCGATCCCCCTCGGCGAGGCGAACGATGAGATTCTCCTGGTGCAGGCCGGTGAACATGTTTCCGTTCACGAAGGCGCACGGGTAGCCGAACATCTTCCGACGCTCGACCCGTGCGTCCTCCGGCAGTGCCGACTGGAAGGCATTCACGAGCGCCTCGGGCGATTTCCTCCACTTCATCATGCTCCCCCCTTGTCGCGCCCGGGGTCAGCCTGTCCTCATGGCAGGGACTGGGCGCCTGAATCGCGGCCACTCTGCCACGTCATGGCCCCTGACTCCCAGAACAGGCGCTCTCTCGAAAGGAATTCACATGAAGGAGCAGGCAGACTCCAGCCATGTCTCTGGTGGATACCTCGTCGCCCGGCCCGTGGCGCGCGAAGGGACGTTTTGGGATGCCAGCCTCGTCCCGGCCACGCTCTGGACCGCCTCCGATTGCCTGGCCAGTGTGGCCCCTGACACCTGGGCCCTCGAATGGGTCCACATGGAGGAAGCGGAGCGCCTCACCGAGGCCGAAGACTTCGACCTCCCGCGCGACCGCGTGCCCGAGCTCATCTCGTGGGCGACATCCCGGTTCGACCAAGACTTCGGCTGGCCGAACGTCTTCCTGACGCTGGCGGCAGCGCGGGAGTTCTGCGCGCGCTTCGTCCCCGGAGACAGCGATGCGGCCATCCTAGGGCTGGCGCTGGCCCGCGAGGATGCCGATGACTTCCTCCAGCGCTGCACACCCGGCGAGCGGGAGGGTGCTCCCGGGGTGTACCAGTGCCTCATGAGGAGGCAGGAACCGGAGGCCGGAGGGCAACTGCTGGGTTCAGAGGTCCTGGGCTTTGATCACGGCTCCTTCCACTCATCCCTGTGCAACGCACTGGAGCGCGACTTCGCGGCGAAGTTCGGAGCTCGTCCCAACGCGCAGGGGCTCTATGACGATCACTCGCTGGCGAGGCAGTGCGCGGCCCACGTAGACCGTGGCGAGGTGGGAGCAGAGCCATGCGTCTGGCGGGCCTGGGCTCTGACCCGGTATGCCCGCTGAAGCCTCTGGAGCAGCTCGCTGAGACCGTGCTGCTCCAGGTGGAGCTCGGCGGAAAGCCTGGAGAGTGACCGCTCGCTCCCCCGCTCCCTCTCTCCTCCCGTCCGGGAATGAATGCCTAGGTTTCCCTCAAGGACGATTCGAGACTTGGGAGGAACGATGACAAGGCAAGGCTGGAAGGGTTTCGTACTCGCGGGTCTGCTGGGGCTGACCGGGCTCGCGGTGGGCTGTAGCGAGCGCAGCAAGGCCGATGTGCGCGAGGGAGCCCGTGAAGCGGGCGAGGAGATTGGCGAGGCCGCCAAGGAAGTGGAGAACGCCGGCAAGGAGGCCGCGGATGGCTTCCGCGACGGGTTTGGCGGCTCCGGAACGGACAAGAAGATCGGCGACGGCAAGATCGGCGACAAGGAGGGCGTCATCAACGACGGCGAGGGCCCCTTCGAGCAGAACGATCAGCGCGGCGAGGACAACCCCCTCCGGGATGGTGAGGGCCCGCTGGAGGAGAACCGCTAGCGACGTGGGCGGGCCCTCCATTCCGGCGGGCTCCCCTCTTCCAGTACACTCTGCTGCGACGAGCCCCCGGGATGGATTCCTGCTCCGTCGCCCTCCATGCCATACGCCCCCCCGACGCTCACCCTTCCTGCCTCCGGCACCCTGCTCGCAAGCCGCTTCCTCCTTCAACGCCTGGCAGGCCGCGGCGGCATGGGCTCCGTCTACAGGGCCTTGGACACCACGAACGGCCAGCCCGTGGCCGTGAAGCTGATCCAGGCGGCGGCAGACTCCGACTCGGCCCGGCGCTTCACGCGCGAAGCCCGGCTGCTCTCGGAGGTGCACCACCCCAGCGTCGTCTCCTACGTGGCCCATGGCTTCACCGAGCAGGGCCAGCCCTTCCTCGCCATGGAGTGGCTGGAGGGTGAGGATCTCGCGCAGCGGCTGGTCCGTCAGCCGTTGAGCCTCTCGGACACGCTGAACCTGATGCGCCGCATTGCCCAGGGGCTCGCCATCACCCACAGCCAGGGCATCGTCCACCGCGACATCAAGCCCTCCAACCTCTTCCTGCGCGGCGGGCGGATGGAGGACGCGGTGCTGCTGGACTTCGGGCTGGCGCGGCTGGTGGCCACCTCCCAGGCGCTGACGGGCAGTGCCGCCGTGCTCGGCACCCCGGGGTACATGGCGCCCGAGCAGGCCTCGAGCCAGCAGGAGATTGCCCCCAGCGCGGACATCTTCTCCCTGGGGTGCGTGCTGTACGAGTGCCTCACGGGCCAGGCCCCCTTCCGTGCCCCCCTGCTGACCGCGGTGCTGGCCAAGATCCTCTTCTCCGAGCCCGCACGGCTGGGCACGGTGCGGCCCGAGCTGCCCGCCGAGCTGCAGGCGCTGATGGACCGGATGCTGGCGAAGGACCCGGCGAAGCGAATCCCGGATGCCGCACACCTGCAGCACGCGCTGCATGAGCTGGGGACTCTCTCCGAGGTGCCTCCCCCAAGCCCCTCCAGGCCGCAGGCACCTCTCCACCTGACTCAAGCCGAGCAGCACCTGGTGAGCGTGCTGCTGGCCACCGCTCAGGTGAGCGCCGAGGAGACTCCCACGCTCGACCCCGAGGAGGTGAAGCAGGCCCGACGGCGGATGATCCCTCTGCTGCAAGAGCTTCGCACACACGGGGCGTGCGCCGAGATGCTGGTGGACGGCTCGCTGCTGGCGACCTTCCAGCTGGAGCGCGGCACCGCCACCGATCAAGCGGCCCTGGCTGCCCACTGCGCCCTGGCCGTCAAGGAGCGCTGGGACGAGAGCTTCGTGGTGCTCGCCACCGGACTGACCCTGCGCGGCGAGCCGCTGCCCGTTGGCGAGGTGATGGACCGGGCCGGCGAGTTCCTCCGGAAGGTGGCACGAGAGCCCACCGCCAGGAGCCAGGTGACGCTGGACGCGACCACCGCGGGGCTGCTGGGCCCTCGCTTCCAGCTCGACAAGTCCCCCACCTCCGGCACCTTCCTGCTGCACGGCGAGCACCTGAGCGTGGATGAGTCCCGCCCGCTCCTGGGCCGCCCCACCCCTTGTGTGGGCCGCGAGCAGGAGCTGGCCATGCTGGAGCTGGCCTTCACCGCCTGTGTGGAGGACACCTCCGCCCGGGCCCTGCTCGTCACCGCCCCGCCCGGCACCGGCAAGTCCCGCCTGCGCCACGAGTTCCTGCGCCGCCTGGAGCACCGGGACCAGCACATGCTCGTGCTGCTCGGGCGCGGCGACCCGATGAACGCGGGCTCCGCCTATGGCCTGGTGGGCGAGGCCGTGCGCCGGCTGTGCGGCATCCTGGATGGCGAGCCGCTGGAGGTCCGGCGCAGGAAGCTGGCCTGGCGCGTCAATCAGTCCCTGCCGCCGGAGCTGAGGAAGGACACCCTCGAGTTCCTCGGAGAGCTGTGCGGGGTGGCCTTCTCTCGCGAGGACAGCCCCAAGCTGCGCGCGGCCCGCGAGGATCCGCGGCTGATGACCGTCCAGGTGACGCGCGCCCTGGTCACCTTCCTCCAGGCCGAGCTCTCCAAGGCCCCAGTGCTGCTGGTGTTGGAGGATCTGCACTGGAGCGATGCGCCCAGCGTGAAGCTGGTGGACGAGCTGCTGCTCGAGCTGGCCGGGCGGCCGCTCCTGGTGCTGGCGCTGGCCCGTCCCGAGGTGAAGGAGCTCTTCCCAGAGCTCTGGGGGCCCCACCTGCAAGAGGTGCCCCTGCGGGGCCTGAGCCAGAGAGCCTGCACCCGGCTGATCCACGAGGTGCTGGGCCGCCAGGTGCCCGAGGCCACGGTGGCCCGCGTGGTGGAGCAGTCGGCAGGCAACGCCTTGTTCCTGGAAGAGCTCATCCGCAGCGAGGCAGAGGGGCACGGCCAGGAGACGCCGGGCACGGTGCTGGCCATGCTCCAGACCCGGCTCCAGCGCCTGGAGCCCCGGCCTCGGCGCGCGCTGCTGGCCGCCAGCATCTTTGGCCGCGCCTTCTGGAGCCGGGGCGTCCAGGCGCTGCTGAGGGACACGCTCTCCCTGGAGGAGCTGGAGCGCAACCTTCAACAGCTGACAGAGCTGGAGGTGGTGCAACGCCAGCCTGGGAGCCGCTTCCCGGGAGAGACCGAGTACCGCTTCCGCCATGCGCTGGTGCGGGACGCGGCCTACAGCCTGGTGCCTGGCGGTCTCAGGCCCATCGGGCACCGCGTGGCCGGGGAGTGGTTGGAGCGGACGGGAGAGCAGGATCCTTGGGTGTTGGCCGAGCACTACCAGCTGGGGCAGCAGCAGGAGCGGGCGGTGCACTTCTTCACCCGCGCCGGCGAGCGGCTCTTCGAGCGGCAGGACATGCCGGGTGCGGAGCGCTGCCTGGAGGCGGCCCTGGCCTGTGAGCCCGTGGGCCCGGCGCTGGCGGAGCTGCGCGTCCTGGAGGTGCTGATCGCCTTCTGGCGGGAGGACTTCGAGCGCCTGTTCCGCGTGGGAGAGAAGGTCCAGCCCGAGCTGGCCCTGGGCAGCGCGCCATGGGCCCGGGTGACGGGAGGGATGATCCTCATGGGCGCCCAGTGCGGCCGGCATGCGGACGTGGCCCGGCTGGGCATGCTCCTGCTGAGCACTCCCCCGGCTCCCGAGGCCAGGACAAGCTACATCGAGACGGCCACCTTCCTCACCGCCATGAACAGCTGGTGCGGGCTGCGGAGGGAGGCCCTCACCGTCCTGGAGAGCCTGGACGCGGTGGGGGTGGACATCCTGTCGCGGGACAACATCGCGCGGGGCTGGACGTACTGCGCGCGGGCCTATGTCCACCACTTCCTGGAGCCCCGCCCCTGGCAGGCCTGTCTCCAGGCAGAGGAGGCGGTCCGGGCGTTCCGGGAGGTGAACTCGGAGCGCAACCGGACGGCGCCCCAGGCCGTCTGGGGGCTGACGCTGGAGGCAGCCGGGGACATGCCCCGCGCCATCGAGGTGCTGCGCGACGCGGTGGAGACCTGCCAGCGGGCCGGCCAGACATACGCGACCGCGGCCACGCAGATGCAGCTGGTCCTGGTCCTGTCCAGCAGCCCCGAGCCCGCGCACCAGGAGGAGACGGGCCACCTGGCGCGCCACCTGCTGGAGACGACGAAGGGCAACCTGCTGCACCTGGGCGTGGCCCACCTCGCACTGGCGAAGGTGGCGGGAGCCCAGGGCTGGCACTCGGAGGCCGAGAGCCACGTCCGCCAGGCGTGTGAGCTCGTCGGCGTGCTCCTGCACTTCCAGCTCATCGCCCGCACGCTCCTGTCCGTGACGCTGCGGGCCCAAGGGCGTGTCGCGGAGGCGCGGGCAGAGGTGGAGTCGGGCGTGCAGCTGTTGGAGCGGATGGGAGGACTGGGAGACGGGGCGGTAGGGGCGTGGCTGGCGCTGGCCGAGGCCTGCTACGCGCAAGGAGACACCAGCTCCGGCGAGCGGGCCCTGCGCCAGGCCTCACGCTGCATGAGCCTGCGCGCGGCGGACATGCCGGACGCGGCCACCCGCGAGCGCTTCCTGAGCCGGGTGCCCGAGAATGCTCGCACCCTGGAGCTGGCCCTCAAGCAGTGGGGGAAGGACTGGGAGCGCCACGCCGTGCCGTAGCCCGGCACCGGCAGAGGCGCTCCCGGGGGTGGTGCAGGGGTGAGGGACGGACCCCCACCCCTACCCCGTGCCTCAGTGCTGAGGCCCGCGCGGAGGAGGCCCTGCCTCCTGGAGCGCGCGGTACTCCGCGTCCTCGAAGACCCGCGAGCGGATGAGGAAGCGGACACCCTCGGGAGCCTCCGCCGAGAAGCCGCTCCCCCGCCCTGGCACCACGTCCACCGTCAGGTGGGTGTGCTGCCAGTACTCGAACTGCGGGCCGGAGATGTAGAAGGGCGTGTCCACGATCGTCCCCAGGAACACATCCTGCTGGCCGACCTTGAAGTCACCCCTCGGGAAGCACATTGGCGCGCTGCCGTCGCAGCAACCTCCCGACTGGTGGAACATCAACGGGCCATGGATTCCCTGCAGCTTGCGCAGCAGCGCCTCGGCCTGAGGCGTCACCGCCACTCGCGCCACGCTCATGGAGCCTCCCTCCGCCACGGCCTAGAAGAAGCCCATGGGCTTCGGGTCGTAGCTCACCAGCATGTTCTTCGTCTGCTGGTAGTGGTTGAGCATCAGCTTGTGGTTCTCGCGGCCGATGCCTGACTGCTTGTAGCCGCCGAACGCCGCGTGCGCCGGGTAGAGGTGGTAGCAGTTCACCCACACGCGGCCCGCCTGGATCGCCCGGCCCATGCGGTACGCCGTGTTCGTGTCCCGCGTCCACACGCCCGCCCCCAGGCCGTACAGCGTCTCGTTGGCGATGGAGAGCGCATCCTCCATGTCCTTGAACCTCGTCACCGACACCACCGGGCCGAAGATCTCCTCCTGGAAGACGCGCATCTTGTTGTGGCCCTCGAAGATGGTGGGCTCCACGTAGTAGCCCTCCGCCAACGCGCCCGACAGGCTCGCGCGGCCGCCACCCGTGAGGACCTTGGCGCCCTCCTTCTTGCCGATGTCGATGTACGAGAGGATCTTCTCCAGCTGATCGTTGGAGGCCTGCGCGCCGATCATCGTCTTCGGATCCAGCGGGTTGCCCTGGACGATCTTCTGGGTGCGCTCCACGGCCTTCGCCATGAAGGCGTCGTAGAACTTGTCCTGCACCAGCGCGCGAGACGGGCAGGTGCACACCTCACCCTGGTTGAGGGCAAACATCGCGAAGCCCTCGAGCACCTTCTCCGCGAAGTCGTCGCTCTTGTCGAACACGTCCGCGAAGAAGATGTTGGGCGACTTGCCGCCCAGCTCCAGCGTCACCGGGATGATGTTCTCCGACGCGTACTGCATGATGAGGCGACCGGTGGTCGTCTCACCGGTAAAGGCGATCTTGGCGATGCGCTTGTTGCTGGCCAGCGGCTTGCCCGCCTCGATGCCAAAGCCGTTCACCACGTTGAGGACACCGGGAGGAATCAGGTCCCCCACCAGCTTCATGAGCTCGAGGATGGTGGCTGGCGTCTGCTCGGCGGGCTTGAGCACCACGCAGTTGCCCGCGGCCAGCGCCGGCGCCAGCTTCCACGCCGCCATCAGCAGTGGGAAGTTCCAGGGGATGATCTGGCCTACGACGCCCAGCGGCTCGTGGAAGTGGTACGCGACGGTGTTCTCATCCAGCTCGCCCAGGCTGCCCTCCTGCGCGCGGATGACGCCCGCGAAATAGCGGAAGTGATCGATGGCCAGCGGCAGGTCCGCCGCCATCGTCTCGCGGATGGGCTTGCCGTTGTCCCACGTCTCGGCCACCGCCAGCTTCTCGAGGTTGGCCTGCATCCGGTCGGCGATCTTGTTGAGGATGTCCGCACGGCTGGTGACGGACGTCTTGCCCCACGAAGCCTTGGCCTTGTGGGCCGCGTCCAGGGCCTTCTCGATGTCCTCGTGGTTGGAGCGGGGAATCTCGCAGAACGCCTTGCCCGTCACCGGGGTGATGTTCTCGAAGTACTGGCCGCGCACGGGCGGGACGAACTCACCACCGATGTAGTTGCCGTAGCGGCTCTCGAACTGGATCTTGCTGCCGGGCTGACCGGGAGCCTCATAGATCTTCGACATCTCTGAACCTGCCTTTCGGGTTGTGGGGGGGAGGGAAGGTAGAGACCTGCACGGTAGGCCGTCGAACGCGGCCGCTGCAAACCCTCAGGAAACTGTTCACAACTGGAGGAACATCCCGCGCGCGGGCAGTGTCCCAGGCTCCCGTGAGAATCGCTCTGACTTGCCTGCTGCTGACCTGTGCGCTGACGGCCCATGCGAAGGATCGGGTTGCCGCTGCGCGTCAAAACAAAGCCCAGATCCTCTCCGAGCTCTTCGCGGCCGCGGGGGTGTCCTACCCGCCGGAGGAGCTGTACCTGCGCGCCTTCAAGCACGAGAAGGAGGTGGAGGTCTGGGCAGGAGCCCGGGGCAAGCCGCTGACGAAGGTGAAGACGTACCCGGTCTGCTACGCGTCCGGCGAGCTGGGGCCCAAGCGCCAGGAAGGGGACCTGCAAGTGCCCGAGGGCTTCTACACCATCGATCTGTTCAACCCCCGGAGCACCTACCACCTCTCCATCCGGGTGAGCTACCCGAACGAGTCTGATCGGATCCTCGGCAAGCGGCCCCTCGGCGGCGCGATCATGGTCCACGGCAACTGCGTGAGCATCGGCTGCATCGCCATCGAGGACGGCCCCATCGAGGAGCTGTACGTGCTGACGCTGGACTCGCGGGCAAAGATGGGCCGCAACGTGCCCATCCACATCTTCCCCCGCCGGTTGGACGCCGCCGGCCTGGCCGAGCTGGCGAAGCTGCCGCACGCCAACGAGCAGCTCCTCACCTTCTGGCGGGGCCTGGAGCCGGGCTGGCGGATCTTCGAGGAGACAAAGCGCCCCCCCCGGGTGTCCGTGGACCTCAAGACGGGGGCCTACCGCGTCAAGCCGGAGCGTCCCCTGTCTGCGACGCCTGGGCCACGGGCCGCACAGGCAGGACCCGCGGCAGGCGGAGGGTGAAGGTGGTGCCCTGGTCGGGCTGGCTCTCCACTTGGATTCGCCCGCCGTGGGCCGTGACGATGCCATGCACCACCGCGAGCCCCATGCCCGTGCCCTCGCCCAGGGGCTTGGTGGAGAAGAAGGGCTGAAAGAGCTTGTCCAGCACCTCGGGGGACATCCCCTGCCCGGTGTCCCGCACCACCATCACCACCTCCTCGCCCTCTTGCCGGGTGGAGATGGCGATCTTCCCGTGCTCCTTCATGGCCTGGGCCGCGTTGATGAGCAGGTTGATGACCACCTGGGCCATCTGCTGGGGCTTGCCCATCATCCGGGGCAAGGGGCCCAGCTCCAGCTCCACCTTGCACCGTGCCTCGATCCGGCCGTGGGTGATGCGCAAGGCGGCCTGGATCTCCTCGTTCAGGTCGTACTCGACCATGGGCTCGGGATCCCCTCGGGCGAAGCGGCGCAGGTCCGAGACGATGGTGGCGATCCGCTGGATGCCATCCAGGGTGGCCGGGAGCACCTCGGTGACATACTCGCCCAGCACCTCAGGCAGCTCCTTCTGGGCTCGCAGATCCCGGTAGAGGGCGTTCACGTTGCTCTTCACGTAGGAGAGCGGGTTGTTGATCTCGTGCGCGATGCCCGCGGCGAGCATGCCCAGGCTGGAGAGTCGATCCTGCTCACGGCCCCGCTGGTGGGCCTGCGCCAGCTCCTCGTGGGCGCGTGCGAGCTCCTGGTGCCGCTGCGCCAGCCGCTCCAGGACGATCTTCAACAAGGCCACTCGGGCGTTGGAGATGCCATAGACGAGCGCTGAGATGACGATGAAGACGAGCGGCACGAGCGGCGAACAGCCCTCCAGCACGGCGACGATCCCCGTCAGCAGGATCAGCCCGAAGACAACGTAGCGAAACCAGCGCGCGAGGTGGGTGTCAATCCAAAGGACGTTGAGCGGGAGGTAGAGCCAGACCGGGAGCTGCCAGTCAGAGAAATGGCCGAAGACGAAGTTGGCCAGCAGGTTGATGATCAGCCGGGCGGCATCCACGGTGCGCGCCCGCTCCGAGAAGAACTGCTTTGCAACGAGGACGTTGAAGCCCACCAACAGGACGAACACCCCCGTGAGGAGGATGATGTCCCTCCACCGGCCCCACACCGAGGCAACCAGCAACACATGGGTCACGGTGACAGCGAGGGTGACGAACCGATTCAAGCTCTCATAGACCCCTACCGCTGCAGGGTCCTGATCCAGCTCCAGCACGTTCATGGACATCCCCCCGGTGGGCCGCCCCAAGGATGAGGGGGTAGCATAGTGCCCCGCTACGGCTCGGCCCAGGCCGCATAGGTGCGACTGTCTACAGACAGAGAGTCAACTGCTCGCGGTGCCAATGATCGGGCTGGCAGCGACAAGCCTGCTCTGTACACGGCGGGCCTCGGCCCGAGGCTCACTCCTTCTCCTCGAGGTGGAGCTTCTTCAGCACCTCCTGGAGCTTCTCGGGCGGGAGGTTGGCCCGCTCCAGCGACTTCCGGAGCCCCTCGGCCTTCTTGTACACAGCCTGGTAACCACACTCGGGGAGGAACTCCGGGAGCGCGGCGTAGAGGAGGTTGCGCGGATAGTCCCGGCACATGCCCGGGCGGCTGTCGTACGAGTCGCACTGCTTCGTGACGGGATCGTAGTGCGTGCAGCGGAAGGCGAAGAGCTTCAGGCGGCGATCCTCGCCGATGAGCTCGAAGCCGTTGATGACGCGGTGCCAGGTGAGCGCCAGCCAGCGCAGCGACCGCAGGCGGAACACGGGCGTGCTCACCGGAATCATGGGGGACTCACAGCACTTGCCACAGCCGTTGCATGAACCTGTCAGGCGATAGCGTGGCTCCCCCTTGGCGCGGAGGATCAGGCGAGTGATGCCGAGATCGATCGTGTAGCGCAGCAGCGCGATCTTCTTGATGAGGCGTCGGAGGGGACCGTCCCTCATATGAACCTCTCCTGGCGCTGGCCCAGAGGGCGTTGAGGCGTGCGGGCGAGTAGACCACGAAGTCCGCGCCGTCCGCTGCGCCCAGGGACGGTGTTCAGGCACCTGCCTGGAGCTGGAGCTCGGACGCTCGCTGTCTCTGCCCTGGAGTCACCCGGCCTGACGCTTGGAGACCTCTCGTGCCTCGGAGTCCTCTGCTGCTGTCTCCCCCGCAGGGAGCCTGGCGAGGGGCGGAACTGCGGGCTCGTCCTGGAACGAGCTGGGCAGCAGACTGAAGGGCAGCACCTTGGACAGGGCGATCAGGAGCAGCACTCCCCCCGGCGCGGCGAAGATCGCCAACGCGGGGATGGCCTTGGCCACGTCGATGATCTGCGACTTCATCCGTCGGCGCTCATCCCGGGTCAGGCTCTGGCCTCGTGCCACCTTGGCCAGCAGCACCGCCAGATCCCCTGTCTCCCGCACCTCCTGCATCAACCTGCCGAGGTTCTTCTCCAGCGTCTCCTGGATCCGGCTGACGAAGTCCTCTCCCATGAGCCCCGCGGCGGCCGACACGGTGAACACATCCACCACGGAGCGGTGCCGAGCGTAGAACTCGGCCATCTCCAGCTCCAGCCGGTGCAGCTCGTCGTCCGGCACGCGCAGCGCGTTGGCCAGCTCCTGGATGAAGGCCCGCTCGCCCCGAGAGCGCTGGCCGTCCACCAGCGAGGCCAGCAGCGTCTGCTCCAGGATGAAGTGCTGCATGTCCTTGCTGCGCACCTCGGCCACCATGGTGCGGACCCCGAGCCGGTGCTCGAAGGACTTCTTCACCGCTGCCTTCAGGTCGGCCTGAATGGCAGAGGGCAGCGCCAGATCCTCCACCTGCCGGAGGATGGCCCGGCGCGTGGCGTAGCTCGGCTCGCGATCGGCGCAGGACAGCCCCGCCAGCACCTTCACCAGCAGCGCCTTCTGCCTGGCGGCGAAGTCGATGCGTCGCTGGGCGGCCGCGCGGTGGAACCGCTCGCGGGAGAAGTAGTCGATGGCCTGGCGGCCGAACATCTGCGCGTCGGCGTACAGCGCTCCGTTGTGGAGCACCAGCCCGTAGACGGGGTCTCCCGCCAGGGAGATGGCCCTCCGGGCGAGCGCTCCCTCGACCTTCCCCTGGAGCCGTCGGGTGGCCTTGCTGCCTTCCTGAAGCTTCGTATTCAGGGTCTCGGCCACGTCCAGCTCGCCCGTGAACACGGCGAACAGCAGCAGGAGCTGGTCTTCACTCGGCCGAGTCGAAGCCCCGGTGAGCAGCGCGATGTCCAGCGCCATCCGCGCCAGGGTGCGCACCACCGCGAGGAAGAGCTGCTCCTCGGGCGCTCGGGCCTTGCTGCCGGAGCCACCCGCGGGCGAGTCCCCCTCAAGGGGCGGCGTCCCCTCCATGGGGGTGCCATACAGCAGGCCCGAGGCACGCAGCGTCTGGCGCAAGTAGGCGCGCGCCTGGGCGCGGCCGGAGGCGTTCGCGTCGGACAGGCCGGAGGCTACCGCGGGAGCAGACACACTGCTGTGTGCCGCCACCGCCTCCTCGAGGATCGAGGAGAGCCACCCCGCCTTGCCGAGATCCATGACCGTGTCCTACCCATGACGCCAGACAGCCCGCGTGCCCCTGGGAATAACCTACCTGCCGCGCGGATGCCACCCACCTGCTCTCCGCAGTGCTCGCTACCAGGCTCAAGGGGGCGCCTCGAAGGAGGAGCTGTCGGCGAGCGATGTCCCCTGGACGCTGACAGCCCTCACGGGCCAGAATTTCCCATGCCCAGACGACCTGAACGAGACGTCGAGAAGGCCTACCCGCGGAAGGACTTCGTCGCCAAGCTGCGGCGCCTGGCGGACTCCATCGAGGCCGGAAAGGCCTTCAGCATCCAGGTCGCCGGTGAGCGGCTCCACATCCCGGCGGACGCGATCTTCAACATCGAGCACGAGCGCGAGGAGGGGGTCGACGAGCTCGAGTTCCAGCTGCGGTGGAAGCGGGACTGACCGAGGATCTGGCGGACATGACCGGCTCCCCGTCGAACCCGAGTGATCGGGCCTACCTCGAGCGCGCCGTCGAGCTCGCGCTCCAGTCCGAGCGCGAGGGCAACCTGCCTGTCGGAGCGCTCCTCGTGCTGGGCGGCACCGTCATCGCGGAGGGGGCGAGCTCGGTGCTGAGCCCCGTCTACGATCCGGGCGCGCATGCGGAGATGAGCGCTCTCAAGGTGACGGACAAGGCTCTGTGGCCGCGAGCGCGGGAGATGACCTGCTACTCCACGCTGGAGCCGTGCGTGATGTGCATGGGGGCCCTGCTGCTGCATGGAGTGGGCAGGGTCGTCTTCGGAGCGACCGACGTCCAAGGGGGAGCCGGAGGGCTGCTGCCCCACCTCCCACCGTACTACGCGGGCAAGGACGCCATCGAATGGGTCGGCCCGCTCCTGCCCGAGGTGTGTGATCCGCTGTACCGACGGACCGACGAGGCCTTCGCGAAGCTGCCCTGTGGCCGCGATGGGTTGAGTGCCAGGGGCACGTGAAACACCGTGCGTTGCTTCCAGGGGGCGTTGAGGGAAGAGTAGCTCCTGCCACCATGGAGCCCCCTTCTCCCACCCACGTTGGTCCCTACCGCCTGCTGCACCTGCTCGGCAAAGGCGGCACGGGGCAGGTCTTCGCCGCCGTCCACGAGGAGATGGGACAGCAGGTGGCCCTCAAGCTCCTGTCGCCCGACCCGACAGGGGATCCGCAGCGCTTCGCCCGCTTCCGCCAGGAGGCGCAGATCCTGGCCCAGCTCCAGCATCCGGGCGTCGTCCGTGTGTTCCATTACGACCGGCTGGGAGACACGGTCTTCCTGGCCATGGAGCTCCTCCGCGGCCTCTCCCTGCGCGAGTGGATCCAGCGCCAGCCCCCCGGCCCGGTGCCGCTCCAGAGCGCGTTGGCCCTCTGCGAGCAGATCGCAGCCATCATGGTGGACGTCCATGCCCAGGACATCGTCCACCGCGACCTGAAGCCGGAGAACGTCTTCCTCTGCCCGGACGAAGCCGCCGCGCTGGGCCACCACATCAAGCTGCTGGACTTCGGTATCGCCAAGCTGCGGCCTGATCCGGGCGAAGTACTCAACGTCACCCAGGTCCACACCCATGAATCGGCCGTCCTCGGCACGTACACCCACATGGCCCCGGAGCAGCTTGGGGGTGCCTCCACGGTGGATGGTCACGCAGACGTGTACTCGCTGGGCGTGCTGGCCTTCGAGCTGCTCGCGGGCCGTGCGCCCTTCCCCTACGAGCATCCCTACGACGTCATCACAGCACATCGGAGCGAGCTGCCACCGCCCCTGAAGCAGCTGGTGCCTGCACTCCCTGGAGCCCTCTCGGCGT
>Ga0190275_10001520_pt1 | contig 17179 bp, 14 predicted proteins | sample Popmic550T_FD_133745 | JGI IMG/M metagenome (GOLD analysis project Ga0190275, IMG submission 133745) | Populus adjacent soil microbial communities from riparian zone of Yellowstone River, Montana, USA - 550 T | ecosystem: Environmental > Terrestrial > Soil > Riparian zone > Trees stand | place...
GCGGCCTTCTCCAGACGCTTCTCTTTGAGGAAGTGGCTGAGGAGGCGTCCGGTCAGGCGGTGGAAGCGGCCGGAGATATACTGTCTCGTGTAGCCGAGCTCCTTCGTCACCGCTTCGACTGTCACTTCCTCATCCGCACGTAAGCGCCGTCGCACTGTCTTGATGAGCGATCGCAGCAAGCCGTCCATAGGCCGTCTCCTCGATGGGGCCGAGATTGAATGAACTGCGCGTCCCGCGCTACTCTGGGGGTAGCTTGGGGCGCGTTCTACAACAAACTGTTTGGTATTCCTTAATGATAGCGCAAAAAAGGAGAGAAGCGTGGCAGACGACGATTTTCTGAAGAGCGTCACGCTTTTCGTAGAGTTCGAGCCAGACGAGCTCGACCACCTTCGCCGTTGCCTCCACGCCTCCCATTTCAGGCCCGGCGACGTCATCCTGCAGGAAGGCAACGCCAATCGCGCGCTGCACATCGTCCGGGCCGGACGCATACGCGTCACCCGTCAGGTGCAGGACCGCGAAGTACCTCTGTGCGATCTCGTGGCCGGCCAGACGTTCGGCGAGCTGTCGATCATCGAAGACGGCGTCGCCTCCGCGTCATTGAAGGCGGTCACCGACACCGAAGTGCTCTCCGTCTCCATGAACGACCTCGCCGAATTTCTTCGCAACAGGCCCGCAGCCGCGGCCAAGTTCTGGCGCGAGATCGCCATCGACCTCCGCCGCCGCCTTTTGCAGACCAACGATGTCGTTCGCAGCTATTTCGAAGTCAATCGCGCGTTGATCGAAAACCCGACGTTCCGCGAGGCGTACGCGATGTGTAATCGGTAGTCCGACTATCGCGTGCCCAGATACTTCGCGCCCGGAATCAGCGCTGCCGCCACCGGCTGGATCATTCCGGCGCCGAAACCGCCTTTGAGCTTCTTGCCGCCGCGCCGGCCGGCGAACGACACCGCGCCGCCATGCGGTCGGCCGTAATACACCGTCAGTGCGCGGGTGACGTAGGTCGAGGTCTCGTCGTAGGGTGGGATGCCGCCGTACCTGAGCACCGCGTTCTCGCCGGCGTTGTAGCCGGCCAGTACGCGCGAGAGGTCGTTGTTGAAGAGCTTCGAGAGGTAGGCGAGGTACTGGACGCCGCCGCGGATGTTCTGCTCCGGATCGTGAACGTCCTTGACGCCGAAGCGGCGCGCCGTCCCCGGCATGAGCTGCATCAGTCCACGGGCGCCTTTCGTCGACACGCACTTCGGGTTGAAGTCTGATTCGACCTGAATCACCGCGCGGACGAAGGTCGCATCGACGCCGTACCGGGCGGCGTAGTGCTCGATGTGCGTGTCGTACTTCGTGCGGCGGTCGTGGCGCCGGGCCAGCCAGTTCAGGTCTGTCCCGCCGGCCGCACCGCTACCCCGGCTGACGTTGAAGATGACCTTCTTCCCGCCCCGGACGGCGAGCCGCACGTCCGCCTGCGCCACACCCGCGACGAGGAGTCCACCCAGCACCACACTCAAAAGACGCATTGCGGAGAAATCGTAGCACAGCCAAAATCGGGGGATGCCGCTGCAACCGATTCAACGCGAAGTCGACGAGTGGATCTCCCAGTTCGAGGAAGGCTACTTTGCCCCGCTGCCGATGCTGGCCCGGCTCACCGAGGAAGTGGGGGAGCTGGCCCGCGCCGTCATGCACCACCACGGCGGCAAGAAGCCGAAGCCGGGGGAGGACCCGGGCGACATCGGCGAGGAGATCGCCGACGCCCTGTTCGTCCTGGTCTGCCTCGCCAACTCGCTGGAGATCGACCTCGACGAGAAGTTCAGCGCAATGATGGACAAATATCGGTCCCGCGACGCCGAGCGGTGGACGAGGAAAAAATAGCCCGCTCCGCACTGTACAATCGCCGCCGCATGCCTGAGCGTGATCCGGCCGTTGCGCCGCCATTCGATCAGGGCGTCTTCCTCCTGCACTACAACCGCGGCCGCGAGGCGTTTCAGGAAGGACGTTACGCCGAGGCCCGCCGGGAACTGGAGGCGGCGCAGCGTCTGCGTCCCGACGACGCGGACGTGCTGAACCTTCTCGGGCTGGTGTACTTCAAGACCAACGCCTTCCCTGAGGCCGAAGTCATCTACCGCCGCCTCATCGCGGAGAACGCCAACGTCTTCATCCTCCATTCGAACCTCGGCCTGATCCTTTTCAAGCAGGGGAAGCACGACGAGGCCGAGCACTTTCTGCTGCGGGCCGTGGAACTGCGCCCGAACTACGCCAAGTCGCACCTCTACCTCGGCCTTCTGTACCGTCACAAGAAAAAGTACGCGGTGTCGCTCGAGCACCTCCGCTTCGCCGGCGCCGACAAGCTGGTGCGCGAAGTCGAGCAGGAGATGCGGCCGGTTGCGCCGGTGGCTCTGCCGCCTGCTCCCACACCTCCACCGGCGCCGGTCGCGCCACCGCCAGCTGCTCCCGCGCGGCCGGCCGACAGCCGCGTGAGCACCGCGAAGATCCCCGCGCTCACTCCGCAACGCATGGAGCAGATCCAGCGCGAAGCGCAGGAATCGAGGACCCAGCCGGGGACGACGCCGATGCCGTCGCTCCCGCCGAACGTCACCCAGCCGCTCAAAGCCGTGACGCCCGTTCCGGTACCGCCGATGGCACCCGCTCCGGCACCCGTCGCGCCACCGCCGCCGCCCGTGGTCGCCGTGCCGATCCCCACCGCCGCGACCACCGCCGCGCGCAAGCTGCAGGACGCGGTCGACGAACCGCAGCACGTCGAGGCGAAAGTCATCGACGTCGCCCGCAAGATCGAGGGCGCCTCGAAGACGTTCACCCTCCACGAGAACGGCTTCCTGGAGATCAACTTCGCCCGCTCCGTCCACTGCAAGCGCGGCACGGTCTCCAGCTACTCCGGCAACCTGAAGTTCGTCGCCGAGTCGGGTCTCCTCGGCACGACGGCCCAGACGCTGGTAAAGGCGGTGGGACAGGGGAAGATCTTCGTCTACGAAAAGGGACGCAAGACCTTCCTCCTCGACCTCAACGACGAATTCATCTACGTCGAGGGAAGCAACCTCCTCGCGCTCGAAGACTCACTGACCTACCGCGTCGAGCCGATCTACGACGGGACGTACCAGAAAAAGATCGACACCGTGAAGATCTTCGGCAAAGGCTCCCTCGCCATCTCCACCTCCATCGAGCCCCTCACCCTCCGCGTCACCCGCGAATACCCGCTCTCGATCTCCTCCAACGCCCTCGTCGCCTGGACCGGCAACATCATCCCGACGGTGATGGTCGACGACAAATCGCTCGAGAACGTGATGATCGAGAACGAAGGGGTGGCGGGGTTCAAGATTCGCTTTGAGGGCGACGGCGTGGTTGTGAGCGAGCAGTGATCGCGAGGACGAGAGATGAGCGATGAACGATGAGCGATGAACGGGCCCGGCCTCTGTTCATCTCTCATCTCTCATCGCTATTCCTGATGTGCCGTTCCCCACTCCATCGCCAGCCGGTACGCATCCCGTAAGTCCTCGTCCCGTTCCCAGTCGACAAAGTAGGGGCGCAGCGCCGGCTCTTCGAAAGCGTGCTCCAGGACGCCGCACTGCACTCGGTTCTTCGTGGCGGCGTCGCCGCGGCGGTAGATCTTCTCCAGGTCGAGCGCCACGCCGCGCACGCTTCCGGCCACCCGGCCGCCGCGCTTCCTCCACTCCTTGAGCGCCGCGGACAGCTCCCACGCCGCTTCGTAGCCGCCGTGCAGGTGCTCGCCCGGGGTCGGGTTCTCGGCGATGCAGCGCAGCAGGTAGCGGCGCATGAACTCGACGTGCTCCTCCGGCGGGATCTCCGGCTGGATGCGCGCCCAGGCCGTCGCGGCCAGGGCGTAGACGATGCTCCAGGTGAGGAGGTCGCCGGAGTCGATCCAGCGGCGGACGTCGTCGCGCGCGACGACGCCGCCGGAGCTCAGCGCGCTGAGGACCTCGGCGTGCGCCGTCGACACTACCCGCCGACTCCCATCATCTTGACCGCGAACGGCACGATGACGAAGAGCTGGATCGCATCGAACACGCCGTGGGCGATGACGCCCGGGACGACGTTCTTGGTCCGGTAGAAGGTCACGGCGATGACGAGGGAGATCATCGTCACGCCGATCAGCAGCAGCGGGTTGCCGTACGTAAAGTGCGCGAGGGCGAAGAGGATGGTCGAGGCCACCAGCCCGATCCGCTTCTGCAGGAAGGAGCGGAAGAACGCTTCCTCGACCGTCATGGCAGAGAGGATGATCAGCGCCTTCTTCCAGACCGGCAGCGCCGCCATCCAGCCGATCATCGCCGGCGGCTCGGGTGGCTGATCGAGGACTCCGGTCGCGCGCAGGAGGAGAGCCGCAACGAGGGCCATGATGATCGTGAAGACCCAGCCGCCGACGCCGGCCGCGATCCCGATGGCGACGACCTCCGCCGGCCGCTCGTAGCGGATCTGGAGGAACTCGCGCAGCGCCGGCCTCCCGCTGGCCGCCCACCAGCCGGCGAGGAACACGACCAGCGCCGCATGGATGCTGAAGAGCATGAAGAACGACACGTCCTGAAGCTGCCTGGCCGTCGTCGGCGTCAGCGCGGCCTGCGTCACCGCGAGCGCCAGCACGACCATGAACCCGAGCAGCCACACATACGCGAAATACTTCGCCGCCCGCGACGGAAAGCGGTCGCAGCTCAACAGCCCATGACGTTCATTGAGAAAGACGATCGCCGCCCAGACGAGGACGACGAACAGCGCGGAGAGAGCGTAGGCCATGCGGGCGGCAGTTTATCCGAGAGCTGGTTGTCCGTTGTCGGTTGTCCGTGGCAGATCATCGACAACCGGCAACGCGACTCAGACCGGCCGCACGTCCACCTGATTGTCGTAGAACGTCGCCCCGCCGCCGATGTCGGTGATGGCCTGCGAGGTCGTGTGATTGGCGTTCGTGCCGCTGTCGGTTCCTTTCGGCCACCAGACCGAGGGGGCGGCAACCACTCCGGGGCGGACGCGGTCGGTGACGACTGCCTCGGCGATGAACGCGCCGCGGTTGTTGAAGATCCTGACCTTGATCCCCGCGGTGATGCCTCTCGCGGACGCGTCGTCGGCGTGAATCTCCAGCGTCGGCTTCCCCGCCGCCCGGCGGAGCGAGGCGACGTTGACGAAGGTCGAGTTGAGGAACGAGTGGGCGGGCGGGGAGATCAGGGCGAGCGGGAACTTGCGCACCAGCTCCGGGTCGCGCTCTTCCGACTCGTACGGCGGGACGTACTCCGGCAGGCGGTCGAGGCCGTGCTCGGCGGCGCGCGCGGAGTCGATCTCGATCTTTCCGCTCGGCGTCGGCAGCCGTACACCGCGCCGGTAGGGGAGATGCGGCTTCGGGATCGACAGCCGGATCGACGACTGCTCGCGCAGCTCGTCGAGCGTGAACGGCATGTTGCGCAACACCTGCCGCATCATCTCTTCATCGCTCTCGCGCAGCTCCGGGAAGTCGAGTCCCATGCGCGCGGCGAGGCGGCGGAAGATCTCCGTGTTGGGGAGGGCCTCGCCGAGCGGCTCGATCGAGCGGGCGTTGAACATCATGAACGTGTGGCCGTACGCCTTGTGCACGTCCTCGTGCTCGAGCTGCGTCGTCGCCGGGAGCAGCACGTCCGCGAAGTCGGCGGTGTCGGTCTGGAAGTGCTCCAGGACGACCGTGAAGAGGTCGTCGCGGCGGAAGCCGGCCGTGACGTTCATCCGGTCGGGCGCAATCGCTCCCGGATTGGAGTTGTAGACCACGATCGCCTTCACCGGCGGGTCGTCGGTCTGCGTCAGCGCCTCGCCGAGGCGCGACATGTTGATGGTGCGGGTGCCGGGAGGGATCAGGTCCGTCCGCCCCAGCTGTGCGTAGTCGAGCTTCGAGAACGTCCCCGAGGTCGAGAGCATCGCGCCGCCGCCGACGTCATCCCACGCGCCGGTGACCGCGGGAAGGATCGAGATCGCGCGGACCGCCGAGCCGCCGCCGGCATGCCGCTGCAGGCCGTAGTTGAGGCGGATGAACGTCGGGCGGGTTGTGCCGTAACGCGTGGCCAAGCTCTCGATCGTCTCGACCGGAATCCGGCAGATCGCCGCGACGCGCTCCGGCGCATAGTCGGCCAGCACGCGCTCGCGCAGCTTCTCCCAGCCGAGCGTCATCTCGGCGAGATAGCCACGGTCTTCGAGTCCGTCGCGGAAGAGGACGTGCATCATCGACAGCGCCAGCGCGGCGTCTGTGCCGGGCCGGAGAGCGACGTGCTCGTCCGACGAGGCGGCCGTGCGGGTGCGCAGCGGGTCGATGCAGATCGTCGTCGCGCCGTTCTCCTTCGCCTTGCGGATGAACGGCCAGAGATGCGGGTTCGAGGTGAGGGTGTTGGTCCCCCACAGCAGGATCAGCTTCGCGTTCACGACGTCCTCGGGGTCGGGCGCCATGCGCGTCCCGTACGTGACGTTCAGCGCCTCGGTGCCCGCGCTCGCGCAGATCGTCCGGTCGAGCAGCGACGCGCCGATGCGATGGAAGAACCGCCGGTCCATCGACTCGCCCTGGATCAGCCCCATCGTGCCGGCGTACGAGTATGGAAGCACCGCCTGCGGCCCGTCTTCGTCGATGACGCGCTGCAGGTTCGTCGCGATGACGTCCAGCGCCTCATCCCACGTCGCGCGGCGAAACTTCCCTTCCCCCTTCGCCCCGGCCCGGATCTGCGGATACAGCAGCCGCCCCTCGTGATACGTCCGCTCGACGTACTTTGCGACCTTGGTGCAGAGAAACCCCTGCGTCACCGGATGCTCCGGATCCCCCGCCATCCGCACGGCTTTCCCGTCCTCGACGGTGACGAGCATCAGGCAGGTGTCGGGGCAATCGTGCGGGCAGACGGCTTTGACGACGGGCATCGGAGAGAGTTTAGGACAAATAGGACCTATGGTTACTCCCGCTCTAAGACCATCGCCACCCCAATCCCCCCCGCCGCACACACCGTTACCAGCCCGTACTGCTCCCCGCTTCTCTGCAATTCGTTGCAGACGGTGGTGACGATGCGGGCGCCGGTGGCGCCGAAGGGGTGGCCGAGGGCGATCGAGCCGCCGGTGCGGTTGATCTTTTCCGGGTCGATCTGGCCGACCGGCTCGGAGCGGCCGAGCTTCTCCTGGGCGATCTTCTTCGAGCCGATCCACTGGATGTTCGACAGCACCTGCGCGGCGAAGGCCTCGTGCATCTCGATGACGCCGATCTCCTCCAGCTTCAGCTTCGCGCGGTCGAGCGCGGTCGGCAGGGCAAAGACCGGGCCCTGCAGCAACTGGTCGAACGGGTCGGTGGCGGCGTAGGCGTAGCTGCGGATGAAGCCGATCGGCTTGATCCCCAGTGCCTTCGCCTTCTCCTCCGACATCAGCAGCACCGCGGCCGCGCCGTCGGTGAGCGGGGAGGCGTTGGCGGCGGTGATGGTGCCGTACTTGCGGTCGAAGACCGGCCGCAGCTTGGCCATCGCCTCGAGCGTCGAGTCGCCGCGGATCAGGTTGTCGGTCTCGACGACGTTGTCGAACGACGGCGGGACGACCACCGGCATCACTTCGTCCTTGAAACGGCCGCTCCCGGTCGCCGCGGCGGCGCGGAGGTGGCTCTGGAGCGCGAACTTGTCCTGCGCCTCGCGCGTGATCCCGTTCGCCTTCGCCATCTTCTCGGCCGACTCGCCCATCGAGAGGCCGGTCGTCGACTCGGCGATCGCCGGCGCGTCGGGGGCAAGGTCTCTCGGGCGGATCTTCGAGAAGGCGCCGAGCTTGCCGCCGAGCGATTTCTGCTTGCTGGCCGACACGAGGGCGTCGGCGAATTTCTTCGAGAAAAGAATGGGGACGTCCGACAGCGACTCCGCGCCGCCGGCGATGACCGTGTCGGCATAGCCGCGCGAGATCATGTCCGCCGCCGAGGTGATGGCCTGGTTCGCCGACGCGCAGGCCTTGCTGACGCTGAAGCCTGGGATCTTCCGCGGCAGCCCGGTGCCCAGAATGATCTCCCGGGCGATGTTCGGCGCCTTCACCGACGGGATGACGTTCCCGAACACGAGCTCGTTGACGTCCGCGGGCTCGATGCCGGAGCGCTGCATCAGCTCGGCCACGACCAGTTTCCCGAGATCGAGGGCCGAGAGATGCCCGAAATGCGTCCCCGATTTCGCGAAAGGAGTACGAAGACCACGGACCACGGCAACGCGCGGAGTGTATTGCCAAGTCATCGGCGCGAGCATATCAGAGCGATCAGGGCCGAGGGCCAAGGGCTGAGGGCCGAGGGAAAGCAGGAGTCCCCCAGGTCTTTCTCCATCCCTTGGCCCTTGGCCCTTGGCCCTCGGCCCTTTCCCCCTTGGCCCTCGGCCCTCTACACTCCCCCCATGCAACCCAACCCGCTTCGCGAAGGTCTCGAGCAGGAGCGCGTTCCTGAGGCTTCGTGCCTGGTCATCTTTGGCGCGTCGGGGGACCTGACGCAGCGGAAGTTGATTCCCGGCCTCTACTCGCTGGCGCACGACGGACTGCTGCCGGCGGGGCAGACCATCGTCGGCTTCGCGCGGGCGGAGCTGACGGACGAGCAGTTCCGCGCGTCGATGCGCGAGGCCTGTGACAAGCACGCGCGCACGAAGCCGGTCGACGAGGCGGTGTGGGAGAGCTTCGCCCGCGGGTTGTTCTACGTCTCCGGCGAGTTCGCCGACCCTGCCGCATACGAGCGGCTGCACCAGCGCCTGCGTGAATTCGACGCCACGCGCGGTACCGGCGGACGGCGCATCTATTACCTCGCCGTGCCGCCGACGTTCTTTGCCCAGGTGGTCGAGCTTCTCGGCGCGGAGAAGATGGTGCGCGATCCCGAGCGCGGCGGCGCCTACACGCGGGTGATCGTAGAGAAGCCGTTCGGGCACAACCTGGAGACCGCGAAGGAGCTCAACCGCGTCGCCGTCTCGACGTTCCGCGAGCGGCAGGTCTTCCGCATCGACCATTACCTCGGCAAGGAGACGGTGCAGAACCTCCTGGTGCTGCGTTTCGCCAACGGCATCTTCGAGCCCTTCTGGAACCGCCAGTACATCGACCACGTCCAGTTCACCGTCGCCGAGTCGATCGGCGTCGAGAAGCGCGGCAACTACTTCGAGACCGCCGGCATCACCCGCGACATCATCCAGAACCACATGCTGCAGCTCGTGTCGCTCGTGGCCATGGAGCCGCCGGTGGCGTTCGAGGCCGACGCGGTGCGCGACGAGAAGGTGAAGGTCCTCCGCGCGTTGCGACCCATCGAAGAATCGGTCCGCGGCCAGTACGGCGAAGGCTCGGTCCTCGGCGAGCATGCCGTCGCCTATCGCGCCGAGGAGAAAGTGGCGCCCGACTCGCGGGTCGAGACCTACGCGGCGCTGAAAGTCTTCGTCGACAACTGGCGCTGGGCCGACGTGCCCTTCTACGTCCGCGCCGGCAAGCGCCTGCCGAAGCGCGTCACCGACATCTCCATCCACTTCCGCCCCGCGCCGTATCCGTTGTTCAGCAAGCTCGGGATGAAGATGCACGCGAACGTGCTCGCCATCCGCATCCAGCCCGACGAAGGGATCTCGCTGAAGTTCGACTCCAAACTGCCCGGGCCGACCGTGCGCACTGCGCCGGTGTCGATGGAGTTCCGCTACGCCACGTCGTTCGGCGCGGAGCCGCCCGAAGCGTACGAGCGGCTGCTGCTGGAGACCATGCTCGGCGACGCGACGCTGTTCGCGCGCCGCGACGAGATCGAGACTGCCTGGGCATGGCTCGATCCGTTGCTGCAGCGTTGGGCGGACGATCCGGCACCGCCGCCGCTCTATTCCGCGGGGACTTGGGGTCCGGAGGCAGCCGACGAGCTGCTGGAGAAGGACGGCCGGAAGTGGAGGAGACCGTGACCGATACGCTGGCTGCCGACGTCCGCGTCGACGTCACCTCCATCGAGAAGCAACTCGCCGATCTCTGGCGCGCCGAGAAGGGGGAAGGCGAGGGAGCGGTCACGCGCGCCGCCCTCTGGAACATGATCGCCCACACTTGGTCGTCGCAGGAGCACGCCCGGGCGACCCAGGTGCTCGCACTGGCCAGCGCCGCGGTTCCGCAGAGGACCATCGTCGTCCAGGCCGATCCCGACGGGAGCGCGGAGATCGAGTCGTGGATCTCGGCGAACTGCCACCTCGTCGGCGGCGGACGCCAGGTCTGCTCCGAGGAAGTCGTGATCCGCGCCGCGGGGGAGCGGGTGCATCACGTCCCGCCGCTGGTGAAGGCGCTGCTGCTGCCCGACATGCCGGTGGCGGTCTGGTGGGTCGGCGATTTGCCGCGCGACCATCACGACTATGCCGAAACACTGCTCGAGCCGGCCGACCGGCTGATCGTCGACTCCGCCCAGTTCAACGGCGCGGACGATCTGGAGCTCGTCTCCCGCATCGCCGAACAGACCACCACCGCGCCGGCGGATTTGAACTGGGCGCGGCTCGAAGAGTGGCGCGCCGCGACCGCCTCGCTGTTCGATCCCGCCCCGATGCGCGAGCGCCTGGCCGCCATCCGCTCGCTGCGCGTGACCAGCGGCGGCGACGGCTCGTTCGGTGCGACTGCCGGGGCGCTGCTGTACGTGGCGTGGATGTCGGCGCAGTTGAAAGCCGACATTGCGTTCGAGCTGGTGAGCGCCGGCGAGGCGGCCGGCATCGCGAGCGTCGAGATCGAGTTCAACGACGGGACGAAAGGCATGATCCAGCGCGAAGCTAGCAGGGGAGTCGTCGTCGCCCACAGCGACGCCACGCCCGCCGCGCAACTCGACTGCATCGCCCGCGTCCTCGCCAGCGACACCGAGGACCTGATCGTGCGGCTGCTCAAGCGGCCGGAAGCCGACAAGGTGTACCTGAAGACGCTGAAGATCGCGCGGAGACTGGCGGCGTGAACCTGCGCATCTTCGACACCCTCGAGGAGCTCACCCGCGCCGCCGAGCGCACCATCCGGCAGGCGAATCCCACCAGCGTGGCCCTCTCCGGCGGCTCGACGCCCAAACCGTTGTACGAATCGCTCGGAAAGTCGCTTCCGGAGAACGTCACCTGGGTGCTGGTCGACGAGCGCTACGTCCCGCACGACGACCCGCAGTCGAACGCGGCGATGATCGAGCGGACGCTCTTCGCCAACGGCATCCCCGAGCGCTGGCTGCCGTTCCGAACGGAGCTGCACGACCCCGCGCTGACCGCTCGCGAGCTCGAGCGCGAATGGCACGACCTCGGCCTGACCAATCTCGACCTGGTGATCCTCGGCTGCGGCGACGACGGCCACACCGCCTCGCTCTTCCCCGGCACTCCGGTGCTGGAAGTGGAAGACCGCATCGCCAGCGAAGTCTTCGTCCCCCGCCTCGACCAGTGGCGCGTGACCCTCACCAAACCGGTCATCCGCGCAGCCAAGCTGCGCATCGTGCTCGCGACCGGCGCGTCCAAGGCCCCGATCCTCCGGGAGGTGCGGGAGGGCGTACAGCACCCCATCGCACAGGCCACGAGCGGGTTCGAAACGTGGTGGTTCGTGGACCGGGCGGCGGCGGGGTAACTGTTTCAGCCGCCGTAGGCGGCGAAAGATCTGTAGACCCGGCCTTCAGGCCGGGGGCCACGGCGAACACCTGTGCAAGTCCGCGAAGCGGGCGGCAGAGCAGGCACTTGCGGGGCTCTACCCTGTCGCCCGCTACGCGGGCTTGCCTTGCACCCGCCCTGGTTCCCCGGCCTGAAGGCCGGGTCTACAGATCTTTCGCCGCCTTCGGCGGCTTCAGGTCCGGTGGGGCATGGGACTGATGGGACAAAATGAGACGCTCACGTCCCATTCGTCCCATCTGTCCCATCGGTTCTAACTACTGCGCCGGCACGTACGTCGGGTCCACGGTCCGGTTGTCCACCACCGACCCGTACGCCGCCACCCTTCCCGCGCCGCTCAGCACCTTGACCGCCACGCGGCCGTTGTAGACGTCCTGCATGCCGAAGGAGTTGAAGATGCGGCCGATCTGGCGGAATTCGTTCGGGGCGAGGGTGAGCGAGGTCACCGCCGAGGTCTTGCCGTCGGGCGGGATGGCCGTGATCTCGATCGTGACCGGGCTGCCGGTGACTTCCACCAGGCCGAGGTTCGAGCGGTAGCTGGTCGAATCCTCGAGCTGCATCACCTGCAGCGCGCGCTCGCCGAGACCCACCGCGTCGGCCGCCGTCACGCCGGGGATGAACTGCCCGTATGTGCCGTTGTTCGTGTCGCGGCTGAACGTGCGCGCCGTGGTGACGAGCGAGGCGGCGTTCGGGGCCGTCACGACCACCGAGCCGCCGGTGCGGGCGAGACCCCAGAGCGTCGGCAGCACGTCGTCGACCGCCAGCGTCTGGCCGGCCGCGATGGTGCGGTTCACCGCCGCCGGCCGCGGCGTCGCGTCGCCGGCCTGCGGGTAGTAATTGAGTGTCACCGTCACCGGCGACGAGGCGGCGTTGTAGAGCCGCATGTCGCTGTGGAAGTTCGAGGCGCCGTTGGTCAGCTCCGCGATGCCGGGGAGGACGTAGCGGGCCGACGACACGCGCGCCGGCTGCTCGGGGAAGACCATCAGCGGGTCGCTGGTCTTGTTGTCCAGCACCGACGCGTATGCCGTCGCCTTCCCGCCGCCCGACGTCACCGTCATCTCCACCCGCCCGTCGGTGACGAGCTTGTTCGGGAAGAGGGCGGAGAAGCTGGTCTGCATGTGCTGGTAGGGGGCGAGGTTGACGGTCGTGTTGCCTTGCGGAATGTTGTTGCCGTCGAGCACTTGCACGAACAGCGACGCCGGCGTTCCCGAGCCTTCGACGAAGCCGAGATTCGTGCGGAAGGCCTGGCTCTGGGCGATCTGCTGGAGGCTGATCCGCGCCAGCGCGTCGCCGGCCACCGGGCCGACGAACTTGTTCGCGGTCAGCGCCGGGATGAACTGGCCGAGCGTTCCCTTGTCGCTGATCGCGTAGAGACGGCTCGACGCGAACGTCGACAGCGGATTCGGCGTGCCGCCGCCGGCCGTCGACTTCGGACGGATCTCCAGCGTGCCGCTGCCGAGCTCCCCGAGGGAGCCCGCGCCGAACCACACCTGCACGATGTCGTCGAGCGCGAAATTGCCGCCGCCCGGGATGTTGATCGTCGTCTTCTTGCCGGTGACCGTGCCGTTGGTGCCGGAAGGCGTGAAGCTCAGGTCGTACGTGATCGTCTCGCCGCTGGCGTTGGCAATGCGGACGTCCGACTGGAAGCGCGTGCCGACGCCGTCCAGATGCGCGACGGCCGGGATGATCAGCGTGCCCGCCGGCGGCGTGGTATCGCGCGGAACCGGCGAGACCGGCGTGACCTTGCTGATCGAGAGCGGGATCGAGGTCGTGGTCGTCGCCAGCGCGCCGACCGCGCCGGCCGCCGTGTCATTGCGGACGATCTTCACGGTCGCCGAGTGCGAGCCGACGGCCAGCGTCTCCGGGTTGACGGTCATCGAGATCGGCGAGCCGCCCGCGCCGACCGTACCGCTGGCGGGGCTGAACGACACCCACGGCTGGTCGGCGCTGAGCTGGAACGTCTCCGTCGCCGCGGCGCGGGAACCGGCGGCGCTCGGATTCGACGCGCCGACGACGAAGCCCTGCGTCAGCGGTGCGTCGCTGTCCTCGCTCGTCACCAGCGGCGTGAAGATGCCGCCGTCCTCATCGAAGGTCGGCGTCGGCGGCGCCTGGATCAGCGTCGAGGTCGGGTCGGAGTAGGCGCTCTGCGCGTTGTTGCAGAGCGTGATCGCCCGGACGCGGTAATAGAGGCGTGTGTCGGTGATGATCTCCGTGTGCGCCGGGATATCGAGGCTGGTCGCGCCGTTCACCGGCGGGAAGGTCTTGGCGTCGGTGAAGTTGGCGTTGGCCGCTTCCTGCACCTCGTAGCGCCAGCCCGCACCGGTGAAGCCCGTCCAGGAGATGACGTACGGGACGCTGCGGTGCATCGCCGCCGGCGCTTCGATCACCGGCTTGACCGGGTCGGGGCAGGGGACGGTGAGCGTCGCGGTCTGGCTGATCGCGCCGTTCTGGTTGCAGGCGTTGCGGACGCGGACCCAGTACTTGTACGCGCCCGGCGCGTTGAACGGGCCGGCGGAGTACGACGCGCCGGTCGCGCCGTTGATCGGCTTGGTCGTGTCGGGAGCGGTGCCCTCGAACCATTGATAGGTGAGCGGCGCGTCGCCCGTCGCGACGACGGTCAGGATCACGCTGCCGCCGACGTTGACGAGACGGCTGAGCGGCTGGGTCACGATCGCGGCCGGGACGCACGACTCCCCGACCGTCACGGTGACGACGTTACTGTTCGCTCCCTCCTGGTTGCAGGCGTTGGAGACGCGCACCCAGTACGAGGTCGAGGTCTGCAGAGCCGGCGTCGTGAAGTTCTGGCCGGTGAAGACGAGGCTCGAGGTGTCGCCCGCGGTGTTGGAGCGGTACCAGCGATAGGTGAGCGGGGTCGTTCCGGCGCCGATGACGGTCAGGTTCGCCGTCTGGCCCGGCTGGATGCGCGGCGGGGTGGCCGGCTGCGTGGCGATCGAGGCGGGCGTGCAGGCGGTCGGCGTCACGGTGACGGTGTCGCTGTTGTCGGAAAGCTGCGGGTTGCACTGGCTGGTCACCCGCACCCAGAAGCTCATCTGCGCCTCGACGTTCGGGGTGTTGAAGTTCGGGCTGTTCGACCCGACCGGCTCCTGCGTGTTGCCGCTATTCCCGCGGTACCACTGGTAGTTGAACGGCGCGCTGCCGGTGACGCTCACCGTGAGCTGCGCCGGCTGGCCGTACGGCTTCGTGCCGCCTCCCGAGACCCCGGTGATGACCGGCGGGTTGCACGGCGCTCCTTCTCCGTACACTTCGGCCATGGCCTCGGCGTCCCAACTGCGGAGATTCAGGCCGCTGTTCGGGACCGGCGAGCTCATGACGTTGCCTGCGACCGGCGCGTGCTTGAGAGCCATGCCGTGTCCGAGCTCGTGCATCATCAGAGCCTCGAAGGAGTTCTGGCTGTACGATCCGGGGCGGACCAGCACGTCGCCATTGAGTGCCGAGAGGAAGGTCGTGCCGTCGAACGAGTGTGTGAAGTTGTCGCTGGCCCACACCACGCCGCAGGCGATCGAGTTGTCGCACTGGCCGACCGTCTGCGAGCTGGTGTTGTTGACCAGGATGGAGTTCTCTTGGTCGTAGACCTCGATGTTGGTGACGGAGGTGGTGCCTGCGCGAGCGAGGGTGACGAACGAGTTCGGATCGCCGTTCCACGCCTCCATGGCGTTGTCGATGGCGCCATTCGTGTTCACCGACGGTTGACTGCCGCTGGTGAAGAAGGGGATCAGGCACTGGTCGTCGCAACCTTCCCAACGGATCGGCCGCAGCGGGTTTCCCGCCTTCAGGACGTAGTCGGCCGCGCTGGCGTTCCCTACCGGCTGGAAGCGTTCTTTCTTCGATTCGTAGACGTGGGTCACCACGGTCGCCTCGGACTCGGCGACGCCGCCGGCGATCTCGCGGACGAACTTCGCGAACTGGCCGGCGTGCCGGGGAGCGAGCGCGCTCTCGTCGCCGATCTCGACGCCTTCACCGTCCCGCGCCAGCACTTCGACACCGTCGCGGTTCTTCTCGAACCGGAAGTGGCCGAGGGCCATGTGCGAGGTGAACAGGCTGCCATCGGGGCGCTGCTTGAGGAAAGCGAGCACGCGCGTGCCCGGCGTGTACTTCGCCGAGCCGGAGATGACCATATGGATGCCGTTTGCGCTGCCGCCGATCTCCGTGATGGTGACGGTGGCGCCCGCTTCGCCCTTCAGGACGTCCCGGACGGCGAGCCGGTAATCGGTGACGATCGCGCGATCGGCCCCGAGGCGGGAGGCGGCGCTGACGACCTCGCCCGCGACGATCAGCTTCGCCCTCTGGACCAGGGCCGCGTCCGAAACCGGCTCGAAGGTGGCCGCCGAAAGGGAGCCGGCTGCAAGAAGGAACACGACGACGACTGCCACAGCGTGACGCATGAAAGTCCTCCGGACGAAATTGGATGGTTATTGTACGCGATCGGCGAGGCGAAAAGCGCTTTGCGCTACAATGGGGCGGAATGCCGGAACCCGCGCCGATTCATGAACATGCGCTGAGCAATCTCCGTTACATCCGCGAGGCGATGGAGCGCGCCAGCGCGTTCACCTCCATTCCCGGGTGGGGAGGGGTGGTCATCGGCCTTACGGCCGTGATCGCCGCGTTCCTCGCGCACGACACCGCGACGCGCTCCCAATGGCTCCGGATCTGGCTGGCGGAGGCGGTCGTCGCCGCCGTGATCGCCGCGGTGACGATGGTCCGGAAGGCGAGGCTGGCTCACGTCTCGTTCAGCGGCGCCCCCGCCCGGCGCTTCTTCATCAGCTATTTCGCCCCCATCGTGGCCGGGGCCGCACTGACCGTCTTCCTCGCCCGCGCCGGCTTCCACGAGGCCCTGCCGGCGACCTGGCTCCTCCTCTACGGCGCGTCGTTCGTCAGCAGCGGCGCCTACTCGATCCCGCTCGTCCCGGTGATGGGAGTGTGCTTCATGCTCCTCGGCATCATCACCGGCTTCGTCTCATTTCCCGTCGCGGCCGCGCTCCTCGGCGCCGGCTTCGGCGGCCTGCACATCCTGTTCGGAGTGCTCATCGCAAGGAGATACGGTGGCTAGACCCGCACGCAAACCCGTAGAGACCCCCGCACCGCGCCGCGAGCCGGTAACAACCGAATTCCCCGACTTCGACCGCCTGATCCACGAAAAAACCCGCCTCGCCATCGTCAGCGCCCTGGCCGTCAACCCCTCGCTGACGTTCAACGAGATGAAGGCGATCCTGAAGACCACCGACGGCAACGTCAGCGTGCACGCCCGCAAGCTCGAGGACGCCGGCTACCTGCTCTGCAAAAAGTCGTTCGAAGGGCGGATGCCGAAGACGGCGTACTCCCTGACCGCCTCGGGGAAGCGGGCGTTCGAGAAGTACATCGGGCACATGGAAGCGCTGATCCGTGCGGTGGGAGGGAAGTAGGAACGCGGTACCGATAGTCCCGTCGTGTTACGGAACGCCGGTCTTCGACCGGCCCTGGAGTTTGGCTCGATGTATCGAAAGAGGTTGATTTCAGAGGAGTCTGGCGTATCCTTGTAACTAGTCATGCGACTAGAGAGAAGGAGGCGCCATGGGCTTCCCTACTAAGGTTCAACTCATCGATCGGCAAGGTAGCCAGCA
>Ga0190275_10001521_pt1 | contig 17157 bp, 15 predicted proteins | sample Popmic550T_FD_133745 | JGI IMG/M metagenome (GOLD analysis project Ga0190275, IMG submission 133745) | Populus adjacent soil microbial communities from riparian zone of Yellowstone River, Montana, USA - 550 T | ecosystem: Environmental > Terrestrial > Soil > Riparian zone > Trees stand | place...
CGACCGTGCTGCGGCTGGTGACGACTCTGGAGCAGCGCGGCCTGGTCGCCTCGACCGGTCCGGGGCGCTATGCGATCGGGCCGGGATTTCTGCGCTGGTCGCGGTTGAGTAGCGCGGGCATGGAGATTCCGCCGATGGTCCGGTCGGCGCTGAACAGGCTCGCCACCGACACCGGCGAGACGGCCAACCTCTATATCCGGGTCGGGCGGACGCGCGTTTGTCTCGCTCAGGCTCAAGGAACGTTGAGTGTTCGGCACACCATTGCGTTGGGCTCGGCGCTGCCCTTGTGGGGTGGCGCCGCGTCGCGGGTGTTGCTGAGTGACCCGCCGGTTCTCGAGTCGGAGCCATCGGTGATCGAGGCTGTCGCCGGCGAGTCGCCGCAGGGTGCTGACTTCGCGAAGAAGCTTCGGCTGGCGGCGGTACGGGCGGGGGAGCGCGGTTATGCCGTGACTCATGGAGAGCGCGAACTCGGCGCGTCCGGGGTCTCCGCGCCGGTACTCCGATCCGATGGCCGCGTAGTCGCCGCAGTCGGGGTCGGCGGGCCGACCACGCGCTTCAACGAGGAGCGCTTGCCGGGGTATGTCGCGGCCGCACGCCGTTGCGCCGCCACCATCACGTCGAGCGGGTGGAGCGGGTTCAGTGCATCCTGATCTGCTGGCTGGGGTGCGAGTGCTGGATCTGACGAACGTGCTGGCCGGGCCGTTCGCCGGGTATCAACTGGCGCTGATGGGCGCAGACGTGATCAAGGTCGAGGTGCCTGGATCGGGGGATCTGGCGCGCAATCTGGGGGCCGATCCGATGCTGAGTGAGGCGGGCCTGGGAGTTTCGTTTCTGGCGCAGAACGCGGGGAAACGCTCGCTGACGCTGGATCTGAAGTCGCCTGCGGGGAAGGAGGTTTTCGAGCGGCTGGTCCGGGAGGCGGATGTTCTGCTGGAGAACTTCCGGCCGGGGGTGCTCGAGCGACTGGGGTTTTCGTGGGAGGTATTGCGGGGGCTGAATCCGGGGCTTGTGTACTGCGCTGTGTCGGGCTTCGGGCAGACCGGGCCGATGCGGGGGCGGCCGGCGTACGACCAGATCATTCAAGGGTTGTCCGGCATCATGAGCGTGACTGGGACGGCAGAGACCGCGCCGACCCGGACGGGGTTTCCGATCGCTGACACCTTGGGTGGGTACGCGGCTGCCTTTGCGGTCTCGGCGGCGTTGGTGAAGCGGTCCCGGAGTGGGGTCGGTAGTTTTCTGGACGTGTCGATGCTGGAGACCGCAATCGCGGCGATGGGGTGGGTGGTCTCGGACCTTGTCATCGGCGGGCGGGAGCCGGTTGCCATGGGCAACGAGAATGCTACGTCGGCTCCGTCGGGGACTTTCGAGACGGCGTCGGGGGCGTTGAACATCGCGGCCAACAAGCAGGAGCAGTACGTCGCGCTCTGTGGTGCGCTCGGGCGGCCGGAATTGATCGACGATCCCCGGTTCGTGACGCGGGAGGCTCGCAAGGTGCATCGCGCAGAGCTCAAGCTGGAGCTGGAGAAGACGCTCAGAGAGCGCTCTGCGGCTGAGTGGGATGAGCTACTCGCCGACAGCGGAGTCCCGGTCGCACCGGTACTGACAGTCCAACAGGCGCTGTCGCTGGATCAGGTGACGGAACGCGGCCTCCTCCACGAAGTACCCATGCCTACAGGGGATAGGTCTCTGCGGGTGCTGGGGAGCAGTGTTCGGGTTGATGGTGGTGCGGTGGGGCCGAGGGCGCGGCCGCCGGGGTTGGGTGAGCATACTGACGAGGTTCTTGCTGAGCTTGGCTACAGCGTTGACGAGATCACTGCCCTTCATGACCAGGGAGCTGTATGACGGACAAGGCCCAAGAAGCGGCGGACTGGTGGGCGACGTCGATCACCGACATCCAGCCCGGCTCGATCCGCTTGCGGGGGTACGCGATCGAGGACCTCATCGGTGGTGTCAGCTTCCCGCAGCTGGTGTGGTTGATGGTCAGCGGTGAGCTACCCACCGAGGACGAAGCCAAGCTCCTCGAACTTACCCTCGTCGCAGCCGTCGACCACGGCCCACAGGCACCGTCGATCGCCGCCGCCCGGATGGCTGCGTCCTGCGGTCTAGCGCTGAACAACGCGATGGCAACCGGCGTGAACCTCCTCGGCGACGTCCACGGCGGCGCCGGTCAGCAATGCATGGAGGTCCTCCACGAGCTGAAGACCGCAGTCGACGCAGGCGAGTCACCGACCGCCGCCGCCCGCGCGCTCGTCGCTTCGTACAAAGAGCGGAACGCCTTCATCCCCGGCTTCGGTCACCGCTTCCATCCGCTGGACCCGCGACGCGACCCGCTGATGCACGCGATCGAACGCGCCGCGCGCGACGGCGTTGTCGAGGGCTACTACCTTGAGGTCGCCCTGGCACTGGAATCGGTACTGGCCGAAGGCAACAAGCCGATCCCGATGAACGTCGACGGCGCCACCGCGACCATCTACGCCGAACTCGGCCTGGCCCCCGAGCTCGCCCGCGGTCTCTTCGTCCTCTCGCGATCAGTCGGCCTGCTAGCCCATGCCCGCGAGCAGCAACTCGACCCCACCCGCATCAAAGGCCCGCTGCCGAAGGGCATCACCCCGACCTACACCGGCGAACCACCCCGCCCAGTGCCGCCGCGCTCCGAGCCAACTCGCGCGGGCCCGTGCTGACGCGTCAAGTCAGTTTGGAGCGGACGATCTTCCCCGTGGCATTGCGGGGCAGGTCGTCTCTGAAGACGATCTCGCGCGGCGCCTTGTACCGCGCCAGATTAGCCCGGACATGCCGGATCAACTCATCCCCGGTCACAGCGCCGGACGGCACGACATACGCGACCAGGCGCTGACCGAACTCCTCATCCGGTACGCCGACCACCACGGCCTCGACAACCCCAGGGTGGCTCATCAGGCAGTCCTCGACCTCCACCGGATACACGTTCTCGCCGCCTGACACGATCATGTCGTCCTCGCGCCCATCGACGAACAATCGCCCGGCCGCGTCGAGATGGCCGAGATCCCCGGTGCTCATCCGCCCATCGACGACCGTCTTGCTGCTGCCGTCCGAGTAGCCGCCGAACACGAGTCCGCCGCCCGCGAAGATTCGACCGGTGACCCCGGTCGGTACGGGCTGGTCGTCGTCGCCGAGGATCCTGACCGAGCTGCCGAGACAGGGCCGTCCGACGGTCCCGGGCGCCGCGATCAGATCCGCCGAGGTGGCGATCGTCGCGATGCCGATCTCGCTGGACCCGTACGCATCGCAGAGCACCGGCCCGAACTGCGCGATGAACCGCTCCGCCAGCGCAGGTCCCAACGCCGATGCCCCGGAGATCACGGCCCGAAGCGAGCGCAGGTCGTACTCCGCGATGACGGCCGGCTCGACCTCGAGCATCCGCTGCAACATGACCGGTACGGCGACGATCGAGCCGGCGCGATGAGCGTCCACCGACGCGAGCACCGCAGCAGCGTCGTACCGGCGGGCCAGCACGAGCGGTGAGCCGAGGAACAGCGCGAGCATCGAGTTGAGCAACCCCAGCCCGTGGAACAGCGGTGGGCAGATCACCATCGGCTCGCCGGCTCGCAACCCGATCCGGTTGAGCGTGCTGGCGGTCAGCCCGGCCAGTCCCCACGCGGTCGGCGCTCGCGGCGCGGCCTTCGGAGTGCCGGTCGTCCCCGACGTGAGAATCGTGATGTGCCCAGGTTTGTCGGGCAGTGGCGCCTCCGGATCCTGACTCCCGGCGAGCCGATCCAGCGTCGCCACATCACTGTCCGAGTCCTGCCAGGCAACAACGGCGGGCAGTTCACGGACCGCCCCGGTGAATTCCTCATCATGGATCAGCAGATCCGGTCGATGACGTTCCAGCACAGCCTTGAGCTGAGGCGGAGCGAACTCCGTATTGACGAACAGCACGTCAGCGCCCAGCCGCGAAGCAGCCAGCGTCGCCTCCAGGAACCCGCGATGGTTCCGGCACAGCACCGCAACCTTGCTCCCGGCAACAATCCCGTACTGCGCATGCAACCCGGCCGCCACCCGCGAGCACCGCCGATCCAGCTCGCGATACGTGACCATGCCCCGCTCGTCGATCACCGCCGGCTGCTCCGGGAACCGGATCGCTGCAATCGCTCCGAGCGCTGCCATCGACTGACCCCACTGCCGCAGAGCTCGCTCGATCGGCACCAGGTGGTTCGGCCGCGCGGAGCGCCAGACACCCGACTTGATCAGGGCAACGGACACTCCACTCACCTCACCGGCGGCATGCACCAGCCACTCGGGCGGTCGCATCGGCCCGATCGGTCGTGGTCTGAGCCGCCGAGGTCTCATCGGCCGGCTTCCACCGCAGTTGTCACTTCTCCTCCTTGCGTGGCCGGTTCGACAGCCGGTAGTACTGCTCGAAGAGCCGGTCGGTCGGCACCCGGAAGAGGTTGCCAAAGGCATCGGCCGGGCGGACCAGGGGAGGTGTGATGTTGTGCGGCTTGTTCGCCACCGCCGCGCAGACCTGGTCGGCGGCCTGCTCCGGGCTCAACCCGGGCAGACGGTTCAGTAGCGGCGTCGGCGAGCTCATCCGGGTGTGGACGAGGCCCCATGTAGATCGTCGAGGTCGTCACCCCGTCGTCGCGCACTTCTTGCGAGACGCACCTCAGCCACATGTCGAACGCGGTCTTCGATGCCAAGTACGCCGACCAGCGGGCCATTGGAGGTGTCCGCACGCCGGCCGTCGACACGTTCACGATGTGACCGGAGCCGCGCTCGCGCATCGACGGCAGCAGCTCGAGCACCAGCTTGGCCGGGCCGAGGTAGTTCACCGCGTTCGTCCGCTCGATGTCGTGGAACCGCTGGTAGGAGTCCGCGATCGACCGCCGGATCGACTTGCCCGCGTTGCTGACCAGCACGTCGACCTGCCCGTGCTCGGCCAGCACCTTCGCGACGACAGCTTCGATCGACGCCGGGTCAGCGAGGTTCGCCGGGTAGGCGAAAGCCTTCCCGCCGTCGGCCTGGATCTCCTCGGCGACGATCTCGAGCTGCTCGGCCGTCCGCGCCAGTAACAGCACGGTCGCCCCGGCGCGCGCCAGCCGCTTGGCCGTCGCCTCGCCGATCCCGTACGACGAACCCGTCACCAGCACGACCTTGCCGCGCACCGAAGCGGCCAGCCGGTCGTCAGGAATCCGGGTGCGCCCATTGGTCAACGCGACGAGAAGGGGCCAGCCGATCGGACGCTTCCCAGTCTCCATACCTCGACATTACCGGCTAGTAGCGATCTTGGGCAGGGGCTCGCTAGACCTCCCGGGCGATCCGGGTGAGCCAGTCGCCGACCAGCGCCGCGAGCAGTTCCGGTTGTTCGATCTGCAGGTTGTGCCCGGCGCGGTCCAGTACGACGTACGAGGCGCGCGGGTAGTGGGGGAGCAGTGGGTACTGATCCTCGAAGCCAGTGGAGGAGTCCTGCCGACCGCAGAGGATCAGTGTCGGGCGGGTGAAGACTGGTCCGCTCTCCGGGGCGATCGTGAGCGCCCAGTTCTTCCGGATCCGCGCCATCGCCTCGACGTCGGCCGCATCCAAACCCGGCTCGATGTCCTGCTGGTACTGACGCAGGGTCTCCGCCGTCTGCACCACGGCAATCCCGGTGAAGTCCTCGACCTGCTCCGGCGTCAGCGTCGCGAGCACGGCCGGATCGGACTCCAGCACGACATGCTCGGGCACGGTCCGCTCCGCGTGCTCCAGGGCCCGCCCGATCGGGCAGATCAGTCCCAGGCCGAGAACCTGCTCCGGCCGCTCGGCGACCAGCCCGCGGGCCAGATAGCCGCCGTACGACTCGCCGATCAGGATGAAAGGCTCCGCGCCGATCTCGGCATCGACGTACTCCCGCAGGGCCGCCATGATGCCGTCCGAGCTGTCGATCGATCCCGCTGGGCTCTGACCCATCCCCGGCAAATCCGGGTAGAGCCGTCGGTACCCAGGACGCGTTGCGAAGATCGGCTCGAGGCAGCCGGTCATCAACCGGTGATCGGGAGTCCAGCCATGCAGCGCGAGCACCGGGATGCCCTCGCCGTGGATGACGTGATGAAGCGTCATGGTGAAGCCTCTCGCAGTACCGTCGGAGGTATGTCTCGTCGATCTTCACAGTTGCCTCCGACAGATTCTGCCGTCCTGCGTTCCCGGCTGGACCGCGCCAGACAAGCTGCCGCCGGTACCGGCTTACTGATCGCGCCGGGTTCCGATCTGCGCTACCTGCTTGGCCGTGAAGGCGGTTCGCTCGAGCGCCTCACCACACTCGTCATCCCCGCCGATGGGCCGTCAGCGCTCGTGGTCCCCAAGCTCGAAGCACCCGGGTATGCCGACGTACCGACCGCCGAGCTCGGTATCGACGTGGTGACCTGGGTCGACGGCGACGACCCTTACGCCGTCGCCGTCGAGCGGCTCGGCAAGCCCGATCGGGTCGCGGTCAGCGACTTCACCCCGGCGCTGCATGTACTGGCGATGCGAGCGGCCATGCCTGGCGTCGAGCAGGTACTGGCCGGGCCGATCGTGCGGGAGCTGCGGATGCGCAAGGACGCGGCCGAGGTCGAGGCGCTGCGGAAGGCCGGCGCCGCGATCGACCGGGTGCACGCGCGAGTCGGGGACTGGCTGCGGGCCGGCCGGACCGAGGCGGAGGTTGGCGCGGACATCGCGGCGGCCATCGTCGAGGAGGGGCACGTAGAGGCCGACTTCGTGATCGTCGCCAGCGGCCCGAACGGCGCCAGCCCGCATCACTCGTTGTCTGACCGGGTCATCGAGTCTGGCGATGTGGTGGTGGTCGACATCGGCGGGCCGATCCCGGAGGGCTACAACTCGGACTCGACCAGGACGTACGCGGTCGGCGAACCGCGTGACGCCGACGTCGCAGCGACGTACGAGGTGCTGCGGTTGGCTCAGCAGGCGGCGGTCGAGGCCGTGCGGCCGGGAGTCAGTGCGGAGTCGATCGACGCGGCGGCGCGCGAAGTGATCGCTGAGGCCGGCTTCGGCGAGTTCTTTATCCACAGGACCGGACACGGGATCGGTCTCGACGTCCACGAAGAGCCGTACATTGTCAGTGGGAACGAGCTGATGCTCGAGCCAGGCATGGCGTTCAGCATCGAGCCGGGCATCTACCAGCCCGGCCGGTGGGGCGCTCGGATCGAGGACATCGTCGTGGTCACCGACACCGGTGTCGAGCCGGTCAACCAGCGTCCGCACGAGTTGCTGATCCTGTGATGCGTCAGGCGCTGCGGAAGGTCTTTCGGTAGGCCAGCGGCGGGATGCCGACCTCGCTGCGCAGATGATGGCGAAGCGAGGCGGCTGAGCCCAGCCCTGCTGCTTCGGCGACGCGATCGATCGACAGACCGGTCGTCTCCAGCAGGTGGCAGGCGTGCCGGATGCGCTGCTGCAGCAGCCAGTTGCCCGGTGACTGACCGGTCTCCGCCTTGAACCGGCGGCTGAACGTGCGCACGCTCATCCGCGACTGAGCGGCCATCGCTCCGAGCGTGAGCTCCTGGTCGAGGCGTTCGAGCGCCCAGGCTCGCGTCGGCGCCGTGCCTTCGGTGCCTTCGTCGGGGACAACGCGCTCGATGAACTGCGACTGACCACCGTCGCGCCACGGCGGTACGACGCAGTGCCGGGCGGCGCGGTTGGCGACCTCGCTGCCGAAGTCGCGGCGGATCAAGTGCAGGCAGAGGTCGACACCGGCGGCGAGTCCGGCCGAGCTGATGATGTCGCCGTCGTCGATGAAGAGCAGGTCCTCGTCGAGTAGCACCTTCGGATAGAGCGCGCGGAACATGTCGGCACGCTTCCAGTGCGTCGTCGCGGGCCGGCCGTCGAGCAACCCGGCCGCGGCGAGCACGAAGGCGCCGGTGCAGATCGAAGCGATCCTGGTGCCGGCCCGGATCGTGGCGAGCGCCGCGGCCAGGTCAGCAGGCAGGGTGCCTTCGTACCGCGGCTGCGGGATGTACGTGCCCGGGATGATCACCGTGTCAGCCTCGGCGAGCGCCTCCACGCCATGGTCGGGGATCAGGCTGAACCCCACGCCGGCCCGGATCGGGGCTTTGTCCAGTCCACAGATGCGTACGTCGTACAGGTGGGTGCCGTCGGCGGTGGTCGCCTGGCCGAGCACGGTTGGCGGGATGGTGAGGTCGAAGCCGACGACGGGCTCCAGCGCTAGTACCGCGACCCGGTGGGGAGTGATTTGGCCAGCCATGGCCATATCTTGACACATGGTGGCGTTCTGGCCACTGGTTCGGCGGCTGCCGGTCCCGCAAACTCGGCTGGTGACACAGATTCTGGAGAAGAAGACGGTCCGGCTGCATCGCGCCTGGCCCGTCGCTGCCGTCGGCTTCGTCACCCTGATCGGCGCGGCCGGCTTCCGGTCCGTGCCGAGCGTGCTGCTCGACCCGCTGCACGAGGAGTTCGGCTGGTCGCACGGCACCATCTCCGCCGCGGTATCGATCAACCTGCTGCTGTACGGCCTGATCTCACCGTTCGCTGCCGCGCTGATGGATCGCCTCGGGCTGCGCAAGGTAGTCGGCGGTGCCCTGGTGCTGATCGCGCTCGGCAGCGGTCTGACCATCTTCATGAACTCGCCCTGGCAACTGCTGCTCTGCTGGGGACTGCTCGTCGGTGTCGGCACTGGGTCGATGTCAATGACCTTCGTCGCGACCATCACCGGCCGCTGGTTCGTGGAGCGCCGTGGGTTGGTGACCGGCATCCTGACTGCGGCTGGCGCGACTGGGCAGTTGGTCTTCCTGCCGCTGATCGCTCGGCTGGCGACGTCGTACGGGTGGCGGGTGCCTGCGCTGGTTGCGGCTGGAGCCGCGCTGGCCGTAGTACCGCTGGTGTTGCTGTTCATGCGCGACTACCCGAGTGATGTGGGGCTCAGGGCTTACGGCGCTCCGGAGGGGAGTACTGCCGGGCAGCGGGTCGATGCGACGGGCAACAGCGCAGTACGGGCTTTGACTGCGTTGTGGTCGGCCATGCACAAGCCGGTGTTCTGGCTGCTGGCTGGAGGCTTCGCGATCTGTGGTGCGTCCACGAACGGGCTGGTCGGCACTCACTTCGTGACTGCTGCGCACGACCATGGAATGCCGGTGACAACAGCGGCGTCACTGCTTGCACTGGTCGGGATCTTCGATGTAGCCGGGACGATCGTGTCGGGCTGGCTGACCGATCGCTGGGACCCGCGATACCTGCTGATCGCGTACTACTCCCTGCGCGGGCTCTCACTGCTGGTACTGCCGTCGCTGCTCGGTCCGACCGCGCAACCGAGCGTCTGGGTGTTCATCATCTTCTACGGGCTCGACTGGGTGGCGACCGTGCCGCCGACGGTGGCGCTGTGCCGTGAGTGGTTCGGAGTCGACGGGCCGATCGTGTTCGGCTGGGTTTTCGCGTCGCACCAGATCGGCGCTGCGATCGCGGCCACTGGCGCCGGAGTGATCCGGGATGTCCAGGGGAGTTACAACCTCGCCTGGTACCTCGCAGGCGGACTATGTGCCGGTGCCGCGCTGATGTCAGCGAGTATCGGCCGCCGAGTGCCAGTGACCTGAAACCCTTCGGCTAGCCTCGACCATAGTTGAGGTTCAAGCGGGAGGGTGACGAGTGGACATCGAACCAGGTGAGCTGACGGTCGGGCAGCTGGCCGAACGCAGTGGGGTGGCGATCTCGGCGCTGCACTTCTACGAGCGGCAGAACCTGATCATCAGCCGCCGTACGTCGGGCAACCAGCGCCGGTACAAGCGGGACACCTTGCGACGGGTGGCGATGATCCGGATCGCTCAGCGAGTCGGGATCCCGCTCGGCGACGTGGCGGCGATCCTCGCGCTGCTGCCGGACAACCGGACGCCGACCAGACAGGACTGGGAGCACATCTCGCACTGCTGGCAGGCGGAGCTCGACCGCCGGATCGTGCAGCTGGAACAACTGCGCGACGACTTCAAGGACTGCGTCGGCTGCGGCTGCCTCTCGCTCGACCGCTGCGCCCTCGCCAATCCTTACGACGCCCTGGCGACCAAGGGGGCGGGTCCGCAACGGCTGGTCGATCCGGCGGGAAATCCTGCCCATCCGGCTGGTTGCCGGTGAGTTGTCCACAGGTTGCGTGTGCGGCCCAACGGACTGGGGGTGCCGGCGACTAGGGTCGTCGGCATGGGTGACATCAAGCTGTCGGATGATCGGGCGACGACCGCCGCGGGCGTGATCCGCGCGATCGCTGGCGACGACGCGCGGCTGCGGCACGACCAAGAGACCGCGGTCGCCGCGCTGTCCGAGCCGAATGCGCGAGTGCTGGTCGTGCAAGCGACGGGCTGGGGCAAGTCGGCCGTCTACTGGGCCGCGACCGCGATCCGCAGATCCGAGGGCGCCGGCCCGACCTTGGTCGTTTCACCTTTGCTGTCATTGATGCGCGACCAAGTCGCCGCCGCTGCGCGAGCGGGTCTACGGGCAGCGACGCTGAACTCGTCGAATGTGGACGACTGGTCGGGCATCGAGAGCGACCTGCGCTCGGGCGCGATCGACGTGCTGCTGGTGTCGCCGGAGCGGCTGGCCAACCCAGGTTTCGGCCGACGGGTGCTGGACGGGTTGGCCGGGCAGATCGGTCTGCTGGTGATCGACGAGGCCCATGCCGTCTCGGACTGGGGTCACGACTTCAGGCCGGACTACCGCCGCGTGTCCGAGGTGCTGCAGAAGCTCAACCCACAGACGCCCGTGCTTGCGACGACCGCGACGGCAAACGCGCGGGTGACCGATGACGTGGCGCATCAGCTCGGCGCGTCAACACTTGTACTCCGTGGTCCGCTGGCCCGGTCGAGTCTGCAGCTGGCCGTGGTCGACGCGTTGTCGCCCTTGGACCGGTTTGCCTGGGTGGTTGACCAGCTGCCGAAGCTGCCGGGCTCGGGCATCGTCTACACGTTGACCGTGTCCGATGCGCAGCGGCTGGCCGCGGCGATTCAGGAGGTGCACGGCGCGGCGGTTCCGGTCGCGGCGTATACGGGTGGTTTGGAGGCGGGGGAGCGCGAGCGGCTCGAGGATGCCCTGCGGGGCAACGAGTTGAAGGCGCTGGTGGCGACGTCGGCTCTCGGGATGGGATACGACAAACCTGACCTCGGTTTCGTCGTGCACGTCGGCTCGCCGCCGTCGCCGGTGTCGTACTACCAGCAGGTCGGGCGTGCCGGTCGTGGCATCGACCATGCCGTCGTCGCCTTGCTGCCGTCCGATGCGGACGCTGGCGTCTGGGACTACTTCGCCACCGCGACGATTCCCGTGCCGGATCAGGTGAACAGGTTGCTGCGTGGGTTGGAGGCCTACGCCCCCGACCAGCCGGCCACCGTGCCATCGCTGGAGGCGGAGACCGGTCTGCGCCGGGGCCGCGTCGAGCTGATGCTGAAGCAACTCGCGGTCGACGGTGCCGTCGAGCGGGTCGAGCGTGGCTGGGTGCGAACGAGCGTCGACTGGACCTTCGATGCGGCCCACTACGACGGCATCGTCGCGGTCCGGCGGCGCGAGGCCGACATCATGCGCGCCTACACCCGCGGCGAACGTTGCCTGATGCAACTTCTCCAGGAATCGCTGGACGATCCGTCCGCCGAGCGCTGCGGCCGGTGCTCGGTCTGCCTCGGCCTGTTGCCTGACCCGCTGACCGCGAAGCCCGACCCGGAGACCGTGCAGGCGATCACCCGGCTGTTGCGTGGAGAGACGCATGTCCTGGAGCCGCGCAAGATGTGGCCGGGCGGTGCCTTCGGTGCGAAGGGCCGGATCCCACCGGGGCTGATGGCCGAGCCGGGCCGCAGCATCGTCTACGCGGATGCGCCTGAGTGGCGTGAGGTCATTCGCTCGGTGTTCAGCTCCACGCCGGATCCTGCCTCGCTCGACGCGTTGAAGGTCGGGTGCGTTGCCGCGCTGTCCCGCTGGCGCGATGCCTGGTCTCGCCGTCCGGAAGTCGTGGTGACCCTGCCGGCCGCGGGTCATCGCCAGTTGGTGACCGAGGTCGCGAACCACCTGGCCGAGATCGGCCGGCTGGAGCGAGCCGAGCTGACGGTCGACGGCTCTGCGTTCACTGACGAGCTGTCCTCAGCCGAGGAAGCCAAGGTCTGGCGCGAGGGCGTCTCGATCGACCCGGCCACCGCTCAGTCGATCACCGGACGGTCAGTGCTGCTGGTGGTCGACGCGTCATCCTCCCAGTGGCCGATCACCGTCGCCAGCGCCAAACTCCGAGAGGCCGGCGCGGCCGCAGTGCTACCGCTCCTGATCCACCGACGACCCTGACCAATTTTCTGCCGGTGTGGACTCGACGACGGATTTGAGGTCGGAGATCAGCTGGGGCCAGCCGTCGCCGACCATGGCGCGGAGCTCACTGCCGGGCTCGAAGCCGGTGTGGATGACGGTCAGCTTCACCTGATCGCCGACCGGCTCCAAGTCGAAGCTGGCCCGGGAGAGTGGTTCGGCGCTGGTCTTCGCCTGCTGCTCAGGCGTCAGGTCAACAGCCTTGGCGAACTCCGGGGTGATGTGGTGCCAGGTGTAGGCGAGCCGGCGGTACGGGTCGTACTCGAGCACCTCCTGGCCCGGGCCGGACATCGTGACGTCGCCCATCACCCAGTCGATCGATGAGCCGACCTTCCAGTCGGTGTCGTGATGCAGACCCCAGTACTGGGTGGTGAAGGTGGGGTCGGTGAGTGCCTGCCAGAGCCGCTCGGGCGTGGTCCTGATGTACGTCGTGTAGACGAAGTCGTTGTCGCTCACGGGTTCGGTCTCCAATGCTGTTTTCAGGTCGGCGAACAACTGCACCCGCCGGCGGTCGTACTGATTGATCCAGCGGTCGGCGATGGCGTTGATCGGCTCGGCGTTCAGGTGATGCAACTTCTCCCTGCCACGCCGGACCGTGGTGACGAGGTTGGCGCCCTCGAGCACAGCCAGATGCTTGCTGACCGACTGCCGGGCCATCTCGAGCCCTGTGCACAACTCGCTGAGCGTCTGTCCATTGCGCTGGTTCAAGCTGTCCAGCAGTTGCCGGCGACTCGGGTCGGCCAGCGCCCGGAACACCTCGTCGTCCATCACCGCTCCATTCATGCAGCCAATTGGCTGCCTAAGCAACATAGGCAGCCGGTTGGCTGCATGTCAAGGCGGCTCCGGGCATGATCCAGCGCGGCCAGGGGCACTGGGCAGCTCTCATGGATAAACAGCAGCGGGTCCTGGTCACCGGAGTCACGGGCTACATCGGCGGCCGCCTGGTGCCGGAGTTACTCAAGGCCGGCTACCGCGTCCGCGCGATGGCCCGCAGTCCACGGCGCCTCCAGGACCGTGACTGGTACAGCGACGTCGAGGTGGTCGAGGCGGATGCCGGCGACCGGCATCAACTGGATGCGGCACTCGAAGGCGTGGACGTCGCCTACTACTTGATTCACGCGCTGGGCACCGGCAAACGCTTCGAGTCCCGCGATCGCCATACCGCGCTGACCTTCGGCTCGGCCGCCCGGGACGCCGGCGTCGGCCGGATCGTCTACCTCGGTGGTCTCTATCCGCAGGGTGAGGAGCTTTCGCCTCACCTCGACTCACGGCGCGAGGTCGGCGAGATCCTGCTCGCCTCCGGCGTACCGACCACGGTTCTGCGCGCGGCGGTGATCCTCGGCTCGGGCTCCGCGTCGTTCGAGATGCTGCGCTACCTGACCGACCGGCTGCCCGTGATGATCACCCCGCGCTGGCTGCAGACGAGGATCCAGCCGATCGCGGTTCGGGATGTCCTGCACTACCTGGTCGGCAGCGCGTCGATGCCGGATACCGTCAGCCGCGGCTTCGACATCGGCGGACCCGACGTCCTCACCTATCGCGAGATGATGCAGCGGTACGCGGCCGTCGCCCAGCTCAGCAGCAGGCGGATCATCACCCTCCCGCTGCTGACCCCGTCGTTGTCGAGTCATTGGGTCGGCCTGGTGACGCCGGTCCCGAGCAGCATCGCCCGTCCGCTGGTGGACAGCCTCATCCATGAGGTGGTCTGCAAGGAGCATGACATCGAGCAGTACGTCGCAGCTCCGGACCCTGGGCTGACCGGTTTCGATCGCGCAGTCGAGTTGGCTCTCAAGCGTGTCCAAGCCCTCGACGTCAGCACTACTTGGGCTTCCGCCGCTACTCCGGGCGCGCCGAGTGACCCGCTACCAGGTGACCCGGACTGGTCCGGCGGTTCGCTTTACGTTGATGAGCGGGAGAGCGTGATCGCAACGACGCCGGCGCAACTCTGGTCGGTGATCGAGGGGATCGGCGGCGGCAACGGGTGGTACTCCTGGCGACTCGGCTGGTGGGCCAGGGGACTGCTCGACCGGCTCTTCGGCGGTCCCGGCCTGCGCAGAGGGCGGCGCAACCCCAACGCCCTGTCCGTCGGTGACCCGCTCGACTGGTGGCGAGTGGAAGAGATCGAAGACTTGAAGCTGCTCCGGCTGCGGGCCGAGATGCGGCTGCCGGGCCTTGCCTGGCTGGAACTGATCGTCGACTCCGACGACGAGTCGCGCACGGTGTTGCGGCAACGAGCGCTGTTCCATCCGCACGGACTACCCGGCCAGCTGTACTGGTGGGCGATCAAACCCTTCCACGGAATCGTCTTCGGTGGCATGCAGCGCAATATCGCGGCAGCCGCTCAGAACACCGGCCAGCCGCAGTGGCGTCCCTCGCGCAAATCGCCTTGACGAGACCCGCAGGATAGGAGGGTGAACCTCACCAGCCTTGGTTACCGGACGGATCTGATGTTGCTCGAGATGAGCGGCAGCGAGCTGACCGACAAAGGGGAGTACGTCGTCGTCCGTACTCCGGCCAACCCCAACTTCTGGTGGGGCAACTACCTGCTGTTCCGGACGCCGTTCGCGCCCGGTGACGCCGTGGCGCGCGAGGAGACCTTCCACCGCGAGTTTCCCGAGGCGGATCATCTCGCGCTGGGCGTCGACACCACCGACGGCCTGGTTGCCGTCGAGGACGAGCTCAAAGCGGCCAAGCTCGAGGTAGAGCGCAGCACGGTGATGACCGCGACCGAGGTCCGCGAGCCGGCCCGGCCGAACGAGACGTCGCAGTACCGGTTCCTGAGTACTGACGACGACTGGGAGCAGTTGGTCGAGCTCACGTTGCTGATGGCGACGATGGAGGTCGACGAGGTGTACCGCGAGTTCAACCGGCGCCGTGTCGAGGCGGAGCGGGCGCTTTGCGAAGCCGGCGATGCGAAGTGGTTCGGTGCCTTCGACGGGGATCGGCTGCAGGCTTCGCTCGGTCTCGCCTCGGACGGTTCGGGGGTCGCTCGCTTCCAGACCGTGCAGACGCATCCGGACGATCGCGGCCAGGGGATCGCGAGCACGCTCGTCCACCGCGCCTCGCGGTACGGGTTCGACGAGGTCAAGGCGCACACGCTGGTGATGGTTGCTGACCCGGACTACCTCGCGATCCGGATCTACCGTTCGCTGGGGTTCAGCGACAACGAGGTTCAGCTGTTCGTGTCGAGGCCTCCTGCCAAAGCGTGAAGCCAAAGCGTGAAAGGCTGGCGACATGACGGAGCATGGAGGTCGGCGGGGAACTGCCTTGATCACTGGTGGAAGTCGCGGCATCGGAGCTGCTGCGGCGGTTGCGCTGGCGGCGGACGGCTGGGATGTCGGAGTCAGCTACCGCACCCGTTCGGACGAGGCGGACCAGGTGGTCGCCGCGTGCGAGAAGCTCGGCCGGCGGGCGTATGCCGTCCAGGCCGATGTGGCTGAGCCGGACCAGATCGAGCGGCTTTTCGACGCGGTGACAGCCGAGCTGGGCGAGATCGGTGCCGTGGTCAACAATGCCGGCGTAGTCTCGCCCGCGGGGCGCGTCGCCGACTACGACCTGGCGCGCTTGGAGCGGGTCTTCCGGATCAACACCATCGGCGCGTTCCTGGTCGCCGGTGCCGCGGTGCGGCGGATGTCGACCGCGAGCGGCGGCAACGGCGGAGTCATCGTCAACGTGTCCTCGCGAGGGGCGGTGCTCGGCTCTGCCAACGAGTACGTCGACTACGCGAGCAGCAAAGCGGCCGTCGACACGATGACGATCGGCCTGGCCAACGAGGTCGCCAAGGAAGGCATCCGCGTGCTCGGGATCAGGCCAGGCCTGATCGAGACCGAGATTCACGAGGAGGGCCGGCTCGAGCGGATCGGCGGAACGCCGCCGCTGGGCCGCCCTGGCACGGCCGAGGAGGTCGCCGAGCTGATCGTCTTCCTCGCCTCCGAGCGCTCGTCCTACATGACCGGTTCGATGGTCGACGTCGCCGGCGGTCGCTGAAGAAGGCCGGACCGTGGGACTGCGACCGGTCGACCTAGCGCGCCAGGCGGGCATTTCGACGCAACTGGTGCGCAACTACGAGGACGTCGGCATCCTGCCGGAAGTACCGCGGAGTGAGTCGGGCTATCGGCAGTACGCCGATGAGCACCTGCAGGCGTTGCTCACGTTCCGCGCGCTGGCGCCCGGATTCGGCCGGTTGACCGCGACCGCGATCATGTGCGCGGTGCACGACGGCGACGAGGCGCTCGCATTCCGGCTGATCGATGCGAGCCACGCTGCCCTGCACGAGCAGCGGCTTGCCACCGACGCGGCAAGCGAGGCACTGGGCGCGGCCGCGGAGGAGTTCCTCGACGGCGAGGTGCCGACGGTGAATGGCCCGGCCTTGCTGGTGGGGGAGTTGGCGGCGCAGCTCGGCGTACGGACGTCGACTTTGCGGGTTTGGGAGTCGGCGGAGTTGCTCATGCCGGTGCGCGAGGCGGGGACGAAGTACCGGCGGTACGGGCCTGTGCAGGTGCGGGATGCGCGGATCATCGCCATGCTGCGGCGCGGGCGGTACGGGTTCGACCAGATCCGGCCGGTGCTGGACGGACTGCGTAAGACCGGCAGCGCTGAAGCGCTCAGAACAGCTGTCGCGGAAAGACGCGCCGCCCACGATCGCCAGACTCGCGCGATGATCGAGGGTTCAGCGAGACTCCACACCTATCTAGGTGGGAATCGCTAGCTGGGTAGGGCGGTTGCGCCCTTTCACCGTGACCTCTTCGCCGGCCATCCAGTGCGATGCTTCGGCGGGCGCGGCCTCGTCGACGGCAGCCATCGAGGCAAGCAGCCGGCCGGGAACGGCTTTGGCCAGCTCGGTCAGCCGGGCTGCCTCGTTCACCGGGTCGCCGATCA
>Ga0190275_10001522_pt1 | contig 17147 bp, 24 predicted proteins | sample Popmic550T_FD_133745 | JGI IMG/M metagenome (GOLD analysis project Ga0190275, IMG submission 133745) | Populus adjacent soil microbial communities from riparian zone of Yellowstone River, Montana, USA - 550 T | ecosystem: Environmental > Terrestrial > Soil > Riparian zone > Trees stand | place...
CGCGGCCGCGACCGAGAGCGACTTCGGCCACTCCTCCGGATCGACACGCAAAGCGAAACGACCCGCGGCGTCGGAGATCGCACGAGCGGTGGCATCGGCGGCGATCATGGCGCCGGCGACGGGCGCGCCGGTAGCGTCGTCGACGATTCTTCCGCTGAGCACCGGCAACGGCTCGAGCTTCATTACCGAGGCCGCCCCGGCACGCGTCAACGTCAGGCGCCGGCGCGCTCGCACGTACCCGTCAGCGGCAATGAGTGCCTCGTACTCCCCTTCGGGCCCCCCGATCGTCAACGGGGAGCCGATCTGGGTCTCGCCCAGCCGCCACTGCCATGTCGATTCGGTTCGAGTATCGCGAATCGAGAGGTCCACGGCGACCCCGCGGGGCAATTTCGGCGCGTTCACCGTCAGCTTTGCCGATCCCGCGTTTCCGCACGGGATGACGCTCTCTTCCGGCGCGACCACGCCGATGCGGAAGCTCGCCCCGGAACCGTCGGTGGCTACGTAGCGGCGCGGCACCGGCGCGGCAGGGACGGCGGAGCCGCAGTGGTACGGACGACAAGGGCCGCCGTCGAAACAGAGCGTTCCTTCAGCACCTGCGGCGGAGACCGCCGCGAGGAACACGACGGGAAGGAGTGCAACCGCGTGTTTCATCACACGTGTGAGCTCGTCCGGACGACGGATGAGGAGGACGCATCGTGTACCTGCACGCCCACCAGACGCCACTTCTGTGCGAGCGGTTGCGTGACCGCGGCAAGCGGGTCCGGCTCCTGACGGCAATGGCGCCGGTACTCGAAGCATCCGGCGTCGTCTCCGCCGCAGTAGTCCGAACCAAGACCGGAGTAATACCGGATTGAACACTGGAAGTATCCACACGGGGAGACGTCACAGTACCAGCACCACGTGAGCGACTCGTAGTTGAAATACTGAAAGCAGTCCTCGCAGGCACTCGCGCGCGGTGCCACGCCCACGAGGAGCACGAACGCGACGATCAGGAGTGATCTCCGAGCCATTGCGACCTCCGGTAAGGCGAGAAGCGTATATTTCCTGCCACGCCAGAATCAAGACATCGCCCAGTGGCCGGGACTTCGGTGGAAACAGCAATGGAGTTTTTACCAAGGAGGTCGGCCGGGAGGCCTCCGGCGGGGATCCCGGGAGGGGCTTTAGCCCCGGGCAAACGCAGGCGGCTCGTCAGCTGCATTGAGTAGATTCGCCGGCGTTTTCTCACTCATCCGGCCACATGGGGCCGGCGACCGCCTCACGTCCCCCCGCCCGCGGGCCCGAGGGACGGAGTCACAGACCGAGGGAGGCGAGGTGATTCTCGAAGCCGAGCAGGCGTCGTTCAAAGAGCTGGCGCATGCTGGCATCGTATCAAACCACTACCATGCTGACGATGCTGACGAAAATGATGTGGTGATGCCAGGGCGCCTATTTCGTCGGCCCAAACGTTCGTCGCGAGCAGCTCGGCTGCCGGGCCGGAGGCGGAGTTCAGGGGTCACACCTTATCTTTTCGGCGGAAGAACGAAGGTGTGACCCCTCCAGGTCTCGAGGTCTACGGCCTGATAGCCAACAGGTGTGAGGCGACTTATGGCGCGGGTGGTGCGCCGTAGGACTCGAGTCGCTTGGCATGGCACACTGATCTCCGATAGCGCGGCATGGTGCCGTATCAACACAGCGCAAGATACAGGTACGTCTTCGACGACGTAACTGCGGATCGTGGCCTATCTCAGCTTTTTACCGCACACGGTACAGTGAAAATGCCTGCTGCCACATGTAGGGCATAAGAAGTGACCGTTTTCACAAGTTTTCCCGCCAGAGGTATCGGTATCTTTGCCACAGTTAGCGCAAACACGTTTGCCCATACTTTCGCTCCTCCATCGCCAGCTGCTGACCGGAATGCGAGATCACGCTCATGCTTAGCGTGTCGATAGCTCCGACGGTGTCCTCGTTCAGGGAGTGTGCGCTAACGCAAAATCCCTACCCACATTACTCGGCAGTCCCTTCTCGGGGGTGCCCGGATGCAGACGCGTAGCGGGCGCGCATCCGACACACGCATCGATGATGGTGTGAGTTCCTGAGCTTCGACAACGAAATCCACACCCAGCTAATCTGAGCTACTCCGACATCTGCTCAGATTCGCCTGAGATATTCTCAAGAACCTTACCGCAGGATCCGTCTTGCCGAGCACTGCGCGGTCGGTGCCGGTCAGTCCTGACATTAAGAACTGCGTCCAATACAGCCGACCGAAAGATAACACGACCGGGAACCTCGACTTTTAGCTGGTCCAGATCCTTCCCGCAAGCGTCCGATGTTGATGTCGACGGTTTACGTGTCTTGTTTCGCATTTTGAGTTCTTTCAGTTGTGAAGTGTCTGTGCCACGTCCAGCCCGTTCCGTCGGCAAAGTCGAGTTCTAAGTATATTCGCACCACGTTCACCTCGAGTGGTAAAGGTACAGCAATTGATATCGCCGACCATGAGCCAGGTTCGATCGGAGCGGTCCGGTGGTCACCCTGCTCCGGCCAGCGGAAAATGGGCATGTATGTCACCGCCTCGGCGTTGCGGCTAGCCGCTTCGATTTCAAGCCACTCACGAAATGTCGGCGTTAGCGACCTGCCAGTATTTACTATGTCGAGCCTGCAGACTAGAAGCCTTTCGGCTGGCTGACCGACAGTGTCGACGGTGGGCTCGACCCGTAGCTGGAGTACATCCGTGCGCGCTGTGAAGTACCGGTTCAGGGCCCAACTGGTCCCGACTATGACAGCTGCGACCTTGAATGCCGAGTCCACCAACTGGGACAGATCGTCGAGATCGCCACCTGTATAAACTATAGCTCCGAGCGTCACCCATGCGATCGCGAGGCTGCCAAGCGTCGCCGGTAAAAAGTGGCGTGTGAAAACGCGCTCGAGCGCGCTCAGGTGCACTGCCGTTTTTCCTTCGTACGCGGATGATGCCGGTATGAACTGGGAATGTCCAGTCGGGGCACCGAGGGGTGCGCACGGGATCATGGTGGTGACATTGCGGTGTCCGAGGAGCCCTCGACCCTCCGGATGTCGTGGCCGCGCTCGAGGAAGCGCGTGGCGAAGAAGTGGCAAGAGGTGGGGCAGGTGACGCGCTTGTCGAGACCGGCGTCCGCGGCGACCTGGTTGGTAGCTCGCCGCGCGACGCTTTCGTGAAGATGGTGGCGGCGTTGCATCCCAGCCGCGTCTTTCCCGAGGTGGTTCGAAATGGCGCCGGCACGTGATTTGTTAGCGATACCGATGCATACTCGCGGCGAGACGGTGTTCGCTGAGTACTTGGCCGCTTCCGGCATACCGTTCGATTTTGAGCGCGCGCAGACGGGCAGGTCGAAGCGTCCGGATTTCGCCATCAACTGGAACGGCGTCGATTGCTTCTTCGACGTCAAAGACCGCGAGAAATCCGATTTGGTCGAGGATGACCCACTGGCACCCCCCGGTGATGACGAGATGCTGTTCGGCGGCGCGATCGACCCGCCGTATCGATGGATCCGCGAGCAAATCGAACAAGGACGGCGGAAGTTCAGAGAGTTCAAGGGATCGCCCTGCGCGATCGTGATGTTTCCGGCTGACGGTTGGGACCATGATTTGCGCGAGCCGGATTTCGCACTCGGCGCGATGTACGGTGACTACGGCATCGTTATACGTCGTGATCCGACGACGGGCCGGTTCGACGGTGATGACGCTGAGTCTCACTTCCTAGACAAGGGCAAGATGATTCGTCCGCGGTGGCGCACGCCGCAGAACACAACCGTGTCAGCGTTGTTGACGCTGCGTAGCGTAAATATAGGTCAAGCGCGTCTCCGTAGATATATCGACCAGCACTACCCTGATTTGGATTTCTGGTGGGACCCCACGATTCAATCGAAAGTCGACTTTAATATTTCCGAGCGCCACACGGGCGTCATCGTATGGGAAAACGCGTTCGCAGCAACCCCGCTGCCGGCCGACATTTTTCGCGGCCCTTACGATGAACGCTGGGGACGCGAAGGCAATCGAATCCGACGCGTCCATCTTGGCGCAGGCGTTGCCGAGTGCCTCCAGGGCGATGAGTGAGGTTCGGCTACCCACGGTCGGTTCGCTTGCCATCGGCCGCGCGGGCGTCGGACAGCTGCGCCCTATGGGCGTGGCAGAACGGATCACCTGAGCCAGCTCGTGTCCCGTCCTCTGGAAGACGATACCTTGCGGTTCGCCGCCCATCTGGTCCGGGAGCGTCACGAGTTGTTCGTCTTTCTCGACCACCCCGACGTGCCCGCCACGAATCACCGCGCAGAACAGGCAATCCGTCCCGCCGTAGTCAACCGCAAGATGAGCGGGGGCAATCGCACATGGCGGGGAGCCAATGATCAAGCGGTTGTAGTGTCGTTGCTACGGACATGTGCCGATCGCTCGTTCATCGCTCCGATGATATGCTGTCGGCAAATCGTGAATTAAGGAGCGCCATCAATGCGATTCCTGGCTGCTGCTCTCGTCTCGGCATTCCTCTGTCTTTCCGCCGAAGGCGGGATCAACTACGCCGATCCCGTACCTGGCGACGGCTGTGGGTCCGTCGATCCGAACAAGCCCTGCTATTCGTTCACCATGGGGGCGAAGTTCGATTCGTGCAAGGCCCTGGGTGCCTATCTGCAGGAGTGCTACGAGTGCGGCAGAAACCGGTTTGGGCGTCAGATTTGCGTCGCGGTCGACCATTCCGCCTCCTGCCAGTGTAAGCAGGATGAGAAAGACGACGTCTCCGGGCAGATCGTTCCGTGCTCAACCTACGGCACCTGTACGTTCTCCGAGTTTTGATGCGCTCCTGCTCCGGTCTCTTCCTCTTGCTGCTCGTCGTGTCCGCGTCGGCGGAGCCTGTTTTCATCACGGCCCGTCTGGTCAGGCCCGGCGACACTGAGCGGCGCGAGCTCGCCGTTTCCTGCGTCACGGCAGACGGCAGCCCTGTCGCGCAATGGTCCGGGTCGACCACGGAGAAGACCAGGGTCGACCTCCCGCCGGGCGAGCCGTGCCGGGTCGTGGCAGTCGACCGGGCGATCTGGCTGGAGCCCGCCTGGATCGTTCCCGGCTCCGCCGAAGTGCACCTCACCGCATTCGCGGCCAGGCCTGTGAGCGGACGCGTTCGGGAGCCGTGGCCGAAGTCCATTCGCCTTCGCATGACGCGCACGGATCCGGCCTCCGGGCCGGCCTCAGCACCGGCGTCTGTGGACGAGACCTGTCCGTTCCGCGAAGGGAAGTTCACCTGCGTCGCTCCGATCGGCGTTTACGACATCGCCATCCACGCTCCGGGCAGAATCACCGAGTATCTCTGGGCCGTGAACCTCGCGGCGGGAAATGGCGACCTCGGTACGTTCCGCTTTCGTGAGGGCGCCTCGATCTCAGGCGCGCTGCGGTTCGCCGACGCCACCCCGCCGGACTGGAAGCGCGTCGAGGTTTCGGCCACCCCTTCGGGCGTGCCCGGGGACACCGCGCCTCTCGTGCAGAAAACGAGACCCAATGCACGCGGCTGGTTTCAGATCCCCGGCATCGCTCCCGGTGAATATCTGATCCGGGCGCGGGACGAGCGGGGTGCGGCCTCCACCGCCGAGCGCGTCCGGGTATCGCCGAACGGCCAGGTCGAGCTGCACGATCCGCTGGTCCTGACGCCGCCGCGCACGATCCGGGCTCGCATTGCGCCGCCGCGCGATCCATGGGGAAACCCGTGGGAGGTGGCACTGTACGCCCCGTCACCGGCCGGCCCCGGGGCGATCCTGGCGCGATCGGCCGTCAACGCCGAGGGGGAGTGGATTAGCGATCCACTCCACGCGGCCGAGTACGCGATCGCGATCGACGCGCCGGGGCACGGCACCTGGCACAGCGAACGGCTGCAGTTGTACGGCGGGGACGTCGAGCTCCATCGCGATCTCACCTCCTACGAGGTGCTCGGTACGGTGACCCTCGGCGAAAGGGGCGTCGCCGGCGCAACGGGATCCATCGGCGGGAAGCACGGCGCGATCCGGCAGGAGTTCACGACCGGCGCGGACGGCGAGGCCGTCACCCATGTCCCCGCGAAGGTCGCCCACGCGAAGGAATGGCAGGTCGAGATCGCAGCCCCGCAGGATGCGATCCATCGCGTGGTGACGATCGAGCCGGAGGTCGACGAGGAGACCAGACGAGTCACATTCACCATTCGCCTGCCCGCGAGAAGCCTCGTGGGGCGCGTGGTGAAGGAAGACGGCGCCGCCGCCGCGAACGCCCGCATCCACGTATCCGACGCCGCGGCGCCCTCATCCATGCAGCAACTGCGCGCCGACGCGGAAGGCAGGTTCCGGCTGGACGGACTGGCGCCCGGCAGCTACACGGTGTCGGCGCATGGCTATCTGATGGAAAGCGAGACCCGGGACGTCGTCGTTGCCGCCGATGGCGAGATTCCGCCTCTGCATCTGACGCTGAAGGCCAGCGGAATGCTGCGCGGACGCGTCCTCTCGCAGTCCGGCCCTGTCCCCGGCGCAGTCATTCTTCCCGTCCCATCCGGCGTCGATTGGACGCTCGTCACGCATGCGCGCACCCAGGCCGACGGCTCCTTCATGGCCAGACTGCCGCCCGGAGCTCCGGCGGCCGACGTCATCGTCGCCGCCCCCGGATTTCCCCTCGAAATCCACCGCGTCCTGCTCGACGGCCGCGCGATTGAGGTCACCGTGCATCAGCAGGGAGGAGCCCTGCGCCTGACCGTGCCCCCGCTCACCGACGCGATCGCCGCAGCGCTCGTCCTCTCGCGGAACGATGCTTCCGTCGGGGTGGTGTTTCTCCTGGGCCTGGACGGTGGTGGCAGAATCGCCGCCGAGCACGCCGAGGGCGTCGAGATTCTGATTCCGTCGATCGACTACGGAACCTACACGCTCTGTCTCGTGGCCGCCTCCGCGGGTCCGAGACGCTGCGACTCGGGCTTCCTGGCACCCGGCGGCGAGCTGAAACTGGCGCTGTCGAAAGTGCGCTGAATTCAGTTGATCACACGCGGTGTGTACTGGGCGACTCGCCGAGTCTTCGGCGAAGGGGGCACACCTTCGCCTTCAGCAGAAGAACGAAGATGTGACCCTGGTGTGACCCCTCCTGTCGTGCGTTAGGCGCCGCTACTCCATAGCCCGAATCGCGCTTGTGCTCTTTTCTGGATGTCTCCGCTGGCCTCGTTCAGCCGCTGGAAAGCCGACCCAATATCCTCAGGCTCAAACTGAAGTTGTTCGCCCTCGGCCAAGCCGAAGTCCGGATGTCGCGAGAGAAACATCGTGTCGGCGATGCCATAGTTATGTGTGATGAGATTGCGGATATCGAAGAGTCGCTCGACGATGGCTGCGTCGGCCGTGGACGTGAAGAGGTTGAACCCAATCGTGCTCGAAAGGAGCTCACCAAGTTCGCGTAGGCTGAGCCGCGACACTCTGTCTAATCGTTTCGCACGTCGCTGCGCAGGATCGAGCTTGTCGGCACCTTTGATCTTCACGCCTTCGAGCAGCTCCGGTTGCGTTTCTGCGATGTCGCGAACCATTTCCTCGAGAAAGATCTGAAAGTTGTCAGCGTGACGGCAGAAGAACATCTGAAACATCAACTGAATGTCAGCCTCTCTGTCACACCCTTTGTCTAGATACGCTTTCACCATCTCAACGTATGCCGGCACCTCTTGCTTATTTGTGATGAGAGGGTGGCTTTGAAACTTGACGTGTTCATTCTCGGTTTCAATCCGCAGCTGAGCGGTGACGTAACCTTGCAGGCGCATTAGTTGTTGCCCGCGGTCGAAGAAACGGAACGCCGGAAAGTTCACCGGTGAAGTTTAACCGGCGGGTAGCTTGCCTTCGAAAAGCATGACGGGTCCGGCGTGCCGTCAGCAGCTCGCTCGCGCCGGACGAGCTCCTTCAGAGTCAGGGGCGGAGGTTCAGGGTCACACCTTCGTTTTTCGGCAGAACGAAGGTGTGACCCCGGTGTGACCCCATGGCGAAGGAGTGGCAGAAGGTGGGGCAGGTGACACGATTGTCGAGACCGGCCTCTGCACATCACTCGTTTGTTCTACATCGTCGGGTCTGCCTAATAGTCGGCGCTGGAACACGACCCGCGACTGTCCTACACTTACGACATGCCTCACGGACTGCTGTGGCGGGATATTCAGCTGGGCAGCCTGCTCGGGGAAGGCCACAGTGGTGCCGTCTACGAAGGTCGCCTGTTGCGGAAAGTCGGGTCCCTTCCAGAAGGATCACAGGTCGCGGTCAAACGTTACCGGCGCAGTCTGCTGGGTGAAACCGGTCAGCTAGAGCGAATCTTCCGCGAAAGGAACGCTGGAGGAGCGGTGCGCCATCCAAATCTCGTCGAAGTGTTAGGGGCTGTGATAGACGGCGACGGGAACCCGGCACTCGTGATGCGCTTTTACGAGGGAGAGACACTAGAAGCAGCTCTACGAGATATGAGGCAGAATGGCGACTATTGGTCACCGCTGTCGGCGCTGGAGTTATTACGTGATATCGGCGCAGCCATCGTAGCGTTGCACGGCGCAAGAATTATTCACCGCGACATCAAACCTGCCAACATCATCCTTGCGAGTCACGGTCCAGTGCTGGCCGATTTAGGAGTGGTGAGGAGCGAGGATTTCCCCGACCAAACGACGACCGGTGTGTTTCTCGGTTCTCTGCGTTATGCGGCGCCTGAATACCTCCTTGGTGGGACGTACGATCAACGCGTGGACATTTATGCATTTGGCTGTATAGCCTATGAGCTCATGAGCGGCCGGCAAACCTTCGAGCGGCACCAGCATTGGGCACATCTGGTAACCGCGAAGACGACAGGTGAACCGCCAATCAAAGCCACGGCCTTTGCCGACTTCGCATCGCGATCTAGCGTAAGGATAGCTAGGTTTGTCCAGTATGTTATTGAGCACAGTCTATGTGCGCCAGCGGAGCGTGATTTAGATATAGCATCCTTCGTAGGTGCCGTTGATCAGAGATTGTGGCGTCAAAGCTACGCCGTGACGGACGGCAAACTCACCAAGGGTAACAAAGTGTGTAGCGACCGTTTCGGAACGGCCACGGCCGCGGCGGATTTCTTGCGTTCGCATCTCACGCCTATCGAGATGGAGAACGTCGTAGCAATTTATCGGGCTGGTCTCTGGTGTAAGTGGGCACCACGCCGTGAGTTCGATCCTCAATTACTGGAAGCACTGGTCGAATACGGCGCGGTTGATTTGGATGACGAGTCGCGGAACATCATACATCTTGTACCGTCTCTGATAGAAGCAATCGCGTTAGACTTGCTTTAAGGCTCGGCGATCCCTCGTCTGGATAGTTAACTAATTCGTAAGTCGGCCGGCGTAGCGCGATTAGGGCGACTTCGTATTTGCTGTCGCCGGAGCGGCTTGCTTGGACTGCTCCAAAGCCGCCGGTTCACGTTGGACAGCGTGCGGCGTGGAACAACCCTTCGACGCAAACGCCAGAAGGGGGATAAGAAGACCAAGAGCGCCCAACGCGACACCGATTCTGCCAGAGTGTCGATCGACTATGGCGAAAGCATGTCTTGTCAGCGGTGTGCGTCGCCGTGGCGCTCCGATGGGCAACTTGGCGAGATCAGACGTGAGATCTTTGTAAAACAGACGAAGTGCTGATTCTAGAATCGGCGCCCGGTCGGGTGTCTTCCCTTCGGCTAACTGTTCGGCAGTTACCCAAGTATCACTGCTTTGCGTTTGCAGCGGAAAATCAACAAATAGCTGGAAGTACGTGATCTCGTATTCGGTGAAGGCACCGATCGTGAGTGACATTTCGGCTGCACGCACAGAACCTAAACGCTGCACGCGCGCGCTTCGGCCAAACTCGAAGATGTTCTGCCTCAGCTCTTCGGAGATCTCGCGCTTAATTGCAGTTTCGTCGGATTCGTCGGAGTTTAGTACGTGCCCCCCGATCAACTGAAAACCATGTGTCTTCGCGTCGTACTGCACTAGGTATTTAGGAATACCATCGACTTCGGCTTTTACCAAGGCTTTCACCACACGGGCATTCCTGATCGGCTGAGCACCAGGATACGCGAGACGCAATCGCTCAAGTAAGTACAGCAACTGGACACCCTGACTCAAGTCCTGATATCCGAATCGTTCTTCTCGTATACCCTTTCGCTGCCAGTCGCGGACGACGAATGCGTCCGCCTCTAGAAACGCCGACAGTGATGCAAGAAAGAGGCGCGCCGCTTCTGATCGAGCGCGAATCTGGATGCTGCTCCCGTCCCTGCGAATCGCGATTGCGTTAAACGGCCTAAGCACGCCTACGATCGCCATAACCACGGCTTGATCGCTCGCTATTTCATCTGGAGCTGTTAAGGCGAGCCAGTCTTCTTCCGGACCCGGAATTTCGCGCAGATACCGGCTGATTCGCAAGGTCGTGGCGGATAAACTCTCTGCACCTGCGTCGGTGTTCACGAAGCCGCAGCATACCAAACTTGGTCGTTGGCCGAGTTGGCTTGCCCATCAGCCTCGCCTTCTCCAGCGCAGAGCCCGCGGAGTCTACGGTCACTAGATCGGTTCGTCAGCCAGCACCACGCCCTCCTACCGCGAATGCTGGGTGCATGCCGCGAGGCGGGTACTCGACTCTTTTCACGTGACATTTAGCCGTGCTGCGGCGCGTCTAGCGTAGGGCGCTCTCGGTGCCGTTCCGACTTGTCCGCTAGCCGGAGCAGGCGGCGTGACGAGCGGCGAATCCGGCCAGAACAGCGCCTCCGCGAATCCGGGTACCTCCTGCGACAGCCACTCGGAATGCACCGACACCAGATCGCGCAACTCGCGTGCGAGGACGGTGCTGACGGTCTCGCTTTTGACGGCGGCAAGGCGCTCCAGCGTCACGACTTCGAGGCGGGGGATGCGCACTTCGAGGTCGGTGAGCTGCAACAGCTCCGGGAGGGCTTCGGCCAGGTCCGCTCCGAGCGCCTGTTCGACGGCCTCCTGGGACCAGAACTCCAGCCCGAACGAAACGAGCTCCGCCCATGGGACGCCCGGCCGTCACTGCTGTCGACGGGCTCCAGCTCCCCGGAGTCCATCCACCCGCGCACATCCCGCCTGCTCATTCCGAGGAGCTTGGCCGCGTCGGTGATGGTGTAGGTGGGTTTCGGGTGGAGGAAGAGGGTGCGGATGTGGGTGGGGGTCATGGTGGTCCTCCTGGTCGATCGACTTGCGCTCGATACCACGGCGTTTGCGGCTTGTCGCATGCGGCACCATGGTTCCTCATAGTTTACGTTCGTCGTCGCTACGATGCAAGGGTGACTCGCCGCGCGGATCGGAGGCCTGAGACGGAGCTGTTCGGTGTCGCCGTCCGGCGGAGGCGAGAAGCGGCCGGGATGTCTCAGGACCGTCTCGCCGACGCGGCAGGGATGAGTCAGCGCTATTTGCGCGCGATCGAGCGCGGCGAGAACAGTCCGTCGCTCACTGCGATCTTCCAGGTGTGCGAAGCGCTCGGAGTCTCGCCTTCGGAGTTGATCGATGAGGTGTGGCGGGAGCGGTAGTGGGCACTAGCCGCCGAATGGGGTGCCGCACTCCAGTGACTTACCGCGGCGGCAGTATCCGCAGACGCTGCCGACGATCGAGTATCGCCGAATATTTCCAGACTCGGAAGTCGTGCCCTGAATTATGTTGCGAGCGGGACCTCTGACCGGACCACGTCGACTGCCCCGTAGCCGAACTTATCAAAAAGCATTCGAAGGCTCTTCTCGGCCAGCGCGGCGTCTAAACAAGGCCCGATGATCACCCGTTGGAGTGGTGCCTTGCCCGAAACATTTCTATCGTGGGATGCGAGATCGATCGTCATGTAAGGGACAATCGTGCGATCGGTACCTCTGAAATGGATTTGATCCCTCGGAACGGGGAGCATGTTCGACCTGAACAGCCGGTACTCACGCTCATCGGCGAAAGCCTCGTGCTTAAACGCAAGAAGCATCAACACCAACGGTATTCCAAACTGCGTAGCTGCTCGCGCCAGCGCCGTCTCGCCTGCCTCTGCCGAATGAAGGAGGACTGGCCGGTAGAGATCGAAGATCCGACGGACGGCTAGTTCCTGATCTGGTCGAGCGTACTCGACTCTGAAGAGGTTGAATTGACCGGCGAATCCCGAGATCGCCCTGCCTTCGAAACCAAGTGCAAATCCGCGTCCAGCCGCGCAATACGCACGCCATTGGCCAAGGAGATCTGGATGACCGGAGAATGACGCGACGTAAAAATTGTTCGCATGAATGAACTTTTCGAGGCTTTTGCTAACGATGTCAACCATCTGGCCCACCCGAGTTGGTAGATCGGCCAAGACGTCTTTCAACACCTTGGCGACGACATCGTACGCGTGTCGAAGTTCCGACAAGTCATTCATGTAGCGGATGTTCGAAGCCCAAATGTGACCGGTTTCGATGATCTGACGTGCGGGTTCTGGGGTGGTGTAGTGATACAGAACTGGAGGATCTAGCGGGTGCCGCACGACTTCGTTGATGACATCCAAAGCGGCGGCCTCGAGAGCTTGCCAATCAGTCTCCTCCTGCATTTGTATCCTTCGACGTCAATCGTGATCGCCTTACAGAGAATGTTTTTAACGCTAACTCACATTCCGCGCCTGTCCCTTCCCGTTCCTCGGGATCAGTTCTTCTTCGATACTTCCTCATTCCCCTCCGTCGTGGCAGCCTCCATCGCTGCGATTTGACGGAATCGACGTTCCGCGAGTCGCAACGAGAGAGTACGGAGACCAACAGTCGAGCAGACCGAACAAGAAGGTTGTTCCTCGGCTTGATTTGTCCCATATTTCCGACGGGAAGTCCCATATTCCCGACCGAACGGTGAAGTTACGCCGCGCTTCTATGTTACCCGCATGCATCAAGGCGAGCCATCACGAGAAGGAACAGGTTCAAGCCCAAACACCTGCTCGGCGACGCTGCCGCCCACAATAGGGCTCGTGAGCGTTAGCAGTTCCTCCGCATCGACAGCGAGACCGAGGTCCATGCGGCGGCCTGCAAGTTCCGCGGTGTGGTGCTGAAGAATGATTCCGGCAATTGCTGGACCGTCTTTCCCGAAGACCAGCAGGGGCGCTCCCGATAAACCCGGCGGCGGAACGAAAGACACTTCGTAGCCGGGAGGCACCCCGGGCAATTCGGTCAGTCCGCGGCGGGTCACAATATGGCCCTTGAAGCCGCGCATTACGTACATATGAGGATTGGGGGGCGCGGCGAGCGTCAGGCCGAACGCGTAGCCGAGTGCCGCGACATTCTCCAGATAATTGAGCGGCGGCGAGAAGCTAAAGGGCAGGATCTCCGCTTTCAGGTGCGGGCTGTACAGGAGCGCGAGATCAGCATTCTTGAATATCTGCGCCTCCTCAACGAACTGGCCGTTGACGTCGTCTGGTGTTAACCGAAACAGCGCAACTTTTCCGCGCGATGCTGCGGCCGCCTCGTATACATGCCCGGCCGTCACGAAGATGCCCGGTGCCATTCCGAACGCGGTACCATGAAATTCCGCACGTGACACCTCGAGCATACCGCCGGCGTCGGGGTCCCCCTTACCTGCGACCACAGCGAGATTGACCGCATATGGATTCATAGTTTTAACTTACGATCGCATGTGCATCAACGTCATCGCGTCGCTTTAAGTGTATAGCTGGCGAGTCGTTCCCTGCGCGCTCCGTCTTCGCCAGAGACCACCAGTTGGTAGCTGCCTACGTGAAGATACGCATTCGGAATGGTCATCGTGAACGCGCCGTCTTCTCCGATGCGGATGCCCGAGCGTGTCCACACGCTGCGTGGCGGTGTTTCGCTCAAGTCGAGCATTTCTACACGATAATTAGGAAAGGTCGGACTGGGTCCCAAAGCAAGGTGCAAAATTATATTCGCGTTGACGGGAACCGATACGGGAATGGCCGCGCTAGACCCTCTCTGGCCGTCCGGGCGAAGAACCCGTCTATCGCTTATGACGTCCGGTTCAACAGGTCGCCGTAAGATATACGCGGTCCCGAGGCTCAAGCCTACTGTGACGACCAACATAAGAACTACGCTTGTAAACCATCCCGGACTGAGCTTGGATTCCGAGCTAGACTGTGGCACTAAATCAAGGCTGACCGCTATTCTCGCAAACCCGGTTGCGTAGTCTGGGAAGAGGTCGATCCACTGCAGTTCGTTCAGCTTTTCATGCTGAGGCTTGGAATCGTCCAACCGAACTGGGACGATGAAGACTCTACCAGGTGGAACGTTGTCGAGCAGTTCGAGAGCCTGGCGAACCTCACTTTGCACGAATCCGGTCTTGGCAACCGAGCTGACCGATATGAGCGTGAGTACGTGAGTGGAATTGCGCAGTGCATTGCGAATAGACTCTTTCCACGACTCACCGCCCCGAAGTTGATGCACATCCAGCCATGGATCGGCACCGAGGTCGCGTAGATCGCCATACAGGCGCTCAGCGACCTCGCGATCCTCTTTGGCATAGCTGATGAACGGTCGACACGTCACGACGGCAATATACCGTGCCTGCGGGCTGATTGTGCGACGTCCTCGTGATCTGCAAACCTCGTGTAGCGCGGGGTCCGAGCGGCGAGATCCGAGCCCTGCCCGCTGCCCGTCATCGCGCGCGGGACGCGCACGCCCGCTACGGCTCGCGTAACTCCACAAGCCATTCATGGATCGCCTCGGCGAAGCCCGGAAATGTCATGTCCAGTTCCGCGACATCCCGAACTGTGAGGAGGTTGACCAGCTCCGTCTCGATGTAGTGGTCGAGCGTGGATCGCTCCGCTGGCGGTACGTCTTCGTTCGCCTCTGCGACGCGGGCTTCGAGGGCGCAGAGGAGGAACTCGGGGAGCTCGAGGGTAAGGGTGCGGCGGGAGCGGAGGTCGCGGGAGAATTTCCCGGTCACGACTTCGGATCTGAGCTCTCGGGTTCCGTGGCGCATCAGTAACGACCGTTACTGGACAAATATAGAGTAACAATCGTTACTTTGCAACGGTGTCGAAGGCGCGGGAAGGTGAGATCTTCGGGGCTACGGTTCGCCGGTTGCGGCTCGCGAAGGAGTGGACGCAGGAGGACCTGGCTGATGCGGCGGGGCTGACGTCGACGTATGTCGGGCAGGTGGAGCGCGGGGACAAGGTACCGAGCCTCACGGTGGTGCTGAAGCTCGCTCGCGGGCTCGGGGTGGCGCCGCAGGAGTTGCTGGTTGGGTTCAGCGCGGGGGTTTTGCGCGGACTGCGGCTGTGAAGGCAAGCGAGCGAGTGGCAGGCGCTGCGTGTCCCCGTCCGCCCAGGTCCCTCGCTCGCCTGCCCTGAGCGAAGCCGAAGGGCTCGGGATGACAGCCCTCGGGAGACCTTCCGCGGCAGGCGCTGCCGTGGGTCATCGCTTCCGGTTCGCGAGCAGGGTCTCGTACTGCTCGTGCGGGCCGATCCAGTACCACAGAATGGCGCCGGGCTCTCGCTGGATGCCGACTGCACGATAGTCGCTCCCGACTCGTACCGATATGATCGGCTGACTCGGATGGACGCGTTTGAAGTGGAGGCTGGGATGCCAGGGGTTCTCCCGGAAAAGCAGCCAGGCCGCGACGGCTTGCTCACGCACGTTTCGTGGAAGGCCGGCGAGGAGCTTCCGAAACGACGCATTCGTTCGCGACTTCAAAGGGGCTTTTCCGGATCGAGCGGCTCGGTCAGTCCTGCCTCGTCTTCGCGAATCGCCTCGGCTGCCATTTCGGCGAGGAGATCCGGGGAGCGGGCGAAGAGGTCGTCCCACCGCCGTTCGGACTCGAGCTCCGCGAGGATCCACGCTCCGACGGCATCCTGCTCCGCTTCGGGTAGCTTGGTCAGCTCGGTCAGCGCCTGCTGGAGTACCTTGCCCATTCGGCGATTCTAACCTCCACCGGCTGGTGCTGCTTCCCCAGGGACATCGTCGACTGACGACAAATGGCGTCTTTGCGAGACGCGCGTTCAGCCCTGGAGGCGGGTCAGGGTCACACCTTCGCTTTCGGCAGAAGAACGAAGGTGTGACCCCAGCATGTCCCGGCCCATTCCTATACTTTCGGCGCCGAAGGGATGTTGCGGTCGATGGCGTCGGCGAGCCAGGCCGCACCGAATCCGTCCCACAGGTCGTCAGCGCGATGGGGTTCACGCAACGCATGAGGCACGGCCCCTCACCCCGTCCGGCACCTGGTCTTCTTCCTAGCGAGCGGCAATCCGCACCGTTGTGAGGATGGCCGCGCGCAGTGCCGGACATCCCTCTCCCCGGCGCGGCGGGGAGAGGGGCAACAAACCTCTGCATGTCACTGTAAGTGCAGGCTTCTACTGTCACCCCGCCAGACACTCCTCGTAATGGAGGTCACCCTCGCAAAGTTCGACGCCTATATGGTAGTGTCGGGTTGCTGGTGCGACTCCGATGACGTACGATCTGCAGAATTTTAACTATCGCTTAACATCATACGTACTCGCAGCTACAAGATCTCTCGTGGCGGAAGTACGTGAATGTCCCAGTGAGACCGTGCGCGTTGTCTACGGTGAGTTATTTAGCTCAGGAGGCACCAGCCGACGAACACCGGAAGGGTACTTGTCCGAGGAAGAGATCCGGATGGCGGTGGTTTCAGAAATTCATCATCTCATGCGAGATCTCGAATCGCGGCACGCGATTAAAGACCGAGATCAACGCGGATCTGATGCTGAAGTGTTTCAGTTCCAAGACGTTCTTCGCGACTTGATCGATGACCATCGAGCGTCTCTCGGTTTAGCACCGATGAGCTGGCCTGGCGACGACGCGTGAGTCCCGGTCAGACCTCCACCCCATGTTCCCGCCGATGCCCGATAGGCGGAACCAACACGGCGGTATTCCGGACCGCTCTAACACTTTTTGAATTGCTTGGGGATCAGTTTCTGCCAAGCTCAAGATACTCACGTCCGCTAGTTCCTGTGGCATCTCCGATTCCGGGGCCGCCACGGTCGTCGTCGTGGACCGCACGGGAGAGCTCGAGCTGATGACGCAGGAGCGGGACAGAATCACAGGTCGTCGAGAAGCTCTCCCGGGCGGATCTTCAGTGCCGTTGCGAGTTGGAGGATGACGGTGAGGGTGGGAACGCTGTCTCCGCGCTCGACGAAGCCAACGTAGGTGGCGGTGATGCCGGATCGTTCGGCGAGCGCCTCCTGGGTGAGGCCGCGGCGCTCACGGAG
>Ga0190275_10001523_pt1 | contig 17142 bp, 17 predicted proteins | sample Popmic550T_FD_133745 | JGI IMG/M metagenome (GOLD analysis project Ga0190275, IMG submission 133745) | Populus adjacent soil microbial communities from riparian zone of Yellowstone River, Montana, USA - 550 T | ecosystem: Environmental > Terrestrial > Soil > Riparian zone > Trees stand | place...
CTGGATCGCCGACGTGATGCGCGGCTGCAGATCGTTGGCGTTGACGGTCTCGAAGTTGATCTTGATGCCGAGCGCCTTTTCGCCCTCGGGCAGCATTTCGCGGCGCAGCAGCTGATCGGATGCCGGAACGAAGTCGTTCCAGCGCAGCCAGTGCACGGTCGTGCCCTGTGCAAAGGCGGGCGCGCGCCCGGTCGCCAGAATGGCGGCCATGCCGCCGGCAAGCGCAGTGCCGCCCTTGAGTACCTTACGTCGACTGACAGCCATGATTTATTCCTCCCGTGTGTCGTTGAAACATGCGTGTCGCCGATCTTGTGCCGGCTTGCGTTTGTGTTGGTCTTTCACGTCTCCGTTGCGGGTCGGCGGACGCATGTCCGCCACAAACCCGATCATGCGTTGCTGGTGGGTGCTTGAATCGTACGGGCGCACCGCGCGTGTGCAGCCCGTGGCGCCAACATGCCGACCCTCCCATTCAGCAAAACAATTGTCTTCGCGGAGCAGGTTAACCCTGTCTTGGCGTTGCGCGTTGGGTCATTCTCGCTTGTCACATGAGGAAATCAAGTGGCGGTCCTTGGCCGGCCCACCTTCGCCGCAACGGCATTGACAGACCCCGTCTGACCGTTAGCGTTCTGGATTGGCACTTTAAACGAGCTTGGGCCGGACTGTGCGGCTTTTAGTAACAGGCGGAGCAAGCGGGCTTGGGCGCGCGATCGCGCTGGGCGCTGCCCAGCGAGGCGCCAATGTGGTTGTGGCCGATATCGACAAGGACGGCTGCGAGGCCGTCGCCAACGCCTGCGGCGGGCATGCGCTCGTCGTCAACCTGATCGAAAACGCCGAGCAGGCCGTCGAGGACGGCGCGCGACTGCTCGGCGGGCTCGATGCGCTGGTCAACAATGCCGGATTCGGCGCGGGCGAAGCCTTCCTGGAGATGCGAGCCGAGACCTGGGACCGGACGCTTGGCCTCAACGTGAAGGCCCTGGCGCTCGCGACCGCCGCCGCCGGCCGGATCATGATGAAAAAGAAGGCAGGCCGCATCATCAACATCACCTCGCCGGCCTCGCGCATGGCACTCCCGAACTACACCGCCTACGCGGCCTCGAAGGCCGCCGTCGATGCCATCACCCGGGCCGCCGCGGTCGCGCTCGCGCCGCATGGCATTCGCGTCAATTCGGTCGCTCCGGGAATGATGGACACCCCGATGCAGCGCGTGACCGAGGAGCAGCTCGCGCGCATTGAAGGCCGCAATGACCTGGACAAATTCCTCGCGGAACGCACCGCACGCATTCCGGTCGGCAAGCGGATCGAGCCGGAGGAGGTGGCCAAGACCGTGCTCTGGCTTGCCTTCGACGCTCCGGACTATATCACGGCCGAGCGATTGAACGTGTCGGGCGGGCTGGACAAGGATTGATGGCCAATCTCGATAACCGCGCCTGCCGCATCACCAAGGTCACGACCTATGTAGTCGGTGCGCGCTGGCGTAATTTCGTCTTCGCGCACGTCGAGACCGACGAAGGCATCAGCGGCATCGGCGAAGGTTCGCTCGAATATCAGCCGAAAGCGGTCGAAGCCGCGATCCAGCAGCTCACCGCGCGCTACGCCATCGGCCGCTCGGCGTTTGCGACCGAGAAGCTGTGGCACGACATCCTGCGCAATGAGTTCATGCACTCGCCGATCGTCAACAGCGCGGCCGCCGCACTCGAGATGGCGATGCTGGATATCGCCGGAAAAGCCTTGGGGCGGCCGGTTTACGACCTGCTCGGCGGGAAGGTTCACGAGATCCTGCCAGCCTACGCGAACGCCTGGTACGGCGTGGGCAAAACCGCGCCTGAGATCGGCGCGGCCGCGGCGGCAGCAGCAGCAAAGGGCTACCGTGGCCTGAAGTTCGATCCCTTCGAGAACGCGGGCCGCGACCCCGACAAGCCATCCATCCGCAAAGCGGTCGAAATCGTCGAGGCTGTGCGCGGCGCGGTTGGGCCGGATGTCGACCTGATGATCGATGCCCATGGCCGCTTCAGTCCCGGTTCGGCGATCGCGATCGCGCGCGAGCTCGAATCGTTCGACTTGTTCTGGCTCGAAGAGCCGTGCGATCCGGAGAATGCCGCTTCTCTTGCGATGGTCGGTCGCAACATCAAGACGCGGCTCGCGACCGGCGAGCGCTGCACCAGCCGCGCCGCGATGGCCGGACTGCTGGAAACGCATGAGGTGGACGTGCTGCAGCCCGACATCATCCATGTCGGCGGCATCATGGAAAGCAAGAAGATCGCCGCGATGGCGGATGCCTATTACCTCCCGGTCTCGTTCCACAATCCGTTCGGCCCGGTCGCGACGGCGGCGGCCATGCAGCTCGATGCTTGCACCACCAATTTCGTCATGCAGGAATCGTTTTGCGAATACGACGTCGACTACCGCTTCGACCTGCTCGATCACGCACCACGTCCGCAGAATGGCCGCTATCTCGTGCCGGATCGTCCCGGCCTCGGCGTCGGCGAATTCCGCCCCGACGCCGCGCTCGCGCATCCGTTCGAGCCGGACGCGTTCCTGCCGCTATTTACCGATCGCTGGTCCGCACGCTTCTGACATGGCCGGGCCGCGATGACGGCTATGGCGATTCGACCACCAGGCTTGCCAGCATGATTTCGCCGTCGGTGATGTAATGGTTGATGTGTTCGGCAGGTAAACCTTGACCGGATTGATACACTTTCGTCGCCCCGATAGATCGGCTCTTGATCAACTCGGCGACGATATAGTCGCGCTCGGCATTCGTGTCTGAATCCGTGGCGTGGGTGATCTGAAAGCTAAGGCGCGTGAGCGACAACCCGGTATCCCGGGTGCCTGCTCCGACCCACAGAACGCGGTCATTGTCCCCCGGCCGGTCGGTACTCTTCCAGAACTCCGCGGCTCCCCAGTCCTGGTCAACCCGCGTTTCGTTCAAGGCCCAAAATCTGATGTGGTGGCGCTTGCGCGGGCTGTTGTCGATCGCCTTCTGGAAGCCGATGTCCTGGCCACGTCCGAAAAGATAGAGGGTGCTGAATGGCGCGGTCGGATATGGCGAGTTGAGGACGAATGCCTGGACCATGCGCCACGAGCTGGCCGCACCCAGGCGATCTGCCTCTGACCAGCCGAGCGTCGCAAAGGCGGCACGAAGCTGCTGCAGCGTTCCGACAAGCGCAAGGTTGACCGGATCGCCCGGCAATCCGTCGCCCGTGATCGCGTAGCTCGGTACAAGTTTGCGCTGGAGTATTTTGAGGCCCAGGCGAATGACGCGCGGAAGAATGACATACGCGGCGAGGCCGTACGTGACGCCGACAGCCAGGACCCATGGCAACCTGTTGTCCGCGGTTTCAAAGACAACGAAGACGATCAGCCAGACAGTGAGAATGCCCAGTCCGAAAATCAGCAAACGTCGCAAGAAGCGGTTGAGCCGTCTCATGCTCGCGGCCGTCCCATCCGCTGCCCAGCTAGTGCGCGCGATGCGGCCGCTCGCTGTCGCGCTCCTCCGGCTTGTCAAGGACAGTTGCACCCAAGGTCGCCAGGGCTTCGGCCATCAGGTTCGCCTGTTGGTCGGCGGGCGCCGCCAGGATCAATTCACCGAGGCTTTGCGCCATCATCGCAACCATTTCGGCCAAGTCGGCCGGCTGCGGGCCGGTGGCGATATAGTCGTCGACAACCTTGTTGATTTCGCAATGCAGACATTCGGCCATGGCGATACCCTCACAAGCTCATTTCTACCGTGGGACAGCGCCCGCACGGGATCACTTCGTCGCGATTTCCCTTCCGGCGAACCACAGCTTGGGATCGGCCGCGCGCACCCGCGCCTCGGGAAGGCCGAGCTCGCGGCGCACGATGTTGGTGCCCTCGACCAGCGCCACACACTTGTAAAACGCGATGCGCCGCGACAGGCCCTCGCGGCCGAAACCGCAATCGGTCGAGATGATGAGCTTCTCTTTCGGGATAAACTCCAGCGCCTTGCGGATCAGCGCCGCGACCTTCTCGGCCGGCTCCACCACCGTGTCGCAGTGATTGACCACGCCGATCGCGATCTTCTTGTCGGTCTTGATGTGCTTGAACAGGGCCAAGTCCTTGCCGTCCGAGCTTGCACATTCGATGGTCAGCACGTCGCCGTTCAGTTGCAGCAGGTGCGGCAGCGCGCGCTCGTAGCTCGGCACATTGTAGTGCACACGCTGCTGGTTCGGATTGCCCCAGCAGGTATGCACCCAGATCTCGGCGTTCACGCCGGTGAGCTGGCGATTGAATGCCTCGGTGAGGAATTCAAGATCGGCGTCGGTGCACTCCTTCTGCTGCGCGCGCATGTGATGCGGCGGCTCCTCCACCTGGATCAGCGGGCAGCCTGCGTCAGCCATGTCGCGCAGCTCCGCGTTGATGATGTCGGAGAGGTCGAGCATCATCTCCTTGTCGTCCCGGTAGAACGCGTTCCACAGCATCCCAGCCATCGCGGGCGCGCAGATCGCGCCGAACTTCACCGGCCGGTCGGTCATGCGCTGCGCCACTTGCCAGATCGCCGCATATTCGAGCGGCCCGCGCGTGAGCTTTTCGCCGACGACGCCAGGCTGGTAGGCCTCCTGTACTTCCCAAAGGATTTTTCCCGGCCGCAGGCCGTGGCGAGCCATCCATCCACGCGAGGTATCACGATGGCCGGTGATGCCGCCGAGCCGTTCGATCGGATAGAAGAACCAGGACTTGCCGCCGACAGTCAGGTCGAAGCGGCTGTCGCCGTCCGTCACGATGTCGAGCCCGGCGCTCTCCTGCTCAGCGATGATACTTGCGACCGCGTCGAGGTATTGCTCGCGGAAAAGAGAGTCGCCGAGCGCGGCGCGGAACGAGCGGCCATCGAGATTGCGGTCGAACCACAGCGGCCGCGGATATGAGCCGGTGATCGTGGTCGGCATGATCATGTCGCGCGTGACGGTGAGCACGGTGCCTCCGCGGGTCTATTGGGGTGGCCTACTGGCGATAATTGTAGGCCTTGTTCCAGTCGTCGGTCCAAGGCTTGATGATCTTCTCGATCTCGGCATCGTCCGGATACCAGGTCTTGATCGCCTTGGCGTCGACGCCGGGCGGCATCGGCGCATTTGTCATTGAGGCAAACGACCCAAGCTCGACCATTAGCGCCTGCCCCTCGCGCGAGAGCGCCCAATCGAGAAACAGCTTCGCGGCATTCGGATGCGGCGCGCTTTTGGCGATCCCAGCGCAGAACACCGTGACGGGCACGCCCTCCGGCGCGAAGAACCATTTGAGCGGCGCACCTTGCGCAGCGAGCGGAATGGCGAGCACGGTGACCAGTGGCGCGATGCCGATCTCGCCACGGATGATCGCATCGACCATTGGGGCCTGGCTCGGAAACAGCTTGGGCTTCAGCGCAGCCTGTTTCACCCAATAATCCTCGCCGAACATCTTGCGTTCGAACATGGCGCGCGCGAAGGGGCCGCCACCGGCCGCCACCACGGTTTGCCCGAGCTGCATCTTGCCGAATTCCGGCTTCACCAGATCGGCCCAGGATTTCGGCGGGGCCTTCACCAGCTCGGAGTTGTAGGTGATGGTCCAGGCGTTGCCGGAGCGCGGCCACAGCCGGTCGGTCGTGCGCGCGACCTCCGGATAGTCGGCGGCGTTCGGCGGCGCATAGGGCGCGAACAGATCGACCATGCCGCGCGCCTGCACGCGGTCGGTGAAGTCGACGACGTCGGCGATCAGCCGGTTGGCCGCCGCCTCGGTCTTGATGCGCGTGATCAGCGAGCCGGTCGGCGCGCGCACGATCTCGATCGCGATGCCGGGAAAACGCTGGGTAAAGCGCTTCACCACCGCCTGCTCGGTTTCAAGGAAGTTGGCGGTGTAAAGGACGATCTTGCCCTCTTTCCTGGCCGCCGCGAGCAGTTCGGCCGAGGGGACGAAAGCCAGCTCGGCCGCGTGAGCCGCGCAGGCGAGGACAATCGCGGTCATCATGGCGGCGGCGGCGCAACGCCATCGGGCGAAGTAAGATCTCATGAGTTCCGTTCTCGAGATGATTGAGCAAGCGGAAAGATACGGAACATTCCGCGCCAGCTCAGGCGCAGAGTCCAGCCCCTGCCCGGCGGTCGGCGTCGGGCGGCCCGGGCGAGTTGCTGGTCCGAAGCCTCTCCTCAGACCTGCTTGTCCATTCCGAATTCCTGCCATCGCGCAAACCAGAACTCGACCGCGGCGTCGAACGATTCCCCTTCGCGCCCGGACGGCTGACGCCGGCTTCCGCGATCCAGATCGAGGAGCCGCGCCGTCACGGCGCGGCCGACATCGATCACGGTGTCGAGGTCCTGCATCGCAAAGTCGATATACGCCGCAAATGTCCCGTAGCGCTCAACCGCGTCATCGCGCCGGCCGCTCGTCCAGTCCGACAGAAGCAAGGACAACGGCCCGGTCATCTCGACGCCCGGAATGACACCTGTCGCGCCGATGCGCAGATAATCGATGAAGTTCTGGCCGTTCCGCCCGGTTAGAAGGTCGAACGTCTTTCCCAGCGCTTTGAGGTGCGCGTCGAGCTCGATGCTGTTGTACTCCGCCTTCATGAAGCTGACGCGCTGCACGATATCGGGCAGCTCCCGAAGCGAAGCGGCCGAGAACGCGGTATCGATCAGGCCAGGCGCAAGCTGCAATCCGATCACGACACTGGAAGCAAGCGATGGGTCCGCGGATATCGCACGGATTTGCGTCATCGAAGGGACCGGATCCCGCCCGATCTGCACGATGAGTCCAACGTTGTCTCGGTCTTCCAGCGCGATCCGAGCGATGTCGTTCAGGTCGTCGTCCGGGCGCGTGGTGATCAGCAAGGCCGCGCCCGCGGGCAGACACTTCGCCGTTCGCGCGATCACGCTCTTTCGCTCGTCATGCGTGAGCGACGCTCCCTCGGACGCCAGCCCGAGCAAGGTGACGCCCGCCGCTCTGCGCCGCATCACCGAGTCGAGCTGCCGCTCATGGGCGTCGAGGTCGAGCGCGCCCGACTTGCCATAGAAGCTGTAGAGCACCGGGATAACGCCACGGGTCATGGCTTCGCGTCCGAAGCTAACTCCGGCACGTCGATCCAGCGCCGTTCGCGGTCGCTTTGATAGCAAAGCTCGGTGAGCTGCACGTCTTTCGCACCTTCCAGCATCGGCGAGGCCAGCGGGTCGCCCTGCGCGACATGGCGGAGAAACTGCTCCCAGCCCCAGCGATAGCTGTTCTTGAACGGCTCGTTGTCCGGCACTTCCTGCCACTGCGCGTCGAAATTCATCGCTTGCGGCACTTCGACGTTCCACACCGGCTTCGGCGTCGCGGCGAGCGACTGCACGAAGCACTTGTGTCCGCCGGCGAGCGCGGAGCCGAGCGTGCCGTCGATCTGGATCTGGATCAAATCGTCGCGCTTCACCCGCGTCGCCCACGACGTCGTCACCTGTGCGAGCGCGCCGCTCGCGAATTCGAACGTCGCGAACACCTCGTCCTCGACATCGACCTGAAATGCGCTTCCGGTTTCGTCGATCCGCTTCGGGATCTGCGTCAGCCGGCGGCACGAGACGGCCTTGATCGGGCCGATCAGGCTCGCCAGCAGGTAGCGCCAGTGCGGATACATATCGAGCACCAGCCCGCCGCCCTCCTTCTTGCGGTAGTTCCAGCTGGAACGCTGCATCGGATAGAGATCGCCATCGAACACCCACCAGCCGGCGTCCAGCCGCGCCGACAGAATGCGGCCGAAAAAGCCAGAGTCGAGCACCTTCCGCAGCTTCTGGAAGCCGGGCAGGTAGACCTTGTCCTGCACGGCGGCGGCCTTGACGCCTGCCGCCTTGGCCGCGCGCACGATGGTCATCGCCTCCGCAACCGAGCCGGCGATCGGTTTCTCCAGATAGATGTGCTTGCCGGCCGCGATCGCCTGCAGTGTCCGCTCCAGCCGCCCGCCCGTCGCCGCGACATCGAAGTAGACGTCGATGGTCTTGTCCACGAGCGTTGCAGCTCTATCGGCCGACCATTCCAGGCCGCCGTGCGCGGCGGCGAGCGCCGCCAGCTTGCCCGGATTGCGGCCGACGAGAACCGGCTCGGGAACGAGACGGTCGCCGCCGCGCAGCAGCACCCCACCCTCGTTGCGGATCGCCAGAACCGAGCGGATCAGGTGCTGGTTGGTGCCGAGGCGTCCGGTGACGCCCTCCATCGCGACGCGAAGCGTTCTGTTAGCCATGTGATTTGAGGCTCGTTGCTAGCCGGGGCGGTGCAGTTCAGTCGGACGACGGGTCACCGTGCGCTTGCCGCGCTTGAACACGGCGATGGGCTCGCGCAACTCCGCGACCGCCTGCCGCGGGCTCGTCGCTTCCAGCACGGTCATGTCGGCGGGATTGCCGACCTTGATGCCATAGTCCGGCAAGTTCATCAGCTTCGCCGAACGCGTGGTCACCATCTCAAAGCACTCGGCGATGCGCTCCGCCTGCCCGATCTGCAGCGTGTTCGCATGCAGGTTGGTCATGCGGATGAGCGAGCCGTTTCCGAATGGCGTGAACGGATTCATAATGTTGTTGCTCGACAGCGAACAATTGCAGCCGCATTCGACAAACAGGTTCGCGTCAACCAGCCCGCGCCGCACATTGAAGTCGCGCTCGCGACCCATCAGGAACAGGTCGGTCGCCGGCAGGACCGTCACGGCGACACCCGCGTCCGCGAGGCGCCGCGCCCACTCCTTTTGCTGCGGCACATCCATGGTCGAGAGCTTGGTCGCGTGCCCGATCGCGACGCGACCGCCCCATTTGTATGTCTCGGTCAACTCGCACACGAGCACGGAGTCCAATTGATCCGGCGAGGTACCGGAGTCGAGATGCATGTCGATGTCGACATCGAACTCGCGCGCCATCTCGAACACACGGCGGATCTGGGCGTCATGATCGGTGTCGTAGTTCGGGGCTGCGCCGACTGCCTTCGCGCCGCGCTTCAGACTTTCGACCATCAGTTCGTCGGTGCCCGGATTGTTAGTGAGGCCCTCCTGCGGCATGACGCAAAGCTCGATGTCGATCGCCCACTTGTATTCGTCGACCAGCGCCTGCACGCCTTCGACCCCGCGCAGCCCGATCAGCGGGTCCACCTCGACATGCGTGCGCATGCGCGTCGTGCCGTGCTTGATGCAGCCCTCCAGCGTCTCGCGAGCGCGCTGCGTGACATCCTCGACCGTCATGGTGTGCTTGACGTCGGACACGCGCTTCATCGCGTTGTGGTCGCGGCCCTTTTCCGGCGCGCAGCGGTCGATGATACGCGACTTGTCGAGATGGATGTGCGTCTCGATCAGGCCGCCGCAGCACAGGCAACCCGCAGCATCGTAGGACGGCGCATCGCAGACGAGGTTTGGCTCGACCGCCGCGATGCGGCCCTTCTCGAAGCCGATGTCGGCCGGCGCATCATTGCGGCCATGCACACGCGCGTTGCGGATCACGTAGTCGATCATTTCCGGATACTCACGCTGCGCTGGCGGGCTGGAGAGCCGCGACGATCTCGTCCGAGTCGATGACCCAGCCGAGCGCGGCTTCGATCAGCTTGAGGGCTGCCTCATGGTAGTCGGGCCCGTTCATCGAGGCGCAGACGTCGCGCATCACCACCACGCGATAGTCCCGGTTGAACGCGTCGAAGGACGAGCACAGCACGCAATTGTTGGTGTTCACGCCGCAGATGACCAGGGTTTTGACGTCCAGATTGCGCAGCAGCAGCTCGAGGTCGGTGTTGTCGAACGGGCTGTAGCGATGCTTGAACACCGTGTGTTCGCCCGGGCGGGGGCTGAGCGGCGCAACGATCTCGGTCACCGCCGCGCCCTCGATCGCCAATGTCTTGCGCGGCTTGTTCAGGCCCGGCACCACGCTGCCGTGCTGCGCCATCCAGAAGGGGTTCTTGTTATCGACCGTTTCGCCGCGCGCCGGGTCGTGGCGATGATGCGTGCGCACGAAGATCACCGGCCGTCCGGAGGCGGCCCAGGCCTCGCGAAGGCGCACCGCGCGGGCAATGATGCGCTCCGCATCCGGCTTTGCCACCAGCAGATGCCCGATCGAATGATCGAGATGCGAGCGGTTCATGTCGACGACGAGCAGCGCACTGCGCGCGAGCCACGCCGGGTCAAAGCCGGATATCGCGACGCTCATGCCATGACCCGGTAGAGCTCGCGATTGAGCTCGCTGACGATCTGGTGGAAGCGGTCGGCGAGCCGGGTTTCGCGATCGCGCGGGCGCGGCAGGTCGATCTCGTACGTCTGGTGGATGCGGCCGGGGCGCGCGCTCATCAGCACCACACGGTCCGACAGGAACACGGCTTCGGCCAGGCTGTGGGTCACGAACAGCACGGTCTTGCGGTAGTGATGCCACAACCGCATCAGCTCGAAGGCCATGCGGTCGCGCGTGATCTCGTCGAGCGCGGCGAACGGCTCGTCCATCAGCAGCACGGCCGGATCGAGCGCCAGCGCCCGCGCCAGCGCGACACGTTGCTGCATGCCGCCGGACAGCTGGTGCGGATATTTGGTCTCGAACCCGGTGAGGCCGACCACACGGATCAGTTCGTCGATGCTCGTTCCCGCCTCGCGCGGCGCGCCGCCGCGCTTGGCCACCAGATCGCGCAGCAGGCCGATGTTGGCAGCAACCTTGAGCCACGGCATCAGGTTCGCTTGCTGGAACACGAGGCCGATGCGGCCGGCGTGGCGCAGGTTGCGCGGAGGCGCGCCGCCGACCGTGACCGTGCCGCGCGTCGGCGCCATCAGGTCCGCGACCACCTTCAGCAACGTGCTCTTGCCACAACCGGAGGGGCCGACCAGCGAGACAAACGCGCCGTCCGGGATGTCGAGCGTGATCCCGGACAAGGCCTTGACCGGCTCGGCGCCGCCGACGCCGTAAACAACATCGACATTGGCCACCGCAATCGCAGCGCCGCCGCTACCGGCGGCGGGCTTTCGCGAAACCTCGGCAGCGGCGCTCGCCACGTCAGTGCGTCACTTTCTTGACCAGATCGGCCAGCGTCTTCGCCTCGTCGATGCTCTCGACGATCGCGTTGGTGTACATCTCCTTGGCGGGCGGCTTCTTGGCGAGATCGGTGCCTTCGGCGGCGAGGATGTCGATCGAGGACTGCCACTTGGCGTCGTTCATCAGCCCGAAGCGCTGCGCATAGTCAGGCGTGTTGTAGAGCCCGTAGATAATTTCGAGCTTCTTCGTCTCCAGCTTGAGATCGCGGTCCGGAGACACCTTGATCACCTCGGCGACCGCCGCCTCCTTGTTGCTCGCCGTCCAGATCAGGCTCTTGATCGTGGCGCGCACGAAGCGCTTCACCAGGTCGGGATTGGACTTCAGCAGCTGCTCGCTGGTGTAGATCACCGTGCCGTAGAACGACACGCCGTGATCCTTGAGCGGCATTACGTCAGTCGGAAAGCCGCGCATGTCCAGTGTCAGCGCCTGCCCGAAGTGATAGCCGAACACGGCGTCGACCTGGCCTGCCGCCAGCATCTGCACCTCGGCGCCGCGCGCCACGTTCACATATTCAATGTCGTTGCGCGTGAGCCCACCCTTGATCAACAACGGCTCGAGCAGACCCTTCACGTTGCTCTGGAACCAGGAGATCTTCTTGCCCTTGAGCTGGCCGGGGTTCGTGTATTTGTCCTTCTTGAGCGTGATGACCGAGAACGGCGTGTCCGGCTCATCTGCCATCACGGCGACCACCGGCACGCCGCTCCCGCGCGCACGGATGAAGCCGTCCGCATTGGCGACGCCGAACTGCTCGCGGCCGGTGCCGATGAACACCTCGTTCTGCTGGCCGGCGGACGGCGGCCGGATCTCGAGATCGATGCCTTCCGCCTTGTAGATGCCCTGCGCGAGGCCGCCGTAGTACTGCGCGTGCATCGCCCACGGCGTGAAGTTGATCCGCATGATCACCTTGTCTTGCGCGTGCGCGGCGCCGGTGAGCATGAGCGCAGCGACGGCAACCGCAGTCTTCAGCATTCGCATCGAAACCCTCCATCTGGCTCCGCCGGGTCTTCCGGCGATAAGGCCAATCACACTTGCGTCGTTGAGTCGCTTCCCTCGCGCTTCCAGGAGATCCTTCGCTCGACCCACGACATGAAAGCGAAAAATGTCGTGCCAATCACCGCCAGCGAAATGATCGCCGCGAACGAGCGCGCGGTATTGAAGTTGAAGCTGCCGGAGAGAACGAGATAGCCCAAGCCGTTCGAGGCGGCGAGCCATTCGGCGACGATCGCACCGAGGACGGCGAGCGTGGTCGCGATCCGCAAGCCTGCAAAGATGTAGGGCATCGCGTAAGGCAGCCGCAGACGGAAGAACATCTGCCGTTCGTTCGCATCGACGGAGCGGAAAACGTCCGCAAGCCCGCGATCGACCTCCTTGAAGCCCGCCATTGTGTTGATGACGATCGGAAAGAACGCGATCGACGCGACGACGGCGATCTTCGAACCCATGCCGGCGCCGACCCACACCAGAATCAGCGGCGCGATCGCGATCTTCGGCACGCTCTGTAGCCCGACGAAGATCGGCATGATCAGCCGCTCGACCAGCGGGAAGCGGATCATCAGCGCCGAGATCCCGAGCGCGAACAGCACGGCGGTGATGTAACCGCTTACGATGCTGCCGATGGTGGCGATACTGTGCATCTGGATCAGCGGCCACTCGTCGACCATCAGGATGGCGACGTCGGTCGGGGCCGGCAGCAGGAATTTCGGAATGTCGAAGGCGCGCGCAAGGACTTGCCAGAGAACAAGCAGCGCCACGATCAGCAGCACCGGCCCGGCGCGCTCGACGTTGCGGCGCCAGTTCCGGGCGGCGGCCTGTTCCTGCGCAGGGTTTTCGGCGTGGGTAAGAGTCAAAATGCCACCTTGTCGGGGCATTGTAGCGGCTCATTGCTCACGCTCAAGCCGACGGTGTGCATGCGGGAATTGCGTCGGGGTGCTTCCAAAGGTAGCAGCCGTGCGGCTTGCATCCTCGCACCTGAGCCGCGGAGAGCTCGGTCAAGACCGCCGATCAGACATGAATCAGTGTGCCGACGGTGTCCCCTGCGAGCGCGCGCGACAAGTTGCCGGGTACGAGGCCGTTTACGACGCGCACGCTCTTGACGAGTTTGCTCCGCGTCAGCAGATCCAGGACCACGGGTTCGATCGGCAGTGTTGCAAGCTGCATATGAAGCAGCTCGCTGACGCTGATGTCGGGGATGAACTTTGCGCCCTTGTCGGTCTTGGGATCTGCGGTGTAGAGCCCGTCCACATCCTTCAGGAGGATGACCGAGCGGGCGCCGAACACCTCGCCGATGAGATAAGAGCCCGCATCACTCCCGTGCGGAGGAAGTTTGCCGAGACTTGGGGGATGCTCCCACAAATCATAGGGCGGAATCCCGTTGAATACTGCACCGCGCGCGGCTGCCAGCATCGCGGGCAGCAACTGCACGATGAACGGCGCCTCCAGATAGACAAAGCCATGGTTCGCCAGCAGGCACGACACTATATACGCGTTCTGGGCAGACGATTTCGCCGCGAGTGTCGCAAGCGCGCCGGTCGGCAAGCCCAGGTCGAGGCCAACCGAGAGAATGTGGCGCGCCCGAACACCCGGACCGACACCGACGACCTGCGTATGCTCCTGCTGATTTGCGACGATCTCGTCGAGCAGCGGCAGCACCGCTGACTGGCCCCGATCCATGATCGACAGACCACCGATCTGGATCACGTTCAGGTTCGGCAAGATCGAGCGTACCCCTGCTTCGGTGCCGGCAATGACGGCCTTGTCCATCAGCGACTCACGCATGAGGCGCGAGACCACGTGTTGCGCGCCAGGTCCCCCGTCGTTCATGCGGCACCTTTCATGGCGGCGTTGAACACGATCGTGCCCACCGGTTCCCCGTCAAGCGCCGCGCTGAGCTGCCCGGGCTTCAGACCGTTCACAAACTGGATTTCGCTGATGTTGCGCGCCTTCAGCATCAGGTCCAGCACCGCGCGCTCGACGACAAGGTCGTTGAAGTCGCGCGCGAGCAGTTCCTGCACGCTGATGCGCGGGATGTGCGTGGCTTTCGGGTCCTTCTTTGGATCGGCCGTATACAGGCCATCCTCGTCCTTCACGTAGATCATCTTGCGCGCGCCGAACACCTCCGCGATGAGGAAGCAGCCAGTGTCGGTCCGCTGCGGCGGAATGCGCCCGATCTCGGGATTTCCCTCCCACAACTTGTAGGGCGGCATGCCCTGGCAGATCACCGCGCCGCGCTCCATCAGATAATGCGGCAATGAGGGGAAACCTTCCGGCTCGAGGAACGCAATCCCGTGCTTCGCCAAAAGATATTGAAGCATCTGCGCGTTCTGCCAGGCGACCGCGGTGCCGAGCACCGTCAGCACGCCAACCGGCAATCCAAGATCGATCGCGAGACTATAAACATGACGCGCGCGGGTGCCTGCGCCGGTGCCAAGGATCATCTTGTGGCGCTTCAGGTTCGCGACAATCTCGTCGACAACAGGACCGACCGCGCTGCGGCCGCGGTCCATGATGCTCTGACCGCCGATCTTCACGACATTCACCCAAGGCAGGATCGCGAAATTCGGAGTCGCCTCGGTGGCGCGCTGAATCGCTGGATCGCTCAGTGAGCCGTTGACCAGGCGCTGGCCGAGCTCCGTGAGCATTGTGTTGCCTGTTACTTCGTCCATGGAGCGTCTGCCCTTTCAAAACTTGTACATGTGCAGCTCGAATGCGTGCTGCTCGGAGAATGCGGAGTCGAGTGACCCGAAGCGCGCAACAGCCCATTCGCTCAGGTTGCCCAATGCCGTTGCCTGCACGGCTGGCGGCAACCGTGAGAAGCGCGCACCGGTTTTCTGGCGGGACAAAAACATGCTGGGCGAGTGCTCTGCGACCCATGTGGCGGCGAGAGTTTTCGTGCTGGCGAGGGCCTCCGTTTCCAGCAAGCGCTGCAAGACGGCGCGGCTCTTCGTCTGGTGTGAGGGAACGCCCAGGTCCTGCAGAACCGTTGCGAGACGATGCTTCATTTGAGCATCGACACCCGACTCGGGAGCCACGGCGCGTCCGATAACCAAGGCGCCGCCTGCGGGCCGGAGCACGCGTCGCGCTTCCTTTGCGAGGGCGTGCCAGCCTTCGGCGGCACCGACAACCTGAATCAGCAGCACCGCATCGAACGCATCATCGCGAAACGGCAAACGCCGCCCGTCAGCCTGCGCTAGCGCCGGACGATAGCCCGCCCGATCGCACCAACGCGCAAACTCGTCCAGCATGCCGAGCGAGAGATCGACGGCAACGTAGTCATCGTTGGCCGCCACGAACGCGCGCCCAACTCGTCCGGTTCCGCCGCCGATATCGAGCAGGCGCGGCCTCGATGCCGCCTCGACCGCGTCGAGGACTGCCGTGCGGATCGCCGACGGCACGTGCTCGGGCAGCGGCCGGTGCAGATCGAAACTTGGCGCCACCGAGTCATAGACCGAAGGAGATCGCAAATACGCTCCACCAAATACGCGATTGCGGGACCTTTGGCCGCCGCGCACGAGCCCGTACCCGTGCCCGGCGCATCGCCCTCTGTCCTTAAGGTTGAAGTATTCCAGAGCCGCGATGCGTCGTCCATTCCAAAGTGGCGAAGCGATTAGCAGTTGCCGAACGTCCGATCCGGTAGCCGGAGCCTCGTGAGGTCTAGAGGCCGAACAGCAATTCCGGCCGCGGGCTGATCTCGCCGCGCTCGACGCGGCGGACGATCTCGACCAGCCGCTCGTGTGTCGGCGCCGTGCAGCCTGCCTCCTTGGCCTTCTGCACAATGAAGCCGTTGAGCTCGCCGATTTCCGTCTTGCGGCCTTTCTGCATGTCCTGCGCCATCGAAGGCCGCTGGATGTTGCTGCGCGCCTGTGAGCCCGTCTGCTTCGTCATGTGCGCCTCGACCTCGGCGAGCGCCGCCGGATCGCCTTCCGACGCGGCGAGCAGCCGCGTGGGCTCGATGCCGGTGATCGGGCCGAGCTGATAGCCCAGCGCGCGGCCGACGCGGATCGCTTCGCCGGCAAGGCGAATGACGACCGGGCGGATTTTGTCGTGCGCGTCGCGCTCGTTGCCGCTCATCCCGGTCGCGGCGCTGACGCCGTTGCGCATGCCGTTCACGCATAGCTTGGACCAGCGCTCGCCCCACAGGTTTGTGGTCGCCTCCGCGCCGTCGATCGCCGCCAGCATGTCGCGCAGCTCCTCGACGCGCGGCGTGATGCGGCCGTGCGCCTCGCCGACATAGATCGACTTGACCTTGAAATCGCGCGGCATCGTACGGCGGACATGGCCAGGCTCGTAGAGATCGACACCGAAGTTGTTCCCGACGACGCAGCCCACGGTGCGGCCCCAGCCGACGACGCGAGCGATCGCCTCTTCGTTGATCGAATTCTGCGCCGACACGACAAACCCCTCGGTCGAGAGGTACGGGCGGATCATCGTCGTCGACCATTCGGTGTCGTAGGATTTGCAGGAGACAATCGCGATATCGATCGGCCTTTCTTTGGAGATCGACTGCACCTCGGTGAGGTGCATAGTCGGAACGTTGACCGTGTAACTTTCTTCGTCGGTCATGCCGGAAAGCTGGAGACCATCCCGGCGAATCGCCTCGATATGCTCAGGCCACGGATCGATCAGCGTGACGTCGTTCCCGGTGCGAGCGAGATGGCCGCCGAGATATCCGCCGACTGCGCCGGCACCGACAACGGCAATGCGTTTCTTCATGTCGTTTCTCCGATCAGCCGATGTGCCGTACGCAGCCCGATGTCTCACGCTCTTGATTGCAGCGCGTTGCCTTGCGCGTCGAAGACATGCGCGGCCGAAAGGTCGAGGCCGAGTGCGCGCCGATCGCCGACCTTCACCGGCACATCCGGGCCGACCCGCGCGAACACAGGTTTCTCAACATCGGGGATGCGGCTTGCAAAAATCGTCTCGGCGCCGAGCGGTTCGACCTGCACGACCTCAGCGTCGATGCTCGCACCGCCTGGCTGCGGCGTGCCGGACAGTTTTTCCGGCCGGATGCCGAAGATGACCTCCGTGCCCGGCGGGAGTGAGGGCATCCTGTCCGGCGGAAGCGCGAGCTGCCAGGGACCGATGCGCAAGCCTCGCCCGCCGGCATCATCGCTCACCACGGCACGCAGGAGGTTCATCGGCGGATTGCCGAGAAAGC
>Ga0190275_10001524_pt1 | contig 17131 bp, 14 predicted proteins | sample Popmic550T_FD_133745 | JGI IMG/M metagenome (GOLD analysis project Ga0190275, IMG submission 133745) | Populus adjacent soil microbial communities from riparian zone of Yellowstone River, Montana, USA - 550 T | ecosystem: Environmental > Terrestrial > Soil > Riparian zone > Trees stand | place...
CATCCTGCTCGGCGTGGTCTTCGCCGTCTCGCTCGCCGGCAAGCTCCGCGGTACCGGCGACTTCGTCGAGGCCACTCGCCGGCTCGTCCCCGTCCGCTTCGCTCGCTGGGATCGCCCATTGGCCGCCGCGGTCGCCGCGGTCGAGCTCGCGGTCATTGCACTGCTCGTGTTCCAACCCACGGTCAGCTACCTACTCGCCCTCGGCCTGCTCGCGGCGTTCACCGTCGCCCTCGCCGCCGCACTCCACCGCGGGGAGACCGCCCCCTGCCACTGCTTCGGATCAGGAAGTACGCCGCTCGGCCGCCGGCATCTCGTCCGCAACGCCGCCCTACTCTCGATCGCGGCCTTCGGGCTCGCGTTCCCCACCACTCCACCCGCCGAATCGTTGCCCGCCGTAACCATCGCGATCGCGGCTGCTCTGATCGTCATGAGATTCGACGACCTGGTGGACCTGTACCAACCATTGGGAGCCAACCGATGACCGTCGTCCTGACCGCCGTTTCCCTCGTGAACCTTCTTCTCCTGCTCGGCCTGATCCGCCGCGTCAACGACCTGGCCCGCCGCCCGGTCGCGACTGCCCTAGCCCCGGCTCCCGTGGAAACACCGATGCTCCCCGCCGGCCATCGGCCACCAAACTTCCGGACGACCGCGCTCGACGGCGCCGAGGTCACCGGCCAGGAACTGCTGCTAGTCGGCTTCTTGTCGCAGGGCTGCCGGCAATGCCAACAGGCAATGCCAAAGTTCCTCAAGGCAGCGCAAACCTCACCCGGCGGCCGAGCCCGCGTCCTCGCCGTCGTCATCGGCGACGCCACAGCCGCCCAGCCCGAAGACTCCGCAAAGGCCCACCTCACAAAGCTGAGCGAAGTAGCCCAGGTCGTCATCGAACCCCGCAACGGCCCAGTATCAGCCGCCTTCAAGGTAGAGGGCTTCCCAACCTTCTACCGCCTCCACTCCGGAGCAATAACCGCCCACGGCGAAAAAGCCCTCACCTGACAAATCGATCGATTGATTATATGGGGCGCCGGATGTGCCGGTCGCCGTATTCGGTGCCAAATATCCTATTGGATTTTGGATTGCTCACAGAGTTCATTCTGAACGTCAACGGGCAGGTCTTTACGCCTCGCGCCGACGCGCCGATGCGGAAACAGAATGAACGCATGCGGACGCCCGACTCGGCGTACTCTGTGGCACCGGCACTCTCGTAGGAGCATTCATCACGTGACAGCAGCCAGCCAGACCACGCCGCCGTCACGCCCACAGCCTCGTCGCTGGTACCGCTGGGCGCTCACCTGGCTCGCCAGGCTGGCCGGCCTGATCGTCCTGGCAATCCTGATCGCCGCAGACAGTCGAGACCTCATGCGGTGGAGGACGCTCGCGAGCGGCCGTTCAGCGAAGACCTCGGTTCGCCGGAGGAACCGCAGTCCGGAGGACTCGACCAGGGCGGCGACGATAGTTGCCACGGACAGTCGAGGCAACTTGTGGTCGAGAAGGCGCGCGGAGAGACGGTCTGCGCAGAGAATGATTCGTGCGCCCAGACGGAATCTGGAAAAGCTGGGTCAAGTAGCGTCGATAGTCGCCAGTTTCGTCACCGTGGCCGCCTTCGTGGTTGCCGTGGCTGCGTACGTGAACGACAGGGGGGCGAGACGCGACAGCGCTCGTTCGAGCTCCCCATCTATAGCCCCGACTCCTTCGACGTCGCGAGAAGGCCCGAAGAGGTGGCCGTCTGTCGAGGCGCAGTCCGTAGCGGAGGCCTTTGAACATTGCGTCCAGTTGGTCCGAAAGGCCGGCTCTGCCAACGGGTACCACGGGCGTACCATCCGGGGAGTCTTCACCATCGTCAACAGGTCCGGCACGACGTCCCTCGTGAGCGACGGACGATCGACCTGGGCCTGCAACCTCAAGCCTGACGTCGCACTATCCCGCCGCCACCGGATCGAAGGTCCGGGCGGCGACTACGAATTCGCCTTGGCCAGAACCCACATGTTCCGCGGCTGGGACGTGTTTTGGGGTGGTGGCACCCTCCCGCTAGGTGTCGTAGCAGTCACGTACATCTTCCCCAACGGGGATCATGTGCCCGCCCAGGTCAAGACTGGCCACTGGCTGGTTCAGCACTACTCACGGTTGCCTCCGAACCGTCACTCAGCCCCTCCGATCCGTGTTCTGCTCATGACTTCTGCGGGCTACATCAAGGAAGAACGAGAACTCCACTGGGACAACGACGTCGACCTTTGTAACCAGGTCGTCCATAGCTGCTGAGGGCTGGCGACCTGTATCCGGGGCAGTTGCTGCGCGCAAGGGACACGGATCGGTGGGAGCAGGCACTGCCTACCGGCTGGGATTCAGCGGACAGATGAGCGCCCAGAGCTGGGAGCGACGTAGGAGCGAGTGGCGGTGGGAGGCGTGGGGAGCTGTTACTGGCCGTAGGACTTGGCGGTCCAGTCGATCTCGCCGAGGGAGCCGCCCTTGATGTCGGTGCCGAGGCCGTCTGTTGCCTTGGCGTCGAAGTGCACGGAGACTTTGCCGGTCTTGGTGATGCCGACCAATGCTCGGCCGTTGGGGTGCGCGGAGCAGGGGCCTGTGCTGAGAGTGTTGATGGCCGCCCACCCACTCGGCTTCAGGACCTTCGAGGAGATCTGTGTCGGGGTGGCCTTGTTGATCCGCCACTCCTTGAGTTCGCCGTTGGCTTTTGTGCCGATCAGTACGTCCACCGTGGCGCTGCTTCCGCCGTTGCGCTGGAAGGTGAGTGTGTTGACCGTGTCCCAGGCGGTACCGGGCAGCTTCACCCGTGCCGTGAGTTCGCCGGTGGACGAGATGGTGTAGCGGTAGAGCGAATTCCCGGCGACCCGGTAGAGGTACGGGTAGGCATAGGCAAGGATGCGGGTCCCGGCGAAACCGTTCGTGTGCTGGGTGACGGTTTTCGACGTGATTCTCCAGGTCCCGTCGACCAGTTTGGCCCAACGGACCACCTTGTAGAGCCAGCCGTTGGTCGGGTGGGCGACATATTCTCTGCTGCGGAACTCGTCGTCGCCGCCGGCACCCCCCATGTTCTGAAGCGCCGAAGGCACCCAGTCGAGTGTGTCGTCGACAAAGGCCTTGGTGGTGGCCTTCCTGTCGGAGTACAGATAGGTGAGACGTTGACCGTCGGCGCGGTACGCCGCAGTGAAGACAGTGCAGTCCGCGGGGACATCGCTGAGCGCGGCGCTGGCGGGCCGGGCGGTGAGGCTGACTCCGGCCACGGCGATACCGGTCGCGACAACGGCCAGCGCCGTCGCGGTTGCCACGAGGGGCTTACGCATAAGGGAAGGTCCTCCAAAGAGACTCGGACATAGTGCAAGGTCCGAGTCTGGCAAGCATCACCTGCACGCCACTGCCCGTACTCCGCCCGTACCGCGCTAGGCGATCGGAGGGCCGCGTGGTGTCGTAGGGTTCGGGCCGTGTCTGAAACCGAGGTTCTCGTTCTGCGGCCGACTGCGGGCCAGCGTCGCCGGGTCTTCACGATCGCTGCCGTCATCTCCGCCACCCTTGTTGTCGGCGGCGTCATGGCCGGAGGCGGGCCCGCCCTGATCACCTCCATCAGCCTCGCTTTGTTGCTGGTGGCCACCTTCTCCGTCTATCTGCGGCGCTCCCATATCATCGTTACCCCGGGCGAGATTTCGGTGCGGGGCCTGACCTTCCACCGCCGTCGCGATCGTAGGCTCGCCGCCTCGGTGATCCGGGCCACGGTGGTCCATCCCGGCGCTGTCGCCGAGACCATCGTCGTCGTCGACGCCGGTCAACGCGCCCTTTTGACGATCAACGGCGCGCTGTACTCGTCCGCCGATTTCGACCGGCTGATCAACCACCTCGCACTGCCCACCGGCGGGCCGGGCAGGCCGGTCACCACGGCGCAGCTTGCCCGCGAGCGACCCGGCACCGTGGGCTGGGTCGGGCGGCACCCAGTCGTCTTCACGCTACTGTGCGCCCTCGGCTTCGGCGTCGCCGCAGTGGTTCTCGGAGTCGTGCTCGCGGCCCTGACAGGCTGACCAGCGCACCGATCGCCTCCATCGGGCACCCTGGCCGAAGTTTGCCACGGGTGCCCGACGAGGTCGGTGTTGTGGCTAGTTGAGCGGGTAGGCGTTGATCACGGTCTGGTCGGTGGTGTTGCCGTCGGCATCGACCAGGTGGGACCTGAGCGAAATCGTCGTGGCGCGGTTCGGGGTCGCGAAGACGGCCTTGTACCTGCCCTGGCCAGCGGCCGTGACCTCGGCGTGGCGCCAGGTCTTGCCCTCGTCGCCGGAGACCTGGATCTTCAGCGTCTTGATCCGTGGCAGGCTCGCACCAGGCTGCGCGTCGATAACGACCGGCAGTACGCTCACGGGTTTCCGCTCGACCACGTTGTGACTGTCGACCTTCGGGCGGTACCGGACGCCGAGGAGCGGCAGCGTGGCCGGCGCGGTGGTCTCGGCCGAGGAGAAGGTCCAGGCCAGGTCCGTACGAGTGCTCAACGTCGCGTAGGTCGGCCGGGTCTGGGACGTCTCGAACCGGTACGACGCCTTGCCGGCGGGCAGCCCGTCCGCAACGACATACCCGAAGCGCGGTGTCTCCGCGACCTTCACCCCGTCACGGAAAAGGATGCTGCCGGCCGAATCCGTCTGGCTCTGCCCGCTGTTGCCGTCGGCATCGCCAACCGGTGCAACCTGTACCAGCAGTTGGTCCCGCGATCGTTGCGCGATCGTCGGCAGAGGCACGAACGGTGCCGCGTGGAATCGCTCCGAGTACGACGCACCGGCCCGATACGGCTTCCGTCCGGACCCGACGCCCGACAACACCGGAAAGGCATCAGGATCGATGACCAATGTGGACCACGAAATCCCCGCCGGCTCAAGGAACGACCTCGTCTTGACCGGAGTGTCGAACGGCACTCCTGGAGTGACGAACCCGGAACCGTCTGGTGTCCCGGCGAAGAGTGCTCGTTCGACGTCCCCGTCGAACGTGGCATTGATCGCCTGGTCGACGACTGCCAGGTCCTTGTCCTGCACGGTGCGGTCGAGGCCGGCCGGGAATCCACCGGGAGTCGCGTTGACGAGGCCATAGAGGTACGGCGAGTTTCGGAAGTCCCCGTCCACGCCAGGCTTGCCCCACTGTGACGCGATAAGCCCGGTCATCAACTCAGCGGACACACCAGCGCCGACCTGTGCCAGGTGCAAACGACTCAGGTCAGAGATCATCCCGTTCAGGCGGTACCGGCGGGCAGGGTCGGAGGGGGTGCGAGCGTAGCCCACATCCGCGAGGATCAGTTGGGCGTCTGGTTGCGGGAGAGCGATCTTGACCTTTTTGGTGGTGCGGGCGTCGAAGACGACTGTGCTGTCTTTCGTCAACTGCAAACTCGGCTGCACCATCAGGTAGTAGTCCTCGCTGCCCGGATTCCCGACCTGCTGATTGCCATCGAGCAGGTACTCGCCCTTGGGTAGCCGCACCTTCGCCGTCGCGCCCGGCAGACCCATAGCGACGTCTTGGTTGAGGCCCCACACCTTCGTGCGGGTCGTGTCGTCGGGGCTGGGGGTGCCGTCGGGCCCGAGGTGCTTGATGGTGAGGTTGTATCGCTCAGCTTCTTTGTCGACGACGACTGCCGAGGTGATACTCACCTCGCCGCCGGTCGCGGTGACGCGGCCGGAGTACGCGCCGTCCGGTCCACTGTGCTTGGTGTTCGAGGTTGCCTGCACCGAGGCGGTCCCGCCCGCCGGGATCGTGACCGTGCTTGCGCTCAGTACGAGCGCGTTCGCCGGGGCCGGGTCGCCGGTCGGGCCGTTCAGCGAGGCAGCCAGGTCGAGCGTGACCGGTTGGTCCCCGAGGTTCCGGTAGGTCAGCGTCTTGGTGACCGGAGCGTCGTCATCGTGTGGCCACAGCGCGGTGCCGAACGAGAGGTTGCCGGGCTCGGCGATGACGGTCTGATTGATGCCCTTGGCAACATCCACCCGGCCGGCGCCTTGCTCGAACGCCGTTTGACCGTCGGCCGGCCTGGCCGACCCCATCAGCGCGCCCTTGAGTTCGGCGGACTTCCAGCCCGGGTGCTTCTGGGCCAGGAGCGCGGCCGCTCCGGCGACGTGCGGTGTCGCCATCGACGTACCGGAGAGGCGGAGATAGTCGTCGCCGACAGGCTCGCCGATGATGGATTCCTTCGCCTTCGCCGCGACGATCGATACACCGGGTGCGCTGATGTCCGGTTTCAGGGCTCCGTCGCCGACGCGCGGGCCGCGGCTGGAGAAGTCGGCCAATTGGTTGTGCTGGTCCACGGCGCCGACGGTGAGCCCAGCGTCCGCGCTGCCCGGTGACTGGATAGTGCTCTCGCCGGGGCCCTCGTTGCCAGCGGCAATCACGAACAGGGTGCCCGTCTCCAGGGTCAGCCGGTTCACGGCCTCCTCGACCGGGTCGATCCCCGGCGTATCCGGGCCGCCCAGACTCAGGTTGACGACCTTCGCCTTGACCTCGGTCGCGGCCCATTCCATCCCGGCCAGGATCGCGGAGTCCTGGCAACTGCCGGTGTCGTCACAGACCTTGCCGTCGTACAGCTCCGCCTCGGGGGCAACACCCTTGTATCTGCCGCTCGAGCCGGCGATGGTCGAGGCGACGTGCGTGCCGTGGCCGAAGAGGTCGCCGGCCGGTGCGTCCGTGAAGTTCTTCTCTCCGGCGACCTGGGTGGCGAGGTCCGGATGGGACGCATCGATCCCGGAATCCAGTACTGCCACCGACACCCCCGCACCCGTGAAGCCGGCCTGCCACGCTGCCGGTGCACCGATCTGCGGGACAGACTGATCCAGCGTGACCTTGCGCTTGCCGTCGAGCCAGATCCTGTCTATCTGCGAGCCGGACCGGGCTGACGACGCCTTCGCCAGAAAGCTCGAGGCCGTGGCCTTGTCGACCTTGATCGCCGCACCATTGACTGACGGCAACTCACGGGTCACCGTCGCTCCGGATACAGCCGCCCGCTGCCGCGACTTCCCGCTGTAGGTGATCAGCAACGGGATCGAGGAACTCGACCCGTCATCGAATCCGCCACTGGCCAAACCCGCCACATCGAACAACCGCCGATCCAGCTTCCCGCCGTCCACCGCGCGCTGAACGTCGGACGGTACGACGTACAGGTGATTCTTCATTCGACGCGCACTGAACATCACCCCACGCCGGCCAGGACCTGGCTTAATCGAGATACGGCCCTTCTCGCCGCCATACAGAGTGACCGTGTCACCGGTGATCAACGTCACCTTCTGGACCCGGCCGACCGCCTGAATCGGTACCAACCCCGGCGCCGCACCAGTAAGCGATGGACGCGGCTGCGGCTTTGACAAGGCGTCGGCCGGTCCTGAGAGCCCTAGGCCCACAGCAGCGAGAGAGGCGACGGTAACCCCGACGCCCCACGACCGTGGTCGAAATACCACCAGAGAACCTTCCGTTCGGGTTGTCCACATGTCAGGCCGACCGGGCACCCGAACGACGGGGACCGGTGGGCCACTCACCTTCTAGATGCCCGAGCACACCGAGAAAGGTGACAAGGGACTCCAATCGGGCGGCGGGGACCGGGCGGCGGTCCAATGGGTGGTCTGGGTCTTCCGGGGTGGCGGGGGAGGGTGCCACGATTCGAGGGTTGGTATACCAGGAGCGTGTCAGTCGATGAGCCTTGCGAGTTACCCGGCAGTGACGATTACTGCGGTCGCCATGCTGCAGGATCGTGACGACCTGCGTGGTATCGCTCGCGTTGAGTGGGCGGATCCTCACGGAGGGTTGGAGAACAGCTCGATCGAAGACCTCATCCGATGGCTTGACCAGAGTGCCGGCATTGCTTACGTCGGCGAGCCGGATGGGAGCCGCGGGCCTCGGATCCGTGTTGTCGTCATGAATGCGCAGCGGTACATCCGGAGCAACCCGGACGACGAGACGGCCGATGCGCTGCTGAGGTTGCCACGGCTCGATCCCGTCGTACTCCACGAGCAACGCTCCAGGAGCCGCAGAGCCAGTCGGCAACCAGGCTGGCGCTGGACCGTCGGAAGACGAACCAGACCAGCAATGTAGCCGGGCCGTGATTTCGATGCCCCGGGCACCAGCCTGAAGCAGGTAGCACTAGTTAAGGGTTGAGTGCGGGGAGGTGGCGGAGGAGTTGTTCGAGTTGGCGCAGGAGGGTGTCTTGGCAGGTGGTTGGTTTGCCGAGGCAGATGCCGTGGACGAGGCCTTCGGCCACCTGACAGGCGGAGGCGCCGCAGTGGGTGGCCCAGGTGCGTACCAGGTCTTGCGCTGTTTCTGGTGAGATGTCGTACCAGTCCATCAGTACCCCGACAGCTTGGTGGAGAACCGCCCTGTGTGCTGCCGGCTGAGCGTGGTCGCAAGTCGGAGTGGCGGTGGCAACGCGCTGAGACATGGTGAAGGTCCTTAGCTGCACCCTCGGCCGGACAACACAGCGGAACTAGAGGGCTGGCTTCGCAACCCCACGACCGAGGAGCTCGTGAGGCGGACACCGGTCCGCTTGTCGAGAGCAACTACCGGTACCCAGCTGGATGTGCTCGTAGTCGGCGACCTGAAAGCTGGCCTCTGGGGTACCGGGCGCGGGCGACGCCGCAGAGCGATAACAAAACAGTCACGGATTGCGTATCTCCGTGTACTGAGAGTTATTTGTGGCCACCGATGGCTTCAGTGATCGGGTGGGCACCGGACTCCACCCGTCGGATTGACTGATGGGGAACTACCGTGACGATGAGAACTGGGCCGATCGCGGCCTTGGCGCTGCTCGGCGTACTGGCCGGTTGTACCGATGTTGGGGCCGGGTTGGTGGCCACGCCGGTGGAGTCGAGTGCCCGGCCGGCGTTGGTGGAGGCGACGGTGCCTCTTTCCCGTGCTCCGAAAGCGATCGAGCTGCCCCGCGGCGGTGTTCGGCTCTTTCCCGAGCATCAACTGGTGGCGTTCGTTGGCGCGCCAGGGTCGCCCGCACTTGGTCCGCTGGACGACAACTTGGACGAGCGAGCCGCCCGGCTGGAGCGGCTGGCTGCGTCGTACCGGGGTGGGCGCCGGATCCTTCCGGTGATGGAGCTGATCGTCGTCACTGCTCAAGGGGCCGCTGGCAACGATGGGAAGTACAGGTCCCGGATCGACCCGCAGCAGATCGACCGGTACCTCGCGGTTGCCCGCAAGCACAAGATGCTGCTGATGCTGGATGTGCAACCAGGACAGGCCAAACCGCTCGACGAGGTCAAGCGTTTGGAGCGCTGGCTCCGGCAACCGGACGTCGGCCTGGCCGTCGACCCTGAGTGGCAGGTCGGACGCGGGCAGGTTCCCGGTCGCGTCTTCGGCCGGACCTCCGGCGCCGAGCTGAACAGCATCGCGGCGTACCTGTCGGGGTTGGTGCGACAGGACAAGCTGCCGGAGAAACTCTTCGTCTTTCATCAACTCACCAAGCAGATCATTGATGCCGAGCAGGTACTGCGTCCGCACCCCGGCGTCGCGATGGTCAAGTCGGTCGACGGCATCGGGACAGCAGCCGCCAAGGAGGCGACCTACCGCCAGCTGACCACCAAGCTACCCAGGGGAGTGCACACCGGCTTCAAACTCTTCTACCAAGAAGACACCCGCCACGGCACCCTGATGACACCAACGCAGGTACTAAGCCTGCGCCCACGTCCCGAGCTGGTGATCTACGAGTGAACCGGCCTGCCCGTCGTACCGTGCTGGCTGCCTGTGTCGCGAGCACGTTGACCGCGTGCGCCGACACACCCCTGCAGAACACATCGGGTGCCGCCTCACCGTCGGTCGTACCAGCGACGACGACGCCGCCGCGACGGGCTGGTACGACGCCGGACCCGCGCGCGGTCAAGGCCAACGAGCTCGGCGTCATCCCGGTACTTATGTACCACCGCCTGACCAACAGGGCGGCCGGTGAGTATGACATGACGCCGGCTTTCTTCCGTGCTCAGCTGGAGCGGCTGTATCGCGAGAACTACCACCCGATCCGGGCTGTCGATCTCGCTCGCGGTCTAATCCGGGTTCCGGCCGGGAAAACCCCTTGTGTACTGACTTTTGACGACAGCACGGCGGGGCAGTTCGGGTATGACCGCGCGGGCCGGATCTCGGCTGCCAGCGCGGCCGGGATCCTGCTGGACTTCGCCCGGAGACGGCCGGGATTTCCTGCGGTAGCGACCTTGTATCTCAACAAGTTGCCCTTCGGCTTGAGCGGTGCCGCTGCGGTCCGCGCGGTGCGGGACCTGACAGCGCACGGTTTCGAGGTCGGCAACCACACCTGGAGTCACGCCAATCTGGAGAACCTCGATGATCGGCAGGTGCAGGCTGAGATCGGGCGCCTGGCCGAGTTCATCAGCCAGGCGGTACCGGAGCATCCGGCGCGAACACTGGCGCTTCCGCTCGGGGTGCATCCGCGGAATCGGCAATTGATGATCACCGGTGCCTCGAAGGGCAGCGAGTACCGCAACGACGCAGTACTGCTCGTCGGGGCGAATCCCTGCCTCTCGCCCTTCCACCGCGATTTCGATCCGCACGCCATCCCGCGCATCCGCGTCACGTCGTACCGGGGTGGTACGGGCCGATTGCTGAGCACTTATTGGCTCGACGAGCTGGCGGCGCACCCGGAGAAGAAATACATCTCAGCCGGCAACCCCTCACGAATCACCTTCCCGCGTGCTCTGGCCGCGGAAGCCGCACCGCGCCTCCGGGGACGGATCACGACCTACTGAGGCGGCATCATGAGCAGGTCTGGCCGGGTAGTTGCAGTTGCCGGTGTCGCCGTCTTCGGGCTGGTCTCGACGACAGGCGTCGCTGAGGTCGGGGCGGCGCCCGCTCCGCCGAAATTCAAGTACCACTTGGCGATGGGAGATTCCTACACCGCGATGCCGCTGGTTCCGCCGGGTCGCCGAAGGAAGGGGCTCGCCTCGGTACCTTCCGCCTGCACCAGCGCTGGAGGTGGAAATCGCAGGCGCTCGCGAGTAAGTACAGCGCCGTTGTGGTGGAGGAGAAGCTGTTCGTCTCCGACTCGCACTTGCGTCTCGGGATCGCTCGCCGTAGGCACCCGCGCGACGGGGGAGGCGTGGGGTGTCGTGGTGTTGGACGCTGTGGATGAAGCATGCTTATATGGCATCGACCACTGAGGGGTAGTTGATGACTGAAGATGCCGTGTACCGGCCGGGGTATTCACGGGCTGCCGAGCAGATCATGGGCTACATCGGTGAACAGGGGTTCGGGCCGGGCGACAGGTTGCCTACTGAGGCGCGGTTTGCGGAGTTGCTCGGGATCAGCCGGACCATCGCTCGGGACGCGCTCAAGACTTTGGCGGCCACGGGGCGGATCACTATCCAGCGAGGTCGTGGCATCTACGTCGCTGATTTCGCTGCCGGCAGCGAGCAGGGCTCGAGCGCGTTCATCCCGGGAAGCATCGACCACGTGATGATGTTGTTCGAGCTTCGCAGTATTCAGGAGCGGGCAGCCGCGCAGCTCGCCGCGCACCGCGCGACGCCACCGGAGCTGGTAGCCATCGGTGACGCGCTCGCCGACTACACCGCCGCCGCCGAAAGCGGTGATATCGAGGCGGCGGCCAAGGCGGACGCCGCCTTCCATCACGCTGTGGCTGCCGCCTCGCACAATCACTTGCTCGCCGAGTCCATCGCGTCCTCACGGTTGTTGCAGCATCGTGTTGTCGTTGCCGCATTCGGCGGCTTCAGTGGTGGGCCACTGATGAAGGCTTGCGAGGAGCACGCTGCCATCTTTGATGCGATCCGCACCGGCGACGCCGAGGCAGCCGGCCGGGCAGCGGATGCACACCTGGAACGAACCCGGCTCGGATATCAGGCCGAGATCGGCCGTCGTGTCTTCCAGAGCCAGGCGCACTGATCCGCCCGGAGGCGGTCAGGTGCTACCTGCGGACTCCGGTGACGGTGAACTCCTGGACGCCCACCCGCCCATCGACCTTGGCGTTCTGTAGGTACAGGCGGATGTTGGTGGTGGCGATCTGCGTGGGCGCTTTGTAGACGACCGGGGCGGTCGTGTTGATGGCCTGGTAGGGCATGAAGTCGATCCAGGCGTTCTGGCTGGCGCTCCAGCGCTGTACCTTCCAGCGCGTGATCATCCCTGGATCGCGGCCGTCCTGCTGGATCGTGAAGGTGAACGCCTCGTGGTCGGCACCGAGGTCGAACTGCGCCCACGCCTCGCTCTGCGGTGCCCTGGCCTCGCCGGTGAGCGTGGTCTCGTCGTACAGCTTGTTCAGCCCGAGATCCCAGGCGCTGCGGTTGACGGACAGGGTGGAGGCGTTGGCGAGGTTGGTGGTCGGCACCTTCGAGCGCAGGTGCTCGTAGGAGGGTTGCAGGCCGGCGCCGTCCATGATCGAGCGAGCCTCCGCCGGCCACGCTCCACCACTGATCACCTGCGGCCCGCCGTCGCCGTCGAAGATGACCCCGCGGGTGTCGCTGTTCGACTTGTCGGTGTAGCTGTGCGACGCGAACACCGACAAAGGAGTGCGGTGGCGATTCGACCAGAGGAAGCTTCCGCCTTCTGAGACGTTGTAGTCCCAGCGCGTCTGGAAGCTCTGGTTGTCGCTGTAGTAGTTCGTCGAAGACGTGTGGTTTCGCACGTAGTTGTGACTGATGACGGTGCCCGGCCAGGCGCCGAAGGTGTACACGGCGGCGTTGTCATAGATGTTCCAGGACTGCTTGGCGGTGGCCAGGTGCACCTCGTTGTGGCTGAACGTCGTTTTCCCGACGCCGTCCACTCCGTCGACCAAACCGAACTCGTCTGACTTGCGTTGATGGAACGCCGTGTAGGCGGTGTCGTAGACCAGGTTGTGCGTGATGCTCGCGTTGTAGGTGTTCATCAGGCTGATACCGGTGGCCGAGAAGTAGTCGTCGCCGATGCCCGCCACGATGTTGTTGCTGATGACAATGTTCTTGGTGCGGGCCGCGCTGGTGGCGTGCACGTCCATCCACCGGCCCGCGATGATGCCGGCTGCGGTGAGGTTGTAGAAGACGTTGCCGGTGATGGTGGTGTTCTCTGCGCCGGTGAGCAGTTGCAGTCCACCGTTGCCCATCTTGCGGACGGTGTTGTTCGTGAACGTGATGCCGTCGGTGTTGGTCAGCTTGATCTGGCCGGGCACCTCGCCGCCGTACCCGTCGTAGTGGGGATCCTTGAACGGGTCGGCGGCGTACAGCGCCTCCGCCTGAGTACCGCCGATGAACCGGTCGCGCGGCAGCAGCCAGTTGCCATGCTCGAAGGTGACGCCGTCGAACGTGATGGCGCGCGCCTTCGCGGTCGCGCTGCGGCCGGTGACGTTCACCAGCGACTCGACCACCGGGACGTACGCGCCGGCGGCGTTCACATCCTCCCCGGGCCTCGGGTAGTAGTAGACCTTGTTGGTCGCTCGGTTGAGGTACCACTCGCCGGGGGAGTCCAGTTCCTCGAACGCGTTCAGGAAGTGGTACGTGTGGTTGTGGCTGAGTGAAACACCGGAGTCGCGGTTCAGCCGGACCTGGAAGTGTGGTTGCGCGAGCTGGACTCGCTTGTTGGCGCCACTGGTGGTGATGCCGACCACCGGGAAGTAGTCGACCTTGAAGCCGACCGCGACGTGAAACAGCCGAACGTCGGCGACGTTGGTGTACGCCGGAACGCTCCCCGCAGGGAACTCGATGCCGTCGTACGAGCGGGTGGGGCGGTCCGGATGCGCCGGGGGGTTGGGAATCGCGGGATCGTCCCAGAACGCGCTGCCGGCGACTCCCTCGCTTATTGCCACCTGGGCGCGCTTGCCGCTGCCGTACAGCTGCCGGAAGTAGTCGGCGTAACCGGCGGACTCGGGGACGTTGGCGACGTAGTACGGGGCGCCGCTGACCCGTGTCCAGCCGGAGACGGCCTTGCCGCCGTCGATGATGGGACTCTCGCCGGGGTAGGCGCGGTAGACGACTTTGAAGCCGTTCGAGCCGGAGTCCGTGTCGGTCAGGTTGAACGGCGCGCTGCGGACGTGCCGCCCGCCACGGAGGTGCACGACGATGTCCCCGGTCATGCCCTTGTTGAGCTGCTTCTCCCGGATGTGATCTCGTACTTTCTCCAGCGTGGCCCATGGCGAGGCGGCGGTGGTACCGGCGTTGCTGTTGCTTCCCGTTGGGGATACGTAGAACGAGTGTTGGACGGCTGCCTGCGCGTTGCTGACCGGCACGAAGCCGGTCAGCGCGACCGCCGCTGCGGCCACGGCCGCCAGGATCCTGGTTCTTCGGGTGCTCGTCATGGGGCTGACCTTTGTCTCTCGGCGGGGCGGGAACCGGCAGCCTCCGAATAAGATAAAGCGTCTTCATTGTCTTCAGTCGGAGGCTGCGCGCTTAGATGAAGCTGAATCATCCCGCGAAAGATCCGGAAAGTGTCAAGAGGTCGGCTCGTCGAGTGGTTGGGGACCGGTCCCCGGAGGGTGGCTGTAGAACGTCAGGTATGACCATCACCATGCCGAATCGGCCGATCGGTTTGCCCGCGCAGGACGGGGTCGCTGCGTTGCTGGCGGGCGCCCGCAGAGAGGTCCTCGCGATGAACTCGCTGGCGGCGGCTTCTCCGGCATTCGGTCCGCGAGATGTTCGTCCCGAGGTGCGGTATCGGGCGATCTACCCGGATACGGCGCGGTCCGCTCCCTCACAGTGCCGGCATCTCGTGGCGATGACGATGGCCGGGGCTGCGATTCGTACGGTGCCGATGGTGGCGATGAATGCGCTCATCATCGACCGGACGATCGCCGTACTGCCGACAGACCGTACCGACGGCGTCGCCGTACTGCGGCTGAACAGCGTGGTTGCTGCGGCTACTGGGTTCTTCGAAAGCATTTGGCCGAGTGCGGTGCCGGTGGCCGTTGCCGCCGCACCGATGACAGCAGAGCTGTCCGCGCGGGAGCGGGAGGTGCTGCGGCTGATGACGCTGGGGATGACCGACGCGCAGGTCGCGGCGAAGCTGAGCGTCTCGGTGCGGACGGTGCGCCGGATGGTGGCGCAGTGGATGCACCGGCTCGGCGCGCGCAGCCGGTTTCAGGCCGGGGTGAAGGCCGCCGATCGGGGGTGGTTGCTGGAGTGGCAGAGCTGATCAGGTGCTCGGATCTTGCCCGGCCACCTCGAGCCACTCCAGATCCATCGGCACCAGGGTGGTGGATTGCACGAGTTCCCAGATCAGGTTGACCGTGAGGGTGAGGCCGACCGGTTCGCCGACCTCATCGCGTCGCAGACCGGCCACACCGGCGTCGGACAGGCGTTGCCGCAACCGCGACACGATGTGCTCGACGCGCTTCGCTGTCCAGGTCTCGTGGGGACGCAGGTCGGCGAGCTCGGCGGCCGCCTGTTGCCTGGTGAGCGGCAGCGGCTGCAGGTCGTAAGCCAGGTAGCGCTGGGCAACAACCGTCAGCGTCAGGTGTTCCTCGGGAGTAAGCCGCCAGCGCTTCGGAGGCAACGTCAACTGGTTGGGCCGCGGTTGTGCGGCCCGATCGTCGCCGTCCGAGATCAACACCTCGAGCAGATGCTCGCGCTGGCGGTTTCCGCGCACGAAGATCGTCGTGTAGCCCCCTGCCAGGGGGAGAGGTTCGCTACCGGTGTGCAGCAGGACGCCGTTCGACACCCGGATGGGGAGTCGCCCGTGATTGCGAAGCCACCAATGCCCTTGGTCGTAGCTGATCGTCCCGTGGTGCCGGCTGATCCGTACGTCGTTCTCGCCGATACACAGGTCGACTGCAAGCCGGTTCCGCCCGAAGCTGAGCTCGGCGTTCGGAGCCGGTGGTACGACGACGTTCTCGCTGACCGTGAGCACGCTCAACGCGCCCGGCTGCGGCTCCCCGGGGAAATGCCGCAAGCTGCGGAACTGGTTGAACCTGGCTGGTTCCACCTCAGCCGGCTTTCGGGAGCGAGCGCACGACAGCCTCGGCGGCAGCTCGAGTCCGCGCACACGTAGCGGCCGAGCTGTCGGAGGTACGGTCGATCAGGCGGATGGTGACCACCTCGTCGCGCAGCTCCTCGGTGCCCTCCAGCACCGGCAGCCTCGGCTGGTAATGGCGGTGGACCACCATGACCTTGCAGACCGCCTTGTTCCCGGACTCCGGTAGGACGAACGCTGACCTGCCGCCGAGACTGGTCTTGGGCACGGTCAAATCGCCATCGGTCTCCATCGGCCATTCCCGGGTGTAGCTCACCTTGAGCTCGTTCTCGTTTCCCTTCCCCTCCCAGGTGCATTCCCAGCCGCCGAGCTCTTGGCGTGGCTGGTCGTCGGGAGCGCCGAGTGCCTTGCTGACCGCGGTGGCTTCGAGCAGGGTGCAGGCATCGACCCTGGCCAGCGAATCCGCCGGCCACGACCACGATCGCTGGGGCAGTGGACCCTTGTTGACCAGCGCCACCGCGTCCGTCAGTACCGACTCCGCGAACGCGCAGATCGGTGCGTCCTCGGCCCTCTCGTTGCTGTGCGACGTCGCGATGATGCGGTTCGTGTCGGGCAGCGAGATGCTGCGCTCGCACCGGCCGTCGCTGATGTCGGGACGTTCCATCTCACCCATCTGGCCTGCGACGATCGGCCGGGATGGATAAGGGTCCCGGCGGGCGAGCTCGAGGACGGTCTGCACCTGGCCGCTGCCGTCCTTGAGCTCGGTCGTGACCACGCAACTGCTGAAGTTCAGGACTTCGGGATCGACGAAGGGCTGTCCGTAGAACCGTAGAGCGTTGGTGGAGATCACCGCGCAGGGATCGACGGCAGCCGGATCAGGTCCGAGCCCGATGACATCCGGCTTCGCGGCGTCCGGGGCTGAACGGTCGGGGAGGAACCACGCCAGCAGTACGGCGCTCACCGCCAGCACGCCGACCCCGGCCAGGACCGCGCTCCGCCGGACCCGAAGTCGCCGCCGGCGCCGGATCCCTTGCAGACGTGGAAGATCGCCGTACTGGGTCAGGTCGGCCGCCGTCGGGCGACTCGCCGGGTCCCGCTCCATCAGGGCGTCCAGCAGCGGCGCGATCTCCTTGGCCCGCTGGTGCGGGATCGGTGTCCCCTTACCGGCCCGCTGGATCTGGGAGAACGGCCCGTCGGCACCATCGCCCCACGGCGATTGCCCTTCGACCGCGGCGTACAGGGTGGCGCCCAGAGCGAACATGTCGGACGCCGCCGTGGCCTCGCC
>Ga0190275_10001525_pt1 | contig 17130 bp, 14 predicted proteins | sample Popmic550T_FD_133745 | JGI IMG/M metagenome (GOLD analysis project Ga0190275, IMG submission 133745) | Populus adjacent soil microbial communities from riparian zone of Yellowstone River, Montana, USA - 550 T | ecosystem: Environmental > Terrestrial > Soil > Riparian zone > Trees stand | place...
ATCTAGCGCGTGCGTCACCGCGATGTGCCTGTGACCGACGGGACCAAACCAAACGTCGCGCCGCCACCCGGTCATCCTCGCTTTCCCCATGTCGACGCCCTGCGAGCCGTCGCCGCTCTGAGCATCGTCGCGCTGCACAGTCGCGGCTCATTCGGGGACGGAAGCAGCTGGGTCTCGTACTGGGACAATCTCGCCTGGGGGGTCGGCATCTTCTTCGTGATCTCGGGCTTCCTGCTCTACCGGCCGTTCGCTGCCGCTGGTGCAGGGCAGGCACCGGCGGTCGCCGCGCGCGATTTCTATCGCCGGCGAGTGCTGCGCATCGTCCCCGGCTACTGGCTCGCGCTGACCGTCCTGGGGGTGCTGGGATGGGCCAGCGGCCTGTTCGGTGCGGACACGTGGAAGTACTACGGTCTCGTCCAGGCGTTCTCGGGGGAGACGTTCACGGGTGGCCTGATCGTGACGTGGAGCCTGAGCATCGAGTGCATGCTGTATCTCCTGCTCCCCTGGTATGCGTGGACGAGCTCGCGGATGCGCCAGGGCGCGCAGGGATCGTCGTGGCGTGGCGATCTCGCCGGCGTCCTCGTCACGTGGGCCTGCGTCGTACTTGGCCTCTTCATCCTGGCCGACCGAGCGTCGACCTCCCTCACGACGGTCATCGGCTACTCCTCGATGTTCCTGCTGGGGATGGCGCTCGCCGTGCTGACCGTCGGGAGGGCCGAGTCGCCCAGGCTCAGCGCGTCGTTCGAACTGATCGCTCGGCACCCGGCAGCCTGCTGGCTGGCGGGCGCGGCCATCTTCGTCGCCGCCGGAGCCGGCGTTGGCAGCAGCCGGCACAGCTCGTACCTGCTCCAGGGCGCCATGGCGACGCTGCTCGTGCTCCCTGCCGTGGCCGGGCGGCTGAGGGGAGGGGTGACCGAGAGGATCCTGGGCAACCCGCTGCTGGCGTGGTTGGGACTGATCTCCTACGGCATCTTTCTGTGGCACGCCCCGCTGCTGTTTCACCTGCGCGGCGCGGGCGAGTATCAGGCCACCGCTTCGGCGGTGCTGTACACCGTGCTCGCCTGGGCGCTGACGCTGGTCCTTGCGGCCGCGAGCTACTACCTGGTCGAGGCGCCGATCATGCGAGCCGGCCGGCGACGCACGTCACCAGCCCTCGCGGCGGAGAAACACCTCTAGCGTCAGCAGCGTCCACAGCTGGTGACCGCGATTGCGCGCGCCGGAGGCGTGCTCGGCGAGCAGTTGATCGACCGCGGGCCCGTTCATGTGCCGGCGCACGCGGGCGTGCGGCCCGCCGAGCATGCTGCGAACGTAGGTCTCCAGGTCGCTGCGAAACCACCGGTCGAGCGGAACGCCGAACCCGCGCTTGCGGCGCCTGAGCAACTCAGGCGGCAGGAGATCGGCGACCGCGGCCTTGAGGACACGCTTGAGCGACAGACCGCGAAGCTTGTGGTGCCCGGGGACCCGCATCGCGTGTTCGATCAAGCGCGTGTCGAGGAAGGGCGAGCGAACCTCCAGACCGTGCGCCATGCTCATGCGATCGACCTTCGGAAGCAGGTCGTCGAGCAGGTAGGTCCTGAGGTTGACGTGCAGCATGCGGTCGAGCTGCGAAGCTCCCGCGGTTCGATCCCACGCCGCTTGAAAGTCGGTGAGCGCCCAGCCGTCCGCGTCGTCGCCCAGCAGACGTCGTCGATCGGGCTCCGCGAAGATGCTGATCCACGACCTCAGCGCGTCGGGCATGCCGTCGTCGGCTCGCCGCTGGAAGCGCTGGACCCGGCCGACGCGCCCGCTCGCGAGGTGCGCGGGCAGGCGCCCGATCCCCGAGCTCACGGCGCGACGCGCCGGGCGTGGGATGCGCTCGTAGCGGCTGACCATCATCGCGGCGGCGAAGCGCTCGTATCCCGCGAACAGCTCGTCCCCGCCGTCGCCGGACAGCGCAACGGTGACGTGGCCCTTGGTCAGCTCGCTGAGCAGGAACGTCGGGATCGCGCTCGAGTCTCCGAACGGCTGGTCGTGGTGCCACACGAGCCGCTCGATGAGGTCGACGGCGTGCGGTTGCACCTCGAACGTGGTGTGCTCGGTGCGAAAGCGGCGCGCGATCTGTTCGGCGTAGGGCCGCTCGTCGAAGCCCTCCTCGTCGTCGAAGCCGATCGTGAACGTGCGGACCGGCTCATCCATCTGCTCGGCCATCAACCCGACCACGGCGCTGGAGTCGATGCCGCCGCTGAGAAATGCCCCGAGTGGCACGTCGGAGATCAGCCGCCGCCCGACGGCCTCGCGCAGGAGCCCGCGCACATCGCGAGCATGGCGCTCCATGCTCCCCGGGTGCGGCGGCGCGCCGTCTCCGGCAAGCGGCGGGTCCCAGTAGGACCGTATCGCCGGCGTACCCCCGTCATCGAGCACCAGGACGTGCCCCGGAGGCACGCTGCGGATACCCCGGTAGAACGTCCGCGGTGTGGGGACGTACCCGAATGTGAGGTACGCGGGGATCGCCGAGGACTCCAGTTCACGCGGGACCAGCGGGTGAGCGAGGACCGACTTGATCTCGCTGCCGAACACCAGCGTTCGCCCGTCGAAGAAGTAGTACAGCGGCTTCTTGCCCACGCGGTCGCGCGCGAGCACGAGACGCCTCGTGCGCTCGTTCCATACGGCGAGTGCAAACATGCCGTCGAGGCGACGCGCGAGCTCGATCGGTTCACACTCCTCGGCGAGATGAGCGATGACCTCGGTATCTCCCTGCGTCTCGAAGACGTGACCGGTGCCCAGCAGCTGTTCGCGCAACGAGCGGTAATTGTAGATCTCACCATTGAGCGCGACGCTGATCGTGCGATCCTCGTTGTAGATCGGTGGGTCACCGGTTTGGAGATCGATCACCGCAAGTCGCGTCTGTCCGATCGACGCGCCGGTCCCCACAGAGAAGGCGGCGGCGTCCGGCCCGCGATGCATCAGCGTCTGAAGCTGTGAGTCGGCCGTTTCACCATCCGCCTCGGAGGGACCGACCCATCCCGCGATACCACACATCAGCAGGCCGGGTCAGTGATTTGACGGTACACGTGGTCAGCTCTCGCAGAGGATGGTCGGTCAATCCGTCCGGGAGCTCATCGCGCATTCGCCGGGTGCGGACCCGAAGCCCGGGCATCCTAGTGGATCGCCGACGTCGCACTTGCACCCCGCCGGCCGCCGGGACTTCGTAGACTCGCAGCCGCGGCCTGACGACGATGATTCCTTCGGATTCCCAGAGCCCGCAAACGCCGTTGCCCGCCGGGCCCGGGGCGCCGGCGGGGGCCCTGCGGCGCAATGTGATGCTCGCGCTGCTGCGCGGCTCGCAGTTCGTGTTCCTGTTCCTCTCAGGCGTCGTCGTGGCCCGCGGCCTCGGCCCCGAGCTCCGAGCCGAGTATGCCCTGACGTTCGCGCTCGGGTCGGGCACGTGGGTGCTCATCCACCTGTCGCTGCCGGAGGCCGCGGGCAGACTGCTGGCGCGACGAGAAGCGTCGCTGGGCGACCTCGCACCGATCCTGTACGCCGCGTCGCTGGTGCTCGGCCTGATCGGCCTGGCCGCCGTCCTGGCCGTCGGATTTCTCACTCGCGGCTCGCTGCTGCAGAACGCCAGCTCGGGCGCGATCGTCTTCGGCGCGATGATCGTCCCGCTGATGCTCGTGCAACAGATGGGCGTCGGGCTGCTCACCCGTCTCGGAGCATTGACCGTATACGGCTGGGTGTCGGCGGGGACCGGACTGCTGCAGTTGGTGCTCGTCGGAGTGCTCGCGGCGACGGTGACTCTCACACCCGAGAACGCGCTTGCGGCCGCCGTGGTCGCGCTCTCCGTTCGTGCGATCGCGATGTCCCTCGCGGTCGGACATCACGCCGGCGTCCGCGGGCTCATACCCGGCGGCTCACCGCAGCTCATGAAGCGGATGTTGAAGATCGGCTTCGTCTTGCACCCCGCGTATGTGGCGCTTGCGCTCACCCTGCGCATCGATCTCTTCTTGGTGAGCCTTTTCAGCGACGCTCGCGCAGTTGGCCTGTACTCCCTGGCGACCTCGTTGGCCGAAATACTGTTTCTGGCTTCTTGGACGATGACCGAGTCAGCATTGAAGAGACAGACCGAGGCGGACGAGGTCGCGGCGGCAACCTACACGCTGTGGGTCGCGCGACAAGTACTTGCGATAACACTGATCTGCGCCGTCGTGGTCGGAGCGATGGCCTACCCCATGGTGTACGTGGTCTATGGCCGCGAGTGGCTGGCGAGCGTGCCCCCGCTGCTGATCCTGACCGTCGGGGCGATCGCGATCGCGGTGGAAGGGCCTATCAGGATCATGATGATCCGGATGGTGGCGCCCTCGATCATCGCCAGAGCCGCCGGCGTGGGACTGGCCGCGAACATCCTGCTGAACGTCGCGATGATCCCTCGCCTGGGCGTCAACGGCGCGGCGCTGGCGTCCGTGATGTCCTACTGGCTGTATCTGTGGTTGTTGCTGCGCTCGTTCGGCGAGGCGACGGGCCTGTCGGCCCGCCCGATCTTCGGCCGGCCTCGCGAGGGAGACGTCATCGTGCGGATCCTGCACGCCGTGGCGCTGCGAACCCGCCGCGGGAGGACCCTATGATTCGCGTCGATGCGCGGGCGACCGTGACCACCGAAGACGCGGCTCCCGCAAGACTCCGCTGATGGCTCCTGACTCCACGCTCTACGACGTCTTGAGCGTCACGCTCGCGACGCTGCTGGTGGGCTTCGTGCTTGCCGGCTGCATCCGGCGCCTGAAGCGCAGCCGGCCCGAGCTCGCGGTCGGTTCAGCGATGGCCGTCGGCGTCGGGGTCAGGCTCGCCGCCATCTTCGCGGTCTCGCTCACCGGGGTCGAGTTGACGCTCCGTGGCGGGGACGAGCTCAAGTTCCTCCAGGGGGCGCGCACGATCGCCGCTTCCGGCTTCGACTCCGGACTCTGGCTGCCCAGTGACCTCTACCGCCTGCACGAGATCGTCTTCGCGCTGCAGATCAAGTTCGCCGACTTCCCGCAGACGGCCCTGCGCGTGACGCAGGTCGGGATCGCGATGCTCGGGCTCGTGTTCATCGTCGCCGCGGTCTACGATCTCGCCGGCCCTCGCGCGGCCCGCGTCGGGGCATGGGTCCTCGCCCTGGAGCCGGCGAGCATCTTCTTCAACAGCATCCTGCACCGAGAGCCGCTGCTCGTGCTTGCCAGCGGGCTCGTCGTCTTCGGGGGATCGAAGATCTGGACGCGGCTGGAGCTGCGCGGCGTCCTCGTGCTCGGGCTCGGCTGCGCGGTCGCCCTGGGGACGCGTCCGTACGCCGCATGGTTTTTGATGACGGGCGGACTGCTGCTGATCCTGCACGCATCCCTGCGCCAGGTCGGCTCGACGCTGCGCTCGATACCGCTCGTGTACGCCGTGGGCGTCGTGATCGTGGTCGCCTCACCCGCGGTGCTCGCGCTCACGTCGCAGGAAAGCCTCGAACAGAACCTGCAGGGCTCCCAGGACGCCAACACCGCCGCCAACACCCGGCGCGGAACGGAGGGCTCCAACAACCTGAGCCTGGAGCGGGTGGATTTCTCGTCGCGTTCGGATCTGGTCACCAACCTGCCCCGTCGCGTGCGGGACGTCGTGCTGCGCCCCTATCCATGGCAGCTGCAGAACACCAGCCAGCAGCTCGGTGCGATCGGCACGCTCGTCGCGCTCGGTGCGCTGCTGCTCATCTTCCATTATGCGAGGCGCAACCGCGGGCGCGCTTTCGCGCTGACGGCGCCGATCATCTATCCCACGGTCTGCCTGATGGCCGCCTACGCCCTCAGCGTGGGGAACGCGGGAACGGGATTTCGCTACCGTACGCATCTTGTCTTGCTTGCGCTGGCCATGCTCGTCGTCCTGCGCGAGCATGCGCTACGAAGCCCCGCAACCGCTGCTGCCGACGTGCCTTCGGACGGTGCTGAACGGCGATCTACGACGCCCGGGCGCGCCGGGCAGCATCCGAAGGCGCTCCCCCGGCGCGGATCGCGACTTGCCTAGCGCTGCGCTGATCTTCGGGGAGGGTTCCTCGTGACCGGCGGACAGGGTGATGTCCGCGCGTACCTGAAGGTCCTCTGGCGCTGGAAGTTCCTGATCCTCGCGATCGTCGTGGTCATTCCGTCCGCGGTCTACGTGTGGGTCTCGGGCCAGCCGAAGCAGTATCAGTCCAACGCCCTCCTGCAGGTCCAGCCGCTGGCGGTCGATACGAGCCTGTTCAACACCTACGCCCCGGCGCCGCAGGCTCAGACCCTGCTCTCCGCGGCGCGGCTGATCACCACGACCGGGGTCGCGCAGGCCGCAGCCGAGGAGCTGCGCGAGCCGCGCTCGAGCGCCGGCAAGCTGCTGTCACAGGTCACGGCGACCGCGGATGTCGAGGCCGATTTCGTCACCATCGTCGCCCAGTCGTCGACGGGCGCGCGCGCGGCCGAAGTGGCAAACGCCTTCGCGGCCGCCGTCGTGACCACGCGGACCGAGCAGGCCGTCGGTCGCCTGAACGGCACGATCAGCAACGTCGCCGACCAGCTCAAGCAGCTTCCCCGCAACGACCCGGAGCCCCGCAGGCAGCTTTCCGAGCAACTGCAGCGCCTGCGCGCGCTGCGAGCGGCACAGGGCAGCAATGCGCGCATCGTCGAGCCGGCGGTCGCATCGCCCATCCCGGTCTCGCCGAAGGTGACGCGGACGGTGGTGCTGTCGGGCATCGTCGCGCTGCTGCTGGCCTTCGGAGCTGTCGTCCTGGCGCAGGGCGCCGACCGCAAGATTCGCGATCCGGTGGAGCTCGAGGAGCTCACCGACCGCCCGTTGCTGAGCGCCGTTCCGCAAAGCGCCTTCGGCGATCTGCAGACCAGCGGCGCGGGGGAGGAGGCCTTTCAGACCCTGCGCGCAAGCCTGACCTACTTCAACATCGACCGTCCGATGGAGAGCGTCCTGGTCTCCAGCCCGTCCCAGGGAGATGGCAAGACGACGGTCGCGACGAACCTCGCACGAGCGATGGCGCGGGCGGGCAAGGACGTGATCCTCGTGGACGGCGATCTGCGGCGCCCGCAGGTCGCGTCGCGCTTCCATGTCCACGCCACGGCCGGCCTCGGCGGGGTGCTCGTCGGAGAGACGAGCCTCGAGGACGCCTTCGTCGAGCTCGAGCCCGAATCCGCTGGTGGCGGACGGCTGCGGGCGCTGCCCGCCGGGCCTCCGCCGCCCAACCCCTCGGAGCTGCTCGCGTCCGAGCGGATGAAGCTCCTGCTCGACGAGCTCGTCGCGATCTCCGACCTCGTGATCATCGACAGCACGCCGTTGCTGACGGTGAGCGACTCGCTGCCGCTGATCGAGTTCGTCTCCGGAGTCGTGGCGGTCGCGCGCCTCAACACGACCTCCAAGGATGCGATCCGGCGCCTGGAACAGATGATCGCCAACGCCGGCGGCACGCTGCTGGGCTCGGTCGCGACCGGCGCGGCCGCGGCCGGTCTGTACGGGGGCTATGGGAGCTACGGCTATCGCCAGAAGCCCGCGCCCAACGGAAGCTCGCCGGAAGGCCGCCGCAAGGCGACGTCTCCTCGGAAGTCTCGCCGGGCAGACCGAGGTCGCAACGGAACGCCCCCCGACGGCGGAGCCCCGCGAGCCAAGCGCGAAGCTTCGCGGGCGGAGGCGCGCGACAGGGAGGCTCGTTCCTCGAAGGGGTCGCGGGCGCGAGGATCGGACGGCTGGTTCTCGTGAGAGGCTGTCAAACATGAAGATCCTCGTCACCGGCGGGGCCGGTTTCATCGGCTCGAATCTCGTCGACGGGCTGCTGCATGCCGGACACGAGGTCCGCGCGCTCGACAACTTCTCGACCGGCCACCGGCGCAACCTGCAGCACGTGTCGGAGGACATCGACATCATCGAGGGCGACCTGCGCTCCTACGAGCGCGTGAGCTGGGCGGTGCGCGGGTGCGGCGCCGTCTTCCACGAGGGCGCGATGCCCTCGGTGCCACGATCGGTGCAGGACCCGCTCACCTCCAGCGAGATCAACATCGGTGGAACACTCAACGTGCTGCTGGCAGCTCGGGACGCCGGCGTCCGGCGCGTCGTCTTCGCGTCGTCCTCGTCGGTCTACGGCGATGCTCCGGGATTTCCGCGTGACGAAACGCAGGCGACCAGCCCGCTCGCGCCGTATGCGGTCTCCAAGCTCGCAGCCGAGCAGTACTGCCGCGTCGCGCATCTGGTGTACGGCCTGGAGACCGTCTGCCTGCGCTACTTCAACGTCTTCGGCCGGCGCCAGGACCCGTTCTCGCAGTACAGCGCGGTGATCCCGAAGTTCATCATCGCGATGCGCGACGGGATCGCCCCCACGATCCACGGTGACGGCACGCAGTCTCGCGACTTCACCCACATCGACGATGTCGTCGCGGCCAACCTGCTGGCGCTCGACGCGCCGGCGCCGGCGGCGGCGGGGGGCATCTACAACATCGCCTGCGGGCGGCAGGTGTCGTTGAACGACCTCGTCGCCGAGCTCAACGACGCATTCGGCTCGGAGCTCGAGGCGCTCCACGTCGAGCCCCGACCGGGGGACGTCAAGCATTCGCTCGCAAATGTCGGGCGCGCGGAGCGCGAGCTGGGCTTCCGCGCCGCCGTCGATTTCGCCGAGGGCCTGCTGCGCACGATCGAGGCCTACGCACCGGCGGGGCAAGCGCGTGCCCGGCTCTGACCGAGGGGCTGGGAGGACGGCGGTCACGGCCGCTGCAATCCTTCAGGGCGACCGCAGCGTCCTCGCCGCGCTGTGCGAGTGGCGCGGCGGCTCGGTCTTCGAGTACTGCCAGCACGTCAGCGATCAGCAGCTCCCCGAGCAGGCATGCACCGAGGCGTTTGCGCGGTTTCGCCGCGACATCGCTGAGGCGCCGGACGCTGCGGCGCTCGATCTGGATGCGATGCTCCTGCGCGCGACGCGCACCGCGGCCGCGAGACGCGCGCTCGCGGTGGAGGCGCCGCGGCCGCCTGGAGAGGCAGCTCGCTGCGCGGCCGCGCCCCAGGCGATCGCCGCCCGCGAGAATGGCGACATCTCGCCCAGGGGCCGCCGGCGACTTGCGTCGCACCTCGGCGACTGCACGGTCTGCAGCGAGGCTGAGGCGCGCGCGCTCGCCGCGGAGCGGGCGTATCGGGAGCCCTCCAGCCGGCCGCTGCCGCCGGCGCTGACGGCGGCGATCCTGACGGCGCTCGGGGAGACGGTTCCTCCCGTCACCCGCGGCGCGGCTGAGGCTGCCGCGCCGGCCGACGATCGGGCTCCTGTCGCCCGCCGCGCTCGTGTCGTGCCCGTCGCGCGCGTCATCACGCGGGCAAAGATCCGCGAGGGTGACCCGGGGGCGCTGGCAGCCCTGTGCGAGCGCCGCGGGTCGGCGGTGTACGCCTACTGCGTGCAGGTGGCGGGTACCGGCGACGCCGCCATCGCTGCCGCCGACGCCTTGGCGCAGTTTCGCGTGGCGGTCGTCGCGCCGACGGCGCTCACCAACCTGGACGCCGAGACGATGCTTCGCCGCATGACCCGCCGTGCGGCGGCGTCGCGTGGCGCCGAGGTGTTCGGGACGCACGACGACGTCCCGGGGACCGCGGACGGCTGCGCCGCACAGACGGCAAGCTTCCTCGACTACATCGAGGGTGCCCTTTCACCGGCCGAGAGCCAGATCCTCGACGACCACGTGCGCAGCTGCAGCGATTGCGCGGCGACGCTGCGGCGAGCGGTCGCGGGCGAGCGGGCGTTCGACCGTGCTCCCAGCGTGTCACTGCCCTTGCCCGTCGCCGAGGATCTGCTGCGGGCGATGATCGCGGCCGCGCCGGTCCATGCGCACGACGGAGATGAGGCGGAGGCGGAGGCCGAGGCGATGCGCCTGCTCGCCGGCGATCACACGCCCGCCGGCCGGACCACCAGTCGTCCGCGCGCGCGTCCGCCCGAGACTGCGCAGCCGGCCGTGCCGATCGCCGCGGCCGGCATCGTCAGCGGCGACCGTGACGTGCTCGCCGCGCTCTGCGCACGGCGTGGCCCCGCGGTGCTCGACTATTGCCGGCACGTCAGCGCGAGCGGTTTGAGCACGCAGGCTTGCGCGGAGGCGTTCGCGCGCTTTCGTGTCGTCGTCGCGCAGGCGCACGACCCCGACACGATCGACCCCGACTCGACGCTGTTGCGCCTCACGCGCCACGCGGCCGCGGAGCACGCGGTGCAGTTCGGGCTCGCGCCGCCGGGCCCGCTGGGCCGCGTCCGCGGTGGATCGCGCTGCATCGGGACGGCCGAGGCACTCGCGGCTCGCAATGACGGGGATCTCTCGGTCGTCTCAGGCCGCCGCCTCGCCGCGCACCTGAACGGCTGCTCCGCCTGCCGGGAGGCGGAGGCTCGCACGCTCGCGGCCGAGGAGGCCTATCGCAATCCGTCGATCGAGACGATGCCGCCGGCAGCGACGGCGGCGGTCATGACGGCATTGCAGCAGGCGGTGCCGGATGGCCGGGCGTGACCTGACCGGCCATCAGACGATCGCGGCCTCCTGCTGGTGGAAGGCGATCACGTCGCTCAGGATCTCGTCCAGCGAATGGGTCGGCTTCCAGTCCAGGGCACCGGCGATCTTCGAGATGTCCGGATAGCGACGAGGCATGTCCTCGAAGCCCTCCTCGTAGGCATCCTGATACGGGATCAGGTGGATCTCCGACTCCGAGCCCGTGAGCTCTCGTACGCGGTCGGCGAGTCCCAGGATCGAGATCTCCTCCTGTGAGCCGATGTTGAAGACCTGGCCGTGTGCCTCGTCGCCGAGCTCCATGACGCCCACGAGCGCCCGCACGACGTCGTCGACGTGGCAGAAGCATCGCGTCTGCGTTCCGTCGCCGTGCACGCGGATCGGCCGGCCGGCGAGCGCCTGCTGGACGAAGGTCGGGACCACCATGCCGTAGCGCCCGGTCTGGCGCGGCCCGACGGTGTTGAACAGCCGGGCGACGACCGTCGGGAGCTTGCGCTCCTTCCAGTAGGCGAGCGCGAGGAACTCGTCGATCGCCTTCGAGCAGGCGTACGACCAGCGGCCGGTGATGGTCGAGCCGAGCACGAGGTCGCCGTCCTCGCGGAACGGGAAGCTCGTCGACTTGCCGTAGACCTCGCTGGTCGAGGCGATGAAGACCGGCTTCTTCTTCTTGCTGGCCTGCGCGAGCACGACCTCGGTGCAGTGCACGTTGGTCTCGATCGTGCGGACCGGGCTCTCGATGATGAGATCGACGCCGACGGCGGCCGCCAGGTGATAGACGACGTCGGCCTCGTCGACGAGCTCAGCGACGATCGGCGCCGAGGCGCAGGTGTCGATCGTGTAGCTGAAGCGCGGGTCGTCCTTGAGATGGCGCACGTTGTCGATCGACCCGGTGGAAAGGTCGTCGAGGATGTGGATCCGGTGACCCCGGCCCAACAACGCCTCCGCGAGGTGCGAGCCGATGAACCCCGCTCCGCCGGTGATCAGATACCGCATGCCGAAACCCTCTCCCACTTGCCCTCGACGTCCTGTCGCCGTCGCAATCTACTCGGTGCGACCTCGAAGAGGAAACGATGCCGCTGGATCGAGGAGGCTACCGGTACGAACGGCGTCCGGCAGGCACACGCGGCGGTGCGACCATCACGACCGACGTCGGGCCGGCCAGACCGGCCCGACGTCACATGCGTGAGAGGGCGGCGTCAGCGGCCCTGCACCGTGACGATCTGCGTGGCGACCGCGGCCTTGCGGCTCTTGGCCTTCTTGGCCTGCGTGCCGAGCGTCAGCGGCGAGGCGACGGCCGGGCCCTGATAGGTCGCGCAGCTCGCGCTGAAGAAGCCACCGGAGGACTGGCAGTTGCTGATGTTCGTGGTCGAGTTGTTCGACGCGGACTGGTTGCCGCCGCCGATGACGACGCCACCGCCGCCGGCGCCGTTGCTCTGCGTGATCACCTGATTCGTGCTGGAGCTCTGGTTGTTGGTCTGCGTGACGGCAGCGGTTGCAGCGGCCGTGGTCAGCAACAGCCCCCCGGTCAGCAGGGCGGCCATCTTGGTACGTGCGGTCATTGCAGCTCCTTGGTGGGACTTCAGGCGAACCATCACCCTGGCGCGGGCAGCGTCGAGCGCCTCATCGCTAGGGCGTGGCCGGTTGGCGCGGAGCCGGTCGGCGGTTGCGTGGAGATCGTCTGGCAGATGCTCATCGGACGTGGACATACCACCTACTACGCACGAGAACGGTGGAACTTGACCGGCGACGATCAAAGTTTCCGCGCGCGGTCCGGCGCTAGGATTGGCGGCCCTCGCCGACGTAGCTCAGCTGGTAGAGCACTTCACTCGTAATGAAGGGGTCCGCGGTTCGAGTCCGCGCGTCGGCTCTGAGGGTCTCCCACGTTCCGGCTAACGTCGAGGCGTGCTGCGCGTCGTCGGCGAGTCCGCCTATCCAGTGGTCACCCCGGGTCCTCGGGTTCGCGTCGCGTCGTTTCAGCCGTTTCTGCATGAGCACGGCGTCGACCTGCGATTCGTCTCGCACCTCAGCGACGAGGAGTACCGCGTCCTCGGCGCGGACGGCGCCCGCGCCCAGAAGGCGCAGGTCATCGCCCGTTGTGCCGCGCGGGTCGCGCGTCGTGCGCGGCCTGCGGACGCGCTGCTGATGGTGCACCGGCTGTTGAGCCTGGTTCCGGTTCCGGCGCGCGACCCCCCGCGGCGCGTCGACGTGTACGACTTCGACGATGCGATCTTCGAGGGCTCGATCTCGCCCACGAACCGCGGCTTCGAGACGCTGAAGCGCGAAGGCCAGCGCTGCCGTGCACACCTTCGTCGCGCGCGGTTGGTGATCGCCGGCAACGAGTACCTCGCCGCGTTTGCCCGCAGGCACGCGCGGCGAGTCGAGATCGTCCCGTCGTGCATCGACGCCGAGGCGTACGCACAGCGCTCCCATGCCGCTGTCGAGACCGTCACGATCGGATGGATCGGCTCGGCCAGCACGACGCCGTACCTCCTGGAGATCCTGCCCGTGCTGCGCGCGATGAACGCCGACGGCGCTCGTGTGAGGCTCCTGGCGGTCGGCGCGGCACGACTGCCCTCCGAGCCGTGGATCGAGCGCCGCCCCTGGTCGCTGGGAAGCGAGGCGGCGCTGCTGTCGCGCTTCGACATCGGCGTCATGCCATTGCCCGACGATCCGTGGACGCGCGGGAAATGCGGCTACAAGCTGCTCCAGTACTTCGCCGCGGGGGTGCCCGCTGTCGCGAGCCCGGTCGGCATCAACGCGACGCTGCTCGGCCGTGGCGGCGGGCTGGCGGCCGGCACAGGCCATGAGTGGCGTCGCGCGCTGGAGGAGTTGCGCGCCGATCCGGCGGCGCGCGCAGACGCCGGTCGCGCCGGGCGGCGGCTGGCCGAATCGGAATACTCCTATCAGCGCTGGGCTCCTGAGCTTGCAGCGATGCTCCACACGCTGTGAATGTCCGGCGCTTGCGTACGATCTCTCCATGACAGATCTCATCCGCGAATGCCTGCTCGACATGCCCCTGTCGAACATGACCAACCGTCCTGAGGGCATGCTCGCCATCCGCCGCGACGACGTGCCCGAGGAGGCCCGCGAGGCCGTCGACGCGTGGGTGCACGCCCACGGCGGCACGATCGCCGAGGAGCCGCTGATCGTCGTGCACGGCGGCAAGACGCCCGCCGGCGGCGGCGGTGCGAAGTACTACGTGCTGGCTCCCGCGGCGCTCGCGCCGGCGGACGACTAGGGGACGGCGGGGGCCCCGACCTCGACGAACGGCTCGCCGCGGTCGAAGGTCAGCGCGCCCGCCATCGGGCGCGCGGGCGCCAGCAGCGACGCGAACGGCCGCTCGCGGTGCACGAGCGCCTCGATCGCGGCCGCGCTCTGCGGGCGCGCGAAGACCTCGCCCTGTCCGAGCGGGAAGCCGTAGCCCAGCAGCGCGCGCAGCTGCTCGCGGGTCTCGATGCCGTTGACGACCGTCGGCAGGTCGAGGCTGCGCGCGAGCTCGGCGGCCTGGCGCAGGTCGGGCGCCGGCCCGCCCTGTGCCTGCGCGGCGCCGAGCTTGATGACCGCGATCGGCAGGCTCGCGACGAGCTCAGCCGCCGGCGCGTGCGCCGCCGAGTGGTCCATGACCAGCGCGACGCGCGCGTAGGCGAGCGCCTCGAAGAGCTCCGGCGAGACGCTCGCCAGCGTCTCCACGGTGAGGTCCAGCGCGAGCTGCTGCCCGGACGCGCCGCTGTGCGCGAGCGCGGCCTCGAGGTCCTCGAGGAAGGCGGGATCGGCGACCTGCGACGGCGTCACGTGCACCGACGTGCGCATCGGGCGGCCCTCGCGCGTCGCGGCCCAGCGGATGGTCTGCGCGCAGGCCTTGTCGATCACGCGCCGGCCGAGCGTCACCATCTGCCCTCGCCGCTCGGCGATCGGCAGGAACTCGGCCGGCTCGATCGTGCCCAGGTCGGGGTGCTCCCAGTGCAGGACCGCCTCGACCGCCGCGACCGAGCCGCAGCCCAGGTCGGCGATCGGCTGGTAGTAGACGTCGAAGTCCTCGATCGACGAGCAGTCGAACGCCGCCTCGACGAGCGCCTCGCGGGCGGCGTCGGGCGCCGGATGCTCCTCGCCGGCGTGCGCCTCACGGCTGGCCTTGTTGCGCGCGGCGTACTGCTCGGCGTCGCTGCGCATGTCGCGGCTGGCGCGGTTTCGCGCCGAGTACATCGCCGCGTCGGCGCGCGCGACGACCGCTCCGGCCGAGGGATCCTCCGCTCGCACGACCGACAGCCCGATCTTGATCCGCGCGCCGGCATCGTCGCCGCCCAGCGGCCCGGCGAGCATGCGCGTCAGTCGTGCCGCCACCCTGTGCGCGGAGTCCTCGTCGGCGACGTCACGCGCCACGACCACGAAGACGTCGTCGCCGTAGTGGCCGACGAGATCGTCGGGGCGCAGCGCCGCGGCCATGATCTCCGCGGCGATCGCGAGCGCCTCGGTCTCGCTGTCGCCGATGTCGATCAGCAGCACGGCCGACGGCTCGCCGCCGTCGCGCAGTGCCGCCAGGGCGAGGTCGATCCCCTCGTGCATCCGGCGGCGGCTCATCGGGCCCGTGAGCTCGTCCTGGACGGCGCCCTCGACGGTTTCGCGACCGCGCCGCACGCGCCGGGCGAGCTCGACCACGCCGCGTTTCTGCGCGGACGCGCGATCCTGTGGATTGTCCGTCATGTGGGCGTAGTCGGCACCCTGCGGAGTTTCTTGATGGTGAACTCGCAAGCTGCGGCGAATCGACGATCGCGCACCGCCGGCTCAGGCAGCGCCGACCTTCACCGCGTATTGCGGCGGCGCCGTGCCGATCGCCTGCAGCAGCCGCGGGGAGGGGCTGCCGTCGTCGGCCATCACCTCGTGCACGCGCAGGCGCACGCGCCACTCGTCGCCGAAGTCGAAGACGTAGGCGACCCGCCGGCCCTCGGCGAGGCCGAGCTGCTCGAGCGTGATCGCGGCGCTGCGCGCCGAACGCGCGTACTGCCCGCACGGGCGCGTGAAGTGCTCGTCGCTGCTCGTCCAGAAGCGCCCGCCCAGCCAGAAGGCGTACAGGTGGTCGTCGTCCCAGCCGAACGCCGACTGAAGTGCGTAGTGCAGGTCGACGAGCGTGAGATCGTCGCGCACCGCGATCACGCGGCGCACGTCCCGGTAGCCCACCAGCTCGGCGTCGAACACATACGTCTGCTGCGCCATCTCGCTCCTCTCGTCCGTGTGGTGCGACGCTACGCGCTGGCCCCGACGGAACCCGCGCGAGGTGCGATCGTGGCGGCGGGCGGGTAGGGGAAGCGCGTGCTCGACGCCCTGCTCTACGGTCTCGCCGCCTCCAGCGCGCTGGTCATCGGCGCCGCGATCGGCACGCGCTACACGCCGTCGCGCCACGTCACGAGCATCCTGCTGGCGTTTGCCAGCGGCGCGCTGATCTCGGCGCTGGCCTTCGAGCTCTTCGAGGAGGCCTTCGAGCTCGGCGGGGCCGCGCGCGCGGGACTCGGCCTGCTCGCGGGCGCGGCGGTGTTCGTGGCTGTCGACACGTGGCTGGACCGCCGCGTCGTGGGCGAGAGCGGGCCCGAGGAGCGCGAGGTCGTCAAGGAGGGCGCGCGCGGCGGCGTCGGATGGGCGCTGCTGGCGGCGGTGACGCTCGACGGCGTGCCGGAGAACCTCGCGCTCGGCGTCTCGCTGGTCGAGGGCGCGTCGCTGTCGCTGCTCGTCGCGATCTTCTTCTCCAACCTGCCCGAGGCGCTCGTCGGGGCGGTCGCGATGCGCACCGGCGGGCTCGCCGCGAAGAAGGTCATGGGGACGTGGATCGCCTGCGCCGCGGTGCTCGCGGCGATGGTCGTCTTCGGCGAGTCGGTGGCAGAGGGGCTCGACGCGTCGGTGCTCGCGGTCGCGCTGGGCTTCGCCGGCGGCGCCGTGCTCGCGTCGCTGGCCGACACGCTGATGCCCGAGGCCTACGAGCACGGCCGGCCATGGAATGCGTTCGCGACGGCGGCGGGGTTCTTCCTGTCGTTCATGCTCGCGGCGTGAGCGGCGCCGGACCGTCCGGCGGTTCGTCATGCGCGGCGATCTGCGACTACCCTCCTTCAGCCCGGTGAACCCGCCCACCGCCACCCCCGCCGCGCCCGACGTTTCACATGCGCCGGTCACGCCGAAGCTGCTCGAGCGCCTGCGCTCGGCCTGCGGTGACGAGCACGTCTACACCGACGCCGACCAGCTGCGCACGTACGAGTCCGACGGGCTGCTGCAGTACCGCTCGACGCCGGGCGTCGTCGTGCTGCCGGGATCCGCCGCCGAGGTCCGCGACGCCGTGCACGCGTGTTCGGACGCGGGCGTGCCGTGGGTCGCGCGCGGCGCCGGATCGGGACTGTCGGGCGGCGCGCTGCCGGTCGCCCAGGGCGTGCTGATCGCGCTGACGCGGATGCGCAAGGTGATCGAGGTCGACCTGCCCAACCAGCGCATCGTCGTGCAGCCGGGCGTGACGAACTCCGAGATCTCCGCGGCGGTCGGTCCGACGCACTTCTATCCGCCCGACCCGTCGTCGCAGATCGTCTGCTCGATCGGCGGCAACGTCGCCGAGAACTCCGGCGGCGCGCACTGCTTCAAGTACGGCTTCACGACGAACTACGTCACGGGCCTGGAG
>Ga0190275_10001526_pt1 | contig 17130 bp, 12 predicted proteins | sample Popmic550T_FD_133745 | JGI IMG/M metagenome (GOLD analysis project Ga0190275, IMG submission 133745) | Populus adjacent soil microbial communities from riparian zone of Yellowstone River, Montana, USA - 550 T | ecosystem: Environmental > Terrestrial > Soil > Riparian zone > Trees stand | place...
CATGCGCGGCGCGGTTTGCATTCGCTCTTCGCGGCGCTAAGGAGTGAGCATGAGCTTTACCCTGCAAATCGGCGACCGCGCCCCCGATTTTCGGTTACCGGCGACGGATGGAAAAACGTATGCTTTGGATGATTTCAAGAGCGACCCGGTCCTGGTCGTTTTCTTCACGTGTAATCATTGCCCTTACGTCACCGGCTCGGACGAAGCGACGCGGAAGACCGCCGGGAAGTTTGCGCCGCGCGGCGTGCGGTTTGTCGGGATCAATTCGAACAGCGCCAACACTTACGCCGAGGATGATTTTCCGCATATGATCGAGCGCATGCGCGAACACAAATTTCCGTGGCTCTATCTACACGACGAATCGCAGGAGATCGCGCGTGCTTATGGGGCGCTGCGCACCCCGCATTTCTACGTCTTCGACCGCGACCGGCGCCTCATTTACACCGGCCGCGCGGTGGACAGTCCCCGCCAGGCCGAGAAAGCGAAGACAGCCGATCTCGAGCGCGCGCTCGAGGAGCATCTCGCCGGCAAGCCCGTTAGCGTTCCCGTCACGAACCCGATCGGTTGCAATGTGAAATGGGAAGGCCGGGATGCTCATTGGATGCCAGCGGATGCGTGCGACCTGGTCTAAGACTCGGCGACTTCTTTCATGCTCATGCTCCTGATCATGATCCTAATCCTGGTCTGATGGCGGCGACTCAGAAAAGGATTATGAGTATGATCATGAGCAGGAGTTGAGGCGCCCTGCCGGAGTCCCGAAAACACCCCAAAAACCCCTTTGGAACTCCGGCGCCCTAAACGTTAGCGCTGGCTAGGTTTTGTGCCGCAGCGGCCGGACGCACTGCGTGAGCTTCCGTAACCCAAGCTGAAGCCGCGTCTTGACGGTGCCCAGCGGCGTCCGCGTGGTCGCCGCGATCTCGCGCTGGCTCAGCCCCTTGAAATACGCCAGCTCCACCGCTTCGCGCTGGACGCGCGGAAGCGTTTCCAGTTGCTGCCCGAGAAAACGCCGCAGATCGCTTTGCGTCGCTTCGGAGGTCATCCCGTCCACGCGCGAATGCCGTGACTGCGGCTTGATCTCCTCCTCAAAGCGCTGCTTGGCGCGCCGATAACTATCCCGCCGCCGGACCCGGTCGATCGCCCGCCGGCGCGCGATGGTGATGACCCAGCCGAGCGGCTTGCCGGCCTTCGGCGAATAATGATGGGCTTCCCGCCAAATCTGGAGGAACGATTCCTGGAGCACGTCGTCCGCCTCGGATTCCTCGTGCACAACGCTGCCGATCAACGCGCGCAGCGAATGCGCATACCGCGAATAAAGTTCCTTCAGGGCCTGCTGGCGCCGCTGCGTGATTTCGCTCATTAACATTTCATCACACATGAAGTTGCCGTTCGAGCCGTCGAGCTGCGGAAGAAGTTCAGGGAATATCGCCATGCCTTCATTTCGGACGGGACTCGTGCATCGGCCATCGGCGCACTGGATTATCGTGCGGTAGGTGAAATTCCGATGGCGTTTGCCAGAGAAGAGATGATCTAACGATGGCGTAGAGGAGCGGCCGTAAGAATTTCACCTACGGCCGGGTCATCCCGCGCGCGGATGGCGGGGCGGAGACCAGTCAGATTTACTGACGCTCCCTCCGTATGAATTACCACCTTCCGCCCGAAGAAAAGCTCGCTCTCCTCCAGGAAGCCGATTTGCGCCGCAAATGGCATTCGCTCGATGATCGACGCGTCTGTGTCTTATGCGACCGGACGATCACCGGCCGCCAGATCGAGGTGATTCCCGACGCCGCGGGCGTTATCACCTTGCGCTGTCCGACGGAAGGATGTCCCGCCTTGCCCAGCGACTGGTTTTATCAGGGCAGCGCCATTTCCGCTCATCGAGATCCATCCGGCCGGCCGGACGAGGTGAGTTTCCTCTGGAAGTAACGGAGGCGGCGTGGCTTCGCGAAAACCTGCGCCACACCAAGTTTCTTCGCCTGCGCGAACCGCGCGACCTGCGGAAACGCTCCGTTAGGTGATTTCGATGACCGGGCGGCGCGACGGTGGGGGGAACTCGTTCCGTCGAAATGCAATCGAAGCGCTGTAGCCGCCCCGCTATGTCGGGGCGATCAGGGTGAGCGGCGATCGGCACGGCGACATAGCGCCGTGGCTTACAGCAACGACAGCTATTTTCGCCGCCACTCCTGCCAGCGTTCCATCCCTTGGAAGAGGGGGAGCGAATCGGAAATGGGCTCGCTTCGAACAAGCTGAAAATCGTCGCCCAAAAGATCGGATGCCTGCGCTTCTGTGAGAGGGAACGGAGGCGGCTCGGGTTCCTCTCCATACAGGAAAATTCCGGCGAGGATTTTTCCCTTCTGCAACAGCTCCGCCATTCGCCTGGCGTAGGCTGGCCAGCGCTCGGGTGGGAGCGAGCAAAGAAAAGTGCGCTCGTAAATCAGGTCGAACTCTTGTCCGCTGAAATCGTGCGTGAAAAAATCGCCGGCAATCACGCAATGAATGAGCGGCCCAAGGATACGCGCCGCACGTTCCCTGGCCGCCGGGGAGAAATCGATCGCGGTCACTTCGAAGCCGGCGTCGTGAAACACCTGCACTTCGTAGCCGGAGCCGCACCCGGGAATGAGGACGCGGCCCGGCGGCTTCGCGCGAGCGAGGAACGATCGCAGCGCCGCGGGAACGCTGCCCAAATCCCAGGGCGTTTTGCCGGCAGCATAACGGGTATTCCAGAAATCGGGCTGCGTGCTGTCTTCGGTTTTCAACGCATTACTCCTCTACAACCTCCGTCCGGCCTCCGATTCCGCGATGACCTTCTCCAGACGCCTTTCTCGCGTCGCCTCTTGCTTCGCCATGACCAAATACCAGATCACGTTCTGGCGATACGCGGCGGGCTGACGTTGAAAGAATTCCCAGGCTTTGGGATTGGATCGGAATCGTTTCTCATCGGCCTTGTCCATCACCGCCGTCTTGCGGTTCTCGTAAGCGTAAATGCCGGACTTCGCCTCCTTCCGAAGAGCAAAGGCCGCGAGCCCCGTGGGCTGCATCCGGCCCTCCTTCGTTAATTCCTTCACGCGCCCGATGTTTACCGCGCTCCAGTTGCTCTCCTTTTTGCGCGGGGTGAACCGGATCTTGTAACTCTGCGCGTCGATCGTTTTGCGCAATCCATCGATCCAGCCCACGCAAAGCGCTTCGTCCACCGATTCCGGCCAGGTGATGCTTGGCCGCCCGGACGCTTTCCGGTAAAAGCCAATCCACTGTTCCCGGCAGCTCGCGTGATTTTTCTTCAGCCACTTCCGGAAGGCCGCGCGGTTGGCAAAGAAGATCGGGTCGGCCTGGGGGTTCTTGGCGTCAGCCACGGTCGTAGATCATAGGATTTAGACCGCAAGCGTCAATCGCCGGCGCCCAGGCAGTCCCGCGAATAATTGAATCTGCGCGGGCGCGCGGCAGCGTTCTAGCAATGATGAAACGATTCTGGCGCAACAACGGTCTCTCCATCGTCATGCTCGGAATGTTCTTCGTGGCGTTCATGTTCGGACAAACCTACAGCGGCTGGCTCGAGGAGAATGAGGACCGCACCCTGCACGGACAGCCACCTCATTCGTTGGCGGAATACCTCACCAGTGCGCATTTTGCCGAAGCCACCACGGAGAACTGGGAATCGGAGTTTCTCCAGATGGGGGTGTTCATTCTCTTCACCGTTTTCCTTTTTCAAAAGGGCTCGGCCGAATCGAAGGACCCGGACAAACGCGAGGAAGTCGACCGCGACCCGCGCAAGGTTCGCGACAAGAGCAACGCGCCCTGGCCGGTGCGCCGGGGCGGATGGGTGCTGACGCTCTACGAGTATTCGCTTTCCATCGTGTTTTTCCTTTTGTTCCTCATCAGCTTTTTGCTCCACGCCGTGAGCGGGCGCCTGCAATACAATGAAGAACAGGTATTGCACGGTGCTCCCGCGGTTTCTCTCGGCGGCTATATGTCGAGCAGCCGTTTCTGGTTCGAGTCGTTCCAAAACTGGCAGAGCGAGTTTCTGGCGATCGGCTGCATGGTGGTTTTCAGCATTTATCTCCGGCAGCGCGGTTCGCCCGAATCCAAGCCGGTGGACGCGGCTCATTCCGAGACGGGCGCCTGATCGGATTTGTTCCGATGCAGGATTCGGCCCCGGCGCTGATTGCGCCGGCATTCGGGAAATTGTTGCGTGATTTCATGACTGACGAGGCAACTCAACCTGGCGAAGAGAGGGGAAGCATTCACGATCGTGTGCAGGCGCTTCGGGAGAAAGCGAGCGACCTTTCGCAGACCCTCGATAGAGTGGAAGAGACGCTCCGGGAAGCCGAACGGGAATCCAACGAATAGCGCGAACGCCCGTCACTGGAGCCGGCCTGCCCTCAGGCCGGGGACGCCGACGCCATCGCCGCCCGGCCTGAGGGCAGGCCGGCTCCAAAAGGCATCCGGCGCAGGCGAACGATACGTTGAAGCAGGATAAGTATGAAAAAATTCAGTGTGAAAAAGATAGCGCGCCGGCCCTGGTTTTGGGTGGTCGCGACGGTGTTAGTAGCGTTGCTCGTCGTGCATTTCATGCTCGCGATCTGGGTGCGTGACTATGTGAACCGCAAGCTCTCCGAGATGCCGGGCTACCGTGGCCATGTCACGGCCGTGACGTTGCATCTGTGGCGCGGCGCCTACCAGATCCATCAGGTGAAAATCGAGAAGACCGATGGAAAAGTGCCGGTCCCGTTTTTTTCCGCGCCCCTGGTCGATCTCTCAGTCGAATGGAAAGCGCTGTTCAATGGGGCATTGGTCGGCGAGATCGATTTTCACCGGCCGGAGCTGAACTTCGTGAATGGCCCAAGCGAAGCGAACAGCCAGGTCGGGATCGACAAGCCCTGGACGGAAAAAATCCGCCAGCTCTTCCCGCTCCGGATCAATCGGTTCGCGGTGCACAACGGCGAGATTCATTACCGCGATTTTCACAAAAAACCGAAGGTCGACGTTGAAGTGGACCGCGTCCAGATGGTGGCCACGAACCTGACCAACAGCAAAAAGCTGTCGAAATCGCTCATCGCCGAAATTGAGATGGAAGGACGCCCCCTCCGGGAAGGCGAGGCGCGTTGCCGGATCGAGCTCGACCCTTATGCGGCCAAGCCGACTTTCGACACCAAGCTCGAGGTCGAAGGCGTCTCCCTGGTGAAACTGAACGATTTCGCCAAGGCGTATGCCGGCATCACTTTCGAGAAAGGGAAGCTCAAGGTGGCGGCGGAGATGAAATCGAAGCAGGGCCGGTTTACCGGCTACGTCGAACCGGTCTTCGACAACATGGCCATCTTCGATCCGACCGAGGACACGGAGAGCCCGGTCGATTTCATCTGGCAGGGAATCGTGGGCGGCCTGACCCGCATCATTCGCAACCATCCCAAGGACCGGTTCGGAACGAAGGCGCCGCTGGCCGGAAGCTTCGACGATCCTTCACCGGAGGTGATGAGCACCATCATGAACGTTTTCAAGAATGCCTTCATCAAAGCTTTCGAAGGAAAACTGTCCGACGACAACATCGAGCTGCCGAAAGTCGATCCCGACAAGTCTTAATCCTGGTGTGCGCAATTGTCGGGATTTGGAGGATGCACAGTTCAGCCGCGCGACCGATTGCGAACCCGCGCGCGCGGCCTTTCGTGGAGGCATGCCAAAGCATCTCGACCCGGAAGATCGCCTCGACATTTTGCGCGCCGCTGATCCGCAACGGAAATGGTCGTCGCTGGATGAGCGGCGGATTTGCACTCGCTGCAACAAATTCATCACTGGCCGCCAGATCGAAATCCAGCGTGACCAGCGGGGCCGCTTTCTTCTGCATTGTCCGACGCCGGATTGTGTGTCAACCGTGGACGACTGGTTTTATGTGGACAGCGCGGCAAGTCGGCAAAACGCCGAGCTGACGGGCACGTCTGAATTCCGCTTCGCGTTTTAGCCGCTTCGAGCGTTTCCGGCGATTGTGCGAACGACGGTGATTATCTTTCCGTTACCTGCTTTTGGTGGGGCATATATGGCATGCGCACCCCCGGGGCTGCCTGCCCCTACATCTGCCGATAGGTCGCGTTGCGTTTGTCTCAATGAGTAAACAGATCGCTGCGCGGCAGTAGGGAGTCTGCGGCTAATCCAGGGTATTTGGCCGATCGACGCTGCCGCGCAGCCCTTTACCGCTTGTTAGCCACCGCCAAAAACTCCAAGGAGACTATGCCGCAAAAGGGAATAAAGCCGGGCGAACGGCGGACCCGACGCCGGGATAACGGAATGGCGAAGACGGCCGGCGTTTCCCGTGTTCCCAGACGTGACCGGCTGACGCGGACCCTGCAATTACTTCGAGCCGCGCTGCGCTTGTGGGAAGTCAGGCACGAGCATGTTCAAGCCCCGCGAGTTTGGCGCAAGCAGCTCGTCGAGGCGGGCGACGTTCCGGAGCCGATCAAACACTCTCGCGATCAATAATTCGCGGCTGGCGGCGGCCGGAGCGGAGGCCTATTTCCGGCTCGTTTCTGATGGCTGACGGGTATTTGATGGCGCAGATGGATATTAAGAGTCTGCAACATCGCCACTGAGCGATTCTTTTACGTGAAGGTTAAGCCCATTGCGCGAAAGGGGTTTCGGAATCGCGTCCTTGATCGATTGCCTCGCAACGAGCTTAGCCGGATCAAGCAAGCCCTGACTGAGGTCGATGCTGCAATCCGAGACGAAATCTACGAGCCGAACAAACCTTTCAAACACGTCTATTTTCCGGAGACGGCCATCGCTTCGGTGGTCAATGTGCTGGACGATGGGAGGGAATTCGAGGTGGCGACAGTTGGCTACGAAGGGATGGTGGGACTGTCGATTTTTCTCGGCGCCAAACAGACCCCGGCGCGCGCTTTCTGGCAGGTCGCTGGAACCGCTTTCCGTCTGGACGCAGCGTTTGTCGAAAAAGAAAAGCGCCGTGGCAGTGCGCTCGCTGCGATCCTGGCGCTCTATACGCAGGGTTTCTTCGCGCAGATCGCGCAGACCGTCACTTGCAATCGGGTGCACAGCCTGGAGCAGAGGTGCGCGCGCTGGCTCCTCATGACGCACGACCGGGTCCCGGGGGACGACTTTCCGCTCAAGCAGGAGTTTCTTGCTCAAATGCTGGGCGTCCGCCGAGCGGGCGTAAGCGAAGTGGCGGGCCGGTTGCAGCGCAAGCGCTTGATAAAATACAGCCGCGGCTGCATGAGCGTGGCCGATCGTCCAGGCCTGGAGCGCCTCTCGTGCGAATGTTATCAGGTCGTGGCGCGCGAATATCGGCGCCTGCTCGGCTGAGCGCTGCCGTATTTGTGAAAACCTCTTGTGTCCGGAACCGGACACATCCACTATGTCCGTGGCCGGACATTTGGCTTCCCTCTTTCAATTTCATGCCCCCCTCCTATCGAGCGCAAATTCTGGCCGAGCTACGCCATGGCAAACGCTCCTGGTCGCATGCGGACATCAGCGGGAATTTCGACGCTTTCCGGACACGGGTGGTCGAGCCACTTCGGCAATTAAAGTACGACGGCGCGATCCAAGCCCTGAGCGAAGTAGAATCGGTGATCGACGGCAAGATGGTCATTACCGGCGTTAGCATCATCGGCCCGGTTAGTTTTCACGGCGAAGCGTAAAGCAAAAATGGCGAAGCCTATTCGGCCGGTGCGAAGGGCGGCTCTGCCGACTCCTTGATTCTCCCGTGCGCGAACGCTTCCAAAGCCGCTTCTTTCGTCTCGAAGACCGGCATCGCCTTCTCCAGGCGAATGATGTCGAAGACTTGTTTCACGCCGTCGCTCAAGCCGCCAATGCAAAAAACCTTGGAACGCCGGGTCGCGCTGCGGAGATGCTCGATGATCACCGCGATGCCGCTGGAATCGATGAAGGTGACTTCTGAGAGATCGAGCACCAGCGCTTCCGAAGTGAGTTTGGTGGGTTGTTCGAGGAGAGTGCGGAAAACGGGGGCGAAATGGAGATCGATCTCCCCGGCAAGCGCGAGAACGCGAACACGCTCCTGTGTATCTCTAATTAAACGCATCGTCGAATAGTTGGCCGGCTGCAAACATGGCAGCAGAATCAACCAGCGCCTGCAAGCTGAGGCGATCGGACGCGAAACTGATTGAGGCATCCGAAGAATTTGTATCCGACGCGTCGAATCCTCATCTGCGAACGGGGCGTCAACTCGCCCAACGAAAGGCCGCCCCTGCGACGGAACGGCACGGTTAAAGCTACCGAATCGGCCCTATGGAATCCACCCAGAGCCCGATCAAGAGTTCGTTTTTCACCGCCCATGTTCTCCCAGTCCTTTTCGTTTTTCTAATACCCGGATTTGCCGCGTGGTTCTTCGGTTATGCCGAAGGCCGGCTGGACCGGGAGATTCTTAGCCAGGTGCAAACCAGTGTTCGGGCCAGCACTAAATTCACGGAAGCCGAAAAGAGACGGGCGCTGGAATTCTATGAGAGGGTTCCGATTTCGCGGATCATGGCCTCTACGAAACCAGAGGCAGCGGGTATGCAGTCGGCGTTTGCACCGGCCGAGGCGCGGTATGCGATGTTCCGCTGGATGAAGCGCATCGCCTGGGGATGCCTGGCGACGATCCTGGCGACTTGCGTGATCGTAGGCCTGAGCGTGGCGCTCTCGTTCCGCTCCCAAGCCGTGCAATACTGGGCCCTCCGGGTCGGCTGGCCGGTGCTGCGAACTTCGGCCTCGATCCAGGTCCTGGGCCAGGGAGTGTTGGCGGTCGCCCTCTCCTATTGGGTCACAGCCCTCGGGATGGGATTCTATTATCCGAAGCTAATTTTCATAATCGGTCTCCTGGCGCTTACTGCCGTTCTCGCGCTCTTGAAGGCTATTTTCGCGAAATTGGACGATCGCTACGAGGTCGCCGGCGAAATGATTTCGGAAGCGGACGCGCCGACTCTCTGGCGGCGGGTGCGCGAGATGGCAGGCCGCCTCAACACCGCGGCGCCAGATCGAATCATAGTGGGAATTTTGCCGAGCTTTTTCGTTACCGAACATCCGGTGACGCTCGGCCCCGACATTCATCATGGCCGGACCCTTTATCTCAGTCTCCCCATGCTCAAAGTGCTGGCGGTGGACGAAGCCGATGCCGTGCTCGGGCACGAACTCGCCCACTTTAGCGGGCAGGACACCCTCTGGTCGCGAAAGGTCTCACCCCTGATGGCCAGGTTTGGGCTCTATCTTGTGGCGCTGGCGAACGGGATGTCCCTCATCGTCGCGCATTTCATGGCCGTTTTCTGGAAGCTCTACGGCCTTTCTCTCAGCAGCCTCAGCCGCGCCCGGGAATTCCGGGCCGATAAAATCGGAGCGGACCTTGTTTCCCTGGACGCCATGAAGCGCGCCTTGATCAAAATCACCTGTTACTGCGAGTACCGAGCCAAGACCGAAGAGGCCATTCTGGAGCAGCAGCGGGTCGATCAGGGACTGAATCTTTCGCTCCAACTCGAGCAAGGTTACCCTGCGTTTCTTTCCAGGTTCGCGCACAACGACAACGTGGCGGACGAACGGGTCCCGCATCCTTTCGACACGCACCCCACCTTGAACAATCGGCTCGCCCAGCTCGGCTTCGAGCCAGGGGCCGCGTTGCGTGATGGTGGAATTCAGCAGCCCGCCGCCAATTCGTGGTATCACGCGATTGCCGCCGCCCCGGAGATGGAGCAGCGCATGTGGACACAGCAACAGCAGTTCCTGCAAATCGTGCACAGCATGGATTTAGCCTGGCGCCTGCTGCCGAAAGATGAAGAGGAAACCGCGATCGTGCGCGAGCATTTTCCCCAGTCCGTCCTCCATAGAAAAGATGGCACCACGGCGACCCTCGAGTTCGACCGGCTTAAACTTAGCGGCTGGGCTGCCCCTGTCTTTTTCAAAGACATCGTCAACGTCTCACTGGAGGACGCCTGGATGAGAAAGCGCCTCACTCTGACCCACCGGCAGGAGGGGAAGACCAAGCCAGTGCGAACCAGATTTTATCCCGGTTCGTACAAAGGGGAGCGAGGGGATTTCATAACCTTGTTCGACATGTACTACGCCCGGCACAAGACGGCCGAAGCGGCGGCGCTGCCAGCCTGAGCGAGGCTTGGGACGCGACGCTGAAAGTTAAGGCGCCAGCGGATCCGACGCGGGTGGGATACCGCTCAATTGCGAACCGGGAACGCGCTTGGCCTTTTGCCAGAGAAGGCGCTGCTTCCGGCGGAGACGCGCGGCGCGCGTCTGGGCAGCTTCGGGAGTCGGCTGGAGGGATTGAGGAGCTCTAACCTGCGCGGGGACCGGCCGGAGGCGCGCCAGCCGGGCGATTAGAGCGCTCCGCACTTCCTCGGATCCTGCGGGGGTTGGCGGCGTTTCGGGGGTCGTTTCAGCTTTCGGTTCGGTCATAATTTAGTTGGTGACGAACTTCGCCAATTATTCGGCTGCCATCGTTTGTGCGGTTGCCCCAAATTCACAGGCTCCGTCGTGGGAATTGCGTTTGTGCGCTGTAAGTAAAATCCCTATAGCCCGCTCGGGAAAATACCCAACCAGCGCAGGATCGGCTCCCGAAGAGAAGATAGAGCGGCCGATCTTCCTCCGCTTCTTGCCTATGTGTTCCATCCTGCTGGTCGAGGACCATTACGATACGCAAAGAGCCTTTGCCGCGATCCTCACGAGTTGGGGCCATGACGTTGGCACGAGCGATTCGGCAGCGGATGGCATCGATTTTCTGGAGCGTAACAAGGTGGACGTGATCCTGAGTGATATCGGTCTGCCCGATCAGAACGGTTACGACTTTATCGCTCAGGTGAGGCGCCACGACAGTGAGGTGACCGCGATTGCCGTGAGCGCCTATTTTACCGCCGCCGATCAGGAACGCGGTCGTGAGGCCGGTTTCGACATGCATTTCTCGAAGCCGGTGGATTTGCTCAGCTTGCGCCTGGCACTGGCGCGAATCGGAAGCGATCAAGCGCGAGCGAATGACTTCTCGGTGATGACAGGCGATTGATCGTTCGATCCGGATCCTCGACGCCCCAGACCGCGATCAACAAACTCCAGTCCATCGGGATCGCCGGACATTCCGCCGTAGGGCATTCCAGACGAAATGGGGCTGGTCCTACTACGCGAATTTGATATCCGGTGATGGTTTTTCCGCAAGCCAGACAGCGCCGCCGGTCGTCCAATGAATCCCAGCGGCGGAATTGATCGAGCGCTCTCAGCGCCGCAAGCTTTTCGCCGGGCGACAGCTCAATAGTTACAGGAGGCATCTCCCGAGAATGACGAGGCGTTGCAAACTTGACAATCCGTCGAACTCTGGCGCGAAGGTAGGCGGAATACCGATGCGGCCCGGCCGAATCGGCTGCCGGGAAGAGCTTTGGCGGTTTCCTTTTCTGCCGCTGGCTTTGATGGGGAGCTGGAGGAGCTTCCCGAGTAGTGGGTTAGTTTGAACGTGATGAGGGACGCGAATACGAGGAGTCGAGGGCGAGTGTTCCAGTGTTCGCCCGTCTTTTGTTCGCGCTAGTGCGAGGGTCCCGGTGGCGCGCGCCCGCTCTGCCGGGACCTTTTGCCGTACATGAAGAGGGCCGGGACAAATAGGAAACCCGACCCTCTTCAATCTTGCTTACGCCCTCAGGAGAATGAGGCGTACGCTTAACCAGCCGCACTATGCGAAATGCGCGATCTGAGGGTCAATGCAAATTTCGGATTCAAATTAGGACACTACGAGCGCGTAACAGGTCAGGCCGCGCGATCCAGCGCCGATGCTCCGCTTGGCTGACGCAAGGAGTTGAGATATTGGACGTCGAAAGCGCGAAGGGCGGCTTCGATGGTGGGACCGAAGCCCGCGATGCCGTCGCGGACGGTGCGTCCGAGGAGGGCAATCCACACGCCGGAACGGACAGAAAGTTTAGGCAAGCGGACTGCCGAAGGGCTGCAAGGATGCAATTGGTAGTACAACTCCGCTCGTTGTTTCGCTGCGATCTTATCGAGGTATTTTGCAGTCATCTCACGCAGGATACGTGATCCGGGCGGTCCCTGGCTTTAGGCGGCAGCGCTGACTGAAATATCCGATAAATCCTGAGGTCCCGGGAACCGCGTATCACCTCGCAGCCGCGAATGCTTGTGGAATCGCGTTTATTTTCCTAGACTTCCGCAAGCAGAGCTTGCCTGACATGCTTGAAGTAGAACCACCCGTGAAAATCCTCGATCCCGCGGCGAGCGACGATTCGAGCGAGAACGCGCGTAATGGCGCCAGGAAAAGGCGCGACCCGAACGAACCGGCGGCCGTGGTAGGCATTGGCGCGTCGGCGGGTGGGATCGCGCCGCTGCAGCAGTTCTTCGAGGAGATGAAGCCGGACAGCGGGCTGGCCTTCGTGGTGGTGATGCACCTTTCGCCGGACTTCGAATCGCAGCTCGCGGCCGTGCTTCAGCACAAGACGAAGATGCCGGTGGTGCAGGTGACGGAGGCCGTGAAGGTGCGGCCGGATCACGTTTACGTCATTCCGCCCAATCATCAGCTCACGTTTGAGGACAGCATGTTGCGGCTTCTGCCGCCGCAGCAGGCGCACGGCCGCCGGGTGACGATCGATCTTTTCTTCCGCACGCTCGCCCAAGCCTACGGGCAGCGCGCGGTTTCGATCATCATGTCGGGGACGGACTCCGACGGCGTGATCGGGCTGAAGCACATCCGCGCGCAAGGGGGGGTGACGGTCGCGCAGGAGCCGGAGGAAGCCGAGTTCGACAGCATGCCGCTGAGCGCGATCGCGACCGGCATGGTGGATTGGGTGTTGCATGTGGCGGACATGCCGGGCCGCTTGTCCGAATTCGTGCGCAACGAGCACGCGATGCAATTGCCGCCGGAGATCGTCGATGCCGCGGGCGCCGATGTGAAGGTGGAGGATGCGCCAGGCGGCGAGACCGTCTCGGACGAGACGCGCGACCCGGATGACGAGGAGGCGCTGGTGCTGGTGCTGAAACACGTGCGCCTTCATACGGGGCATGATTTCGGTCACTACAAGCGCGCGACGGTGCTGCGCCGGATCGCGCGGCGGTTGCAGGTCAATTCACTCGAATCGATCCCCCGTTACCTGGAGTTCCTGCGCCAGCATCCGGCGGAGGTGCCCGCTCTTCTGCACGATCTCCTCATCGGCGTGACGCATTTCTTTCGCGATCGTGCGGCCTTTGCCGCTTTCGAAGCAAACGTGCCGCAGCTCTTCGCGGGCAAGAAGCACGCTGACGAACTGCGCGTCTGGATCGCGGGCTGCGCGACCGGCGAGGAAGCTTACTCGATCGCGATGCTGCTCTGCGAACACGCGAAGAAGCTGGCCGATCCACCGAATGTCCAGATTTTCGCCACCGATATCGATGAGCAGGCGGTCCACGATGCGCGCGATGCGCTTTATCCGCTCACGATCGAGGCGGATGTCTCTCCGGAACGGCTGCGGCAGTTTTTCGTCCGCGATCACGGCCGCTATCGCGTGAAGAAGCACCTCCGCGACAAGGTGCTCTTCGCGACGCACAACGTCCTGAGCGATCCCGCGTTTTCACGGGTGGACTTTGTGAGCTGCCGGAACCTGCTCATCTACCTCAATCGCGAAGCGCAGGCGCGGGTCTTCGACGTTTTCCACTTTGCGCTGCGGCCCGGCGGTCTGCTCTTGATCGGTACCGCGGAGAGCGCGGACGGTTCGCACGCGCTCTTTTCCCCGATCGACAGCCACCACCGGCTTTACGTGCGCCGATCCATCCCGCGGCCGACGTGGAAAATCCCAATAATCCCTAGCCGCATAACAGCACCGCGGCGGTCGCGCGCCGAGACCAACGCTTTACCGATGTTATCGGGGATGACGGGAGGGGCGGTGGAAGGGGCAGGCGACCACAGCCAAGCCTCGACCTTCCAGGGACAGGAGCGCCGATCGGTTTTGTTCGGCGAGCTGCATCTGAAGCTGCTCGAGGAATACGGCCCGCCGTCGATCGTGGTGAACGATGCGCACGACATCGTCCATTTGTCCGAGAATGCCGGGCGTTACCTCACTTTCCGCGCGGGCGAGCCCTCGACCAATCTGATGACGGTGGTGCATCCCGCGTTGCGGGTCGAGCTGCGGACTGCGCTCTTCCGCGCCGGGCAGTCGAACGAAAGCGTCAACGTCCCCGCGCAACGCGTTCCGGTGGAGGGAACCGTCGAGACGATCGACATGCAGGTGCGACCGATTCGCCCGGGCAATTCCGCCCAAGGCTTCTACCTCATTCTTTTCGAGAAGAAATTCGACCCACTCACGGCGGAGGAGCAAACCGCGGAACGCGAGACCATCAGCCGTGAGGTCGGCGACGAGCTGCAATCATTGAAGGAGCAGCTCAACGCGACGGTGGAGCAGTTCGAAGCCTCGAGCGAAGAGCTGAAGGCCCAGAATGAAGAGCTCCAGGCGATGAACCAAGAACTTCGTTCCGCCGCGGAGGAGCTCGAGACGAGCAAGAAGGAGCTGCAGTCCGTCAACGAAGAGCTGATCACCGTTAACCAGGAGCTAAAGGACAAGGTGGAGGAGCTGAGCCGCGCGAACAGCGACCTGAACAACCTCATGACCTCGACCGACCTGGCGACGATCTTCCTCGATCGCCAGTTGCGGGTACTGCGTTTCACGCCGCGGGTGCAGGAGACATTTAATCTGCTCCCCGCCGATGTGGGCCGGCCGATCTCCGACATTACCCATAAGCTGCGCTACGATACGCTCATCACGGACGCGGAGCGGGTGCTGGAGCGCCTGCACATCGTCGAACGCGAGGCCGAGACAGAAGATGCCCGCACCTTCCTCGCCCGCATATCGCCGTACCGGACGCTCGATGACAAAATCAGCGGCGTGGTCCTGACGCTAATCGAGGTCACCCAGATTAAACACGCGCAGGCGGAGGTGCGCGCCATTTCACACCAGATGGAGGCGCAGGCACATCGCTTCGCCACCATCATGAAAACGGTGCCGGATTTCGTTTACGAATTCGATCTCGATGGCCGCTTTACTTTCGTGAGTGCCTCACTTCTCACCTTGTGGGGATTAAACGCGGAAGACGCGATCGGCAAAAATTTTCATCAGCTCGATTACACGCCCGAGTTGGCGACTAAGCTCCAGCGCCAAATCCAGGAGGTCATCGAGACGCGCCATTCGCTCCAGGATGAGACGCCCTACACGAGCAAGATCGGCGAGCGCATGTACGAGTATCTCTTTTTCCCCCTCTTCGACGAAGGCGGAAAGATCGAAGCGGTCGCGGGTGTGACACGTGATATCACGGCCCGCCGGCGAGCGGAAGCCGACCTTCGAGCGAGTGAAGAACGCCTGCAGCGGATGGTGAACGTGGCGGGCGTCGGCGTGATGACGTTCGACCGGGCAGGCGTTGTCCTGCATGCGAACGACGCCTTGATCGAAATGCTCGGCTATGAGCGGGAAGAGTTCGAAAAGCGAACTCTCAGCTGGCGCGACTTCACTCCGCCGGAGCACTTGGCCGCGAGCATGAAGATCATGGAGCAGCTGCGCGAGACCGGGCGCGGCGGGCCCTACGAGAAGGAATACTTCCGCAAAGACGGCACCCGGAAGTGGATGATGTTTGTCGGCGCCGATCTCGGCGACGGAACCACGATCAAATACGCCATCGACATCAGCGATCGCAAGCGCGCGGAGGAAGCGGAACGCGCCAGCGAAGAGCGCGTCCGCACGATCTCCGACAACGTGCCGCAACTGATCTGGACGAACGACGCGGAAGGGACAGCCAATTACTTCAACAAGCGCTGGTTCGATTATAGCGGGCTCAGCTACGATGAGTCACGCGAGCTGGGTTGGCAGGCAATAGTCCACCCCGAGGACGCACCGGCGGCCGTCGAACGCTGGAAACAAGCGCTCGCGAAAGGCGAAGTGTTTGATGCGGAGTACCGGCTCCGCGGCGCGGACGGGGAGTATCGCTGGTTCATCGGCCGGAACGTCCCTATTAACAACGGCGACGCCGGCGTCTTCAGCTGGTTCGGTTCAGCCACGGACATTAATGAATTGAAGGAGGCCGAGAAGGCCCTCCGCAGCACGGAAGAACGGTTTCGGTTGCTGGTCGAAGGGGCAAAAGATTACGCGATGTTCCTTCTCGATCTGGATAACGTCATCACCTTCTGGAGCCACGGGGCCGAGCGCGTCTTTGGCTGGAGCGAAGCGGAAGCGGTCGGTCAAACCGGCGCCCTCATTTTCGTTCCCGAAGACATCGAGAAAGGCGCGGTGGAGAAAGAGATCGGGACCGCGATGGACGAAGGCCGGGCGCCCGATCGCCGCTGGCACCTCCGCAAGGACGGAAGCCGCATCTGGGTGGACGGCGTGATGACGCTGCTGGACGACGCGGACGGAGCGCCGCGCGGCTTCGCCAAGATCGCGCGCAATGCCACGGACCTGCATGAAGCGGAGGGCGAGCTGCGCCATGCCAGGGATGAGATGGAGCAACGCGTCATCGAGCGAACGCAGGACCTGCTCGCGACCAACGCGGAGCTCGAGCGGACCATGGCCCAGCGGCAGCAACTCGAGCGCGAGCTGCTCGAAATCAGCGAGCGCGAGAAACGCCGGATCGGCGAGGACCTGCACGACATGGTCTGCCAGGAATTAACCGCGACGGCGCTCTACTTGAAGTCGAGCGCGAAGAACCTGGCCAAAGAACATCCGGAGGCGGCTGCGACCCTCGAAGAGTCCGCGCAAACGGTGAACCGAAACGTCGTTTTGGCCCGTGAGCTGGCCGGCGGATTGCAGGCGGTCGAGCTGACTGCTTCGGGTTTGAAGAATGCGTTGCGCGATCTGGCGGCGCAGGCGTCGGTAAACACCGGAATAAAATGTCACTTCAAAGCGGCCCGCGGGGTGCGCGTGCCGGACGACACGGTTGCGCTTCATCTTTATCGGATCGCGCAGGAAGCAGTCACGAACGCTGTCAAGCACTCGGGGGCAAAGAACATTCTCGTTTCGCTGGATCGGAACGCGACCCACACGTGCGTAAGCGTGCAGGATGATGGCAAGGGCTTCGTCCCTAGGCGGCGCGGAAAAGGGCTTGGCCTCCATATGATGCGCTATCGAGCCAACGCCCTCGGCGGAGAGCTAAAGGTCCAGCGGCGGCGCACGGGTGGCACCGAAATTACCTGTGTGA
>Ga0190275_10001527_pt1 | contig 17126 bp, 13 predicted proteins | sample Popmic550T_FD_133745 | JGI IMG/M metagenome (GOLD analysis project Ga0190275, IMG submission 133745) | Populus adjacent soil microbial communities from riparian zone of Yellowstone River, Montana, USA - 550 T | ecosystem: Environmental > Terrestrial > Soil > Riparian zone > Trees stand | place...
ACGAGCGGCCCGATCGTTTCGACGTCCCCGAGGTGTCCCAGTGCGTCCGCCGCATCCCAGCGCATCGCGGGGTCCGGTGACGCCAGCTGATCCACGTAGAACGCGACGGATTCCTCCCCGTCGGGCACATTGTCCGCAACGTCGCCGATCCGCAGTTTCGTATTGGCCGATGGCGTCAGGATGATGATCGCCGTGCGATCCGGCCGGGCACGAATCTCGATGTCGCGGGCTGCCAACCGGGCCGAGATGTCCGCCAGATCGGTGTCGAGATGCGCCGCCAGATGGCTTGTGACAGCTTCCATGGCCGTGAAATCGGGTGGGTCGCCGAGCCCATCGATGAGCTCAACGATGTCGCGTAGCGAACCAAGTCGACCAAAGGCATCGGCGGCCGCGCTCCGAACATCTTCGCTGGGGTCCTCCTGGAGGACCGACCTGAGTTTCGGCATCACGACCGTCGAGCCGACGTAGGACAGCGCCAGGCACGCCACACGACGGACGTTCTCCACGTCGTGGTCGAGGAGGCCGGCGAGCGACGCCACGGCAAACTCGCCGCGGCCGGGCTCCCCGAGTGCTTCCAGGGCGGCGAATACGACCTGCGAAGAGTCGTCATGCTCCGCCAGCCGGCCGAGAGCGGCGTCAACTGCGTCACCGCGCGTTGACCTGAGGCCAGTCGCGACGGCAGCTCGTACGTTCGGGTCCGGATCGTCGATCAGACCTGTGAGCCTCTCAACGATTCGCCCATCAGCTGAGGTACCGAGTGACCGCATCGCGGCGAGGCGGACCTCATCTTCCTCATCATCCAGGGCGCCAAGCAAGGCAGCGACAGCATGTTCGTCATTCCCCGCCCGCAGGCCTGCCACCGCGTGACGACGAACGCCGGCGGATTGGTGACGGGCCAGGTCGATGAGCCTCGGGGACGCTTCGGGCGTGTCAATCGAACCCAAGGCGTCCGCAAGATCCTCGAGCTCCTCGGGTGGTGCCTCGCGGACGGCAAGGAGCGAGACCAGCGCTGCCGGATCGCCGAACCTGCCCAATGCCCAGATCGCCGGACGACGCACGTTCGACAAGGGTTCGGATTGGACCAGGCGGCCAAGCTCGTCGAGGTGGTCCTTGGCCCGGAACAGGCCCAGGATGACGCCTGCTGCCCCCCGGAGGTCCTCGTCCTCCGACGCGGCGAGCCTCGATATGGCAGCAGCGCGCTCGTCGGGCTCGGCGACCTTGTCATCCCAGGCCCGGGCCATGGCGTCGCGCGTGGCCGGGAGTTGCCACAAGGACTGGATGACGATGGCGGCGCCCGAATCGTCTGACGAGGCCAGGACACCGGCGAGCTCATCGATGCTTACCAAAAGGCCCCAGCGGTCGTTCCAGGCGTGTTCCAGCTCGTTCGCCGCCGCATCCGCGACGGTTGGGTCCTCGTCGGTCACGAGCTCGAGCAGCGCCCATCGCGCATCGAAGTTGCCGATCCGGCCGAACTCGCGAACCGCGCCGATGCGGTCCTCTGGATCGTCCGACTGAGCAGCGGCTTCGACGGCTTCGAGCGATGGTCCCGGGTCGACTTCCTCGGCTGTCGAAAAGCGCACCGTGGTGCCCGCCTCGTTGAGGACACCAACGAGGACCGAAGCCTGCGCCGTGGGCAGGTAGCGAAGGGCCTCCAGCACCGCGTTCGCGACCGGTTCGGAGTCCGTGTGCGCCGCGAGCGTCGCGAGCTCCTCGGTCGCCCCCAGCCGGGCGAGGGCCGCGCCAATGGCGGTCGACATGAAGACGTCGGGATCGGGCTGGGTCGCGATCCACTCGAGCATCGCCATGAGGAATGGCACGGCCTCGGCCGAGCCGATCCCGGCTACCGCGTCGATCAGCGCAGTGGCGATGATCGTGCTCCCTTCGACGTCGAGACGGTTGAGGACCGGTTGCAAGGTCGACGGATCGCCCATGTGGCCGAGGGCGACGGCAGCGGCCCATCGAGCGTGAAACTGCTCGCTATCGAGGCCCTCGACGAGGCGCTGGCGCATGCCGTGCGTCTTCAACTGGGCCATCACCGGCGCGAACCGGGCGCGCAGGTACCATGCAGAGGCGTGATCGAGCAGGCCCTCCTCGATCATCGCGACGAGATCTGGCAGCCGCTGGTCGGCGTTGTCGATCTCGCCGAGGCACCGTCCGGCGAGCAGCAGATTCAGCCCGAACCTGTCGGCCTGATCTGGCTGGATCAGCCCCGCGAGCACCGCGCGAAGGCGCTGGTCGTCGCCTCGATCTGACCAGATCGCGCATGCCATCCGCAACGGCTCCTCAAATGCTGCTCGATGCTGGAGCCGTGCGATCAGCGCCGTCGGGTCCTCACTCGCGGCGAGCGCCTCTGCCGCGAGATACTCCTGGAAGACGAGGTGCACGAACTGGAAGTCATCTAGACCGTCGAGGGAACGAACGATCAGCCCGCTGGCGCGCGCGAGGCGAAAAAGTCGCGCGGCTTCGTTCTCCGAGCGACCGATCTCGAGGTCGTCCAGGATCGTGTCGCGAGAGATCCGGAGCCGCGAGCCAGCCGGATGGGCAAGCATGTCCATGGCCAGCTTGCGGAGCCAGCGGCGGAGGCTGCGCGGCAGGGTTTCCCGTTCCTCGCCACCAACCCCGAGCTGATCAAGGCCTTTGACGATCATGGCATCGGTGGTTCGTGCGAACAGGTCAGCCCGTGTCCGGAATTCCTGGACCATCCCGCCTGACCAGAGGTAGCAGACGAGGCCGAGCAGCTGCGGAACCCTCGCGAGGTCGGCGAGCCGGTCGTCGCGCCGGACACTGCGGAGGATGGCCCGCGGCTCGAAGGCGGGACCAACCCCGTCCAACGTCGCCCATTGGAACACGAAGCGCGTGACGTCTCGATCGGCGAGCGGCAGCAACTGGAGTGTTCCGCCCTGTGGCTGATAGGCGTCCACCCGGCCGATCGGCCTTGTGGTCAGGACGAACCGCGTGAGTCCCGCGAACTGGTCGACGAGTGCCCGCCTCCGATCTTCAGGGACCTCGTCAAGGCCGTCGAGCAGGAACAGAAGCTTGCCGTCACGGTTCCACAGGCGGAGGACATCGCCGAAGGCATTCAGCTCCTTGCCCTTGTACATCTCGCCGAAACGCGTCCGGAGCGCGAAGTCGATGAGCGGCTGGCCGTCGGATTCCGTGACGTACCGATATAGCGAGAGCGGGACCGGGATGTCACCGGTGCGACGCGAAGCGAGTGTGGTCGCGATTGCGTTGAGGAACGTGGTCTTGCCCATCCCGGGGCCGGCCACAACCACCAACCTGGAGGCGATGGCCAACGCCTCGACGGCCCGAACCGCCGAGTCGCGCGAGATGGCGGCATTTGACTGCTCGTCAGCGTCCCGCCCTGGCTTGATCGGAAGGAGATAGGACGGAACGGTCAGTCTGTCGAACGGAACGCGGCCCAGCATGGTGTCGATCGTGGCCAGCTCAGAGTTGGCCACGAGGTCGAGATATTCCGACTCGACCTGCACGGCGTCGAAGGTGACTGACTCTTCGTCGACGACGGCCTGGTAGACGAGATTTCCTTCCAGACGCGTGATGACAAGGCCGTTGAAGTTCTCTTGGGTGACGCCTCCGGTGATCGTTCCCGCGGCGATCCCGGCGGTCTCCGCCTTGATGTCACCCACGTTTTGAGCACCGGGCTTTGGTCCCCCGCCGATCCCGGTCGCCGCGTCCTCTTCAGTCATCCCCGTTGTTGGTCTGGTGAACACCACCGTGGATGATCCCAGCGGCGATTCCCTTGTCGGTGGCCTGAATCGTCTGAGCTGCGACACTTCCCGAGCCGGTGGCGATCACGCCCGCAGCTTGCGCCTGGTCGAGGATCGAACGGAGGTCGGTAGCCAAGGCAGGATTCTCGGCGAGAATCTTCCTTAGATGGATCTCGAGAATGGTGCCGGAGTCGGCGTCGTCTGGAGCCTTCGCGACGGCCTCAGCAGCTTCGGGGGCGCCTGCCCTTTCCTCGAGGCGAGGGCGCAGCCGCTCCCAGATCCGCGTGGCATAGTCCCATGCGGCGTCCGTCGTGCGGTCGGCGATCTCGGCGCCGACCTCCTGGGCCTTCCCGAGTAGCGTGGGAAGGAACGGACTGAGGAACTGGACGAGCAACGCTTCCACGCGACACCCTCCCGTTTCGGCTCGGTTTTAGAGCGCCACGATACGCCCTGCCCGTTACGCAACGTCTCGATTGTTTCGAGCCGCGAGGTGGTCGTAGTTCGGATTGACCCGCCAGACGGTAGGCGTCGCAATCGCGAGTGGACGGGTCACACGGGCGCTGCCGGCGCCGCGATCTCTGCGGCGATCTCGGAGGCCCACGCATCGATGTCCGGCCAGTTGCGGAAGTCTCCGTGCGGGAGCACGCCCTTCGAGATGGGCAGCATCCGGACGATGCGTTCCGGGAACGACCGCGGTGGTTCGTCCGGGTCATACCTGCCGAGGAAGACGCGGTGGTCGCGGGCGCCGATCGATGCGGCGAGCTCATCGATCTTCATGCGACCCCCACTCCCCGGCCCGGCCTTCGGACCGAGGGCATCGGCAAGCGGGTCGCTCGGCTCCTTGCTGGCTGTCGAGCCGGGCAGCGGCCCGCTGCTGAAGAGCCAGACCGGGCTGGCTCGAAGCGACGACGGGTAGTTCTCGAGGAACTCGGTCGGCTGCTTCAGCCAACGGCCCATGTAGACCGCGCTGCCCACAACAAACGCGTCCGCGTCGCGGACGTCCTCATCGGCAACCACGTCCGCTGAAACGACGGGCGCCGCGAGCCCCTGCGCCCGCAACACCTCGCCGATCCGTTGGGCGATCCCCTCGGTTGCGCCGTGTCGACTGCCATAGACGACAAGCACCTTCGTCATGACTACGCCTCCTGGCCGGCACGAGGCCCGCCGGCTACGGGACGCCATCGTCAGTACACGCGCTTCCGCGCGACGCGAACAGGGCCGCGTGGCCCGGATCGGACGGTCCGGTTGGTGCCGCGGGCGCACCTCGAACCGCCGATCATGTTCCTCATGCCGAAGCCGCCAGGGATCGAAGGCGTAGACCGCTTTGTCGGTCGTGGGTTGCCGGCGATCCGGATCGGCGACGGGCCCCGAACCCTGGTGAGCCTGCCCGGGCTGTCGCTCGATCCCGACTGGTCAAGCCCGCACGATGGCGCTGGCGGGCTGGGAGCCGCTGCTCGATCGCTACACGATCCACCGGATCGGTCGCCGTACATACCCTCGCCATCAGCGGGACGACGGCAAGCCCCTTCGCCCGCGATCTCGGCGAGCGGGTCATCGCCGCTGCCCGGGCCGGCCAGTGGCGGCGCGCCTACGCGATGTTCCTTCCCATCGGTGCCCGATCCGGGCCGGAGCGCCTCTTTTACCGCGCGTTCGGCTGGTTGCTTGGCCCGGGTCTCGTCGGGACCGCGGACGATCCGACCCTCATGATCGCCGAGCTCGACGCTTGGCTTCGGGCCGACGGCAGTTCACTCATCAAGGAGAGCATCCCCACGCTCGTCCTGGCGGGAGAGCTGGACCGCGTCTTCCCGCTGGAGGGTGCGCGCGAGTTCGCCTCTCAGTTCACCGACGGACGGCTCGTCGTCATGTCCGGGACGGCGCATGACTTCCCGGCCTCGGCGATCCGCGACCATGTCGCCGCTTTCCTGGACGAGGATCCCGCGCCGCCCGGCGTGTGATGGCGGCCCGGTGCGGGCCGAGGTCGGCCTGTTACTGGGGCGAGGCCTGCTTCTGGAGCGCATCGACCAGGGCCTGCGCCTGCGCCCGGTCCTTCTCGTTCGGGTGCTCGTGGTCGGCCATGATCCCGCAGTACACGTCATGGATGGCCTGGGCCATCGTGTCGACGTTGGTGATCGCGAGCCCGTTCTCCTCGAGGCGTCGCAGGGTTTCGCCTTCGGGCAGATGCAAGGCCTGCTCGAGCGACGAGCGCATGGACATCGTCGTTGCCCTCCCGTGGACTGCGTGGTGTCCGAAGCCTACGCCGGGTCGCTCGGCACGGGAAGCCCCTGTCGCAGGGTGGGATCGGCGCCGAGGGAATCCGAATGCCAGAATGGCCGCTCGATGGCGCACTACACGCTTTCCACGCACGTCGCCGCGCCGCCCGACCACGTGTTCGCCCTCTGGACGAACCTGGACCGGATCGGCGAGTGGATTGGTGGTGTCACCGGCGTGACCGATGTCTCGGGCCCGATCGACCAGGTCGGCACGACCTACGTGGTCCACTTCGGGCCCGTCAAGAGCCCGACCGAGATCCTCGAGGTCGAACCACCTCGACGGTTCGCGACGAAGTTCGGGAGTTGGGTGCTGCGAGGACGCTCGAGCGCCACGTTCGAGCCCGATGGGGACGGGACGCGGATCACGCAGGAATTCGAGACGGTGGGCCGCATCTCGGCGATCTCCTCGTGGATTTTCTCCCGTGGCTCCTACGAGGGCAGCTTCCGCGGCGAGCTCGAGAAGTTCGCGCGGATCGCCGAACGCGAGGCGCTTAACACCTGACGTGGGCCTCAGCCGCGGCTGCGGGCGCTCGATTAGCTCACCTAATCGAATTCGACGAACACGCGGGCCGGTTGGCTCAGCGTGCATCCTGAGGCCACTGCCCTGCCGCATCGTGCCAAATCGATTACGCGGCGTAATCAGGAAGGGGTGAACTGCTGGAACCGAATGCGGTCGGCCGCTGTACTGAGGTCGTGCATCTCCTCCGCGCAGTCGCGTCCGCGGCGCTGGCCTGCCTGCTGATTGCCTGTGCCGCTCCGGCACCAACACCCAGCCCGTCGTCTACCGCGGCTCCCGTGCCAACGCGCACAGTCCACGCAGGCACGGTGCCGGTCGAGACCGGCGAGCGGGTCGCGCTCACGGACCTGTCCGGGCGGATCGTCTTCGATGACTTCGCGGACGTCTTCGCGATGGACATCGACGGCTCGAATGTCGTCACGATCGCCGGGGATCCAGCCGGCTCCGAATTCGACGGCGACTGGTCGCCGGACGGCGAGTGGGTCGTCTACCGCGACTCGACGCGCGGCATCAACGAGAACGACGAGATCGCCGTCGCGCGTGCGGACGGCTCAGAGCGACGCATCATCACCGACGACGCCGCCAACGACTGGGGACCCGCCTGGTCGCCCGATGGCTCGACGATCGCGTTCAACTCGGATCGCGATGGTGGCCGGTTGCGCGGCTACCTCGTGGCACCGGATGGCACCAACCTGCGGCCCATTGCCATCCTTGCCTGGGTCGAGTATCCGTCGTTCTCGCCGGAGGGCTCACGGATCGCGTTCATGGGCCACCAGGGGTCGAACTACGAGATCTATGTCGCCGACATCGCGACCGGCGAGGTGCAACAACTGACCGACAGCCCCGGCTCGGACGGCTGGCCTGCCTGGTCGCCGGACGGTTCGACGATCGCGTTCACTTCGGTACGCGACGACTGCCGTTTCGCATCCGATGACGAGGAGTGCTGGCAGACCGACAGCGCCGACGACGAGCATCACGACATCTGGTTGATCGACCCGGACGGCTCGAACTTGCGGCGCGCCACGCCGGAGGCCGGGCAGTTCGTCGCGTGGTCACCGGACAGCCGCTACCTGCTGGTGTCGGGCCGCGCTCTGTACGTGGTTCGACCCGATGGGACCGGCCGGCTGGAGCTGCGTGCTGAGGGAATGGACCACGCGCTGGGCGGCATTCCCGACTGGTGGTGAACTCCGTGTAGAGTCGCGGCCCATGACGCCGGGCCAGGTCTCGATCGACGAAGGCCGCAACGACCAAGCGATCCGCGAGTTCTCGGCCTTGATCGAAGCCGAGCCCACCGAGGCCGACGGCTACCGCGGTCGGGCGGAAGCGTCGCTGCTCCTCGGGCGGTTCGCCGATGCGTACCGGGACTACTGCGCCGGCATTACGGCCTTCGTCGTGCCGGCCCATCCCGAGGCCGTGGACACGATCAACGCGCACTACGCGGCACGGCTGGCGGCTGCGCCGCGGTCGATCCCGGCGCTGACCGGTGCCGGCTTCGTGCAGTGGGCGTACTTCGACTACGGGCGAGCGATCCAGCTGCTGGATGAACTGCTCGCGGTTCGGCCGGACGACGTCTTCGGCACGCTCTTCCGCGGGTCGGCGCGGGTGCTCGGCGGCATCATGTCGGAGCACGGCCTCGCCGACCTCGAGCGCGCGATCGAGCTCGCGCCGGAGAGCGCCGACGTCCACTACATCGTGGCCGACGCCCACACCTACGGCATCCCTGATCCTGAGCGGGCATACGCCGAGGCGTCGATCGCCCTGGAACGCGGCCTGGACACGCCTCGTGTTCACGCGATCCTCGCGTTCGCCCAGTCGGCCTTCGGGAACGACAGGGCGGCAGCGTCGCACATCGAGCGGCACCTGGAGCTCGTCACCACGAACCTGTTGACGACCGGGCCCTTGGTGTCCGGCACGTCCGCCTCCTTGGCCATGGCACCCGGACGGGTGTACGACGTGCCGTTGCCGGCGACCCCCGGCGAGACGATCTCGGTGGCCACGAGCAGCCGCGATTTCGTTGACACGATCGCGCTGCTGTACGCGCCCGACGGCACGCCGCTCACCGGCAGCGACGACACGAACGCGCAGTTCGCCGCGATTACATGGCCCGCGCCGGCATCCGGCGTGTACCGGTTGCGAACGAGTTCGTTCGAGGCGGTCGACACCGGCATATTGAAGGTGATCCGCGACTGATCCGGGGTCGTCACACTAGGGTCAATGCCCGGCGCTCTCGGAACGATCCGCGGTCCTGCGGTTGCCGTCGCTGCGACGGTTGATCCCGGCGTTCCTCGCGTTCAGCGTCGCCGAATGGGCGTCCTGGATCGGCGTCGTCGTGTACGCCTACTCCCGAGGCGGCCCGGCAGAGGCAGGCATCGTGGCCGGCGTGGTGTTCATCCCGTCGATCATCGTGGCCCCGGCGGCCTCGATGTTCGGCGACCGGCGGCCGCGCGCGCAGGTCCTCGCCGCCGCTTATGCCATCCTCGCGCTCTCGATGGCGGGTACCGCGCTCGCGCTCGCGGTCGCTCCTCCGTTCGTGGCGTACGTCATGGCGACCCTCGCCGCGACGAGCATCACGCTCGTCCGTCCGGCGCACGGCGCGCTCCTCCCCGAAGTCGCGCAGAAGCCGGACGAGCTGGCGGTCGCGAACGCGGCATCGGGCACGGTCGAGGGACTCGGTGCGCTCCTCGGCCCGCTCCTTGCCGGGCTGCTCATCGCCGTGGCCGGCCCGGCCGCGGTCTACGGCGCGAACGCGCTGCTGGCACTCGGCGCGGTGGTCGCCGTTTTGCCCCTTGCCCGCAGGGCGCGGCATTCCCTTGAAGCACCGGTCGCCCGCACGCAGGGCCTCTTCGCCGAGCTCGGCGCAGGCCTGCGGACGGTGCTCGGCGACCGCCGGCTGCTTGCCGTCATGGCGATCCTGAGCGGGGCGATCGCCCTGCTCGGTGCGTTCAACGTCCTCCTCACCGTCATCGCGATCGAGCTGCTTGGCGGCCAGGAGAGCACGATCGGGTACGTGGCGGCGGTCGCAGGCGTTGGCGCGGTTGTGGGTGCGGGACTCACCAGCACGCTCATGGGCCGCGAGCGCCTGGCGACGATCTACGTGGGGGCGGGCGCGCTGTTCGCGGGTTCGGTGGCGCTCATCGGGCTCGACCCGGGCTCGGTCGTCGTCCTCGCCTGCGTCGTCGGGGCGGGCATGGGCTGGGCCTTCGTGTACGTCGAGGCGCTCACGCTCGCCCAACGCCTGGCCGGCGACGACGTGATGAGCCGGGTGTTCGGCGTGATGGAGTCGACGATGATGGCCTCGCAGGCAGCGGGCGCGCTTGCCGTCCCGTTGCTCATTGCGGCATTCGGGCCGACTGCGGCGATCACCGCCTGCGGGCTGGCGTTCGGAGTCGTGGTCGCGGTCGCGGCGCCGACGCTCATCCGCGCCGATCGCCTGGTCCCGAGCCGGGTGCGCCAGTTGCAGGCGTTGCGGCGTGTCCCGATGTTCGGGCCGCTCTCGGCGCCGGTCCTCGAACGGCTCACGACGAGCTCAACGACGATCGAGGTCGAAGCCGGTCACGCGATCGTCAGCGCAGGCGAGGTCGGCGACCGCTTCTACGTGATCCTGTCCGGGCAGGTGGACGTCGTGCCGCTGGCCGGCGGCAGGCGGACCCTCACGGCCGGGGAATCGTTCGGGGAGATCGCGCTCGTCCGGGACATCCCCCGAACGGCGACCGTGACCGCGATCGCCCCGACCGAGCTGCTCACGCTCGACCACGGCGCGTTCCTCGAGGCGCTGACCGGACAGCCGCGGAGTCGGGCGCTCGCCGACGCCGTCTCTCGACGCCGGTTGGCGGCCGATGCGTCCGTCGAGGCCAGCGGCCTCGAAACTTGAGGACGCGCCCGGTCAGGCGGGTTGCAGCTTCCCGATCTCCTGGAGCGCCTCCTCGATCACTTCGACCACGATCTGCGGGTGCGACACCATCGACACGTGGGAGGCGTCGACCTCGGTGATCCGGGCACCCGCGTTCCGGGCCATCGCCCGCTGCGCGTCGGGCGGAATGATCCGGTCCTGTGTGCCGATCACGGCCCACGCCGGGACGTCCTTCCACGCCGGTGGTCCGGACGGCTCGAGGAGACCGGCCAGCGACGCAGGCCGCTGCGTTGCATGGATCAGCTTCGCCTCCTCCGCCGACACGTCGTTCGCGAAGCTGCCCGTGACGACCTGCGGAAGGAGGTACGTGTCGAGCACATCGGGTGGCGCCCCGGGGATCGGCACGAGCTTGAAGACCTTGGTCGGGTCGCTGAGCGCCGCCGTGAGCACCGACGCCTGGCTCGCGAGTTCAGCTGCGTTCTGGCCCGCGTCCGGGATGAACGCGTCGACGTAGACCAGCGCCTTGACGTTGCTCGCGCCCTTCGCCGCGTTCGTGATGACGAAGCCGCCATACGAATGCGCGACGAGCACCACCGGATCCTCGATGGTGTCGACGTAGGCGCGGACCACGGCTGCGTCGGCCGCAGGGCCCCGCAACGTGTTCGGCAGCGTGACAACGTCGTGGCCTGCGGCCTGCAATTTCGTGATGACGTTGGTCCAGCTCGAACCGTCTGCCCACGCGCCGTGGACGAGGACGACGGTTGGCTTGCCGTGGGTCATGAAGACCGCTCCTTCCCCAAGGGTGCGCGCGGGCCCCGGGCAGGCCCGATTCGTGCGTGACCATCGTATGCCGAGCGCGCTACCGCAGCATTTCCGGGGCGTTGCCGCTGCGCCATCCGCCGGGCGTGAGCATGCAGTCGTTCGCTCACCACAGCGCGCCGTTGTCGCCCGACCCATGCCTCATCTCAAGTTGTTGCGAATTTGCAAGCTTGGCCGCAACCAAAGGGTTGTTTTGGACGGCCTGTCCGATCAGGTTGTGCACACCGTCGCAAATCCGTCACAAGGGGGTTGAGATGCGCCGCGGGCTCATTCTCTCCACCGTGGGCGCGGCGCTCCTGCTGGCCGCCGTCCTCCCCGTGTCCGCAACTGCCGGGACTCGCCCGACGGTCGACCGCGATCGATCGGCCGAGGCTCAAGATTCGATACCGGCGATCGACCTGCGGGTTGGGCTAGGCCGGCTCCTCGGCGAACACGCGTTCCTGCTCATGGAAACGATGGGGGCGAACGACGCCGAGCGCCGGGCATACGAGGAGGCAATCGCCGAGAATTCGGGCGCTCTCCAGGATGCGATCGCGACCGTGTACGGCGACGATGCAGGCGCGCGAGTCCGCGACCTCTGGGATCTCCACATCACGCTGCTGCTCGAGTACGGCGATGCAGCGCAATCAGGTGACACAGGGGCGATGCAGGCGGCCCGGGATGGGTTGCGCCAGTACATGACGGACCTCGGCGAGTTGCTGCACGAGCTCAACCCTGCCCTTGACGCCCGCCAGGAAGCCCGAGCGCTCCAGGCACACATCGACCAGATCACGGCGTTCGCAGACGGCGACTACGCCGACGCCTACGCTTCGCACCGGATCGCGTTCTCGCACATGTTTCAACTTGGCGACCACCTCGCGCTCGAGATCGTGCGCCAGCACCCTGCCAAGTTCCCGGACGGCCCCCATGCGTTCAGCCCGCGCTCGGACCTCCAGCTTGCGCTCGATCACCTCCTCGGCGAGCACCTGGTGTTGGCGGCCGAAGCGATGCGTGCTGGAGTGCGCCAGTCGCCGGCATTCGAGGCCGCGCGCGAATCCCTCGACCAGAACAGCGGCGACCTTGCGGGGGCGATCGCCGACGTCTATGGCCCCGATGCCGGCCTCCGGTTCGAGGAGGTCTGGAAGGAACACGTCGACGCCTACCTGGCGTTTGTTCAGGCGCTTGGTTCGAACGACGACGCCGAACGCGAAGAGAGCCTCGCCCGACTGCACGACTACCACGATCAGATCGCGCAGCTGCTGACGGCGGTCAACCCATTGCTCGACGGAGTGGCCGTTGCGGATCTCATTCGACGGCATGTTCAGGCGCTGATCACGCAGGCCGAGGCGACGGCAGCCGACGATCCTGCGCGCGCAATTGCGGCGACGCGCGACGGCTACGACGGGACGTTCGAGGTCGGTGAGGCGTTGGCCGAGGCGATCGCCCGGCAGTTTCCCAACCGATTCCGTGACCTCGAAGACCTTCCTCCCACCGATAGCGCCGGGCCTGTCCCGAAGTGGGCGTCGCCGAGCGTGTGGCTCGTCGCCACCCTGTTCGTCCTCATCTGGGTGTGGATCGTGCTGACCGGCCCGACCTTGAGAAAGGAGTCGCCGGACTCCCGGTCTGCGCGATGAGCGCGAAGCGCGACGACACGGTGGACGCGTCGGTCCTGTTCTGCGAACAGTGTGGAGCCCGGTTCGAGATGCCGCGTCCAGGGAAGCTTCGAACCTGTCCCGGCTGTGGGCGGCTCAGCTGCAGGACGTGCTGGCCAACACGGGCCAGGAAATGCACCGAGTGCCGGCTCAGCGGAAAGATTCGCCGAGTGCGGGAGATTCCGGTCCCGGCCGAGCAGTCGGAGCCTCCTCGGAAGACAAGGTCACATCCTCGTGTGACCAGGCCGAGGGTGGTCGCTGTGAGCGCCCCGGCAACGGCCACGCAGCAGGAAGAAGGGACCGTGCAGGTCGACCGTGTCTGGGAGCCCGCTGCCGAGTCGCCCCGGCTATTCCGGGCGGGCTTCGAGGGACGGAGGACGTTTCCCCGGGCTCTTGTGGTGGCGATCGTGGTCGTCGCTGCCATGGCGTTCGCGGCCGTCGTCCTGGTTCCGGGTACTGGGAGCCCGCAACGTGCCTCGCCGGGACCCGTGCTGGGGGTCGCAAAGCCGACGGCTCAAGCAGCCTCGATGCCAGGGTCACCAACCCCCAGCGGCCCGCCGCCACAGGGATCCGGGTCGCCCGAGTCGTCGGGACGTGCGACGCTCCCACCCACCGGCGGCAGTGGCCCGGGTCGGCTTGAGACGACGGCTGAGCGGCTCTATGTGTGGGAAGACCGATTCGGTGCTGTTCGCGCCCAAGTCGTCGTGACGGCGCGGAACACGGGTGGCGCGCCGTTGCTCATTCCGACATCGACGGCGTCGTGGGCTGTATCGGATCAGGCCGGTGACGTTGTCGCCCGCGGGCACTTTGCCCATGCATTCCCGCGCGTCGTGGCGCCTGGCGGAGAGGTGTACTTCATCGACGGAGTCAGCGCCGCATTTGCGCAAGCTGCCGAACTCGCAAAGCTTGACGTTGGGATCGACAACGAGCCAATGGACGACGACGGAACGATCGTCCGGCTCGAGACGCGCGACCTTTCGTGGATGGCCGCGGACAACGGTGGTCTGGAGGTATCCGGCGAAGTCAGCAACGCTTCGACTCGGACCGTGACCGACACGACGGTTGGGATCGTGCTGAAGGATGCGCGCGGTCAGGTCGTTGCGGGCGTCTACAGCGTCGATGTCGGGGAGCTGGCCGCCGGCGAAACGCGCCGCTTCGTGACCGCGTACCCCGATACACGACCGGTAGACCCCGCTGTCGTGGCCAGCGCTGACGCCGCGGCGAGCGCCAGGCGGTAGCACCGCCCGACCAGGTCCAGCTGGTCGGCGAAGTCAGCCCGCAAGCAGGCGCTCGATCACGTCGCGGGTCAGCGGACGGTCGAGGAACCCTCGCACCCACGTGTCGTTCGAGGCGCGCTTGTCGTCGGTCGTCGCGGCCAGCCAGCGCCGGCAGCCCTCCACGACAATGTGCGCGAGCTGGGCGATCGGCATCGCGAAGTCGCGCGGGCCCTCGACGCTGCCCGGGCCGCCGGCGTCCGCGTAGGCCGCCCGGATCGCCCGGGCCCGAGTGCCGTCATCCCCGGCGAACTCGACGAGGATCAGAGCGAGCTCCTGCGATGGGTCGGCCAGGCCAGCATTGTCGAAGTCGAAGACGCATAGCGAGCCGGTGGACGTGCGGCGAAGGTTGTCCGCCCACAGGTCCCGGTGGCAGGTGCGGAGGGAACGGGGCGGAGCCCCGAGGAACGCCTCCAGGGCGACGATCTCCGGGACGAGGGCCTCGAGCGCGTCCGTGAACGGCGCGCCACCGGCGTGGAGCTCGCGGACGATCCCGCGCCATTGATCCTCGCCCACAGGCGCCTCGTACCAGGGGTCGGTTCCGATCGTGCCGGTGAACTCGACCCGGTGGAGCGCTGCGACCAGCCGGCCCAGGTCACCGGTGTCGAGGTCCAGCGCCGGCGGGCGCAGATCCATCCATCCGTAAAGTTGCACCTGCACGTCTTCGACCGTCGCGATCACCTCGCCGGTCTGGGCGCGCCGGATGGCGGGCGTCGAGACGCCGGCGGCGAAGGCCGCCTCCTGGAACGCGGCTCCCTCGGTGATCTCGAGGAGCTCCGAAGCCGTCGCATCCTCGACCTGCTTGACCGCCCATCCCCCAAGGTCGGTGTCCAGTCGCCAGATCGAGCCGAGCCGCCCGCTGGCGACCGGTCCGTCCGAGAGTTGGCCCCGCGATCCAAGATCGAACGCCGCGAGGATGCCCGGGACGTGGTGAGCGGCGAGCGGCATCTGGCGTCAGGCCACGAGCCGCTTGTACCTGATCCGGTGCGGCTGCTCGGCGCCTGTGCCGAGCTCCTTGCGCCGGAACTCCTCGTAGTCGCTCACGTTGCCCTGGAAGAAGCGGACCTGGCTGTCGCCCTCGAACGCGAGGATATGGGTCGCGATCCGGTCGAGGAACCAGCGGTCATGGCTGATGACGACGACGCAGCCCGGGAACGATTCGAGGCCCGCCTCGAGCGCCCGCAGCGTGTCAACATCGAGGTCGTTGGTCGGCTCGTCGAGGAGCAGCACGTTTCCGCCGGTCTGGAGCAGCTTTGCGAGGTGGACGCGGTTACGCTCGCCGCCGGACAGCGTCCCGACGAGCTTCTGGTGATCCGATCCGCGGAAGTTGAAGCTGGACACGTATGCTCGTGCCGGCACCTCGCGGTTGCCGACCTTGATCGCCTCGACGTTGTCGGTGATCTCCTGGAAGACTGTCTTGTCGGGGTCGAGCTCGTCGCGAGACTGGTCGACGTAGCTCATCGCGACCGTGTCGCCAACCTCGATCGTGCCGCCGTCCGGCTGCTCCTGGCCGACGAGCATCCGGAACAGCGTCGTCTTGCCCGCCCCGTTCGGCCCGATGATCCCAACGATGCCCGAGCGCGGCAGCGAGAACGTGAGGTCCTCGACCAGGAGCCGGTCGCCGTAGCCCTTGCGCAGGTTGCGCACCTCGATCACCTGGTCGCCGAGGCGTGGCCCGGGCGGGATCGCGATCTCCAGCTCGCGTTCGGTGCGCTTGGCGTCGTTCGACTCGGCGAGGAGCTGTTCGTACGCCGTCAACCGCGCCTTGCCCTTCGCCTGGCGTGCTTTCGCCCCCATGCGAACCCATTCGAGCTCGCGCGCGAGGGTCCGAGCGCGAGCGTCGGCGTGCTTCTGGTCGTGCGCCATGCGCTCCAGCTTCTGCTCGAGCCAACCCGAGTAATTGCCCGAGAACGGGATCCCGCGGCCCCGATCGAGCTCGAGGATCCACTTGGCCACGTTGTCGAGGAAATAGCGGTCGTGGGTGACAGCCACGACCGTGCCGCTGTACTCATCGAGGAAGCGCTCCAGCCACTCGACGGACTCGGCGTCGAGATGGTTCGTCGGCTCGTCGAGGAGGAGCAGGTCGGGATGCCGGAGCAGGAGCCGGGCGAGCGCCACGCGACGCTTCTCGCCGCCGGAGATCGTGCTGACGTCGGCAGCGTCGGGTGGACAGCGAAGTGCCTCAGTGGCGATGTCGACGTTGCGCTCGACGTTCCACGCGTCGGCCGCGTTGATCCGGTCCTCGAGCGCCGACTGTTCGGCGCCGATCGCCTCGTAGTCGGCATCGGGGTCCGACCATTTGGCCATGACGGCGTTGTACTGGTCGAGCAACCCCTGGACCTCGGCGACGCCGTCCATGACATTGCCCTTGACGTCCTTCGTGGGGTCCAGTTGCGGCTCCTGGCTCAAGTAGCCGACCGTGAAGCCGGGCGTCAGCCGGGCCTCGCCGACGAAACCGTCATCCAGCCCGGCCATGATGCGAAGCAGGCTCGACTTCCCTGCCCCGTTCGGCCCGATGACGCCGATCTTGGCGCCCGGGTAGAACGAGATGGAGATGTCCTCGAGGACCGTTCGGTCCGGCGGGTAGTGGCGGGCGAGCTTGTAGGTCGTGTAGATGAATTCGGCGGGCATGCGTCAAGGGTAGCCGTCCGGAGCGTGTGCTCCCGGCCGGCTACGGGTTCGGGGCTCAGCCGCGAGTGTCGACGAACGGCCGCACCTCGATCGGTGTGTGGATCGCGAGCGTGACCTTCGAGGCCCACTCCATGGCGGCATCCAAGTCGCCGGCCTCGATGATGTAGAAGCCTCCGAGCTGCTCCTTTGTCTCCGCGTATGGCCCGTCGATGGCTCGAACCCGGCCATTCGATGGCCGGACGACGCGGGCCTCGCCCGGTTCGCCCAGTCGGCCGCTGAAGACCAGGGCATTCGCCGCTCGCATCTCACGTTCGAGGCCTTCAATCTCTTCGAACCCGCGTCGCACGTCCTCTTCGGACATCGGCTCGCGAACCTGGCCCGCGGCCATGTGGACGGACAGAAGGTA